>OHIL01001102.1_pt1 | contig 9805 bp, 7 predicted proteins | sample 1568231 | NCBI WGS metagenome assembly OHIL01 (sample SAMEA3879565, study PRJEB24766) | human gut metagenome | biome: human-associated habitat; feature: feces | place: USA | collected 1985/1987 | reverse complement strand
AATTTTATATGAAATTAAGACAGATATGATCGGAGAGATCGCTCTTGCAGATAAAGAACTGTGCATTCTGCTTGGAAATCTTTTGGACAATGCAATAGAGGCATGTGAAAAGCTGGAAGAAGAAAAACGCATGGTAAAGATTGACAAACGGGGGATGGGGTGATAATGTCAAAGAAAAGAATAAACAGGTTCCATGTTCCGCCCGAAGGTGGGCGGCTAAGAGGGAAGCCGGGTGAAAACCCCGCACGGACGCGCCGCTGTAAAGGACGAGTCGGCCGCAAAATGCCACTGAAGCGATTTGGGAAGGCGCGGCAGACATATACGGCCTGAGTCAGAAGACCTGCACGGAACAGGCTTCGCCACGCGAACTGGCACAGAGAAGCGCCCGCGGACCCCTGCATGGGAGCTGTGTTTTTCATATATAAATTTACTGCCGTATGCATGGAAGGCTGCAAACCATCCGCACGAAATATCGCGCTGCGGGGATGAGGAAGGGGCCCACATGCAGCGGAGCGTCACACGCAAAAGCATAAACGATTACAAACAATATCTGTTTGCGGCGGAAAAGGCAAAGGCAACCGTAACTAAATATATAAATGAAGCTGAACGGCTGGCGGAGTATCTGAACGGCAATCCGCTCAACAAACGCGCATTGCTTGAATACCGCGAAACGCTTGCGGAGAATTTCAGCAGCCGCACGGTGAATACAAAGCTTGCGGCGATAAACGGCTACCTTGCTTTCATCGGCGCGGATGAATATAAAGTGCATCTGTTAAAGGTGCAGCGCAAAGCCTTCATAGCGGAAAACAGGGAATTGAGCGCGGCGGAATATAAACGTCTGGTAAATGCAGCTGATGCAAGCGGGAACGATAGGCTGAGCCTTGTCATGCAGACCATCTGCGCAACGGGGATAAGGATAAGCGAGTTGAGCTACATAACCACCGATGCCATTGAAAAGCATCATACCGAAATACGCCTGAAGGGCAAAAGTCGCACGGTGCTGATACCGAATAAGCTTTGCAAAAAGCTTGCCGAATACGCAGCGCGGCAGCATATAGACTCCGGCGTTATATTCCGCACGAAAAGCGGCAGGCCGCTTGACAGGGCAAATATTTTCCACGATATGAAAAGAATATGCGATGCGGCGCATGTGGAACAGAGCAAGGTGTTTCCGCATAATCTGAGGCACCTTTTTGCCCGCGCGTTTTACTCGGTTGAAAAGAACCTTCCGCATCTTGCCGATGTTCTTGGCCATAGTTCTATCGAGACCACGCGCATTTACGTTGCCGCGAGCAGCAGACAATATGAACGTATGCTTGATAAGATGAAGTTGATAACATAAGAATACCACGGAATACTGTTTCCGTGGTAATACAAGTAAAACATTCCTTGTACCTTGTAATTATAGCATCCGGAATAGGTCTAAATCAAGGAAATAATTCGTATTTTTGTCACAATTACGCAATTATGGCAAGCACTTTCCGTATAGGCGCTTATATGTGCTGTTTTGGTGTATTTCCCCTGCTCACAGCGCGTTATTCAATAAATTTCAATCAATAGAATCGGTTAGCTTATCCATGTCTATACCACAGAAACAGTATTCTGTGGTAAATAAAAAAATAGAGGAACGTCGTGGCTCCGGACGAAAACCGGAGATGAACAAGGGAATCGGGTGGAAATCCCGAACGGCACCGCCGCTGTAAGCGCCGAGGCTCCATCATGGCATAGGCCGGTCATTGGGAAACTGAGAAGGCGATGGAGACGCAGGATAATATCCATAAGCGTGAGTCAGAAGACCTACGAGGTTTGTAGTTGGTGCGCCCGTGCGGTAAAACGGCGCATGAACAGTGCTTTGCAAAAATGCGGTTGCGGCAATTTTAGGGGGAGAACCCCGGAATTGCCGCAATTTTTTATGCTTAGGAGGGAAAAAACATAATGGCACAGGCACAAATCGGAACGGATCCTCATGAAAAGACTCGTCTTGAACTGGAGCAGAAGTTTGCGAAGGAACACAGCAAGGCAAGCGACGAAGAACTGCTCGCCTACCTTAGGCGGCAAGCGCAGGAGCTGGGCAGACTGCCCGAAAAAGCTGACATAACAGGCTATCAGCTAATAAAAAGTCGTTTCGGCCCATGGCCGAGGGTGCTTGAAAAGGCGGGACTGAAACCGCCCACGCAGCGCAAAACCATGCGCGAAAAGCGGGAAGCCCGCCGCCGCAGGAAGGAGTATAAGAAACAGGAAGAAATGAAAACAAAGGAGCGGAACGAGAATGAAGCTTAAAAGGATAATGCCGCTTATAGCCCTTGTCATCGCGGCTATACTCTGCTTCACGTCGTGCAGCGGCAGCAACAGAGCGGCAGAAACGGAAACAAGCGGTAGGCTCGACCTTGATTATGTAGAAAACGAAAACGCGATGCAGGCCGAACCGGAAGCCACCGAAAGGCCATGGTATGCGTTTATTACCGACGCTTTCAGCTTCGGCACGGCGAACAAAGGCTCGACCAAGGCGGCAGCTCAGCCCACATCCACGCCAGACAGTGTGAGGGAGCTATACGAGCAGGGCGACGCGCCGACGGAGCGGCCCGAAAAGAACGCCAAGCCAACGGATGCGTCCAACACGGAAGCGACGCCGTTCGTACCGCCGATAGAAACGCAAAAGCCGGGCGCAAACGGCACGAACGCGCCCGAACCGAGCGCAACGCCCGCTCCCACTCCCGTACCCACGGCGGAGCCGAAGAAGAACACAGTCACAATCCAGATACGCTGCGACACGGCCGTTAAAAACGGCATGCACCGCGAAGCAAAGTGGGCGGGAATAGTTCCGGCATCCGGCTGCATATTGGATACGACCGAATTCGAAATAGAGGACGGGAATACGGTGCTGGACGTGTTGAAGATGGCGCGCGATAAGTTCCGATTGCATATGGAATACTCCGGCGGCAGCGGCAGCGGAGCATATGTGGAAGGCATAAACAACCTTTATGAGTTCGACGGCGGGCGCTGGAGCGGATGGATGTACTGCGTTAACGGCTGGTATCCTAACTACGGCTGCGGCGTGTACTACCTTAAACCGGGCGACAAGATAGAATGGAACTATACCTGCGACCTTGGGCTTGACCTTGACGGCAGCTGGTGGGAAGGGGCACAGGACTGGAAGGATTCGCATGAATAATGTAATCATATCAACGCATGGTCTGAAAAAGTATTATTTTGTCGGCGAAAGCACCGTAAAAGCGCTTGACGGAGTGGACATGACCGTGAACAAAGGGGAGTCCGTATGCATAGCCGGGCGCAGCGGCAGCGGTAAATCTACAATGCTCAATATGCTTGCCGGACTTGAACTGCCTACGGCCGGCACGGTGCAGATAGCAGGCAGGCGGATCGAACGCATGAACGAGAAGGCAAGGATACGTTTTAGAAGGGATGATATAGGGTTCGTGTTCCAAAGCTATAACCTTATGCCCCAATATTCGGCGCTCGAAAACGTTGCATTGCCGCTTGCCATACGCGGCGCACCGCTAAAGCTTAGGAACGAGATTGCGGAGGCCATGCTCGTGCGCGTGGGACTAAAGGAGCATATACACCATAAGCCGGGTGAGCTTTCAGGCGGTCAGCAGCAAAGGGTGGGCATAGCAAGGGCCATAATTACCCGCCCGCCCATAGTGCTTGCGGACGAGCCTACGGGCAATCTGGACACGGGTACGAGCGAGGAAACGATGGAGCTTTTGACAGGGCTTTTCCGTGAAAGAGGCACCACGTTCATACTCGTATCCCACGACCCGGGAATGAGAAAATATACAGACCGAACAATAACCTTCAGCGACGGAAGGATAAGCAATACAATAGCGGAGGAATAAAACAAGTGAGCAAAAAGTTGAAGAAGATCACGGCACTTATGCTCGTTGCGGCGCTGGCGTTGGCATTCGCGCTGCCGGCATTGGCGGAAAACGGCAGCGAAACCCCTGCGCCGGGCGCGGAAAGTACCCCTGCGCCGGAAGGCACGCCCGCACCCGAGGAGACTAAGGAGCCTGAAAGCACTCCTGTGCCTACCATACCCGTATCCGACGAAAAGCCGAACACGGACATAGCGGTGATACCCAGCAACGCAAATGCGCTGGTGCTTATGGATGTGGGAGCGCAAAGCCCCAAAGGAAATCCAGGGGACGTTGTAACGATAGTTCTGCCGGTGGCGGTAAACAGGGAATATCTGCCAAGCGAAAGATATATGCTGAGGAATATAACCATATCACCTAAAATACCCAAGGATGCGTCCGTATCAAGCTGGCCGTTCGACCTTATAAACGCAAGCTATACAAGGCACCTTGACGATATGTCATATAACTCCACTGCGGAGATATATTACGATTTCCGCATAAGCGAGTTTGCCAAAAAAGGCGTATATCCCGTGAACTTCGAAGTAAGCGCGACGGTGTGGAGGTATGACGATGTGAACGGTACCTCCATAACAGAGGACGTAACATTCAACCTTTGCGTGTATGTAACGCTTATGGGCAACGGCAGCGAATCGGGCATAACGACCAATTTCGGTCCGCTGCAAATAGCGGCCGCCAATCAATCCGGCGTGTTCGAATCCCCAATATTGAAGCCCAAGCAGAATGTTACGCTGCGCGTACCCATAGTGAATAAGGGCGGCGTGCTTAAAAACGTTACCATATCCCCTGTTATATCCAATTCACTCGATGAATTCCCGTTTATAGCGGAAAATGTGAACTACGGCAGGTACTTTGAACGCTGGGAATCCGGCGGGATGGCATACGTTGAATATAACTTCACCGTTTCGTATTATGCCACCAACGGCAATAAGCCCGTTAAGTTCCTTGCGACCTATTATGAAAACGGCGAACCGCAGCAGTGCGCGTTTTCAACATATGTATACATAACCAACGGCTACGTCGCGCCCATAGAGAAGGCAGAGACCGCCATGTCCGTAATGGTATCGGGCTATAAGCTGTTTGTAAACGGCGCCGAGGTATCCGGCCTTATGGCGGGCGACGACGCAACGATACGGCTGACACTTATAAACAACGCAAAGAAGGATACATCGCTCAAAAACGTTGCAACGCTATCGCTTGCCAATTCAAACGGGCTTACGCTTACCGTTGGCAGCAGCGATGCGGCGTATGTGAGGGCGATAAGTCCGGGTGAAACAGCTGAAGTTGAATTTAACGTTTCCGTAAAGAGGGATGCGGATGTAGGCGCATCCACCGTAGGCGTGAACCTTACATATGAAAACAGCGATTCCATAGCCGGCAAAGCGGCGCAGACCATAATGATACCCATAAGCCAGCCCATGGATATAGCGATAGACGCGCCCATAGTATACGGCACGCCAACTCAGGATTCCCCCACGTCAATAAATTTGAACATGGTGAACATGGGCCGCGGCAAGGCGCTTAACGTAAGGATACTCGCCCTTGAAGGCATATCCATGGCGGAAAGCTACTACGGTGGCGATCTGCTGCCCGGCGGTACGCTGAGCGCGGATTTTCAGGTGAACTGCACCAAACTCGGCGAGTTCACGGGCAAGCTGCTTGTGCAGTATGAGGATGCGAACGGGCAGCAGTATACGCAGGAAATTCCCCTGACGCTGAACGTGGAGGAAGCTAAGCCCGCTTCAAGCGACGCGGTGATAATAGGCAGCGATGCGGACGTTGACTCCACCAACGTAAGGGGCGGCGGACTGCCTTGGTGGGCATGGCTGCTGATAGCGCTGGCGGTTGTAGCGATAGTGATAATAGCGATAGTATCATCCAAGAACAAGAATAAGAAGTTTAATGATGCTTACAACGATGATATAAGCGACATGAACGGCGGTAAAAAGGCATGACGTTCTTTGATTTATTCCGCTATGGCTGCATAAATCTGTGGCGGCGAAAATCGAGGACGGTACTTACGGCGCTATCTATGACGATAGGCGTAATGTGCATAATAGTGCTGATATCGGTAGGGCTTGGGTATGAAGCTTCGTACCGTGAAAGCATAGAGCAGTTGGGCAGCCTTACAAAGATAGACGTGACGCCCGCCGATCAAACGCTGCTGGATAAAACGGCATTGCTTAACGAAAAGGCCGTGAACGCCTTTAAGAATATAGAAGGGGTCGAGGCCGTGACGCCGGTTGTGCAGAAGAGCGCATATATAAAGTGCGGCAACTTTGTGAACATGGTGCGCATATACGGAATAGACGTGAGCACGGCGGCAAGCTTTCAGCTTGAGCCTGAACGCGGCGAAGCCCCCGGGGAGGGGACGAGGCTGCATCCGGACGTGATGTTCACGGATGATGTGGCGGCGACATTCTCGGACGCTAAGAACGATTGGACGGCAGCGGTCGATGCGGACGGCAACGCGCTGATAGACCCGTTGGCGGCTAACATAAAGCTGACGTTTGACTATTCAAACCTTTCGGGCGAGCAGAGGGCGGACGGCGACGGCCGCGCCCTCCCCATGGGCAACTTCTATACGCTAAACGTTACCGGAGTATGCTCAACGCTCAACAACACCTATTCAACTTCCGCCTTCATGGATTTTGACCGGTTGAACGAATTGATAGACGCAAACGCGGACTATCTTGGCGCAAGGAAGGATGAAAAGCGGCTTGCGGAGGAAAAGAAAAACGGTCCGACATATGAGCTGGTATGGATAAAGGTGAAAAACGTTGAGGACGTGCAGAGGATAGCAAAGCTGATACGGAACAGCGGCTTGTCGGTATATTCGCTCAACGATATGCTTGAAACGGTCCGCACTCAGTCTCGCCAGATACAGGGCATGCTGGGCGCAATAGGTGCGGTGGCGATGCTCGTGAGCGCGATATGCGTAGCAAATACGATGATGATGTCCATAACCGAGCGCACGAAGGAGATAGGCATACTGAAGGTCATAGGCACCTCGCTTGGCAGCATCTCTGGCATGTTTTTGATAGAGGCGCTGATATTGGGCATATTGGGCGGCATATTCGGCCTTGGGCTGAGCTACATAGCGCAAAAAGTGCTTCCCATAATGTTTGAAAATATGCAGGTGCGCAGCATAATCCCGGCGTGGCTTGCCGTGGCGGGCGTTGCGTTTTCCGGCGTGGTTGCGCTGATAGCGGCCATACTCCCTGCCCGCCGCGCGATGCGCATAAGCCCGAACGCAGCCATACGGACGGAGTGATGCATATGAGAAAGCTTTTACCTATTATATTGGCATTCATGCTTATGCTTACCGGATGCGGGAGGGGAGAAGAAGGCATTGTGCAGATACTGGAGGACGAACAAACCCTGCAAAGTGCTGCGCAGCCCGAGGAACAGCTTATCGAGCGCCGCATAGAGATGACCGGAGATATTTCACAGCCGGGCACCATGGCCATAATGTGCAGCGAAGGATACTGGCGCACATGGCGCGTGGAAACGGCCGACCAAAACGGCGAAGTGAAAGAATACCGATACGAAATCGAAAGCATGCTTCCGCAGGGTGCGGAGCCATCCGCCGTGCCGGTAACGATAACGTTCAACGGCAATATGCTTAAGGTGGAGAGCGAGGCGATAGCAATGGAGTCGCCCATGCAGCTTATGCTTAACATTGATGACGGCAAGGAACTGACGTTCAGTGTGGTGCATGACAGTGAAGAGGAGAACTTCACCGTGCGTCCGACTGACGAAAAAAAGTAGATCAACGTTGAGGTATACGTTTTTATCACAATAACAGGAGGAGAAAATGAAACGCACAAGAACTAATGCAAAGCTGTTGGCGCTTATATTGGCGCTGGTGTTTGCGTTTGAGCTGCTGCCCGCGCATATGGCGAGCGCGGCGGAAAACATCAGCAAATGGCCCGCGCTTACGAACGAAAGCGGCTGGATGACGACGAGCAGCTATATTCAAACCAGTTCAATAACCAGCGATGAATATCCCGGCGTCGGCAACATGATGCTGAAAAGCGCCGGTGATGACAACAACAGCCTTATAAAAAAGGTGCAGATACCCGGGCTTGACCCAAGCGCACCGATAGAAAAATATAATCTTACGCTTAGCGTGACGCATCTTGCTGCTGATCGCAAAGAGGCAGGCGCGGCGGAGGGCGTGTATGAAACGATAAAGCTGCCGCGCGCGAATTATTATTACCCGCAGCGCGTGATGCTGCGTGCGCAAAACGGCAGGGAATGCCCCGTATACATAGTCGCAATTCCCGAACAGCACAGCTATAAGGATGAAAAGTTCGATTACTCCGAAGTAATAGACCTTATGCTTGAGCTGGACGTGCGCACACAGGCCCTCCTGAGCGAGCTGAAGAGCACCAATACGGCGGAAGCAGGCGGATACTATCCTGATATGCAGGAAGCCATCTATAAAATGAATAACGATATAGCCACTTCCGGCCTGTATATGTATTGGCGGCATGCCGGGATTGACTTCAAAACAAAAATGGAAGAGATGTTTGAAGCCAAGAACAGGCATACCGATCTTAGCCCCGAGCAGTGCAAATACGTACTTACCACCATGGCCCAAGAATGGCTGGACTATTGCAGTGAACGTATTAAGCAGCCCGAAATAGCATCGCTGCGCGTGCTTGGCGCGGAAGCCGTAAAGACCGGCACTAACGAATTTACGCTGAGCCTGCCAGCGGGGACGGATCTTAGCAGCGCAGAAAGCACGCTGGAAATAGAGTTCATAGGCAGAGCGAAAGCAATAGTGGATGGCAAATGGGCCAACGGCCAAACGCTGTTCATTGAATGCACTGCATGGGATCAGGCCACAGGCGTTGAATTCAGCAGCATAAAGAATATGTACCGCCTGAAGCTGACCACGGGCGAGCCCACGGTAAGCGTCAGGTACTTTGCCGTAAACGACAGGGTCGCCACTATAGACGAAGCGGCAGGCTCTATATCGCTCAACCTTGATACAGCATGGGATTGGGAACAGACTCCCGTTGTGGAATGCTCCGGCAGCGGATATGAATTCCTTGATGAAAACGGCGCAGTAGTGGCGGCGGATGCGGAAGGCAAAACAGACCTTAGCGCGGTAAAGACGCTGCGCATCGTGCTTAACATAGCCGGCGGCGAATACACGAAGGATTATGCGCTTAACATAACCCGCGGCAATTCCGCAGAATGCGAGCTTAAAGCCTACTCCGTAGGCATAGAAAACGAAAAGGTTGAAATAAGCGGCACAAATGTGACCGTAACAATACCGTTTGACACGGATTGGAGCACGTTGAAGGCCGAATATACCATATCCTACGACGCGACCATAAAGGCGACCGCAGAGGAAGATTTTGAAAAATCCGAAGCGAAGCCCATAGTTTACCGCGTAACGGCGCAGGACGGCAAAACATATAAAGATTACAGCGTTGTGGTCAAAAAGGAGAAGGGTTCTGGCGAATGTAAGCTGGTATCCTTTAAGTATGGCGCGGTTGCCGGCAGGATAGATCACGACAAAGGCACCATAACCATGACCCTGCCTGCGGGCTCGAATACAACGTTCGCTCCGAATATTACAATATCCGAATTTGCGGCCATAACGCCCGAAATAGGCGCGGCGCAGGATTTCTCCCGCCCCGTTACATACACCGTAAAGGCGCAGGACGGTACGGAAAAGAAATACAGCGTTACAGTTACTGTTTCCGCCCCGCAGGATAATCCTGACAGGGAAAAGCTCCAGAACCTGCTCAACGGCATAATATCCTCCTATAAGTCCAAGGCGAGCCTTAGCAGCTGGGAGCAGATGGACCTTGGCATTTATGCCAACCCCGAGCAGGGCAGCACCACGCAGTATATAGACCTGGCGGAATGGGCGAAGAACTGGAAAGTGACCG
>OHIL01001100.1_pt1 | contig 9807 bp, 9 predicted proteins | sample 1568231 | NCBI WGS metagenome assembly OHIL01 (sample SAMEA3879565, study PRJEB24766) | human gut metagenome | biome: human-associated habitat; feature: feces | place: USA | collected 1985/1987 | reverse complement strand
AGGCAAACACAGAGTTGGATTGAATCGAACAACCTGCATGTCGTAATTTAGCGTATGGTACTGAGTGTCAGGTAGATATGACGAGTAGCCAAATGCAGGTTATGTGAAAAAGTGGGTAACCTGGCTTTCGCTTTATTTACTAACTAGTTGTGAATCAATGCTTTCGTCTGTTGCGCCAATTTCAGGTTGTTCGGTTTTTCTCTCTGGACATGCTCTCGGAAGCAATCGTGTCCAGCAACAAGAAGCCTCCGTGAGGACCAGGCCCTCCCACTTCGTGGGTCCCTCCCTCTAGTGCCGAACAAGGCATCATCAGATGCCGGGCCGGAGTTGGCGGGCAGGGAAAGCCATGAGGCGATGGAAAGCCCGGAGGCCCTGATGTGCCCCCTTGAAAAGGGGGTTAGGGGGATTGAGATAAGCAAGTCCCCACGGTGGCAACCTTGTTGCTGAGCCATTGACACGGTATTTATATTGTTCTACACTGTTGCCTGCTGTCGGGAGCTTACGGAGGTGAGCAGGAGCGACTACTGAAATTTGTCCGGCAGAAGGCGGGTTTTCACGGATAAGTTGTTCAAAATGATGCACTTATCCGTAAAAAGGCGGGGTTTTACGGATGAATTGTCATTTACGGGCGGATTGTGGCTTTGGTTGAACCGGTTGTGACTATCGGTCTTCTCCTGATTTTAGTTGATGACTCAGGTTGATCCACGAGGCGCATCCCCGTATTCAGAGAGTCTCCCCGCGATTCAGCGCGATTCAGAGAGTCTTTCCTTGATTTATCGTGATTCCGAGAGTCTCCCCGTGATTCAGGTGACTTGGTTATAAGACAACAAGCCTCCCTCTCCACCCCTCCCCAGACTGTCTGAAAAGTCCTCGCGAGACTGAAATACTCCGTCCCTCGAGACTGAAATACTCCGTACCCCTATACAAGGCCAGAAGCGGATTCTCGATTCTCACTGAGGAATATTTGACTTTTCAGACAGTCTCCTGCAAGGTCTCAGACTTACAGTTTGCGGTTCGCGTAGTTTGCGATGCAGTCCGGAATCTTGATTTCGTAATTGGAATCGTCAAGCAGCGGCGATGTCAACAGAAGGTCAGCCGTTGTGCGGTTCGTGGCGAAGGCAATGTTGTACAGCGATGCAAGACGACTCAATGCGGATACGTCGTTCTGGTGTCCCTGGACAATGAGGTTGTCGCAGAAGAAAATAAGCATGTCGATGCGGCGCTCGGCAATCATTGCACCGATTTGCTGGTCTCCGCCAAGAGGTCCTGACAATAATCTGGTCACTTTCCCTCTGAACGGGAACGTCTCCTCGCCATCTACCTCTATGGAAATCTCATTGATAAGACGTCCTGTGGTTCCGGTTGCGTACAAATTATGCTTCGAAAGCATTGACGCATTGAACTTTACCCATGATATGAGTTCTTCCTTTCTTCCGTCGTGCGCGACCAGCGCGATGTTTAATTTCTTCATAATGTTTTCCTCCGAATTACGTAACATGATGATAATAAGTTGCCTCAGATTAAGAGAAGATTTTCGAGGATAGATCTGTTTTCGAAGAAGGAGTGTGCCGGTGGCACATGACTGATGAGAAAAAAGATATAGACCGAAAAGATTCCTTAAGATGATGCAGGTTATTTTTTGAGGGTTACATAGGTGCTGACCGCTTCAAATTCCGTGCAATTCCCTGCGCGACGAGTTCTAAATTGCCAGACTGAAGGAGAACAGTGCATGGTGAACTGTCGGGAAAGCGGACTTGGTAATTGTAGGAAGTGATGAACTGGACTGATGAGTATTGTAGTAAGACAGGGTGAGATGAGGATAAACGTGCAAGGAGATTGATGAACGAGAGGAGCGGATTCTGTCTGGTGGCGTGGTTGGTGAAGGACTGGTTTTGGGGAATAGGAAGGATAACAATGCGGAGGGACCTGTCGGGAAAGCGAACTTGGTAATTATAGGAAGTGATGAATGGACTGATGAGTGTTGTTGTAAGACAGGGTGAGATGAGGATAAACGTGCAAGGAGATTGATGAACGAGAGGAACGGGTTCGGTCTGGTGGCGTGGTTGGTGAAGGACAGGCTTTGGTGAATAGGAGAGTGTAGGAGAAACGGCGAACGGCCTGGTTGGTGGGAGATAAAGAGATAAGTCGAGAATTTTTATTACTTTTGTGCCAAATGGGAATCGCGAGATTTCAGGTGGCGTAGTCGGGGAACTTTCGGGAGTACGCTGAATCGGAGAGAAAAGCCTCTCAGGAAACTTTCTGGAGGACGCAGACTCGGAAAGGAAAGCCTTTCGGGAGACTTTCGGGCGGGCGTCCAATGAAAGATGAAAGATGAAAATGGAGAAATGACGCCTGACGAAGACCGCGAGGCAGTAGAGATATCGAGAGACAGCAGAAACCGCGAGACAGTGACGACTGAGTACTCTTGAGTATTCTGAAACCTCTCTTGGGTAGCTTGGAACCTCTCGAAATAGATGGATGAAATTTATGAGCTCGTTTCTGGAAATATTCGGATTTTTGAAATTCCACGTGACAGATATGTTGGACGTCCTGTTGGTCGCCCTGCTCATCTATTTTATATTCAGGTGGATACGGGACTCCGCGGCCATGAACATCTTCATTGCCGTGATATCCATTTATGTCCTCAGAGTCATAGCCGATGCATTGAAAATGAAATTGGTCAGCGCCCTTCTCGGCACATTCATCGACGTCGGAGTCCTGGCCGTAATCGTGATCTTCCAGCCGGAAATCAGGCATTTTCTTATGCGCTTCGGCAGCGGCTCCAAAATCGGCGTGAAGACCAGGAAATTCATCAACCGCTTCCTCGGAAATGAGGACAAGGCGATGGACAATGTGTCCGTAAAAGAAATTACCGAGGCGTGCAGGACAATGTCGGAGCAGAAAACCGGGGCATTGATAGTGATACCCCACCACAACAGTCTGGACTACGTCATTGAAACAGGCGACAGGATCGACGCCATCATCAACAGAAGATTGATAATGAACCTGTTCTTCAAGAACTCGCCGCTTCACGACGGCGCGGTAATCATTGACAATTATCATATTTTAGCCGCGAGATGCACCCTGCCGATAACAGAGCGCACAGATATTCCGGCCCGCTACGGAATGAGGCACAAGGCCGCCATCGGCATAACCGAAGAGACTGACGCTGACGTGATTGTGGTGTCGGAAGAGACCGGCGAAATATCATTCGGACACGGAGGGAAATTGACGGAAATAAGCAATATCAATGAGCTGAAGCTCAAACTTGGAAACGCATTGTCTTCAGGACAGGAGAAACAGGAGGGTCCTGCAAAGGGTTAGAATTAGAGTATGAGAGACGAGAGAATAGAAGCGATATTAGGGTTCGATAGGGTCAGGAAGATAATATCTGACAGGTGCAGCACCGAATATGCCACGACAAGGACATCGGAAGAAGAGTTCTCCACGAACGCGAAGGAAATACGCAGGAGGCTTCAGCTTACCGACGAGATGCGGCTCATCGTCATGTTCGAGGAGTCCTTCCCGTCCAACGGATACATCGACTGCGTCGGCTTCCTCGAGATGCTGACCAATGAAGGGGCCAACATTGACCTTGTCTCCCTCGGCAAACTCCGGACAATGCTGGAGACCCTCCGGAAAATTTCCATATTCTTTTCCAATATCAAGGACGGAGTTTACCCGTATCTGAAGAAGATGGTGAGCGGCATCGTCCTGTTCCCGGACGTGCAGCACCGCATTGACACCATCCTTGACAAGTTCGGCAACGTGAAAGACACTGCCTCGGACGAGTTGTACGACATCCGCCGGAAACTGAAAGACAAGGAAGGAGCCATATCCAAGAGAATCGGCATGATTCTGAAAAAGGCTCAGAGTGAGGGACTTGTGGACAGCGACGCCTCAGTCGTGATGCGAGACGGCAAGATGCTCATCCCGGTCAATTCCGCCAACAAGCGAAAGATACAGGGCTTTGTCTATGACGAGTCATCTTCCGGCAAGACTACATTCATCGAGCCGGCCGAGATAGTGGAAATATCCAATGAAATAAGCGAACTGCATTTCGCGGAAACCCGTGAGATAGCACGTATCCTATATGAATTCAGCGACTGGGTAAGGCCGTTCGTGCCAGATCTGCTGGACGGCGCCAGATGCGTGGGAGAACTCGACTTCCTTATAGCCAAGGCCCAGACGGCACTTGACTTCGTGGCCGGTATGCCGATAATATCGCAGGAGAGTGAAATGGATTTGCGCAAGGCAAGACACCCTCTGCTGGAGCGCTCCCTGAAGAAAGAAGGCAAGGAGATTGTCCCATTGACAGTGAAATTGACCCCGCAGAAGCACCTTCTGCTGATTTCAGGACCGAATGCAGGCGGCAAGTCGGTCTGCCTGAAGACGGTCGGCCTCCTTCAGTATATGTTCCAATGGGGCATGCTCATCCCTACTTCCGAGACCTCCGAAATGATGGTCTATGACCGGATCATGGCGGATATCGGAGACGGACAATCCATTGACAATGACCTCAGTACATATAGTTCGTTCCTTGCCTCAATGAAAGATATGCTCAGCCGTGCCGACTCGAAAACATTGGTCCTTATCGATGAATTCGGTTCGGGAACAGAACCGGCGGCAGGCGGAGCCATAGCGGAAGCCATCCTCAGCGAGTTCGACAAAAGAGGCGTATATGGCGTCATCACAACACATTACACGAACTTGAAACTTTATGCGTCAGGCGCGGATACCGGCGTGCTGAACGGTGCCATGCAGTTTGACGCCAAGAACATTGCCCCGCTCTTCAAACTCGAAATGGGACTGCCCGGCAACTCTTTCGCATTCGAGCTGGCGAGGAAAATGGGCCTTCCCGAGGCGATAATCAAGGACGCGGAAGACCGTGCAGGCGAAGAGTTTGTCGGCATTGAACGAAACCTGCGGAAAATCGCCCGCAACAGAAGAGTCCTCGACGAGAAAATCCAGAAAATCAGGAACACGGACAAGACCCTCGAAAGCATTACCGACAAGTATCAGAAGGAGCTCGAGGATATCCGCAAGATGAGGAAAGAAATTATCGACGAGGCGAAAAAAGAGGCGGAGGATATCGTGAAAGGCGCAAACCGCCAGGTGGAAAAGACCATCCGCACTATCCGCGAGAAGCAGGCGGAGAAGGCCGAGACGATAAAGGCCAGGGAGAATCTCCAGGATTTTGTCAATGCCCTGGCGGTGAAGAAGGAACAGGACAAGAAGGACCGTGACAGCTACCTGGAAGGGAAAATCCGTCAGGTGAGCGAGCGGCAGAAGCGTCAGCAGATGCGCAAGGCGGGCCGTGCCGGAAGCGAGGAGCAGAAGAAGATGGAAGAGGCTGCCGAGAAGGAGAGGAAGATCAATGCCTTCCGCAGCGGGCCTGTCCAGATCGGCGAGAAAGTGAGGGTGAAGGCCAATGGGATGGTGGGCGAAGTGTCCAGCGTTTCCAACAAGGCGGTTACAGTCATCATCGGCAGCATCAAGAGCAAGATGCCGCTTGACAAGGTGGAGCGGATCACCTCCAACGAATATAAAGAAGCGGTGAAAGCTGCCCCGAAGCCGGTTCAGTCCACTTCAGTGATAGACAGTTCGCTCTCGGAAAGGAAACTGAACTTCAAGATGGAACTCGACGTGCGGGGCCAGAGAGTGGGCGAGGCGCTGGAAAACGTGATGCATTATATAGACGATGCCATCATGCTCAGCGTCCATTCGGTCCGCATTATCCACGGAAAAGGAACAGGAGCACTGAGAGAGGAAATCCAGAAGTTCCTCAGAGCGACTCCGGGAGTGGTTTCTGTCAATGATGAGAGCGTGCAGCTCGGCGGAGCAGGTGTGACGGTAGTCACCTTCGACAAATGACATTGATATACATATATTATATATATGAGGGGAAGAGGAGCGCTTGGAAAACACGGAGAGGACGATGTCTGTCAGTTTCTGATAGAACGCGGACACACGATATTGGACAGGAACTGGAGAAGCGGGCACCTGGAAATCGACATTGTGACATTGGCCCCGGATGGAATACATTTTGTAGAGGTCAAGAGCCGTGTGGCACCTGTGCAGGGTGAACCTCAGGATGCTGTAACGGCAGCGAAACAGCAACATATCGCTTCAGCGGCACGCAGATATCTGTCGAAGAAGTCGCCGGTATTGGGCAATGACCTCGAAGTGCTGTTCGATGTGGCTGCTGTGACGTATGATGGTGACAACGTGGAAATCAACTATTTCCCGTCCGCATTCGTGCCGATATATTATTGATGACACTAACACACACGACTTTCATAATAATATGAAGAATAATCAATATTGCGTAATCATGGCCGGCGGGCATCTGAACCGCTTCTGGCCTATCAGCAGAGAAGGAATGCCCGGACATTTTATGGACATCTCCGGAACCGGCAAATCATTGGTAAGAATGGCTTATGACAGATGCACGGGCGTAGTCCCTGCTGAAAACATCATTGTCATAACCCTTGCGAAGTTCAAAGACATCATAAAGGAACAGATTCCGGAACTTCCGGAAGAGAACCTGCTTCTGGAACCTTATGCGAGACGCACGGCACCTTGCGTTGCCTATTCCACATATCATATGCTCAAGAGGAACCCGCATGCCGTCGTCGCCGTGACTCCTGCGGACCTTGTGATCAATGACGAGAAACTGTTCAAGGAGACATTGACCAATGCCCTGGACTATGCGGAGAAGAACCCGGTGCTGATGACATTGGGAATCAAGCCGAGCCGTCCGGATACGGAATATGGTTATATACAGGTCGTCGGCGGAAAAGATGCCTGCAACAGCCTGGAACCGGTAAAAGTGAAGACGTTCACGGAAAAGCCTGATGCCCAGATAGCCGAGGTGTTCTACCGCAGCGGTGAGTTCTTCTGGAATTCAGGTATTTTCGTATGGCAGGCAGGCGTCATAAAGGAAGAAATGGAGAAGTATATCCCGGAAATCACCAGATTGTTCGACGGATGGGAAGGCGCTCTCGGCAGCTCTGCGGAGAAAGTCTTTATCGAGAGGGCATATACCGACTGCGTGAAATTGTCGATTGACTATGGCGTGATGGAAAAGACCGACCGCGCTTGGCTCTATCCTGTGCATTTCGGCTGGTCGGACATCGACAGCTGGGAGAATTTTTACTCGAGCATCAGCAATAAAGACAGCGACGGCAATATCGCAAACACGTCCAAAGTGATTCTCCAGAACGACAAGAGAAACATAATATTGACAAAAGACAAGGATAAGCTTCTGATTCTAAGGGGCCTGGAGGACTGTATCGTGGTGGATACCGAGGACGTCCTGCTGATATGCCCGCGCGACGACAAACAGTACAAGGAACTGGTGAACAGCACCAGGATGCCGGGATACGACAAGTACAGGTAGGCCCGACAAAATTTTCTTGGAAGTTATTGAAAATTAGAAAATTATTCGTACATTTGCAGCCCGCAAAATATGCGGAGATACGATAAAGTATTAACAAACAATTAATTATCAAACCAATGCCTGGATTAATTGGAAAAAAAATCGGAATGACTTCCGTTTTCGGTGCTGATGGAAAAAATATTCCATGCACCGTTATTGAGGCTGGTCCGTGTGTTGTTACGCAGCTCCGTACGGTAGAAAAAGATGGTTATGCCGCCGTACAGCTCGCCTATGACGAAACCACAGAGAAACACGCCAGCGCCCCTCTCAAAGGGCATTTTGCAAAGGCAGGAACCACTCCTCACCGTAAACTTGCTGAATTTGCAGCAGATTTCAAAGGAGAGCTTAAATTAGGTGATGTCCTCACCGTCGCTGACATTTTCGAAGGCGTCGAGTATGTGGACGTTATCGGTACTTCCAAAGGTAAAGGATTCCAGGGAGTCGTTAAACGCCACGGCTTTGCCGGTGTAGGCGGTGCTACCCACGGTCAGCACAACAGACTTCGTCATCCTGGTTCTATGGGTGCATCTTCTTGGCCATCACGCGTATTCCCGGGAATGAGAATGGCAGGCCACATGGGAAATGAGAGAGTGAAGGTGTTCAACCTTCAGGTTGTCAAAGTTATCCCTGAGAACAACCTTCTCGTAGTGAAAGGCTCTGTACCTGGAGCTAAAGGTTCATATGTAATGTTGGAGGATTAATTATGGAATTGTCAGTTTTGAAGATTGACGGATCTGAGTCCGGAAAGAAGGTTGTCCTCGACGAGAAAGTTTTCGGCGTTGCACCGAATGATCACGCTATCTACCTCGATGTTCTTCAGTATCTCGCTCACCAGCGTCAGGGTACCGCAAGAACCAAAGACAGAAGCGAGATTTCTTACAGCACCAAGAAACAGGGTCGTCAGAAAGGTGGCGGTGGAGCTCGTCACGGATCATTGAAATCAAATATCTATGTAGGTGGTGGTCGTGCACACGGTCCTAAGCCACGCTGCTACGATATGAAGCTCAACAAGAAGCTCAAACAACTCGCAAGATTCTCTGCTCTTTCTTACAAGGCAAAAGAGAACAAGATTGTCATGGTAGAACCATTCGAAATGGAGGCACCTAAGACAAAAGAGTTCTTGAACATTCTTTCAGCCATCAAGGCAGGCGACAGGAAAGTGCTTTTCGTTCTTCCTGACTACTCTGCCAATATATACCTTTCATCACGTAACCTCGAGCAGGTAAAAGTTATCTCTGTCAATGAGATCAACACCTACACTGTCATGAACGCACACTCTATGGTGCTTGTTGATGGTGTTCAGGATATCCTCGCCTCAAGAGTTGCACGCTAAAAAGATTGAGAGATGGGAATTATCATTAAGCCAATTGTAACAGAAAAGTTGACGGCTCAGGGCGAAAAGTTGAACCGTTATGGATTCATTGTTGACCGTGATGCAAACAAGATTGAAATCAAGGCTGCCGTAGAGCAGATGTACAATGTTTCAGTCGCTGCTGTCAATACATTGAATTACCACGGGAAAAGAAAATCCCGTTATACAAAGGCCGGCATGCTTAGAGGCCGTATGAATCACTTCAAGAAAGCATACGTTACTCTTGCCGGAGAAGATAAGATTGATTTCTATAGTAATATTTAAGGGATAAGGCAATGGCAACAAGAAAATTTAAACCGGTTACTCCTGGTCAAAGGAACAAAGTAATCAGCGCTTTTGACGATATCACCGCCAAGAAGCCGCAGAAATCATTGCTGGAACCTCTTAAGAGCACAGGTGGTAGAAACAACACCGGTCAGATGACCGTACGTTACCGTGGTGGCGGACACAAGAGGATGTATCGTATCATCGACTTCCTCCGCACCAAGGACAACATCAAGGCCACAGTCAAGACCGTTGAGTACGATCCAAACCGCAGCGCCCGCATCGCTCTCGTAGAGTACGAGGATGGCGTTAAGAAGTACATCATCGCTCCTGCCGGAATCAAGGTAGGACAGATCATAGAGTCCGGATCAGGAGTCGCTCCTGAGCTCGGCAACTGTCTCCCTCTCGCGGAGATCCCTGTAGGTACGCTCGTCCACAACATCGAGCTTCGTCCTGGTCAGGGCGCCGCGATGGCACGTTCCGCCGGTACATTCGCACAGCTGGCCGCCCGTGAGGGCAACTTCGCCATCCTTCGTCTGCCTTCGGGCGAGACCAGAATGGTGCTCGTGACCTGCCGCGCGACCGTTGGAACCGTTTCTAACGCAGATCATAATCTTGAGTCTTTCGGAAAGGCCGGACGCAACCGCTGGTTCGGACGCAGGCCTCACAACCGTGGAGTTGTCATGAACCCTGTTGATCACCCGATGGGTGGTGGTGAAGGTCGTGCTTC
>OHIL01001094.1_pt1 | contig 9899 bp, 5 predicted proteins | sample 1568231 | NCBI WGS metagenome assembly OHIL01 (sample SAMEA3879565, study PRJEB24766) | human gut metagenome | biome: human-associated habitat; feature: feces | place: USA | collected 1985/1987 | reverse complement strand
GAACGGTAAAATTTCATCTTTCAGTTCCCTTTCATGGCAGAAAGCCGTCAAACGTTCTGCGCCAAACGATTTTTCAATCTAAGCCAAACGATTTTTCATTCTCCGCAGATTGGTTTTCCGTTCTCTTCCAAAGGAAATGAAACGTGGCTGAAGGATAGCTGAAACATCCTTCAGCCCATAACGCACAAACAATGAATCAATTAGCATGCATCCTGAAAGATGAAGGATGTTTTTGGGAAAACTCTTATGTAGGAAGAGAGAGATAAGCTGATAATAAAACAATTGCGAATGGCGGATTTTATTCGTAACTTTGTCCATACAAAATATCCAAAACATGCACATTACAACTCCCATACGTACCACAGAGACTATTGAGGCACTGACCCGGCTGTGGGAAGCATCAGTACGGCAAAGCCACCATTTCCTGACAGAAAAGGACATACAAGCATTAAAACCATACGCAAAGGCCGGTCTCGAATCCATAGAAAACCTCTTTGTTTCATACGAGCAAAATGAAGCCACAGGATTTATCGGCATAGAAAAAGACAAAATCGAAATGCTTTTCATCTCACCTGAATATTTCGGAAAAGGTATCGGGAAGCTACTGCTTACCATGGCTTGCGAGAAATTCGGCGTGCGATATGTGGACGTAAACGAACAAAACCACAAGGCAGAAGGTTTCTACCGCCATTTGGGGTTCCAAACTTTTGAACGCACGGAAACAATCCTGAAAATGAAACGAGTACCCCTACCTCCCCCTACATATCAGATAGAAAGAGAAACGAAATAGGGCTTTAAAACCATCAAAACAAGCCATCCGCTTTTGTTTGTCATTTATTTCCTGTAACTTTGCAACTCTTTATCATTAATAATAGGATATATATGGATACGACACCCAACAAGTACATCACCGTCGCATACGAACTCTATACGGATTTCGACGGGAAAAAAGAATTAGTGGAAAAAGCTCCTATTGAGCACCCTTTCCAGTTTATTTCGGATATGGGCACAACTTTAGATGCTTTTGAAGCACAAATCAAACCGTTACAGAAAGGAGAGAAATTCAATTTCACACTGTCCGTAGAAGAAGCTTACGGTGAGTATGAACAGGAACGCGTACTGGAACTGAACAAAGATGTATTCAAAATAAACGGACATTTTGACAAAGAGCATATTTATCCGGGAAGCGTGGTACCCTTGATGAATGCAGACGGAGCACGTTTTAACGGAACAATCACAGACGTGAAAGAAGATACCGTAACCGTAGACCTGAATCATCCCTTAGCCGGAAAAGCATTGAACTTCATCGGTGAAGTCACTGAAAATCGCGATGCGACAAAAGACGAAATACAAGGCATGCTCAACATGCTGAGCGGCGAAGGAGGTTGCGAATGCGGATGCGACAGTTGTGGTGGAGGTTGCGGAGACGATTGCGGCTGTGACGGGCATCATCACGAAGAGAGTTGCGGATGCGGACATTGCCATTAAAAAACGGCATCTGTATATTTTATATCGGAAGGGTGAGACATGAGCAATACATTCGGTAACATATTCCGGCTGACGACTTTCGGGGAGAGCCACGGGCCGGGAATAGGCGGAATCATCGACGGATTTCCGGCCAGTATCGACATCGACCAGAACTTCATACAACGCGAACTGGACCGTCGTCGGCCGGGACAAAGCAGAATCACGACTCCCCGCAAAGAAGCGGACAAGGTGGAACTGCTGTCCGGAGTGTTCGAAGGCAAATCTACCGGGTGCCCTATCGGCTTCCTGGTACGCAACACCAACCAACATTCCAATGATTACGACAACATACGCAACCTGTACCGACCATCACATGCCGATTTCACCTACACTCAAAAATACGGCTTGCGTGACCATACGGGTGGAGGACGTTCTTCGGCACGTGAAACCATAGCACGTTGCGTGGGCGGTGCCTTGGCAAAACTGGCTCTCAAACAAATCGGAGTGGAAATCTATGCCTATACCTCACAAGTGGGTAACATAGCTTTGGAACACGATTATACGCATTACGACCCGGCACAAATCGAAACGAACGATGTACGTTGCCCGGATACGGAAAAAGCCGCTGCCATGGAAAGCCTCATTTCGGAAGTCAAAGCAAAAGGAGATACAATCGGAGGTATCATCACGGGAGTAATCCGCCATTGCCCCATAGGGTTGGGTGAACCGGCTTTCAGCAAACTCCATGCTGCATTGGGAGGTGCCATGTTGGGCATCAACGCCGTAAAAGGATTCGAATACGGACGAGGGTTTGCCGGAGTAAGCCAACGGGGAAGTGAACAAAATGATGTCTTCATAGCAAAAAATGGAACCATCGGAACACGCACCAACAATAGCGGAGGCATACAAGGCGGAATCAGCAACGGACAAGACATCTATTTCAGGGTGGCTTTCAAGCCAGTCGCTACCATCCTGATGGAACAGGAAACCGTAACACTGGACGGAACCCCGACGATCATAAAAGCTCGCGGACGGCACGATGCCTGCGTACTTCCTCGTGCGGTACCTGTGGTAGAAGCTATGGCGGCCATGACGATTCTGGATTATTACCTGCTCAACAAAACCACGCATTTATAATTGCAACGGAGAAAAATATCCGGATTCGTAGAAAAAAGCAGTTATTTCGCAGATTCTATTTGGATGCGGCCGAAGGAATAACTATCTTTGAAACGTAAAGGATATAAAGTTGTGAAACTTTAAGATAGCTTAGTTAAAAGTTTAGTTTAGTTTTTGTGTTGGTATCCCGCCTCGGTTTTGAGGCGGGATATTTTTTCCCACATGTTCCTTTTTCTACCTTTCTCTTTCAGCAGTTTGAAAAGGAGCCAACCTCACCAAATCCATTGTATTTTTATAAGGACAACAGCAAGGTTGTAATCTAAAAAACAAAACAACCATTTTTATGCCTATTCGTAACTATTTTGCATAAATTTTATCCGAATCATCAGTTTTGAAAAATATCTTTTCTTTTTCTCAAGAAAAACCGGATTACGCCCATTGCATTTTGGCAATCAATTAGTACTTTTGCAAAACAAAACGTCACGATACAACAAAATAATATCGCATATAGATTATGAAACAAGAAAAACAAAATCCTTTTATCAAATATAACGGCATTAAAGATGCAAAGAAGCACATCCACAAGGCAAGTGGATTGTACGACGCCTCGAACGAACATGACGCATGCGGAGTAGGTATGATTGTGGACATACACGGCAACAAATCCCATGAATTAGTGGATTCTGCCCTTAAAGTGTTGGAAAACATGAAGCACAGGGGGGCGGAAGGCGCCGACAACAAGACGGGTGACGGGGCAGGCATCATGCTCCAAATCCCCCATGAATTCATCCTCCTGCAAGGCATCCCCGTCCCGGAAAAAGGAAAATACGGCACAGGGCTTGTCTTCCTGCCCAAGGACGGGCAGGAGCAATCCCACATGCTAAGCATCATGATTGAGGAGATAGAACGGGAAGGCTTGAACCTGATGCACTTGCGCAACGTGCCGGTCAATTCGTCTATCCTTGGAAAAGACGCATTGGGCACGGAACCAAGCATCAAGCAAGTATTCATCACCGGTTCCACTGATACGGAGAACTTGGAACGCACCCTATATATAATAAGGAAGAGGATTGAGAACCGCATACATCACAAAGATTTCTATATCGTATCCCTGTCGAGCAAGAATATCGTGTACAAAGGAATGCTGTCGTCCGTACAAGTGAGGGAATACTTCCCCGACCTGACCCAACCGTACTTCACCAGTGGGTTGGCCGTCGTGCATTCCCGATTCAGCACCAATACCTTCCCGACCTGGAGCCTGGCGCAGCCTTTCCGCCTGTTGGCGCATAACGGTGAAATCAACACCATACGGGGCAACCGAGCTTGGATGGAGGCACGGGAAAGCGTGCTCTCCACACCCACGCTTGGCAACGTGAAGCAAATCAGGCCCATCATCCAACCCGGTATGAGCGACAGTGCCTCGTTGGACAACGTACTGGAGTTTTTCGTCATGTCCGGCTTAAGCCTGCCCCACGCCATGGCCATGTTGGTGCCGGAATCCTTCAACGACAAGAACCCTATCAGCGAAGACCTGAAGGCTTTCTATGAGTACCACTCCATCCTGATGGAACCGTGGGACGGCCCGGCCGCCCTGCTCTTCAGTGACGGACGCTATGCCGGAGGCATGCTCGACCGCAACGGCCTGCGCCCTGCCCGTTACCTGATAACGCGGAACGACATGATGGTCGTGGCCAGCGAGGCAGGCACCATCCACTTCGAGCCGGGGGACATCAAGGAAAAAGGACGGTTGCAACCGGGCAAAATACTCTTGGTGGACACCCAAGAGGGAAAAATATACTATGACGGGGAACTGAAAGTCCAGTTGGCTGCTGCCAAGCCCTATCAGCAATGGCTCTCCACGAACCGTATAGAACTGGACACGCTGCGAAGTGGGCGGAAAGTTGAAAACAATGTGGAGGACTACAGTCGCAAGCTGCGTAACTTCGGCTATACACGCGAAGATATCGAACGCACGCTCATCCCGATGGCAACGAACGGAGCGGAGCCGACCGCTTCCATGGGGAACGACACCCCGTTGGCCGTGCTCTCCGACAAGCCTCAACTGCTGTTCAACTATTTCCGCCAACAGTTTGCCCAAGTGACCAACCCTCCCATCGACCCGATCCGCGAGGAACTGGTCATGTCGCTGAGCGAGTACATCGGTGCCGTGGGTATGAACATCCTGTTGCCGAGCGAGGCACACTGCAAAATGGTACGCTTGCCTCATCCTGTATTGACCAACACCCAGTTGGATATCCTGTGCAACATACGTTACAAGGGGTTCAACACCGTGAAGCTCCCCATCCTGTTCGACGTGCACGGAGGGAAGGCTGCCTTGCAAGAAGCCTTGTCCACCTTATGCAAGCAAGCGAAAGCGTCCGTCGACGAAGGAGTGAACTACATTATCCTGTCCGACCGCGGAGTGGATGCCGGACACGCAGCCATCCCCTCGCTGTTGGCCGTAAGTGCCGTACACCACCATTTGATTTCCGTACAAAAACGTGTGCAGACCGCACTGATTATCGAAAGCGGTGAAATCCGTGAGGTCATGCACGCGGCCCTGCTGTTGGGTTACGGGGCAAGTGCCATCAATCCCTATATGGCTTTTGCCGTATTAGACGATTTGGTCAAGCGACACGAAATACAGATGAATTACGAAACAGCAGAGAAAAACTACATCAAGGCTATCTGCAAAGGATTGTACAAGGTGATGAGCAAGATGGGCATCAGCACGATACGTTCTTACCGAGGTGCCAAAATATTCGAAGCTATCGGACTCAGTGAGGAATTACTGAAAACCTATTTCGGCACGCCGGCCTCTACCATCGGTGGCATACGGTTGGAGGAAATCGCAAAAGACTATACCATTTTCCACGATGCCGGTTTCCGGCTCACAGAACCCGGACACCTCTTGCCCCATACCGGACTGTTCTCTTTCCGCAAAGATGGCGAGCAACATGCCTGGAATCCTGAAACCATATCAGCCCTGCAAATCGCCACGCGCCTTGGCAGTTACAAGAAATTCAAGGAATTCACGAAGATGGTGGACGGGAAAAAACAGCCGATATTCCTGCGTGATTTCTTCGGGTTCAAACGTAACCCCGTCGACATCAACAAGGTAGAACCCGTGGAGGACATCGTCAAGCATTTCGTCACCGGTGCCATGTCGTTCGGTGCCATCAGCAAGGAAGCCCACGAAGCCCTGGCATTGGCCATGAACGAGTTTGGCACCCGAAGCAATACGGGAGAAGGCGGGGAAGACAACGCCCGTTTCCATGAGACATACGAAGGCATCCCTCTTTGCAGCAAGACCAAGCAGGTGGCATCCGGACGTTTCGGTGTCACGACCGAATACCTCGCCAATGCCGAAGAGATACAAATCAAAGTAGCACAAGGTGCCAAACCGGGGGAAGGTGGCCAACTTCCGGGTTTCAAAGTGGATGAGGTGATTGCCAAAACGCGCCACTCCATTCCGGGCATATCCCTGATTTCTCCCCCGCCCCACCACGACATCTACTCCATCGAAGATTTGGCACAACTGATTTTCGACCTGAAGAATGTCAACCCACAAGCTCGAATCAGCGTAAAACTGGTAGCCGAAAGTGGGGTCGGCACGATAGCCGCCGGAGTGGCCAAGGCCAAGGCCGACCTGATTGTCATCTCGGGCGCGGAAGGTGGAACGGGTGCTTCGCCTGCGTCATCCATGCGTTATGCGGGCATCTCTCCGGAAATCGGTCTTAGTGAGACCCAACAGACTTTGGTACTCAACGGACTGCGCGGACAAGTACGCCTGCAAACCGACGGACAACTCAAAACAGGGCGCGACATCATCGGCATGGCCCTCCTCGGGGCCGAAGAATTCGGCTTCGGCACGACCGTGCTTATCGTATTAGGATGCGTCATGATGCGCAAATGCCACACCAACGCCTGCCCAGTCGGGGTCGCCACCCAAGACCCGGTATTGCGCAGCCATTTCCGAGGACACTATAAATATGTGGTGAATTATTTCCGCTTTTTGGCCGAAGAAGTACGCGAATACTTGGCAGAAATGGGATTCACACGACTGGAAGACATCGTGGGGCGCACTGACCTCATCGAAATTAAGCCTGTGGAAAAAGAGACAAAAATTGGGCTGTTGGACTTCAGCCGACTATTACACAAGGTGGAAAGCAATACGGCCATCCATCACGTATGCGAACAAAAGCATGAAATCAGCCACGTGAAAGACGTGGAAATCATAGCCTCAGCCACAGAAGCCCTCGAACATGGCAAGGAAGTATCCCTGGAATACGCCATCGCCAACACCGACCGCTCCGTAGGAGCCATGCTGTCAGGTGCCGTAGCCACACGGTATGGCAACGAAGGGCTTCCCGAACAAACCATCAACGTGAAATTCAAAGGTTCAGCCGGACAAAGCTTCGGGGCGTTCCTAGCCCACGGCATCTGCTTCAAACTGGAAGGCGAGGCAAACGATTACTTGGGCAAAGGGTTGAGCGGCGGACTGATTTCCGTCTGTCCTCCCGTGCGTTCCAACTTCGATGCGGAAAAGAACACTATTGCGGGCAACACGCTGCTATATGGTGCCACGAGCGGCGAGGTCTACATCAACGGCCGGGCCGGCGAACGTTTTGCCGTACGCAACTCCGGAGCCATCGCCGTCGTGGAAGGTGTGGGAGACCACTGCTGCGAATACATGACAGGGGGGCGCGTGGTCGTGTTAGGCGAAACCGGACGCAATTTCGCTGCCGGCATGAGCGGGGGCGTGGCATACGTTTGGGACAAAAGCCATACGTTCGACTACTTCTGCAACATGGAAATGGTGGAACTTTCGCTTTTGGAAAACTCCACCTCACGCAAAGAGCTGCATGAACTTGTCCGCCAACACTACCTCTACACCGGTTCGAGCCTGGCCCTCACCATGTTGGACGACTGGAATCACTACGTAGACGAGTTCATACAAGTCACACCCATCGAATACAAGCGCGTACTGGCAGAAGAGCAAATGCGCAAACTGCAACAAAAAATAGCAGACGTACAACGGGATTACTAACAGAATCGACAAACGACAAAAAATAAAGAAAAAAATGGGAAACCCTAAAGCATTCCTCACCATATCGCGGCAGGAAGCCGGCTACCGCCCGGTGCACGACCGCATCAACGACTTCGGAGAAGTGGAACAGACCCTGAACACCAGTGACCGCAAACTGCAAGCCTCACGTTGCATGGATTGCGGAGTGCCTTTCTGCCACTGGGCATGTCCCTTAGGTAACCGTCCGCCCGAGTTCCAAGATGCGCTTTACAAAGGCAAATGGGAAGAAGCATACGAAATCCTGTCCCAAACCAACGATTTTCCGGAATTCACCGGACGCATCTGCCCTGCGCTCTGCGAGAAAAGCTGCGTGCTGAAACTGGCCATCGATGCCCCGGTCACCATCCGTGAGGATGAGGCGGCCATCATCGAAGCAGCTTTCCGCGAAGGCTATGTCAAACCGAAGACCTACCCACGAAACGGGAAGAAAGTGGCCGTCGTAGGTTCCGGCCCGGCAGGCATGGCTGCCGCCAACCAACTGAACCGCATGGGGTATGAAGTAACGGTATTTGAAAAGGATGAAAGCGTGGGCGGATTATTACGCTTCGGGATTCCGAACTTTAAACTCAACAAGGCCATCATAGACAGGAGAATAGAAATCATGAAAGCTGAAGGCGTCATCTTCAAGACAAACTCACCCGTAGACTTGAAACACCTGCCCGAAGGTTTCGATGCTTACTGTATTTGCACGGGAACACCACAGGCACGCGACCTCGACATCCCGGGGCGCAACCTCAAAGGCATACACTTCGCATTGGAAATGCTAGCCCAACAAAACCGGATTTTGGGCGGACAGACTTTCGGCAAGGAAGAACGCATAAACGCCAAAGGCAAACATGTGATTGTCATCGGTGGCGGCGATACGGGAAGCGACTGCATCGGCACGAGCAACCGACAGGGTGCGGCCAACGTCACGCAAATAGAAATCATGCCGAAACCTCCGGTAGGGCATAACCCAACCACCCCATGGCCGCAATGGCCCGTAATCTTAAAGACCAGTTCCAGCCACGAAGAAGGATGCACACGCCGGTGGTGCCTGACCTCCAACCGTTTCATCGGCACGAAAGACGGCCGGGTTTGCGGTGTGGAAGTGGAAGAAGTGGAGTGGGTTCCCAATCCGGACGGAGGCCGTCCCGTCATGCGCCCTACTGGGAAAAAGGAAACTCTCAAGGCTGACCTCGTGCTGTTGGCCATGGGATTCCTCAAGCCCCAACAGCCGGCATTCGCAAGCAATGTTTTCGTGGCCGGAGACGCGGCCACCGGTGCTAGCCTCGTAGTCCGCTGCATCGCAGGAGGACGCAAAGCGGCCCAAGACATCAACGCTTACTTAACAAAAGCTTTAACGCCATGTGTGGAATAACAGCCCTTTTCAACCTCAAACAACAAACGCCTGAATTACGAAAAAAGGCTTTGTCCATGTCTAAGAAAATCCGGCACCGCGGGCCGGATTGGAGTGGCATTTATTGTGGCAAGACAGCCATCTTATGCCACGAACGCCTTTCCATCGTCGATCCGCAAAGCGGCGGGCAGCCTCTTTTCTCGCCCGACCGTAAACAGATACTGGCCGTCAACGGGGAAATCTACAACCACCGCCAAATCCGTGAACAGTATACCGGACGATACGACTTCCAAACGGGCAGCGACTGCGAGGTCATCCTCGCGCTCTACCGGGACAAAGGCATCCATTTCTTAGAAGACCTGAATGGAATTTTTGCCTTCGCCCTTTATGACGAAGAACAGGACGACTTCCTGATAGCCCGCGACCCCATCGGAGTCATACCTTTATATATAGGACATGACAAGGACGGCATCCTATATCTGGCCAGCGAACTGAAAGCACTTGAAGGTTTCTGCGACGAATACGATCCGTTCTTGCCGGGACATTATTACTGTGGCAAGGAAGGGAAGATGACGCGTTGGTACACCCGTGATTGGATGGACTACTCGAACGTGAAGGACAATTATACCCATGACGCCTGTAACGCTACTAAAGTCACGGACTGTGGAAACAGCTATCCCATACAAGTAGAAGCCGTACGTGATGCCTTGGAAGCTGCCGTACGCCGCCAACTGATGAGCGACGTTCCCTATGGCGTGCTGCTCTCCGGCGGATTGGACAGTTCCGTCATTTCGGCCATAGCGCGGAAGTTTGCGGCACACCGCATCGAAACCGACGGGCAGTCCACTGCGTGGTGGCCGCAACTCCACAGCTTCGCCGTGGGACTGA
>OHIL01001092.1_pt1 | contig 9917 bp, 8 predicted proteins | sample 1568231 | NCBI WGS metagenome assembly OHIL01 (sample SAMEA3879565, study PRJEB24766) | human gut metagenome | biome: human-associated habitat; feature: feces | place: USA | collected 1985/1987 | reverse complement strand
CTCTTCCGTTACGGCTTCTCTGGAATTGAAAGTAACAAACTCTTCATCTGCCGTAATTTCTACCAGTCCATACTGTGATGTCTTGGAATGACCGATGTGTCTTTTACCTATTAGCGCTTCATTGATGGCTTTCTCAAGACTGTCATTGTCAATCTCTACTTCGAAGCAGAGCTCAAGCCCTTTGCGAATGGATTCATACGAATACATCTGCTCGTCCTTTGACCTGCGCTTGTCTCTGTCATATGCGGACTTTATTGCAACAGATTTGTCTGTTTTGATTTCTAGGGCAGAATCATTGTCAAAGGTGTAGAATCCGCTTCTGCACTGTTTTGGCTGAGCGTCACCTGGATTCCATTTGTACATGATATATGCTCCATCATCGAAAAGATTTTCTCCTTTTTTATAATAATAGACAGCAGGAATCCTTAGTAAACGAATGTTGCCGGACAATGGATGTGCGTCACCGAATCTGACGTGGCCGCTGTGAAACATCTCAAGAGACTCTTCTGGAGAGAGTGTGCTATATAACTTGGATGCTGCGATCCCCAGAAATGCATTTCCCGGGATAAAGTCCAGTGTTCCTTGTTGTGTCTTGGTACCGGCATTCTGTGTCAGAATTATATCTGATAACAGAGTGCATTTATATTTCAATGTCTTCATGGTCAGATGGATTTAATGGTGAACTTGCATCTGCCGAGGCCTCGATTCCTATTCTCGCCCAGGCGTTTTATGAATGCGAGGCTATCCTCAAACAGTTTCTTGGTCTTATCATCTTCCTCTGGAATGTTAAGAATCTGTCCTTCTAAAGTGCAAGGAAGTGTGACCTGTGTCTTTCTGAGACTATGATTGACGGCAATGCCGTTATCACCGATAGCTGTGGAGGCAACAGCCTCAAACAGATAATTCTGTGTATTGGCATTGATAATGGCATCGTAGTCGGTGGCTGGGAATTCAGCATTTGAGAAGAACGCCTTGCCAATCTGAGGAATTTCCGCTGTTTCGCTTCTCTTGCCAAAAATACTGTCAATGATTTCTTGTGAAGGGTATCTGCCCGGAGCAAGGCAGATCAATGTTTCGGCAGCTTCTCTGATAAGTCCTTTGATAGTTTTACCTGGCACGAAAGGCATTCCTTTGGCGTCTTTTATGACCAATGAATCGACATCAGCTCCTGCTGAAAGTCCGGATCCGCAGTGCCAATATGAGAAGAACTCGATTGTATATGTAATATCCATAGTTCTGAGTTATTTCGTTTGTTGGTAGATTATAGAATGCAATGACAAAACATCATATGCGGGATAAATGTTGTGCTTAGAACCTTTCTTGTCCGTGAAGGTGCGCCAAGAAGTCAGGGCCTCAGCTTCTCCTTTCATGACAGGATTGACTTCTTTAATCCTGTCAAGAATCTGATTTGCTTTTTCGAGTCCATTTGGCTCCATCATTGCTGAGAGCCACTGTCTGATGTCTGATTTTAAAGCATTTCCATCCTTACTGTCAAGCTTAGTCACTCTTTCTATCAGATTGTCTATTGTCCATCTGTCAGGAGTATCATTTAGGTAATATGCCCCATATTTGAATGAATGTCTTTCAGGTGTGGTGAGTTCACGTTTCGTTATATCTTCGTAGGACTCAACGAAACTGTCTTGAACTTTATGGAACATTATGCATGATTTCTCGCGATTGGAGTCTTTCTTTGCAGCGGCGCATAATTCTTCGGCCAGATTGTATGCATAGTAGTAAGGGAATGATGATTTTACGTATGCAATGCCGGCACAGGCTGTCAGACCATTTTCGAGATCATTATATCTCTCTGAGAGTATCTCGAAATTTTTTGTGGTGAATTTTTCAAAGGCCTCAAGATAGTTCTGAATAAAAGACATTGCCAAACTGCCTCTTATTATGACGGTGAGGTCATCGCCACCCAAAACGACTGGTCTGAAAGGAAGATCTGTCCCATTCTTGATGGCATTTCCGAAGACTATGCCAGCCGCAGATTTCGCAGCATCGATAGTCGATTGATTCAGCAATGAAGAAAACGTACGGAAATTTCTACCGGACGAGTCGTTTTCACTGATGGCCTTGACGATTTGCCCAAGTCCATTGCCATCTGCGTGTATGACGGCTATCCAGTCATTAGTGTCGGTGAAACCATCCACTCGGTTAGTGATATTAACCATGTCTGGCATTTCTTCTCCTATGGCTTTCTTTAGCAGAGAATATGTGTCTGCGGCCTTGCGCTTGCGGAATGTTCCTTCGTCGCAATAGTCTTCCGGTTTGCTCATATGATATCTTTCTGGCAGGCCGGTTTCACGAGAACGTTGTATGCCCATGAGCCCTAATGTAAGAGGCTGCATTGGCATGTTCCTTTCTTCGCGGAGGCGGATTTCTAATTTGTGAAGTGCGTCAGACAGATTAGTAACATCTCGAAGTTCTATTACAGCCTGGCTGATAGTTATTCCTGGAGCGGCTTCCAGAACTCGTTTCGGAAACTCTCTGAAGACTTCTTTACACTTGTCCTCATTGTCAAATATGTATTTGATGTTGCCTGCAGCATTGATAATGGCATTTTCATCTTTGTCAAGTTCAGTTATGCTGATTCCTAACTGTTCGGCGAACATCTTGGTGCATATTTCCTCGACAAGTTCGCTGGCTCCGACAATCTCTCTCAGGGTGTTGGTCTGGAAGATGAAGCTCTGTATTCCCTGGACAGCGGCTCCATATAGAAATTTGCTCATGGTCAGTAATTTAAATTTGTTACTAAGCGTGGTTGTATAAAACGCACGCTTCAAATTTATCCGAAAATTAAGAGAAATCCAATATGCAAATTCGGAAAATTGAAACGATTTGCAAAATGAACCAAATATGAACCAAAACTTTTTCAGATGATGAGGTTATACTTGAAAAAAAAGTCATAAATTTGGTTTTGTAATAAACTGAAACTATGCAAACTGACAATATGCTGAATGTCTTTACTCTATTCACAAGAAAAAGTCCCTCTGTTTCGTGGGGCCATGATTCGTGTTGCCGGATCCGATAATGTGGATTTTCATGATCACGAAAGTGAGGGATTCAGATATCTGTATCCTCGTGTTCAGTATAAGATAATCGACCATAAAGCTTCAATTGTTTTTGTGGGCGAAGGTGCTGAATCGATAGGAAAAATCTTGTCTGGTGCTGGAGGAAAAATTCAAATTGGCCGTCGTTCCGCAGTCTTCAATATTACTGGCATGCCTATGTCTCAGTCGGTGGTTCAGGTCAATGATATAAGTAACACATATAAATTGTCTCGATGGCTACCACTGAATCAGGATAACTATGAGTTGTTCTCTTCTTTGGAGAGTCTGCAGGAAAAGTGCGCTTTGCTGGAGCGATTATTAATCGGCAATATTCTTTCGTTTGCTAAAGGTGTAGGAATATTTTTCGATTCAGAGGTTGAGGTCAATCTTGTGGATATCGAGAAAATGGAGCATTATAAGTTTAAAAATGTGAAAATGTTGGGCTTTGACGTTGTTTTCAGAACCAATGTCTCTTTGCCGCAGTATGTCGGCTTAGGTAAGGGTGTCAGCTTGGGCTTTGGAATAATAACAAATAAATAATTGTATATGGAAAAGTTACATATCGCACTCGTTGGTGCTCAGACCATGCCGATATATATTGGTATCCGAGAAAGTGATGCGGATAAGTTTATCCTTATTCATTCTGCAGAGACCAAGTCAATCGCAGAAATTATCGCCAGATACATAGACCGGGATAATACTATTTTGTTTGAATTGCCCGCATGGGACTTCCCTAAGATGAAGGATAGAATTGATGGCTTATTGGCAGAATATAAAGATTGGCGTATTGAAGCTAATATATCTGGCGGTTCCAAGCCATGGGGCTTTATGTTTTCAATGTTAGCTTTCGAGTATTCTAATTTGTCGCTTTTCTTTGTCGATCAGAGTTGCATGATACATAATATCAGCGATCTTACCTCAAGAATGGCAAAACCTCTTGATGGCGGAATACGTCAGATACTTGAGTTTAATCAGATTCTTGAATCGAATCAAGCCTCTTCTGTGAAACATGTGGATTTGAAATCATATGATGAGAAAGATATCTCAATCTTGCCGGAAATTAAGAGGTGTAGGAAAAAATATCAGAAGATTTTTAATGATTTGACTATCCCTAAAAAGGACAATAAGAATCGTTATCAAAATAATAAGTTGGACACGATCGTAGACAATCAGTCACAGTCGGAGATCTCTTGGGATATTCGAGGTCCTGAGCAAAAAGTGAAATTGACGTTTATTAATAGATTAGGAAATTCTGAAACGGTGGCATTTCAGTCTCCGCATGCCTTTGATATGGTTGTATCTTCAGGTTGGTTTGAATATGAAGTCGCAAAATGCTTGGATTCATGGCCAGAGGCTAAGGATATATGGCTTAATTCAGTCTTCCCGTATCGGAACAATACGCCGAAGAATGAAATTGATATTATTGTGAATGTGGGCTATAAACTGTTATTTGTTGAGTGTAAGACGAAGATTTTTGATAAGACAGATATAGACAAATTCAGATCTGCGGTAAAAAATTATGGAGGATTAAGTTCAAAAGCAATGTTCATTTCTCTTGAGTCTATGGACGCTCAGACAATCGAAAAATGTGAGACCAATGGCATAGAGTATTTTAGCTTGGATGGTAAGCCTGCAGTTGAAAAGAAGAAGGCTCTGTTTGCGAAACTTAATACGATTATGGGTGTTTCCAATACTAAATAACAATGGCGAGAAAGGTTTTCATGTCAGTTCTTGGAACTGGTTTTTATTCGGAGTGTACATACGTCGGTGTCAATACGAGGACTCAAACTCGTTTTATCCAGGAAGCTACACTAAATGAAATTCGCGCGAAAGAGTGGACATCAGAAGATCGTGCGTATGTGTTCATTACGGATAGATCCGAGACTGATAACTGGATAGTCAAAGATAATTGTAGAACAAACCAGCGATCCAAGGAGAGCGAACAATATTATGGCCTTACGAAGGTTTTGGACGACATGTCTCTGCCGTGTACAGTTGAATCCGTGAAGATTAAGGATGGCAAAGATGAGAATGAGATGTGGGATATCTTCAATACCATATATGGGTGCTTGCATGATGGGGATGAATTATATTTCGACTTGACTCACGCTTTCAGATATTTGCCTATGCTGGTGCTTGTCTTGGGAAGTTATGCCAAGTTCTTGAAAAACGTCAAGATCGCCTATATCTCATACGGTAATTTTGATTCACGAAAAAAATGTCCGGATAATCCAGGTGGGGACGAGGCTCCAATTATTGATTTGCTGCCTTTGTCCATATTGCAGGACTGGACATTTGCAGCAGGGCAGTTCATTAAAAGTGGTAATGTCGAAGAAATAGTCAAATTATGCGAAAATGAGTTCTTACCATTGGTAAGAGCCTCCAAAGGAAAAGATGTTGCTGCTAATGCATTACGATATTACACGAAGGTGTTGAATTCTACAATCCAAGATCTCAGGTTTTGCAGAGGTATATCACTGATTGATTCGGATAATATAATCTCCTTAAGACAGAGCACGTTAGATCTTGGCGCATCGATGATCGATTCTTTGAATCCTTTGTTGGGCAAAATAGTGGAATCATTTGGGGATTTCGATGATTATGCAAGTATCAATAATGCATATAAGTCTGCTTTGTGGTGCTATAATAAGGGAATGTTTCAGCAAAGTGCAACTATTCTACAGGAAACTGTGGTGACGTTTTTTTGCAGGAGGCATGGACTAAATGAACTGGTCGAGGAAGATAGGCGAGTTGTGAATGATACATTTTTTGCGATTAATCAAGATCGTGAAATCTCCGGAAAATACAAAGATGTCATGAATGACGAGTATATGAATAAAAGCTTGGCTAAATCATTCGACAAGTTGAGCAAGACCAGAAATCATTTCAACCATGCAGGGATGAAGAGAGACTGCAAGACAGCTGAGGCTATGAAATGTGATATCAAGGAGGCCTTATGTTCATTTCAGCACTTGTTTACGCTTCCGAAAATATTTATTAACTACACAAATCATCCTATCTCAGAGTGGTCTGGAGAGCAGGTCTCCGCTGCAAAGAAATATGCGGAAACGTTGGTGGATATTCCGTTCATTGGCATTGACCCGGATAAAGATGAAGCCGATATTGAAAGAATCGCTGATTCTGAATTGAAAAAAATATTGAAAGTTGCTGAAGGACATGATGCTACCGTGCATCTGATGGGCGAGCAGACATTGTCATTTTCATTGATAAAGAAATTGCAGGGACTGGGTGTCCGCTGCGTTGCATCCACTACTAAACGCGAAGTTAAAGATTTAGGTGACAATAAGCGGGAGGTAACCTTTAGATTTGTGAAATTCCGGGAATACTGATAGTCATGGAACTTGTGCTCAATACATTCGGAACAAGTCTGTCTAGGGATAATGAGGGATTTGTCATACGAAATCACGATGGAAGTCAGCGAATACCTGTTGCTGGTATCCGCTCTATTCAAGTAGGGAAAGGCGCACAGATTTCAAGCGATGCAGTGCTGCTTGCGATGGAAAATGAAATCGAGGTTGTCTTTATGGATAAGGCTGGAAATGTAATGGGGAGAATATGGAGTCCCAAGTATGGTTCGGTATCCACAATCAGAAAAGGCCAGCTCTCTTTTTCCTTTGGAAACGAAGCGGTAAAATGGATTAAGGGAATAATTACCAGAAAGATAGAAAATCAGCAGGCTATGTTGTTGATGATGAACACTGATGGAGATATGCGGTTGCAAAATATCATTGACAAGAACATAAATAGACTTGAGGATTATAAGAATAAGATTGCGACACTTGAAGGGGAAATTGTCAATGATATTTCGGCGACGCTGCGAGGATGGGAAGGTGTCGCATCGAAGATATACTTCGATACTATAAATGTTTTTCTCCCTGAAAAATATCGGTTTGAAAAGCGCACTCAGCATCCTGCGATGGATCCTGCCAATGCGATGCTTAATTATGGCTACGGCTTATTGTACGGAAAAATCGAAAGCGCATTGATAAAAGCCGGTATTGATCCCTATGTGGGGGTCATGCATAGGGATGATTACAATAGGCCTGTTCTTGTTTACGATGTTATTGAATTGTACCGGGTTTGGGTGGATTATGTGGTTTTCTCTTTGTTGTGTCAGAATGTTGTTACAGACGAGCATTATTCTGTCAATGATGACAATTCTTGTTGGTTGGAGCCTCTGGGACGGCGAGTCCTGATACAGTCTGTCAATGACTATCTGGATGAAGTTGTTGAAGAAAAAGGTGTTCAGAGAAGCCGTATAACCCAGATGACGTTATATGCTCAAAACTTAGCGCAGGTCTTCAAAAAATATGCATAGTTATGTTCTTAGTTGGATCTAATGTTCGCAATAACTCTGAACCTCTCAAAAAAGTGACTCCGGAGTATCTTTTCAATGCTTTGCGCTATCCAAAGCCGGAGTTCTTGTCGAGAATCAAGCAGTTGAGGATTGTCCGTCAAATCAATGAATCACAATATGTGCAGTTGAAACAACAACTTCCATATTTTGTTTGTGCGTCATTCAATCCTCCCTTCCGTAATACGAAGAACTTCGCTTTTACTCAATATTTCATCATGGATATCGATCATATTTGTGAAAAGGGGATGATTGTTGATGATTTAAGACGAAAGATTGAGTCGGACTCGAGAACAATGATGTGTTTCCTGTCTCCTGGAGAGGATGGATTGAAAGTTATAATGAAACTCAAGGACCGGTGTTATGATGCCGGAGTGTACTCGGTGTTTTACAAGAAGTTTGTTTATGATTTCAGTCTCCAATACAATCTCCAGCAGGTTATGGATGTCAGGACAAGTGATGTTGCGCGGGCTTGTTTCATGAGTGTTGATTCTTCTGCGTATTATAATCCGGGTGCTGACCCCGTTGATATGTCTGAAATGATCGATATGGAGGATTCCTCGGTGTTGCTCATGCAAAAGAAGGAAATTGAGGAGAATATTTCCACATTGACAGATGTTGCCGTCCCATATGGTAATGCGGTGGAAATTCGGGAACCTGATGATGATGCGATGGAACGGATTCGAGACCTTTTAAATATGAAGACAAAGAGAGTCTCCGTGGAGAGGCCGGTATTCGTTCCGGCAATTCTGGATACAATACAGGGAGAACTGAGTAATTATGTCAGTGATATCGGGTTCATGATATCTGAAATAATCAACATTCAATATGGAAAGAAAATCAGAGCGAAACTTGGATTGAAAACTGCGGAGATTAATTTGTTTTATGGCAAACGTGGGTTTTCTGTGGTGGTCTCCCCAAAGACAGGTACTGATGGAACATTAAATGTTCTTCTTGCAGACACTGTTAGGGCATTTATTGATGAGAGGTAAATATGCCGAGAAAGAGAAGGCCGCCCCTCAGTCTTGCAGCGCAAGCAAAGAAACTTCTTGAGTCAGGTATTGGCGGAAGTCCGAAAGTTGAGACTAAAGAAACCTGCGATTCGTTATCTCCTCTTGAAGATAGAATTAAAGACCTTCTGGGATTGACTGAATCCAGAAAAAAGCGTCAGGATAGAATGCTGTTTTTTGTAATGTATGATATCGAGAGCAATAAGGTCAGGCGGCTTGTGTGCAAGTACCTGATTCGGGAAGGTTGTTCTCGTGTGCAAAGATCTATTTTTCTTGCTGATTTGCCGATTGACTCCTACTCTAGAATAAAAAATGATCTTGCTGAGATACAGGCATTGTATGATAATGAAGATAGTATAATTGTCCTTCCTGTGTCAACTGATTATCTCAGGATGATGAAGGTTATAGGCAAAACAGTTGATGTGGACATTATTACACATACGAAAAACACTTTATTTTTCTAGATATTGTTATGAAGATACTTGGCCAACAACAAAAAGTCGCATTGGAGCGAATCTCGGAATTTCTTAAAAGTGACAAACGCTTTTTTCTGCTCAAGGGTTATGCCGGTACAGGAAAGACTAGTATTGTGCCTGAAATATTGAATGCGGCTGTTGGTTACGAAGTGAAACTTATGGCGCCTACGGGTAGAGCTGCAAAGGTTCTTGCGGAAAAAGCACATGCTCCGGCGACGACAATACATCGAGGAATATACCGCCTATCGTCAATTGAAGTGAAGATGGATGATGACATATCGTCTAAATCAGAGGCGATCCGCACCGCAAAATTGAAATTCTATTTCCCTTTAGACTTGGATGCGGGTATGAAACCTCGACTGATTATTGTCGATGAAGCATCGATGGTGCAGTCATGCACAATGAGAGATGAAGTGTTCGCGTTCGGGTCCGGTTCGATTTTACGTGATCTTGAGACATATCTTGCAAGTACACCAGGGTCGAAAATCATATTTATCGGGGATCCGCTGCAGCTTCCTCCAGTAGGGGAGTCTAAGTCATCTGCATTGGATTTGTCGTCATTTCCTCAAGGCGATGCGGAGGAATATGTTTTGACTGAAGTTGTCAGACAAGGCTCTGATAGTATTATTTTGTCAGAGTCGATGAAAATTCGGGAGTTGTTGAATTCTGAAGATAGATGTGAATTTATAATTGATGAAAAACCGGGGGAACTTGAAACGATTGGTGCGGATAAAGCCTTGGGACAATTTGTCTTCGATTACTCTATGGGAAAGAGCGTGATTTTCATCGCGTATTCAAATAAAAAAGTAGCTGAATATAATGTCAGTGCGAGGAAAATCCTTTATGGAGAGAATGCTCCGGAAGTTGTCAATGGTGAAAGACTGATGATAGTCCAGAATAATTATAGCCATGTTGGGGTTGAATTGATGAATGGTGATTTTGCGAAAGTTGAAGAGGTCTGTTCTCCATGTGAATCTCGTCATATTACGTTGCGGGAGAATGG
>OHIL01001091.1_pt1 | contig 9933 bp, 7 predicted proteins | sample 1568231 | NCBI WGS metagenome assembly OHIL01 (sample SAMEA3879565, study PRJEB24766) | human gut metagenome | biome: human-associated habitat; feature: feces | place: USA | collected 1985/1987 | reverse complement strand
GAACTTTCTCCAGATTCCCTTGCGGAATTTCTTGATGATACTGCGTTCAATCTCTTTCTGCTTCTCTCCGGTAGTATTTTCATCCTGTACGAACTCACTTAGTTTCTTTCTTAAAAAGGAACGATATCCGCCTTCAATATTCGCCGCATCATATCCGGCTGCTTCCAGTTCATAAACAGCATCGACACTCCATTCACCGGTATGGCATAATACATACACCGGCTTTTCTTTCGGAAGTTCTTCCATACGTTCTTCTACTTCTGCAAGCGGGATGCTGACCGCTCCCGGTACAGAGCCTCTGATATATGCATCTGCAGGACGGACGTCCAGCACTGTGATTGTATCCTGATCTAATTGTAATAACTCTTCTATCGTGATTGTCTTCATATCTTTTAACCTCTCTTTGTGAGTTGCTGTTCATGCAGCAGCTATTCCTATCAACCAGATAGGTTTTGTTATTTATCTGGTATTATATGACGTTTTTCCCTGTCTGTCAAGGAACTGAAATGTGTTTTAAAAACATTTATCTTTCAAATATACGCTAGAAAAGTTTACCACAAAAAAGAATACTGTACCAGTGGTTTCCCGCTAATACAGTATGTTTTGTTGTTTTCTCCGGGCGCTCCCTCCAAGCGTTAGAAAGACCTGCAATCCTTGTGCAAGCACAAATTGCAAGTCTTTCAACGCTTGTGTGAACTGATGTTATATATAATACATATCCTGTCCATAATCAATGTATTCCTGATACTCTTTCTCCAAATCATGCAAGGTTACTGACTGGAGGATCTCTGTCACGCTGTCATTTACCCTGTCGATCACCAGTTTCTGGATTGCTTTGACACTCCCGGTATATTTTCCTTCTTTCGGAAGTTCCTCATCTTCGATGCGGTAGTCACCTTCCAAAGCTTCTATAATAGAAGAAACGGTAATCTCCTGTGGCGGACGGCTTAAGAAATAGCCGCCCTGGGAGCCTTTTATACTCTTTACGATTCCTGCTTTTCTAAGACTTGCAAATACCTGTTCCAGATACTGTGGAGATATCTTGTTCCGCTCTGCAATGCTATTGAGCGCCACCTGTTCAGTTTTTGAATTGATGGTCAGGTCGATCAACGCTCTCAGACCATATCTGCTTTTCATTGAAAGTTTCATATATATCTCCACACTCCTTCATTATTTTTTATTCTACGGCTTTGAATGCCTCATCCAGATCCTGGATAATGTCATCAATATGCTCTGTTCCGATTGACAGACGGATTGTATTAGGCTTGATTCCCTGATCCAGTAATTCTTCTTCTGTGCACTGGCTGTGTGTTGTTGTTGCCGGATGGATAACCAGAGATTTTACATCTGCAACGTTAGCAAGCAGTGAGAAGAGTTCCAGATTATCGATGAAATCTTTTGCTTTCTGTGCGTCACCTTTGATCTCAAATGTGAAGATAGATCCTCCGCCATTTGGGAAATATTTCTTATATAATGCCTGCTGCTCCGGATCATCAGATACAGCCGGATGGTTAACCTTCTCTACCAGTGGATGGTTGTTCAGGTAATCTACTACTTTCAGTGCATTCTCAACATGACGCTCTACACGTAATGATAATGTCTCGAGTCCCTGTAAGAAGATAAATGAATGGATCGGAGAAATGGTTGCTCCTGTATCTCTTAAAAGGATCGCACGGATCTTTGTAACAAATGCTGCAGGTCCTACTGCTTTTGTAAAGCTGATTCCATGGTAGCTCGGGTTTGGCTCTGTAAGAGAAGCAAATTTTCCTGATGCTTCCCAGTCGAATTTACCGCTGTCAATTATAACTCCACCAATTGTTGTTCCGTGTCCACCGATGAACTTTGTTGCTGAGTGAACCACGATATCAGCACCGTACTCAATCGGACGGACAAGATATGGTGTAGCGAAGGTATTATCTACGATAAGTGGGATTCCTGCCTCATGAGCGATATTTGCAATTTTTTCGATATCTACTACCTCTGAGTTTGGATTTCCGAGTGTCTCGATTTCAATAGCTTTTGTATTCTCTTTGATTGCAGCCTTGATTCCATCATAATCGAATGGATCTACGAATGTAGCCTCAATTCCGTAATCAGGAAGTGTGTGTGCCAAGAGATTGTATGTACCGCCGTAGATATTCTTTGCTGCAACGATATGGTCACCTGCGTGTGCTACTGCCTGGAAAGCATATGTGAGTGCCGCTGCTCCGGAACCAACAGCAAGTGCTGCCACGCCACCCTCGAGTGCTGCAATTCTTCTCTCAAATACATCCTCTGTAGGGTTTGTCAGTCTGCCGTAGATATTTCCTGCATCTCTGAGTCCGAATCTGTCTGCCGCATGCTCACTGTTATGGAACACATATGATGAAGTAAGGTAGATTGGAACTGCTCTCGCATCTGTAACCGGATCAGGTGTTTCCTGTCCTACATGTAACTGTAATGTCTCAAATTTTAAATTTCTGTCTGCATAATGTTTCTTGCTCATATTAATATCCTCCTATTAATGATATGTTAATGTTATTTGTTTTTAATTTTAATTCTGGGATGCTGTTCCCTTGAACTAATCATATCATATCATCTTTCTAGGAAAAGTGTTAATACTTATAACTAAGAGCTTGCTATAAACATATTTTATAACTGCATATTCTTTAAAACATCTGCAAGTTCTCTCGTAGCTGCACCAACATCCATGTTATTTACAGCATAGTCACATATCTGGCGGTTGCGTTTCTCTGCATCTATCGACAGAATACGCAGTGTCTTTTCTTCTATTGAGTAATCCTGCTCTATGATATCCCGGATTAAGAGCTCCTTGTCACGCGCCACATACACTATAACAGTAGGAAAATGGCGCTTCATGGCAATGGCGCCGCACATGTCAAGCGGCATCACGACAAAGTGTCCCTTTTCAAGCACTGCCTCTATATCCTCCATTTTTGTGCCATACTGTATTCCTGCGTATCTTGTCTTTTCAAAGAAATCCTGTGCATTGAACTCATCCTCCGTCAGGTACCTGTGCTTATCTCCGGGCTTTGTACAGTATGTTTTCGGATTCTCAAACTGCTCCATGGCGCACAGGCTGTCTGAGAGCGCTGTCTTTCCCGAGCCTGATGGTCCGACAAGCGCCACAACTGACGGATTCTTTATATTTTTATTTCTATATAATGACGCATTTATTATCTGCTCCACGAGATATACAAACTCTGTGATATTATTAACAGATAAAAGTCCTGTCATTTTTGAATTCCACGGCTTTCGCATGAGCACGGGATACGTGGCCGGTGTCTCAAGCACATTGTGTATGGCGTCATCTAAAATAATATCAAACTGCACGAGATTTTTTGCATTGCCAAGTATGATATTTTCTGTTGGGAAATCAGGAAATGCCTCCATTATCTGGCTCGCCCTCACTCCCATGAAGCCCGGTGCCACCGCCGTGATAAAATATACCTCTCCGATATCCATGAGCTTTCTTATCATCCGCTTTGTCTCTTCTGTAGGCTTCTGCCTCTCGTAAAGTGTATTATCCCGGTAAAATTCCTTTATGACAGAGGCTCTTCCGGTATTCTCCCAGGAATCTATATCCTCCAGTTCAAGCGGTGGGGTGATATTATATTTTTTGTTTGCCATATCTATGGCTATACTGTTGAATGGGGCTGTCACATCATCCCAGTCAAGTCCTATTTTAGGTCTTATCATGCTTATCCCTTTCTGTTTCGTAACTATTTATAACAAAAAGACCTGCAACAACTGCAAGTCTTAACAAGTAGCGAGGGAGAGACTCGAACTCTCAACCTCCCGGGTATGAACCGGACGCTCTAGCCAGTTGAGCCACCTCGCCATATTGATTGATATCCTTTAAAAGGATGGGACCTACAGGGCTCGAACCTGTGACCCTCTGCTTGTAAGGCAGATGCTCTCCCAGCTGAGCTAAGATCCCATGTCGTCAACCGACTTGATTATTATATACAGTCAGCACCTTATTGTCAACAACTTTTTTCATTTTATTTAAAAAAATTTCAACTATTCAGAAGTCTCTCCACAAGCTTCACGCACTCTGCCGCATCCTTTGAATATCCGTCGGCTCCTATCTCGTCTGCAAAGCTCTGTGTAATGCAGGCTCCACCGATTACAACCTTGCTCTTACAGCCCTTTTCCTTACATATTTCCACTACATCCTTCATGCGCATCATGGTGGTGGTCATAAGAGCCGACAGTCCGATAACTGCCGCATTCGTCTCAATCGCCTTGTTGACAATATCCTCACAAGGCACATCCTTTCCCATATCAATCACGTTGTAGCCATAGTTTTTAAGCATAAGCACGACAAGGTTCTTTCCTATATCATGGATATCCCCCTCCACCGTTGCAATGACAAGGGTCGGCATATCATCACCTGAGTCCTTCTTTTCAAGCAACGGCTCCAGATGCTCTATAGCAAGCTTCATGGTATTTGCGCTGCCGATAAGCTGTGGCAGGAAATACTTCTTCTGGTTGAAAAGCTCTCCCACCTCATTAATAGCCGGAATCAGGCTGTTATTAATAATCTCGTCAGGCTTTGCCCCATCAGAAAGCATTTTCTTTACTTCATCAATTATGCTGCCCTTGTTTCCCTTTAAGACAGCCTGAAATACCGCGTCCTTACCGCCCGCTGCGCATGTGCCGTTTGAAGCAGACGCAGCATTGTCCGACTTTTTCACAACAACAGTCTCATATTGGGCCTTTTCCTCCGCAAGCCTGCTCATGCGCTCGATGTATGCTATATCGCTGTCAGGTCTGTCGAGCAGCATATCCGATGCAAATGCAGCATTCATCAAAAGCTCCTGTGATGGATTGGCAATGGCCATGGTGAGTCCCTTGCATATGGCCATTGTAAGAAACGCTGTGTTCACGTACATACGCTCAGGCAGTCCGAATGATATATTTGAAAGTCCGCATATTGTAGGAAGCTTTTTCTCATCCTTGCAGTACGCAATGGTCTCATAGCACTCGATTGCGGCCTTTGGATTTGCACCTATTGTCGCAACAAGTCCATCCACTACTATATCCTCATGTGCCATTCCAAGCGAAAGTGCCTTGTCATAAATAGTATTTATAATATTCTTTTTCTCCTCGACATCCTTTGGCAATCCTGCATCCGAAAGTGGTAAAAGTATGAACATTGCTCCATATTTAGCCGCAAGAGGCAGAAGCTTTTCCATCTTCTCAGTCTCAAGGGAAATAGAATTAATTAGAGCTCTTCCCGGATAAATCTTAAGAGCCTCCTCTATTACCTCCACATAACTTGAATCAATACAAAGAGGGCAGTCCACGGTAGATGAAACCTCATATATAACCGATTTCATCATCTCCTTCTCATCGATACCATTCATGCCCATATTGATATCAAGTATTCCCGCACCATTTGTTTCCTGCTCCATAGCCATCTGGCGCACCAGGTCAAGCTTTCCCTCACGAAGCTGTGCCTGCAGCTTTTTCTTACCTGTAGGATTGATTCTCTCTCCGACGACAGTAAAGTTGCCATCTAAGTCTATCTCTACATTCTTTCGTTCAGACGCAAGCACTCTTCTATGATGCTCAAGCGGCTTATGAACAGGCATTGACTTTACGGCCTCTGTGAGAGCACGTATATGCTCCGGTGTGGTGCCACAGCAGCCTCCGACAATGGATGCCCCCGCCTCCACAAGCCCTCTCATCGCATCGGCAAACATATCCGGAGTCATCTTGTATACAGTTTTACCATCCTCAAGCTCCGGAAGCCCTGCATTTGGCTTTGCAATAAGAGGCACTGTAGAGTACTCTGCCATTTTTTCAACCAGTGCTATCATCTCAGCAGGTCCCGTCGAACAGTTCACACCGATAGCATCCACTCCAAGTGACTGCAACACAACAACTGCTGTCTCCGGCGGTGTACCAAAAAGAGTCCTGCCATCCTCGTTATAGGTGAGTGTCACCATAATAGGCAGGTTGCTTACCTCTTTTATAGCAAGCACTGCCGCTCTGCACTCCTGAAGACTCATCATTGTCTCAACCACAAAAACATCTGCGCCCGCCGCATCAAGGATCCTCGCCTGCTCCTTGTACACCTCCAAAAGCTCCTCAAACATCAGATCCCCGAGTGGAAAAAGCTGTCTGCCGGTCATCGTCATATCTGCTGCTACAAGTGCCCTATCCCCGACAGCCTGCTTTGACAGGCCAACCAGTGTGGTATTTATCTCGTTAATTTTCTCCTGTAAACCATATTCTAAAAGCTTAATCCTGTTTCCTGTAAATGTAGGTGCATAAACAATATTCGTGCCGTTATCGACATAAGCCTTCTGCAAATCAAGAATCACCTGCGGATGCTCCATCACCCATTCCTCCGGACACACTCCTACCGGCATGCCTGCTGCCATCAGGTTTGTACCGGTCGCTCCATCCAGGATAACTATGTTTTCTCTGATATATTTTCTGAATTCTTCTCTTGTCATTTCGTTTCCTTTTCTGTTTCAGCTGTTATTCACTCCACAGTGTAAAGTATTTCAAAGCAAAAGCTATGTGCTCTTTATCCTTGAAATTTGTGAAAATTTATATTATCATTGTAACCGATTTTAAAACACAAAAATCAATAGTCTATTCACCATAATATACTAAAACACTATATTTTTCAAACAAAAGAAAGGATTTCTTATGAAACTTATTGCTTTAGATCTTGACGGAACACTTTTCAACAACAAAAGTCAGATATCCAAGGAAAATATAAAAGCTATAAAAGAGGCAACTGCTGCCGGGATAAATGTGGTCATCTCCACCGGCCGTCCATTCGGAGGGCTGCCGTTTGAGGCAATTAAGGACACCGGCATCCGCTACGCTATCACTGCAAACGGAAGTGCAATCTACGAGATTGACACCAAAAAATGTCTTTACGAAAACTGCCTTTCTGATGAGACAGCGTTTTCAATAATTGATTACCTGATGACAAAGCGCGTTCATATGGATGCCTTCATAAACGGCTGTGGCTATTCTCCATACAAGTGTCTCGAGGATGCAAAGGATCTCAAAATGCCTCCTTCTATAAAGGAATACATCATGACAACCAGAAAACGTGTGAACGATATCACTGAAATGATGCGCGAAAACAATTACCATATGCAGAAAATGACCATCAATTTCCCAAAGGATGTAGATGATAACTACTACTGCCGCGACGAAGTATTTGAGCATCTGAAAAAAATCCCTGAAATTACGCTCGTAAGCGGTGGCTACGGTAATCTGGAATTCACAAAAGCAGGCGTTGACAAAGGTGTGGCACTTCATAAGCTGGCTCAAATCCTGAATATAGCAGCTGATGAGACAATGGCTGTCGGTGACACTGAAAACGACATGGCTATCGTAAAAGCCGCACACATCGGCGTGGCCATGGGAAATGCAACCGATGAGCTTAAGGCACAGGCTGATTACGTCACCGACACAAACGAAAATGACGGCGTAGCCAAGGCTATCCGTCACTTTATGGGTTAATCTCACAAATTTAATATAACGATACCGGTCATATAAGAGTATAATAGTTGTTTAGCGCAAAATAGCTGTTTAACACACAATAAATAATCACCTGTCATATATATCCAAAGAAGCACATATACTTCTAAGACAACATATGACAGGTGATTTTTTGATTGTAAAAAAATATTTATCCAATCCACTTGTGACCGGAACTATTTTTCTGACACTTGCCGGTACAACCAGTCGGTTTATGGGATTTTTCTTTCGCATATTTCTTAATAACGTCATGGGCTCAACCGGTCTGGGACTCTATCAGCTTGTGATTCCACTCATGTCCGTATGCATGTCACTCTGCTGCAACGGTTTTCAGACTGCTACATCAAAGCTTGTTGCCGAAAAACCTCAAAACAGGCAGATTATACTCATTTATGCAATAATTATGTCAGCCACCATTGCTCTTTTACTCACAATTATTATGTATTCCAATGCCAACTACATAAGCATTTGTATTTTAAGTGAGTCACGCTGCACAGAGCTTGTCAAGGCGCTGTCCTTTTCCATTCTGCCCGCCGCTATCCATTCCTGCATAAACGGATACTATTATGGATTGAAAAAAGCAGCCGTTCCAGCTGCCACACAATTAATTGAGCAGACCGCACGCATTGGCACCTGCTATCTGATATACGCAATACTGTCTGACGGTGGCAGCTGCTTTAAGCCTGTATACTCTATATACGGCATCGTGGCAGGCGAAGCGAGCGCAACCGTCTTTTCCGTTATCACAATAAAAAAAGATTTCTCATACTTTAAAATATCCGTCAAAAGCCTGAAAACAACAGCCTATGGCATGGCTGCGCTTTTCATTCCTTTATCACTAAACTACATATTGGCAAGCTTTTCATCCTCAGTCGAAAATGTGCTTATCCCGAGAACTCTTAAGCTTTACGGACTATCACCGGCATTGGCCCTTGACATATTTGGAACCATTTCCGGTCTCACCCTTCCTGTGCTTTTATTCCCCGGTGTGCTTTGCAGCTGTGCCTGTGTGATGCTTCTGCCATCTGTTTCTGAAGCGAATGCCGCCGGAAAGGATACAAAAATCACAAAAACCATAAACTCCTGTGCCTTATTCGGACTATGCTTTGGTCTTATCTTTACATGCATATTCTATCTGCTGTCGGATTTTATAGGGGATTTTCTTTTTTCATCGAAGCTTTGTGGATATTTCCTTAGAAGACTGTGTTTTCTGTGCCCACTGATGCACATAAGCGGAATGCTCTGCAGCATACTGCACGGTCTGGGTAAAGCAAAGCAGGTGCTCTTTGTCAATCTGCTCACCTGTGCAATAAGAATTCTGATGATTATGCTTCTCGTACCCCACTATGGGATAGATGCATATCTGTGGGCTATGCTTGTGTCGCATGTGTTTATGACACTTGCTGTCGGGATTCTCACCTGCCACACAGCACACAAATAAAAAAAGCCTGCACATACTCCAGGCATACCGGAATATGTGCAGACTCATAAAATTACAGATTATACACGTGAAAGGTACTCACCTGTTCTTGTATCAATCTTGATAACATCATCTGTCTCAACAAAAAGTGGTACATAAACTGTAGCACCTGTCTCAACTGTAGCAGGCTTTGTAGCACCTGTTGCTGTATCACCCTTGAAGCCAGGCTCTGTCTCTGTAACAGTAAGCTCAACGAAAAGTGGTGGCTCAACTGCAAATACATTGCCCTTGTGTGAACAAACCTTACACATCTCGTTCTCTTTTACAAACTTGAGAGCATCGCCAACCTCATCCTTTGGTAAGTCAATCTGGTCATATGTCTCAACATCCATGAAATGATAGAAATCATCATCTGCATAAAGATACTGCATATCCTTACGGTCAATGTGTGCTGTAGGGCATTTCTCTGTTGGACGGAATGTCTTCTCAACAACACCACCACTGATGATATTCTTTAACTTTGTACGTACAAATGCTGCACCTTTTCCTGGTTTAACATGCTGAAATTCGATAATCTGATAGATGTTTCCCTCGAACTCGATAGTAACACCGTTTCTGAAATCTCCTGCTGAAATCATTAGTTACTTCCTCCTTAAATCGTGCGAGCCTAAGCTCTCTCATTCGTCCATTTTACAATAAAAAGCAATACATTTCAAGTATTTATTTTCTATTGCATGAATTTGTATTGGTTTTATATTAGTTTCTAGCCTCGATATCCGATATCATAGCTATTCTCTTTGCGTGTCTGCCGCCCTCAAACTCGGCTGTCAGATAAGCCTTTACGATATCCTTTGCAAGCTCAACACCTACAATTCTCTCACCAAAGGCTATGATATTGGCATTGTTGTGCTGTTTTACAAGGCGTGCTGTGGCTGTGTCTGAGCAAACTGCCGCACGGATTCCGTTGACCTTATTGGCTGCTATTGAGATACCTA
>OHIL01001083.1_pt1 | contig 9975 bp, 6 predicted proteins | sample 1568231 | NCBI WGS metagenome assembly OHIL01 (sample SAMEA3879565, study PRJEB24766) | human gut metagenome | biome: human-associated habitat; feature: feces | place: USA | collected 1985/1987 | reverse complement strand
CTACAGCGAAGGTACTATTCCACTGCAGACATTGAGAGCAGATATTGACTATGGATTTGCTGAAGCAGATACAACTTACGGCAAACTTGGCGTTAAAGTTTGGATCTACAAAGGCGAGGTTCTTCCGACTAAGGGAAATAAGGAAGGGAGCGATAAATAATGTTAATGCCTAAGAGAGTTAAATACCGCAGAGTTCAAAGAGGACGTCTTACCGGTAAGGCTTTAAGAGGAAATAAAGTAACTTACGGTGACTTCGGCCTTGTAGCAACCGAGCCCGCATGGATAACCGCAAACCAGATAGAGGCAGCCCGTGTCGCCATGACGCGTCACATCAAGCGTGGTGGTAAGGTTTGGATCAGAATCTACCCTGATATGCCTTACACATCAAAGCCAATCGGAACCAGACAGGGAAACGGAAAGGGTGCTCCTGAAGGTTGGGTCGCAGTCGTCAAGCAGGGTGCAGTCATGTTTGAGATGGGTGAGGTCGAAGAGTCCCTTGCTAGGGAAGCCCTTGAGCTCGCAGCATCCAAGCTCCCGATCAAGACGAAGTTCGTCGCAAGAAGGAAGGTTGAAGAAGCATGAAGAACTCATTTGATAAACTGTCCTACAACGAGCTCGTAGCAAAGCGTGATGAGCTTTACGATGTCATAATGGAAAAGGCGGTTTCTGTAGGAATAGGTATGGCATCGCACGAGCGGATAGATGAGATAAATATACTGCAGGCTACATATGAGGCGATGAGACAGGCGATTAAAAAGCTTGATCCGGCACCGGATTTGACACTTAACGATGCAGTCACAATCCCGGGGGTGGATATAAAGCAGGTTCCGATTATAAAGGGAGATGCCAAAAGCATATCAATAGGGGCAGCCAGTATTGTGGCTAAGGTCACAAGGGATCGGATGATGGTTGAGTATGATAGAATATATCCCGGCTATGGATTTGCATCAAACAAGGGCTATGGCTCGGCAGAGCATATCAAGGCACTAAAGGAGATAGGACCATCACCGATACACAGGGCATCGTTTATACACAATTTTATTTAATATATTACAATTGTGCGGTTTTTACGAAGATGCCTGGGCGCTGAATAGTTACACATTCTGCTAAAAACCGTCAGTTCACAATAGGAGAGAAAATGACACTTCAACAACTCAGACAGGTACTTACAATTGCAGAATCCAATTCCATGAATGAGGCGGCAAAGAAGCTTTTTGTTTCACAGCCAAATCTGTCCGCCACAGTACGAGAGGTGGAGGAGGAGCTTGGAATCACGGTATTCATGAGAAATAACCGTGGAATTACAGTCACAGCGGAGGGCGAGGAGTTTTTGGGATACGCCAAACAGGTTGTGGAGCAGTATCATCTGCTTGAGAACCGGTATCTGAATGTGGAGTCCAAAAAGAAATTCTCGGTTTCCATGCAGCACTATTCATTTGCAGTAAAGGCCTTTGTACAGCTTGCTAAAGAGGTGGGCATGGATGAGTACGAGTTTGCTGTCCACGAGACAAAGACGAAAGAGGTAATAGACAACGTAAAGAACTTAAAGAGTGAGATTGGAGTTCTTTATTTAAGTGATTTCAATGAAAAGGTTTTAAGAAAGCTTTTTAAGGAATGTGACATCGAGTTTAAAGAGCTCTTCACATGCAATACATATGTGTATCTCTGGAAAAAACATCCGCTTGCCGGCAAAAAAGAGATTACATTTGATGATTTGCAGGAGTACCCGTGTCTGACCTTTGAACAGGGCGTGAACAATTCCTTTTATTATGCTGAGGAGATGATGAGTACATATGAGTACAAGCGTGTCATAAAGGCTGATGACAGAGCCACAATGCTCAATCTCATGGTGGGGCTCAACGGATTTACACTGTGCTCAGGTATAATTTCTGAGGATTTAAACGGTGATGACTATGCGGCAATTCCACTTAAGGAAAGTGAAATAATGCATATAGGCTATATCAAGCACAAGGGCACGAAGCTTAGCAAGCTCGGTGAAATATATATAGATGCGTTAAAGAATTACGAGAATAAAGTTTTATAAATGAAAAATTGTAAAAAATGAACTTGAATTAATTAAATATCATGCCATTTTTGTAAGAATTTCACAGTTATATTGTTTTTTGAAAAAACATGCATGAAAATATAGTGAAAAATCGGTTACGCAAAAGTTATTTATTAAAAAAAATGACATGAATTGACGGAAAATGACGGATTATGATTTTTTTGACAAATGAATATCAGATGTTATAATAGGCGCAACAATTGATTGGCATGTGCGAAAGCACTATGTTTTAGATTATAAAGGTGGTGTTAACTATGTACAATAAGGAAACAGTAATCAGACTTAACACATTGGATGATGTTCAGGAATTTGTTGGGGCTGCTTCTAAGTGCGATTTTGACATTGATCTCAAATATAGACAGATTCTTATTGATGCGAAATCACTTCTTGGAGTGATTGGAATTGGTACAAACAATGACTTTAAGGTCTGCTATATGGGCGATGACCAGGCATTTGATAATGTGGTTGATAAATTCACTGTAGCGTAATACAATTGAATAAGATCCTTTGGGAGAGTTTCTTCTTGGAGCTCTCCTTCTTTTTATGTTCAGTGTATTAAAAATATCTGGAGTCAGACTGAAAATATTGCCGGAACATAAAACCGTTGACATAATCCGGAATATGCAGGGAGAGTACATGACAGAAGCTGGAAATAACTATAGTGAAAAGAAAACACAATTACATATTTCGGTCAGAAACCTTGTGGAATTTATTTTCAGGGAGGGTGACATAGACAACCGGTCATCCAGAGCCATGAGAGCCGATGCCATGATGGAGGGAACACGCATTCACAGGAAAATCCAGGGCAGCATGGGGAAGGAGTATCAGGCAGAGGTGCCGCTTTCACTTGTTGTTGAAGGTGATTTGTATGAGCTGACTGTCGAGGGCAGGGCAGATGGCATCTTTACGGAGGATGGAAAGTGTTTTGTTGATGAGATTAAGGGAATGTACAGAAGGGTTGAGCTGTTTGAAAAGCCGGTTTTTGTGCATCGTGCGCAGGCTATATGCTATGCATATATTTTTGCTTTGCAAAATAATATGGAAACGATAGGCATTCAGATGACCTACTGCAATCTGGAAACGGAGCAGACTAAGTATTTTCGCGAGGAGTTCTCATTTGAAGAGATAAAAAAATGGTTTGATGACCTGATGGAAGAGTATGGCAAATGGGCAACGTTTCAGTGTGAAATGAAAAATAAAAGACAGGCTTCAATCAAAGAACTCGATTTTCCATATGAGTACAGACCGGGGCAGAAAAAGCTTGTTTCGGATGTCTACAGGACAATTATGCGTCAGAAGCTTCTTTTTATGCAGGCTCCGACCGGTGTGGGAAAGACTATCTCTACTATTTTTCCGGCAGTGAAGGCGGTTGGTGAGGAGCTGGCAGACAGAATCTTTTACCTGACAGCGAAGACAATCACCGCAACAGTCGCAAAGGAAACGTTTGCGCTGCTTGAAAAAAATGGTTACAGGGCAAAAACTATTCAGATAACGGCAAAGGAAAAGCTATGTCCGTGTGATGAGATGGAATGCAATCCGGTAACCTGTCCGTATGCAAAGGGGCATTTTGACAGAGTAAATGATGCGGTTTTTGACCTGCTTCACAGATGTGAAATGATTGAGAGGGATGATATTTTATCACAGGCGGATAGGTATACCGTTTGTCCGTTTGAGCTTTGTCTTGATACGGCTAGCTGGTGTGATAATGTCATCTGCGATTACAACTATGTGTTTGACCCGAATGTTTATCTTAAGAGATTTTTTCAGGAGGGGATAAAGGGAGATTATATTTTTCTCATTGATGAGGCTCACAATATGGTCGAAAGAAGCAGGCAGATGTATAGCGCTCAGATTTATAAGGAGGATTTCCTTACTGTGAAGCGCATTATGAAGGAGCACAGCCGTTCCATTGAGAAAGCGCTTGAAAAGTGCAATAAGATACTGCTTGGGATGAAGCGTGAGTGTGAGAATTACACGGTATATGATACGTTTGGTAATATGGTATTTTCCTTTATGAGGCTTATGACACTTCTGGATGAGTTTTTGCAGAAGGCTAATGAGTTTCCGGGGAAAAGGGATGTTATGGATTTTTATTTTGAGCTTCGCAATTTCCTGAACATCTATGATCTGGTGGATGAGCACTACGTGATGTATTCCGAGCTTGAGGCTGATGGCAGGTTCATGCTAAAGCTTTTTTGTGTGGACCCGTCGCTTAATATACAAAAGAGGCTGGATAAGGGCAAGTCGGCTGTGTTTTTTTCGGCGACATTTTTGCCTGTAAACTATTACAAGAGCCTGCTAAGCACAAAAAAAGACAACTATGCCATATATGCTGACAGTACGTTTGACAGCAAAAAGAGGCTGCTTGCGATGGCAACCGATGTGAGCACGAGGTACACAAGGCGCTCAAGGAGTGAGTATGAGCGGATTGCAGGATATATTAATGCTGTTGTCACGCAAAAGACTGGAAACTATATGGTTTTCTTTCCGTCATATAAGATGATGAATGATGTGGCAGATATTTACTGTGAAAAATATGCAGACGAAACAGAGCTTATGCTGCAGAAAAATAATATGTCAGAGGCTGAAAGGGAGGAATTTCTGGACAGGTTTAGTGAGGAATCGGACAGAACACTTGTGGCATTTGGTATCATGGGAGGCATATTCGGTGAGGGCATTGATTTGAAAAACGACAGACTGATAGGTGCTATTGTTGTCGGAACGGGGCTTCCGCAGATCAGCAATGAGAGAACTATATTAAAGGATTATTACGATGCCGAAAACGGCTGTGGCTTTGACTATGCTTTCAGGTATCCGGGCATAAATAAAGTCCTCCAGGCGGCCGGAAGAGTAATCAGGACGACGGAGGACACAGGTGTCATTTTGCTATTAGATGAGAGATTCTGGCAGAGAGAATATGATTTGCTCTATCCACGCGAGTGGAGTGACAGAAAGCCATGCAATATAGCAAATGTCGGAAAACTAGTTGCCGACTTCTGGGAGCAGATTTAAAAATTCTTCAGTGGATGCTGACACGGGCATTGTAGTGTTTACGGATACAACAATCTGGCGTGGAGGCATCTTTTCTTTTGTCTTCAGCACGAAAAGCTCCTTATTCTCATGGTTGATGCAGTAGTCAGGCACGAATGCTATACCCAGTCCGATTTTGGCCAGGTCTATGAGAAGATCGTTACTGCTTAGCTCAATTTCCGGAATCAGGTCAAGCTGGTGCTGTAAAAACAGATTATGCAGGAATTCACTGGTGGTGCTGTTTCGGTCGAGCATCATGATAGGATATTTATTGAGCTCGGAAAAAGCTATCTCCTGCTTGCGAAGCTTGAAATAATTGGGATTTGCCACAAAAACATCGGAAAAGTTGCATATGGTTTTTTGTCTGTATGAGTGATTGAGGTGCGAGTTTGGAAAATTCGTGACAATCAGGTCAACCTTCCTTTGCTCCAAAAGCTCCACACACTGGATAGATGTGGCATTTGTGACCTTGATAGGCACATTCGGGAACATCTGATGGAACTGCTTTAAGTAAGGAACCAGCAGATAACGGCATATGGTATCGCTTGCGCCGATGTGAAGCTGGCCAAGTCCAAGTGTGCCTGAGTCTAAAAGCTGGCTTTCACCGCGGGCAATAAGATTCATGGCAGGCTCAATGTGCTTTAAAAGCAAGGCACCGGCTGCGGTGAGCTGTACCTTTTTTGTACTTCTGATGAAAAGAGTCTGTCCCAGCTTCTTTTCGAGAGTCTTAATAGACTGGCTTACCGCGGACTGTGAAATAAACAGCTTCTTGCTGGCTTCAGAGAAGCTTAGGGACGTTGCCACGTAGTAAAAGACCTTGTAAAGCTCATAATTTATATCCATTTTGTTATCCTCCGTATAAATATGGTTATTTGCATCTGTTTTTATCAATAAGGGGCAAAATACTTTTTGTCCCTTATATCATTATATAAGAAAACTATAATTAACGCAACTTATAAAACAAATTAAATATATTAATTATACTTATCATAACTAAAGTGTTATACTACAACCATAGTTTTAAAGTCCGATTGTGCAAAAAGCCGGACGGTAACGAATAATTGGTTACATACTCTCGAATTGAAAGGAGAACATATGAGTAACGTACGTCGTGTATATGTAGAGAAAAAACCTGACTTTGCGGTAAAGGCAAAGGAATTAAAGCATGAGATTAAGCATTATCTGGGAATCACAACTGTGGAGGCAGTACGTGTATTAATCAGATATGATGTGGAAAATATATCAGAGGAGACATACAAGAAAGCCTTGTATACAGTTTTCTCAGAGCCGCCTGTTGATGATATCTATGAGGAGACATTTGACTATGGTGATGCAAAAGTATTTACTGTAGAGTTTTTACCGGGACAGTTTGACCAGAGAGCAGATTCAGCCGAGCAGTGTGTGAAGCTTCTCAATGAGAATGAGGAGCCGATTATCAGAAGTGCTATCACATATGTGATTGAGGGTGCTATCACAGATGAGCAGTTTGCTGCTATTAAGAAGCACTGCATCAACCCTGTTGATTCGCGTGCTATCGGCATGGAAAAGCCAAAGACACTTGTGCAGGAGTTTGATGATCCTGCTGATGTCATCATATTTGACGGTTTCAAGGATATGGCAGAGGACAAGCTGAAGGAGCTTTATTTATCATTGAACCTTGCCATGACATTTAAGGATTTTCTTCATATCCAGAATTATTTTAAGAATGAGGAAAAGCGTGATCCTTCAATGACAGAAATCCGTGTGCTCGATACATACTGGTCAGATCACTGCCGTCATACAACATTCTCTACAGAGCTTAAGAATGTCAAGTTTGACGATGGCTTCTACCGCACACCGATTGAAAATACCTACAAGGATTATCTCAATACATTTTCAAATATCTACAAGGACAGAAATGACAAATTTGTCTGCCTGATGGATCTTGCACTTCTTGCCATGAAGAGATTAAAGGCAGAGGGCAAGCTTGATGATCAGGAAGAGTCTGATGAGATCAACGCATGCTCTATCGTGGTACCTGTTGAGGTGGACGGAAAGACAGAGGAGTGGCTTGTAAACTTCAAGAACGAGACACACAACCATCCTACAGAGATTGAGCCTTTTGGTGGCGCTGCTACATGCCTTGGCGGAGCAATCCGAGATCCTCTCTCAGGACGTACATATGTATATCAGGCAATGCGTGTAACAGGTGCAGCAGATCCTACAGTACCGGTTTCACAGACAATTGAAGGAAAACTTCCACAGAAGAAGCTTGTCAGAGAAGCAGCTCACGGATACAGCTCATATGGAAACCAGATCGGACTTGCAACAGGCTATGTCAAGGAGGTTTACCATCCAAATTATGTTGCAAAGCGTATGGAGATCGGTGCAGTTATGGGTGCGGCTCCAAGACGTGCTGTCCAGAGACTTAACTCAGATCCGGGAGATAAAATCATTCTCCTCGGAGGACGCACAGGACGTGACGGAATCGGTGGTGCTACAGGTTCATCAAAGGCACACAATACAAAGTCTACATCAGTATGCGGAGCTGAGGTACAAAAGGGTAATGCACCTACAGAGAGAAAGCTTCAGAGACTTTTCAGAAGAGAAGAGGTCAGCCATATCATCAAGAAATGTAACGATTTCGGTGCCGGCGGAGTTTCTGTTGCTATCGGAGAGCTTGCTGACGGACTTCGCATAGAGCTTGACAAGGTACCAAAGAAATACGCAGGTCTTGACGGAACAGAGATTGCTATCTCAGAGTCACAGGAGCGTATGGCAGTTGTAGTTGCGCCTTCTGATGTTGAACAGTTCCTTGCATACGCAAAGGAGGAAAATCTCGAGGCGACAGAGGTTGCGGTAGTTACAGAGGATCCAAGACTTGTGCTTGAGTGGAGAGGCAAAGAGGTAGTAAATATCTCTCGTGCATTCCTTGATACAAACGGAGCTCATCAGGAGACAGATGTTGAGGTTGAGATGCCTTGCGAGAGTGACAATTATCTGGACAAAATCAGCACACCTGCTGTAGCCAAGATGGTTGAGGCAGGAGATATGAAGGGTGCCTGGGAGGCAGAGCTTGAAGACCTTAACGTATGCTCACAGAAGGGACTTGTTGAGATGTTCGACGGCTCTATCGGAGCAGGCAGTGTATATATGCCATATGGTGGACGTTACCAGCTCACAGAGACACAGTCAATGGTTGCAAAGCTTCCTGTATTAAAGGGCAAATGTGATACAGTAACAATGATGGCTTACGGCTTCGACCCATATCTTTCATCATGGAGCCCATACCACGGATCTATATATGCAGTGCTTGAGTCTATCTCAAGAATCGTTGCAGCAGGCGGAGATTACAGCAAAATCCGTATGACATATCAGGAGTACTTCCGCAGAATGAATGAGGATCCAAAGCGTTGGAGCCAGCCGTTTGCAGCACTCCTCGGAGCATATGATGCTCAGATTGGCTTCGGACTTCCTTCAATCGGTGGAAAGGATTCCATGTCAGGTACCTTCAATGATATTGATGTACCGCCTACACTCGTATCATTTGCAGTTGATGTGGCAAAGGAAAAGGATATCATCACACCTGAGCTCAAGAAAGAGGGCAATCAGCTTGTTCTATTTACAATAGATAAGGATGAGTTTGATCTTCCAAAATATGATCAGGTTATGACACTTTATACAGCAATCAGAAATCTTATCCAGGATGGCGCAATTGTTTCAGCATATGCACTTGACGGAAAAGGTCTTGCCGCAGCAGTATCAAAGATGGCATTTGGTAACAAGCTTGGTGTAACCATCGAGGATGAGGTGACAAGCGATACACTCTTTGCACCTGGCTTTGGTAATATCGTAGCTGAGGTTCCTGTTGATGCACTTTCAAAGGTCAGAGAGGTAATTGATGCAGCAGGTATTTCAGATGCAGCCTCTGTAGTCGGCTATGTAAACGATAAGCAGACTATCGAGTGTGACGATATGGTGCTTCCTGTTGAGGAAGCTGTCAAGGTATGGACAGCAAAGCTTGAGGGCGTTTTCCATACAAAGGCAACAGACGATACAAGCAAGGTAAATAGCGGTCTCTACGATGCAAAGAATATCTATGTATGCAAGAATAAAGTGGCTAAGCCTACAGTATTTATTCCGGTATTCCCTGGAACAAACTGTGAGTATGATAGTGCTAAGGCATTTGAAAGAGCAGGCGCTGACACAATCGTAAAGGTATTCAAGAACCTCACAGCAGAGGATATCCGTGATTCGGTTGATGAGTTTGTAAAGGCAATCGACAAATCACAGATTATCATGTTCCCTGGTGGATTCTCAGCAGGAGATGAGCCAGAGGGATCAGCTAAATTCTTTGCAACAGCATTTAGAAATGCAAAGATGACAGAGGCTGTTGAAAAGCTCATCAATGAGAGGGACGGACTTGCACTTGGTATCTGTAACGGTTTCCAGGCACTTATCAAGCTTGGACTTGTACCATATGGAGAGATCAGACAGCAGGATGCACAGTCACCTACACTCACATACAATACAATCAACCGCCACATCTCAAAGATGGTATATACAAAGGTTGTTTCAAACAAGAGCCCATGGCTTGCACAGGCTAAGCTTGGTCAGACCTACTGCAATCCGGCATCACATGGCGAGGGACGTTTCGTAGCACCGAAGGAGTGGCTTGATAAGCTCTTTGAAAACGGACAGGTTGCCACACAGTATGTTGACTTGGACGGAAATGTATCAATGGATGAGGAGTGGAACGTAAACGGCTCATACATGTCTATCGAGGGTATCACATCTCCGGACGGAAGAATCCTCGGCAAGATGGCTCACTCAGAGCGCCGCGGCGAGTCTGTAGCAATCAATATCTACGGCGAGCAGGATATGAAGATATTTGAGTCTGG
>OHIL01001076.1_pt1 | contig 10028 bp, 9 predicted proteins | sample 1568231 | NCBI WGS metagenome assembly OHIL01 (sample SAMEA3879565, study PRJEB24766) | human gut metagenome | biome: human-associated habitat; feature: feces | place: USA | collected 1985/1987 | reverse complement strand
GCCATGATGTTTTCACCTAAATGACGTGAAATAACCTGTTCATCAATGATACGGTCATTTTCATCAGTCTTAACTTTTGCCTGGGCAATAATATAGTTCTTTTCTTCATCGGCTGTTAAATAACGAATATCATCTTCATCAATAACGCAGTTATTTACTTTACGATATGGAGTTTCAATAAATCCATATTCATTTACTTTTGCATAAGATGCAAGTGTAGAAATCAACCCGATGTTAGGACCTTCTGGTGTTTCGATTGGACAGATTCTACCATAGTGTGATGGATGGACGTCTCGTACTTCATAACCTGCACGATCTCTTGATAAACCACCAGGACCTAAGGCAGAAAGACGTCTCTTGTTTGTTAATTCGGCAAGTGGGTTAATCTGGTCCATGAACTGAGATAACTGTGAACTTGCAAAGAATTCTTTGATTGCAGCAGTTAATGGACGAATGTTTGTTAATGACTGTGGAGTCATAGAATCATCTTCAGCTAAAGACATTCTTTCCTTAACTACTCTTTCCATACGTGATAAACCGATACGGAACTGGTTCTGAACTAATTCCCCAACAGTTCTAACACGTCTATTACCTAAATGGTCGATATCATCTAATAAACCAATGCGGCTCATTAAAGACACTCTGTCTTCAGCTGCTAAGTCCTGAGAATCGTAGATATCAACAAGGTTAAGCATATAAGAATATGCAGCAATAAAGTCTGAAATAGTGACAAACTTACTATCTAGTGAAAGATCAGTACCGATTACTCTCATCTTGATAGATTTTGATTCATCTGTATATACATCTAAAACCTGAATAGTGTGGTTAGAATGCATATTTTCATTTGTTTTGATTTCTCTTGTATGTGCACCTGCTTCAAATACTGGCTTTAAGATTTCTAGTTTATCTTTAGTGATCTTAGTACCTTCTGTCATTACAACGTTACCATCAACGTCAACAACATCTTCAGCAAGAACACGATCAGCAATACGATCTAATAAGCTTAATTTCTTACGAAGCTTAAAACGACCTGCTTTTGCTAAATCATAACGCTTTGGATCGAAGAAACGCGCAAATAGTAAAGAGTTAGCACCATCTAAAGTAGCTGGTTCACCTGGTCTCAATTTACTATAAATTTCCATCAACGCATCATCAGTGTTATGTGTTGGATCCTTTTCAAATGTATTGTAGAGGAACTGGTGTTCTCCGAAAACTTCAATAATATCTTCATTTGAAGAAAGTCCTAGAGCACGTAAAAGAATAGTACCTGGAATCTTCTTCTGACGGTCAATACGAACATTTAGAACATCCTTGGCATCATTTTCAAATTCAAGCCAAGTACCACGAGATGGGATAACCTGTCCATTGAAGACAGTCTTACCAATCTTGTCTGTTCCATTACCAAAATAAGCTCCTGGAGAACGAACTAACTGTGAAACGATAACACGTTCTGCACCATTAACAACAAATGTACCTGAATCTGTCATTAATGGGAAATCACCCATAAATACTTCACTTGTCTTGATTTCTCCAGTTTTCTTGTTTACAAGACGTAAAGTAGCACGCAAAGGAGCTGCATAGACTGCATCTCTTTCTTTACTTTCATCTGCATCATATTTAGGCTCATCAAAACGACAGTCAACAAACTCCAATGATAAAGTGTCGTTAAAATTTGTGATAGGATAAATATCCTCAAATACTTCTCTTATACCTTTTTCCTGAAACCACTTAAATGAATCTGTCTGAATTTCGACAAGGTTAGGTAGTTTCAAAGAACCACTAATACGAGAATAATTGCGTCGCTTAATGCGGCTTTCTGCAGTTCTTACATTCTTTTCCAAAATCCGTTCCACTCCTTTTTTAATCTCTATCTGCAAGCTAAAAAGGGTCAAAAATGACCTGCTTCTATACATGAGTAGGCATTTTAGTATACTAGCACAAGGGTACTTTTGTGTCAACCCAAAAAGGGAAATTTGTACAATTTCCCTAATTATCATTATTTAATTGATTGAATTATATAATAGCCTTTATTTCGCTTCAATATTTCCGCATTTCCAAAAACTTCTTCCATGCATTTCTTAGCGCTTGGTGCACCCTGTTTCTTTTGAATTACAATCACAAGGCGGCCATTCTTATTTAAGTGTGAATAACTTTCTTTAAGAATAGTTGTCACAACATTCTTGCCTGCACGAATTGGCGGATTAGAGATGATCATATCAAATGTCTTCTCTACTTGATCATATGCATTACTTTCATAAACATGCATATCTTCAAGATGATAATCTTCAATTGTGCGTTTAGCAAGTTCCATTGCACGTCTGTTGACATCTACCATATCAAATGTCACATCTGGATAAACCATCTTCAGGCTGATACTTAATGTACCATATCCACACCCAACATCTAATACTGATTTTACACCTTCTAGATTAACGGTGTCAAGTAGAGTTCTTGAACCGAAATCTACACTATCCTTAGAGAAAACACCACGGTCACTATGAAAGTCAATAGAATGTCCTTGAAAATCAAAATGAATCATTGAAGGTCTGCTTTCTATTTCATCATTTGTATAATAGTGTGACATTCTCATTCCTCATAAGAAAAAAGCCCTAAGATAGGGCTTTTATAATTGTGTTTGTATTAAATTACTTTAATTCAACAACAGCACCAGCAGCTTCTAAAGTTTCCTTTAACTTAGCACCTTCTTCAGCTGGTACGTCTTTCTTGATTTCAGATGGAACCTTGTCAACTAAGCCCTTAGCATCAACTAGTCCTAAACCAGTGATTTCTCTAACAGCCTTGATAACTTTAACCTTTGTAGGTCCAACTTCTTTAAGGATTACTGTTACGTTAGCAGCAGGTCCTTCTTCTTCAGCAGCAGCAGCAACTGCAACTGGAGCAGCAGCTGTAACGTCGAATTTTTCTTCGATTGCTTTTACTAATTCATTTAATTCTAAGATTGTAGCTTCTTCTAAGTAAGCTAAGATTTCATCAGTTGTTAACTTTGCCATTTTAATATTCTCCTTTATTTCGATATTAAGCAGCTGCTTCTGCTTCTGCAGGAGCTGCTTCTTCTGCAGATCCTTCTGCTTCTTTGTCAGCTACAGCCTTAACAGCTCTAGCAACTTTTGATACTGGTGCCTTTAAGCAAGCCAATAACATTGATAACATACCTTCTTTGTTTGGTAACTTTGAAAGTTCCATAACTTCTTCTTTGCTCAATAATTTGCCTTCAACGATTGCAGTCTTGATTACAAGAGCTTCGTGATCCTTAGCAAATTTTGCTAGTACTCTAGCTGGAGCAACAGCGTCATCATGACCAAATGCAATAGCGTTTGGACCAGTTAAGAATTCATCTAATTCCTGCTTACCACAAGCTTCTGTAGCACGAAGAGCTAATTTGTTCTTATAAACTTTAAGTTCAACGTTTTCAGCTCTTAAAGCACGACGAAGTTCAGTAACTTCATCAACAGTTAAGCCACGGTATTCAGCAACTACTACTGACTGAGCGTTTGTTAACTTATCAGCGATTTCGTCGATGACTGCCTGTTTAGCGACTAATACTTTTTCGTTAGCCATTGTTACACCTCCATAAAAATTTTATTGCAACAATATACTCGTTATATAAAAACTCCTAGATTACCTAGGAGTTTGTCATTCATACATGACAATATCCCTCGGTAACAAATTGAGACTTGCGTCAGTTACTGTCTACGGTATATTGATTGCGGCATTAATAATTAAGCAGCAACTTTTACTGCTGGACCCATTGTAGATGAAACTACGCAGTTCTTAACGTAAGTTCCCTTAACTACTGAAGGTCTCATTCTTAATAATAAAGCGTGGATAGCTTCATAGTTTTCAACTAGCTTAGCGCTGTCGAATGATACACGACCGATTGGAAGATGTACGTTACCATCTTTATCAGTTCTATAATTAACTTTACCGCCTTTAGATTCATTAACTGCTTTAGCAACATCCATAGTTACTGTACCAGTCTTAGGGTTAGGCATTAATCCCTTAGGACCTAAAATACGTCCTAATCTACCAAGCTTAGGCATCTGATCAGGAGTAGCGATCATAACATCGAACTCTAACCATCCCTTAGCGATTTCATCTAAGATATCCTGGCCGCCAACTACGTCAGCACCAGCGTTTTTAGCTTCTTCAGCCTTTGGACCTTCAGCGATAACACAAACTCTCTTTGTTTTACCAGTTCCGTTAGGAAGCACGATAGCTCCACGTAACTGCTGATCTGCATGTCTAGTATCAAGATTTAACTTGAACACAACATCAACACTTGCATCGAATTTAGCAGTAGTAGTCTTCTTAACTAATTCAATTGCTTCTTCGATTGAATATAGCTTGCCAGCTTCAATCTGCTTAGCAGCTTCTACATATTTCTTTCCTTTTTTTGACATTTTCTTTCCTCCTTAAGTGGTCTTAACGGATAGACCTCCCACTGTAATGACGGAATTCAACTCCATCAGATTGCTAATTAATTAAGCGTCTAAGCCTTCTACTTTGACACCCATGTTACGTGCTGTTCCAGCAACGATTTTCATTGCTGCTTCTAAATCATTAGCGTTAAGGTCTGGCATTTTGTATTCTGCGATTTCCTTTAACTTGTCAGCACTTAGAGTAGCAACAGTCTGCTTTGAATCACTTGCAGCTTTCTTGATACCACAAGCCTTCTTGATCATTTCAGCAGCTGGAGCTGTCTTTAATACGAAATCAAAGCTCTTGTCTTCATAAACAGTCAAAACTACTGGTACAGTTTCACCATGACGATCTTTAGTCTGATCGTTGAATGCTGTACAGAATTTTGGCATCTGAATTCCTGCACCTGCTAGAGCTGGTCCTGGTTTAGCACCACCTGCTGGGAACTGGATCTTCATAATTCTTACTACTTTTTTACCATTATTTGCCACGGTACACACCTCCATTAAAATATTGTCCGTGCTGTGGTTCGTTTGGGCCGAAGCCCTCCCACGCATTTGACGCCATGCGTCGATTACCAATTATACATAATACAAAGCAAAAATCAATGCTTTTTTAATTTTTTTCGCTCTTTTTAAGTAAATTGTTGCTTTAGGTTATCTTATTTGGGCAAAAATCCCATTACGATACTCGTAATATGCTTCCTTAAGTGAAATGGGCATAGGCATAGCTTTCACCATTTCATTACTGAATGCTTCTGTATCCATAATCATTCTAAGAATCTCAGCTGCCATTAGCTTTCTCTTGAATGTATACTTTTCCAGTTTCTTATAAAGTAGAAAATCTGATATTAAGCTAAATTTGACAATCTAGTAGCAACATTTTTCTTAAACTTAGCGATTTTTTTTGACTTTTTTATTCAATTGATTTTAAAGACTCAACCATATCCACCTGATCAAGTATATGACGCATAGCTAAATTGATGATAATCGTAAATCCTACTGTCATACCAAATGCAATTAAATAGATATAAAGCGGCATTGTACGGATAAATAACATATTGTCCATTTCTACCGTTAATACTACAAAACGATGAAGGAAATAGCCAAAGAACATACCCAATGATGCTCCAATAAGAGAAAGAATGATATTTTCTCTAAAGATATAGTCACAATATTCTTTTCGACGGAACCCTAATACCTTAATTGTCGCAATTTCACCTTTACGTTCCCCAATATTAATATTAGTCAAGTTATAAAGAACAATGAAACATAATAATGCAGCACATCCTGATAATATTGCAACAATAATATTGAGTGAAGACATTCTCTGCTGGAATTCATCAAGTGAAGCTGTAAGTCGCTCCATACTGCCAATATTATGATGATCTAGATAGTTCTTTAATGTCTTGATATTGGACTTCTTCGTATTCATATCAACATAAAGAATAGAGGCAGATGATTTCATACCAGTCAGATTTTCATAGAATGTCTTACTCATATAAACTTGATGACTGACGTACTGCTGTACTATGTTAGAGACCTTCACTGTATATTTTGTATTGTCATAAGAGAATGTCATATTCTCTCCTTTTTTCACGCCTAGCTTTTCAGCCAGCTTCTGGGAAATGACAACACCATCATCACTTAAAATAATCTTCTTTTTTGTCTTATAATCGTTGAAGTTGATGAAGTTCTTGATTTCATCCGCATTATCATAGACAATCATCGTACTATAGTAATCTTCACTATTACCAAGTACTGTAACGTTCTGACGATAAGCACCCGTTAAATTATGTACACCTTCAATACGCTTAATCTTGTTTTCTACTTTCTTTGTATCTTCCACATTACTATTAAGTTTGATTAATGCATCGTATTTATAGACTTCTTCATATTGTGAAGGAATAATGTCAGAAACACTATTCTTTACACCAAACCCTAACATAATGAGTGCTGTACATCCTGCAATACCAATCACAGACATCCAGAAACGTTTCTTATAACGGAATAAGTTTCTCATTGTCACCTTCTGATTGAAGTTCAGACGCTTCCAGATAAAAGGCATACGTTCCATTAGAATTCTCTTACCTGCCTTAGGTGCTTTAGGACGCATTAAAACAGATGGTGTAGACACAAGTTCCTGAAGACAGACACTTAATGTTGCAAGTAGTGTGACACCTACAGAAATAAGAACCGTCATAAGTGAGATAGACCATTTCTGTACAAGAACAGTTGATTGATTCATTCCATACATTAGATACGTGAACAAGAAATAGATAATACGAGGGAAAACCTGATTTCCTGCAAGGATACCTAAAATGCAGGCGAAAAATGTTGCTAGGAATGCATAAACTATATATTGCATAATGACATCCTGCTTGCTGTAGCCAAGTGCTCTTAATGTTCCACAATAGCTTCTCTGTTCTTCTATCATACGTGTCATAGTAGTCAATGACACTAAAGCGGCAACTAGGAAGAAAATCAATGGGAATACATCTGCAATGGACGCAATCGCCTGCTTATAAGATTCATAAGATGCAATACCCACATTCTCATTTTTAGTGAGTGAATAAAGAACACCTTTTGGAATCTGATTTAATTGCTGCTGTGCTTGGTCAATCTGTGTTTTTGCAGCATCTAATTGTTCCTTAGCAGCATTGAGCTGGACTTTCGCATTATTTTCTGTCACTTCAAGCTTGCTTTGCTGGATATTAAGTTCTGCTTCCGCTTCATCTAATTGAGATTGTGCTTTTTCTAACTGAATTCGTCCTTCTAATAACTGACCCACACCTTGAAGCTTATTATTGAAGTTATTCAAGTTTTCATTCAAGTCATTCAATATCTTTGTGAAAGCATCCTGGGCAGAATCCTTATCCTTGATATTTCCTAAAGTATCTTTAATAGAATCATGAAGCACCTTGATTTCCTGATCTATTTTCTTAGTTTCATTATAAGCCTGCTGTGTCGCATTGCTGACCTGAGCTGCTTTCTTTAAATAAATCTTCTTTTGTTCATAAAACTGAATACGTGCTTCAGCTAACTTGATCTTGCCTTGAGAAATCTGACTATTAAAAGAATCAAGATTGCGTTTATATTCCTGATATCCTTCTTCATACTGTTTCTTTGCGTCATCAAGCTGCGACTGCATATCACCTGTTAATTGGTCATATTGATCACTCATTTCTTCAGATAACATACTCTTAACACGTGTGTTCACTGTTTCAATTAGATTATCATAATCAGATGTAAACATATTGTACTTCTCTGTACCTTCTACATCTACAAGTAAAGAAGTATAAAGATGATCATTATTTCTTAACTCAGCCACCTTCTTATTCAAGCCAAGTTCTCTTGCCCCTTCATTTAATACTTCGACAAACCCACTGTTGGTACCATCACCTAGTGTATTAGTCCCACGGTCAACATTACTAATATAACGAGGATCATTCACAATACCTACAATCTTATACGTCTTTGTACCATTATCATTAGAAAGTTCAATTGTATGTCCCAGCTTGTAATTATATTTACCAAGATTAACATCAATAATACATTCATTCTCTTTTTTAGGATAACGTCCCTTTAATAGTTCAGGACGATCCAGCATCGATTTTTCATATTTTTCCTGTGAGTACACAGTAACGCCTGATTTACCATCTTTATGCGCAAATAAAGCATCAAACTGGTAGCATGGCACCACTTTCTTTACACCCTTAAGTTTTCTTACCTTTGCGACATCTTCATCAGAAAAGCCAAGTGTCGCAATATAAGTGAGATCCGCATAGTTATGACTATTTAAATAAGCGTCAGCACTTGCAGCCATTGTATAAGGGGTATTTCTAAGTCCTGAAAAGACAGCTGCCCCTAAGAAGATAATCATAAAGATGGAGAAAAAACGTCCTTTTGACTGACTGATGTTCTTAAAAACGGTTTTCCAATAAAATCTCTTCTTTACCATTCAATATTATCGATGGATTCAGGATGTTCATTATATTCCTGTTTTTCCACTTTTCCATTCTTAAGATGAATGACTTGATCAGCCATTGGGGCAAGAGCTGAGTTATGTGTAATAACGATTACAGTCATTCCATAGTTATCACACATGCTTCTTAACAAGCCAAGAATTGATTTACCTGTCTGATAATCCAGTGCACCTGTTGGTTCATCACAGAGTAATAATTTAGGATTCTTAGCGATAGCACGAGCAATTGCCACACGCTGCTGTTCACCGCCTGATAACTGTGCTGGGAAGTTATCTTTACGTCCTCCAAGTCCTACACGTTCTAGAATATCTACTGAATTGAGCGGATCCTTAGAAATCTGAGAAGCAAGTTCTACATTTTCTAATGCTGTTAAGTTCTGAACAAGATTATAGAACTGGAATACAAATCCAATATCATCTCTTCTATAATCTGTTAATTGTTTATCATCATATGTCGCAATATTATGTCCATCTACAAGAATAGTTCCACTTGTAGGTGTATCCATACCACCTAGCATATTTAATATTGTTGTTTTACCTGCACCTGAGGCACCTACTATGACTGTGAATTCACCTTTATTTACCTTAAAGTTTACACCATTATTTGCATAAATAGTGACATCACCCATAGTATAGCTTTTTACAACATTCTTTAGTTCAATAAATGCATCCATACATACAACCTCCTAATATTATTGTAAGTGATACCATTTTTATCTTCAAGCACAAAAAAAAGACATGCTTTATGCATGCCTCTATTCTTCAATCTTCTTAAGCTGAATTAATTCCATATCAATAGGAGTAAGATTACCTAAGAAATCAACAAGTACTGTTGCAGTTTCTTTTTCTTTATCAATAGATTCTACCTTACCACTCTTAGATGCGAATGGACCAGCAAGAACTTCTACATAATCACCTTCAACAAAATCAACTTCTACAGCTGTAGTCTGGATACCCATTGACTTTAAGATTGGATCTAATTCTCTCTTATTTACTGGGAAAGGTTTAGCCCCTCCACCTGATGAACCGATGAATCCTGTAACACCTGGTGTATTACGGACAATATACCAAGCTTCATCAGTCATAATCATTTCTACAAGAACATAACCAGGGAACATATTGACTGTCTTGTTCACTTTCTTACCGTTCTTGATTTCAGTTTCAACATGTTCTGGAATGACAATGTTGAAAAGGATATTCTGAAGTCCCATTGATTCAACACGTTTTTCAAGGTTTTCTTTTACTTTATTTTCATGACCTGAATATGTATTAACTACATACCACTGTCTACCTTCATTATTGGAATCATGTGTTTCTTCATTATTTTCTACTTTAGTTTCTAATTCTTCTGCCATATTAACTTAACCCCAATGTCTTTAAAATTAATGCAATTAATGCATCTGCGCCATAGAAATAAACTCCAAGAACTACTGTAAATGCAAGTACTACAAATGCATCACGAGCCAATTCTTTCTTTGTGAGCCAATGAACATTCTTGATTTCCTGACGAATTCCTTTAAGTGAAAACCATTCTTTGAATTTTAATGGATTCTTATCTTCTTGCTCTTCTAAACGTCTCTGACGTTCTAACTTCTTTGCTTTTC
>OHIL01001071.1_pt1 | contig 10055 bp, 7 predicted proteins | sample 1568231 | NCBI WGS metagenome assembly OHIL01 (sample SAMEA3879565, study PRJEB24766) | human gut metagenome | biome: human-associated habitat; feature: feces | place: USA | collected 1985/1987 | reverse complement strand
CGCGCCCTCCAGATACCGGTCGAAGAACTGCATCAGGTATTCCATGCTCATGCCGTGCAAATCTTCATAATCTTCGTCGAGCAGGTTCAGAAGTCCGGTTCGCTCAAACAGCGCATAGACCTCATTGCTGGGCCGCCCGATGTGCGCGGCATAGTATTCAATGCAAAACGCTTTGAAGGATAATGTACTCATACAGACGCCCCCTTTCTGATTCTATTATATCCAAAACCCAAATAATTTCAAGGAAGTCACATCACTTGAAAAAGCACCGCAAGAACAAACCAGCCCCGCCGCCCAACCTACCGCCAGAGACAGATCAGATCGTCGAGGAACAACCGAAGAAGCAGCCGTTTCTCAAGCGCCTGCTGTTCGGCGAGGAAACGCCGGATCTGAGCGAGCTGGAGGCCGGCTCTACAACAATTCTGGACATTCTTTCGCCCACGAGCGTGGACACCAAAAGCCGGGACTACATTGTAGTGGACGGCATTTTTCATGCCTATCTTTACATCACGGGCTATGGCTATTCCACGACCGTCGGCGCAAGCTGGCTGGCCCCGCTGGTCGAGGCTGGCGAGGGCGTCAGTATTTCGTTCCACTTTGACAAGCAATCCAAGGAGAAAATTCTGGCGAAGATCTCCCAGCAGACTATGATGAACCGCAGCCGGATGCGCGACGTTGCGGACACCCGGCAGGACTTCGAGGAGCTGGACAGCGCCATCGCGTCCGGTATGTACCTCAAGGACGTGATGAACCGGCAGGGCGAGGATTTTTACTATATGCACACGCTCATCGAGGTCACGGCCGGTGACCCTGAAGCGCTGGAGCATCGCGTTACAGCGGTGGAAAAGCTCTGTGTCTCCGTGGACATGATCGCCCGACGCTGCGAGTACAAGCAGGAGCAGGCTTTCTTGTCCATGCTCCCAATTCTCTATCTTGATCCGGACATTGAGCGCAAATCCCGCCGAAATGCGCTCACCAGCGGCGTAGCGGCGGCGTTTCCATTCGCGTCCTATGAGCTGTCCGACCGCAACGGTATCTTCCTCGGTCTCAATATGTACAACCGTTCGCCAGTCTTTCTGAACCCCTATGACGACTATAAATATACGAACGGCAACATCTGGATCGGCGGCTCGTCCGGTGCAGGCAAGACGTTCACGCTCCAATGTGTTGGCGGCCGCTTACGACAGCAAGGCAAGCGCGTCATTTACATCATCCCGAAGAAAGGCCACGAATTTCGACCGCGCTGCGAACAGCTCGGTGGACTATATCTGCGGATGTCGCCGTCCTCGCCGGACTGCCCGAATATTATGGCCATCCGCAGAAAATCGCTCGACACCTACGCGGGCCTCAAAGGGCTTGCCTCCCGCGACGATTCCGTGCTGGCGGATAAAATTTCACGGCTTATCATCTGGTACAGCCTGCAAAAGCGCGACCTCAGCGATGAAGACCGGAACTATCTGGACACGTCGCTGGTCGAGTGTTACCGGCGGTATGGTATCACATTTGACAACACTTCCGTTCTGAACGAAGACGGGAGTTTTCGCGAAATGCCTGTGCTGGCAGACTGGTACGACGTGCTGCAGGAGCGCGCGGATACGCGGCATCTGGCCGTCGTGCTGGCGCGCTATGTGACCGGCTCGGCCTCCGCGATGGGCAGCCGGAATGAAATTGACCTTGACAACAAATACATTGTCATCGACACCTCCGGTATGCCCGACGATCTGCTTTTGCCCGGTATCTTCTGGGCGACGGACATTGCAAATGACCTCATCTCCGGTGCCGGTGGGCAGCTCTCGGCGCTCATCTCAGACGAGCTATGGTCGCTGGTCGGCGCGAACTCCAACCCACTGGCGGCAGGGTACATTCAGGAAATGGTCAAGACCATCCGCGGCCTCGGCGGTATTGCCATCACGTCCACACAGGGTATGCAAGACCTGTTCTCGCTGGATAACGGTAAATACGGCAAAGGCATTCTGGATTCCAGCCGTATCAAGATCGTCATGCAGATGGAGGAACAGGAGGCGCGGCTGATTCAGAACGTACTCAATCTATCCGAGGAAGAAGTCCGTCAGATCACAAGATTCCGCCGCGGCGAAGGGCTTCTTTGCATCGGCTATAATCACGTCCCCATCGCGTTCTACGCGACGCAGAAAGAATACGATGCCATTACAACATCCCCAACAGATTTGTTAAAGAGAAAGGAACGAGAAGCATGAACGAAGAACGATTTGCAGCAGAAACAAAAAAGATTCAGTCCGTCATTGCCAAAGCTTCGCAGAAAGTAGGCGCTCTGTCCGCACTTTCTGACGGTGGCAAAATGAGCCGCGAGAAATTGCAGCTCACGCTGGAAGAAACCGCGTATTTCTTTGAGTCTGCGACGCTTTATCTGCGCACCCTCTGCGAAACACAGATGCCGGGCGCTGGCGGATACGGGCGGCGCGACGGGCTGGAGTTCCAGCTCCCGTCCGGGCACATTGAAATCGCGGGCGCGGGATGGGTGCATATGCAGATCGACACGCTTCTGCCGCATTGCCGGTATATGCCCGCGACTTGGCTGACGGATACTGTGCGGCAGCTTTTGACGGCCTATACGCAGCGCACAAATTTCCGCCTGCATTTCAAGCAGATGCTTTTGGTGATCGATGAACACAGCAACGTGGATGGCCGGCACGTATTCGATCAGGACAACAAAGGGTGGAAAGCCGTGAGCAATGCACTCAAGGGTCTGGTCATTGACGATGACGACCAGTACCATCTATCCGTCCACATGATGTCCAGCCGCAGCGCGGAGAATGTCTGCCATATCAGCCTGGTGCTGCCGGAATCGGAGGAAGAATTTTTCCGGTTTCATCGAAAAGGAATCGCATACCGGCCTTTGGAGCCATCCGTTGCGCTGTGCCCCTCGACTTCTTTTTGCCTTGTCTGAAGCTCGGAAAAAACCGATGGCTCAAACCGCTTGTAATTCCATGCTTTTTCGTAATTTGAAGCATCCGGCGGGCGACAAAAAACCGGCATCTACGGCTACCCATCGGTCATGCAGCCAAAAGTCACGCAGAAGCACCGAAATTGTGGTTGCGCCGGAACCGGCGCAAGCGCAGTTTCGGTGCCTCGCAGGAAAACGGGAACTGCCATGATTTTTACGACCCGCGACCTTGATATCCTGCGCTTTCTCCGCTGGTGCCGCTTTGTGCTGGCGAAAGATCTGGCCGACGTTTTCTCAAAGTCAGAAGTTCAGAACCTTGAAATTCTCCGCCTGATAAAGCTCTATCAGCCCGCGCAAGCCTACACGCTGACCGCCGCCGGGAACCGACTGCTCGACGCCGCCTTTCCAAAACTCCATGCCGCGGTCGCTCCGGCTTACAAAGCTGTCGATACCATCCGCCGCATCCGGCAAGCAAAGCTGATGACCACCGCGTATCAGGCCGGTGTTTCCGTTTTTACGGCAGACGTTTCCGCACTATGCGGACAGGCGATGTTTCTCCCCATGATCGCCCGCAATCGCGGCTCCAATCCGTGGGGCAGTACCCGCGTGGCGGCTCTGCTCCACACCGGCGATCTCATGTGCGCGATCCACTGGGTCAGCCCCGGTATCGGCTGCGTCGCGTTGACGGATGAATTGACAGCCTTTCAAAATCACACGGCGGCGATTTCTACAAAGCAGCGCGCCATGATTTTTGCCGCGTCCAGCTACGAGGAGATCCTTGCCGAACTGGATGGTGTACAGGATGACCACAACACACGCCTGCAATCCTATCGTGAAGTCTACGACTGTCTGAAGCTGCCGCTGTTTCTGTTGCCATGCAATGACACGGGCTGCTTGCAGCTCCGCATCATGGGTGTTCCAAATTACCGTGAACTTCTGGCGAGAATCATCCTGAAGTCGCACTACGTTCCGCCGCCCGCTGACCGGTCGATGTACGATGCTCTGTATCAGGGTGTGCCCTTCGTCATGGCGGCGGACATGGATCTGCGGCGCATTGACGCGGCACTGGACGCTGCCCGTTCGGATGGACTTTCTCAAATCGCGCTGGCAGCGCTTCCCGAACAAGTAGAAGCCGTTCTGAACCGCCGCTACCGTGAAACCGGAAAGGCGCGTGTCTTTACCATCACGGACGCGGCGCTGCGAGAGTTGCTCGGAAGCACCGTGCCATACGCGCCGCCTGATCTGCCATTTTACACATCGGAAGGAAGTGTTCTGGATGTTCCGCCTCTCAAAGCTCCTTGAAAAGCTGGAGGACAAACTGGACGCAAGATTCAAAAGCTGGCTTGCCCGAAACAAAGCCAAGCTGCCTACGCGCGTGCCAGCCGTGATCGTCGGCTGGTATTTTTATGGGATGTTTCTCAATTCGCTGCGGCTCGGAATTGCATCGACCTTTCATCAAACGGGCGAAGAAATCAAAAGCATCTGGGTGCTGAACCCGTTCAAAAATTGGGGTGCGGTATTCACGGGCTTTGGAATTGTAACAACGCTGGTGATCGTGCTGATCATCTGCCTCATCACGAAGAAAGGCTATATCTGGTTCTCCGGTTACAAATACACGCATGACCCGCGCGGGTTTGACATTCTTCCGGACGGCACACATGGCACGTCCGGTTTCCTGACGGAGAAAGAAATGCGCGAGTTTCTGGAGCTGTCGCCCACAGACAAGACGGAGGGCATGATCCTCGGCAAAGTCAAAAAGCATCCGGATGATCCGGATGCTTACGCACTCTATGCGGCACACCAGATGGTTGCCGGGGATAACAACAATCTGCTCTGCATCGGTGCGCCGGGCAGCGGCAAGTCCCGCGGGTTCATCATTCCGTTCCTCATGGGCTGCGCCAAACGCGGCGAGTCCGCGTTCATCACGGACGCCAAGGGGGAGCTTTTTGAGCGCCTTTCCCCGTATTTTAGGCAACACGGCTTCTATGTGAAAGCTGTGAACTTTCTGGATATGGAGCATTCGGACGGCTGGAACTGCCTGTACGGTCTGGACACCCAGCCGCAGCTCGTGCAGACGGTAGCGAATACGATCGTGCAGAATACGTCGGGGCCAAAGGAAGCCAACGACTTCTGGAGTCGTGCAGAATTGAACCTCCTGATGGCGCTCATCCACTATGTTGTCAATCTGCGCGATGCAAATGGGAATTTGCTCCCCATTGAACAGCGCGGACTTGGCGATGTGTACCGTATGATCGCGACGGAGAGCATTGAGGAGATCAACCGCAGGCTAGCTGCTCTCCCGCCAGAGCATCCGGCCAAATACCCGCACGGTCTGTTCCTCAAGGCAAAGGAAAATCTCTGGGGCAACATCGTCATTGGGCTTGGCAACCGTCTGGCGGTCTTTCAAAGCCGCTTGGTGGATAAGATCACGCGCAACCATGATGTAGACCTTCTGCTGCCCGGCAAGCGGCCCTGTGTGTATTTTGTCATCATCTCCGCACAGGACAGCGCGTACCGCTTTTTATCGTCGCTGTTCTTCTCGCTGGCTCTGCCGCAGCTTTCAAACTTCGCGCGTTTGCAATGCGCGGGTGGTCGGCTGCCGGTGCTGACGAATTTCTGTCTGGATGAATACTGCAACATCGGCTATCTGGACGGCGTGGCGGACAGCCTGAACAGCATCCGCGGCTTTAATATGTCCGCGCAGATCGTCGTGCAGAGCCTTTCTCAATGGCAGGAAAAATATCCGGGCAAGGAATGGGAGAATCAGCTTGCAACGTTTGACCAGACGCTCTACATGGGCTGCAACGATCTGACGTCGGCAAAGTACATTTCTGAGAAATGCGGCAAGGTGACGATCTCGGTCCTCAATAACCAGATGCCGATGATGCCGCTGTTTTCGCCGGTGTATTCGTCCACACGACCGTACTCGCAGACGCGAAGCAACACGCAGCGCGACCTGATGAACCCCGATGAAGTCCTGCGCTTGGAGAACCGGAAGTGTCTGGCGCTGTTCAAGGGCCACAAGCCCGCGCTCCTCTACAAAATGACGCCGGAGGAGCTGCCGGACTACGCCGGTCTCACCACCTGCCGTGTCATTGACTACATCCCGGAATGGCGGAGAAACGAAGCCGAGACAGCGCCGCAAAAGCAGCCTCAAGCCCCAGCACAAAAAGAACCGTCAAACATCCCCAAACCGGCAAACAAAGAAAAACTGCCAGACCGCAGCGAGCAGCCGCCCGCCTACGATCTGGCTGAGGATGACGAGATTGGAATGGTGGAGTGTACGGTGGAATCTATTCGCGGTTTATAATCGGACGATCTGGTCTTCATTGATCAGCAGCAGGTCGTCACACTCCTTGGCAAATGCAATCAGCCGGTCGGAAAAGCCGCTCTTGGAGAACAGACCATAGAGCACCTGATAGCCTTGCCGGATAAAGCTATTTTGAAGATCAGTCGAAGCTGCGACTTTTTGCTGCAGCGCCGTGAGGACAGGCAGATCGACCGGTTTCTGGTGGTACTTGCATTCTCCGATAAACAGCCGTTTATTCTGACGGTCAACCGCAGCTACGTCGATTTCCGTGTCGGCGTTTAAATCATTGTGCCAATACGAGCCGATTCTGGAGGGAACGAACGCAAGCTGTCCGCTCTGGCAAAGCTCCGCAAAGATGTTCTTGCAGACATCTTCATATGCAAACGCGACAAAGCTGCTGATAAAGGTCTTTTGCAGCTCGTCCAACACGATCTGCTGATTGTCCAGTTCCAGTTCTCCCTTATACGGATAGACATATCGGAACCAGAAGCGGGTAAAGTTGTCCGATACAAAATACAGTCCTTTTCGGGAATGCTCCGGATTCTTTTCCGTGATCGGCGTTTCCTTCACAACAAAGCCCAGCTCAGACAGTGTTGCCAGATACGGCGAGATCGAGGGGCTTTCCTGTTCGAGAACGCCGCAGATCTTACTCAGCTTGTGGTTGCCGTCTGCAATGACCCGGATGATGGAGAAATAATTGATCGGCGTCTGCACCTCATCGCGCAGCAGGAAGTTTGGTTCTTCATATAGAAAGCCATTTTTGGACAGCACGATCGAGCGGATCTGGTCGATCAGCGGTTCCTGCTCGGTAAAGAACTCCAGATATTTCGGCACACCGCCGGTCAGCGCATATTGCTGGACAGCCTGATCGAAGGGCAAGGACTGCGCGGTATAGACCGCCGTAAACGGCAGCGGCATCAAGCGGATCTGCGCTGTTCTTCTGCCATAGAGCGGACTGTCATAGGAAAGCGCGTGCTTTTTCATCATTCCGATCAGCGAACCGCTGAGGATCAGCATAATATTGCTATCCTGTAAAAACTCATCCCAGATATTTTGCAGAATGGATGGGAAGGCCGGGTTTGTTTTGACCATGTATGGAAACTCGTCCAGCGCGATCACCTTTTTCTGCTCTGGCCGGTATGCGGCGACCGCACGAAACAGGTCAGCCCAATCAGAAAACGTCACATTGCCAAGCAGCGCATTCCCAGTGGCTCTTGCGATCACACCGGCCATTCGCTTCATGCTCTGCGCCTCAACCTCTTCTGTGGCGAGGAAATATACGGCGGGCTTATCCTTGATAAATTCTTTGATCAGCCGGGTCTTTCCGACGCGCCGCCGACCATAGATCACGACAAAACCGCCGTCACGACGATATTCCTGTTCCAGCGTCTGCAATTCACTTTGCCGTCCTATAAATTTCATTTCGGCTCACGTCCTTTAATATAATCTCAATTATGCTAATTTAAATTATGCTATTAGTATGACAGACGACTGTAAAAAAGTCAATCGAAACTTCTGTTTTAGTGAAACTATCTGATTTGGAGGGAATCCCCATGAAAGCAGCCAAGCTGACCGAGCATCCAAGTTTCCGGCTTATGCGGCAGACGGACGTACAGAACGTCTGGCACATGCAGATGCCGCGATGGTTATTTTCCGACCCGCGATATGCGGATATGAGTCTGGACGCGAAAGTGACGTATACATTCCTTCTCAACCGCTTTCAGCTTTCACGGCGCAACGGCTGGGTGAACGATGCGGGCGAGGTGTTCGTGATCTTTCCCCGCAAGGCGCTGGCGAAGGAGCTTCGCATCTGTGAGCAGCGCGTCACAGCGGCCTTTCGTAAGCTGGCGGAGCTTCAGCTCATCTGGGAAAAGCGCTGCGGGCGCGGCGACGCCAATCAGATCTATCTGGCCAGCGTCACGCCCATCGATGATCCCAACTACGAATGTGCACCGTTTTCATCAAGGGAGTATGAATCCTGCGGTTTCAGAACCGCGGATTCTGCGTTTCTTGATGCGGAAGAACCGCAGGATACGCGGCCCCAGAACCCCGGAATCCCTGCTTTTAGAACCGCAGATTCTGATGTTCCAGAACCGCAAAATCCGGGCGCAAGTAATACTGATTTTAGTCAACCTGATACCAGTTTCTCAGATGTCAGTCTGTCTGTACCCTCGGAGGATGGGCCGACGGACGATGAAAAAGAGCTCACGGGCATTCTGGATGCTTGTGAGCTTTCGTATTTCGAGCCGGAGGTGGCGCGTGTTTTTGAGAACGCCATTGAGCGGCTTTTCTACTCGGACAACCTGCGCATCGGGCAGGCTGTTCTGCCGCAAAGCCGGGTACGGTCGCGGCTGCACCGGCTGAACTATTTCGTTTTGCAGGAAGCGGAGATCAAGCTGCACGCGAACCGGAATGTGCCGGTCAGGGATTCTACGAAATACGTTATGTCAACCATCTACAACTGCATCACGGAAACGGAAAGTGACCTGCTGGTCGATCCGTATCTCAATTCGCTGCGCTCGCCGCCGGGAAAGGGGCGAGGCTGATGCTGCTGACGAAACAGCAAAAATATCTGCTGGCGGTCTTGGAAAAGCTCGGCTGCGCGGAGCAGCGGCAGCTTGCCGCGCTGCTGCAAAAGACGTTTGCCTTTTCATCGATTGACGACGCCGTGCGCGTGACCAATGCCTGCGTGCGGCAGATGCAGATGGGCGGACTGCTGCAAATTTCCGACAACATCGTCAGTCAATGCGAAGAATGGGCAATTCCACAGCGGATTGAAGCCATTGACGTGATGCTGGAGCTGTCCGCGACGCAGCCGGAGAGTTTTTATGCTGTAGACAGACATATCCTGCTCCGCTTTTCGCTTGGAGAACCCAGCTTCAAGCAATTCGTCATCGTGTCCGGCAGTGATCCGCCGCCGGAGCGTGAAATCCGACAGGACGAAAAGATCATTGTTTTGCTGCCTGACAGCATCAGGCCAGAGAAATTTCCATACCCCAGACCCGTTATTTTTGCGATCCGGCAAGAAAACGGCACGCACCGCTTCTTTGCCAGAAAATAATATTTACAGGAGGAACTACATATGCCCAGAAAGAAAGCCGAACCCGAAGTGCTGCAGGAAGAAACTGTGCAGCCGGAAATCACCGACATTGAAGAACTCGCCCCCGCAGAACGGCCCGGATTGGCGCCGCAAATCGAAGAACCCGTGCAGCCATACGGCGAAGAAGAATCGAGCGCAGCGGAAGAACTGCCAGAACCAAGCGAACCAGAGAAGAAATCCTTCTACGATCTGGACTTCCGTGCGCTCGACCAGGATCTCTCGCCGGAGCAGCGGCAGGAGTGGAACACAATCTACGCTTCCTTCCGCAGCCGAAGCGTCATGCGCGGCACGATCATCGGCGTCGATCCGCATTCCATGACCATCCGCAGCGCACAGACCGGCGAGGTAGAAACAAAGCGGATGTACTGCGCAGTCATTGTGCCGTTCCGCGCCCGCATTTTGATCCCGGAAACGGAAATGTGGGCTGAAAACGATGAACGCCCGGCGTTCGTTCTGCGGAACATGCCGGGCGCTCAGATCGATTTTGTGATTACCCATGTGGATCGTGAGGCAGGCTTCGCCATTGGCTCCCGCCGTCTGGCGCTGACCTCTCGACGCTATTTCTTCTCCACGCAGCCGCTCCACCAGCCGGGCAGCCGCCTTCCGTGTCATGTGTTGGCCGTTGGGCCGCGCCGGTGTTTGGTCGAGTGTTACGGCTACGATGTAAATCTTTCACAGCGCGACATGAGCTACGCCGCCATCCCCGACCTGCGGGAACAGTA
>OHIL01001070.1_pt1 | contig 10061 bp, 9 predicted proteins | sample 1568231 | NCBI WGS metagenome assembly OHIL01 (sample SAMEA3879565, study PRJEB24766) | human gut metagenome | biome: human-associated habitat; feature: feces | place: USA | collected 1985/1987 | reverse complement strand
ACGCCTTTTATACAGAGCTTGTGCAGGCGCTTCGCGGGGAGGACGTCTTCTACACCGAGTTTTCGGACAAGGCGTTCAAAAGCCGCGCGGCCTCACCGGTCATTTACCACAACCAGACGATCGGCGCGGTCTACGCCTACGAATATGACACCGAGCAGGCGGCGCTGCTGCTGTCGCTGCAAAGAAACCTTGTGACCATTTCCATGGTGGTGCTGGTATTTGCCGGCGGGATCAGCGTGCTTTTATCCCGCGTGCTGACGCGGCGCTTCGGCGTACTGACCGACGCCATCCGCAAGATGCGCGAGGGCTCGTACAGCCACCGCGCCGAAGTCGGCGGAAATGACGAGATCAGCGAGCTTGCCGCCGAGTTCAACGACATGGCGGATCGCTTGCAGACCATTGAGGACGCGCGCCGCCGCTTTGTATCCGATGCGAGCCACGAGCTCAAAACGCCGCTGGCTTCTATCAAGCTGCTGTCCGACTCCATCCTGCAAAACGAGATGGACGCAGACACGATGCGGGAATTCGTCGCCGACATCGGCGCAGAGTCCGACCGGCTGACGCGCATGGCGCAGAAGCTGCTCACGCTCAGCCGGGCCTCGGCTGACGAGACAGAGGGCGGTGAGCACGAGGTCGTCGACGTCGGGCAGACGCTCTCGCGCGTGTTCCGTATGCTCGTGCCGCTGGCCGACCGGCAGTCGGTCAAGCTGACGGCCAGTGTGGAAAAGGGCTGCACGATTTTGTCCTTTGAGGACGATGCGTATCAGATCCTGTTCAATCTCGTGGAAAACGGCATCAAATATAACCGGGAAAACGGCAGCGTCCATGTCCGGGTGCGGCAGGAGGACGATACCGTTGTCATCGATGTGGAGGATACCGGCAGCGGCATCCCGGAGGAATTCCGGCGGAGCATCTTCCAGCCCTTCTTCCGCGTGGACAAATCCCGCAGCCGCGAGTTCGGCGGCGCGGGACTGGGGCTTTCTCTGGTGTGGGAGATCGCCAATCTCCACGGCGGCTCCGTTTGGGTGGAGGAAAGCTCGGACAAGGGCACGACCATCGCGGTAGAGCTGCCGGCAGGGGCAGAAAACGATTCCCCCGGCGCGGATATCCCATAGCGCCCCTTGGCGGTTTCATAATGATCGTTTTTCAACCTCCACAACATTATCGCAGCAGCTCTCGATCAGCTCCCTGTCGTGGGTGATCACGAGAATGGTTCTGCCGTTCCGCGCTTCGCTTTTCAGCCTTTCTGCGATCAGGCGCATATTCTGCCCGTCAAGACCGCTGGTGGGCTCATCAAGAATCAGTATCCTGCGGCCGGAAAAGATGGCGCAGGCGATGGCAAGGCGCTGCTTCTGTCCGCCGGACAGGGTGGACGGGTGCGCGTCCCTGTACTCGTAAAGGCCAAATTCTTTCAGCAAATATCTGGCACGGTCTTTGTTTTCTTCCGTCAATTCGGTATTCAGCAGCAGCTCCTCCGCCACGCTTGCCGTAAAAAACTGCGTTGACGTGTCGTTGCCGCAGTAATAGATCTCCCTGCGCCGGACTGCCGCTCTTGCTTTTTTCCCGTCTATCAGGATATGTCCCCTTGTCTGCCTTGCCAGCCCGCAGAGGATCTGCGCAAGGGTGGTTTTCCCCGCGCCGTTTTGCCCCGTTATGGCGGTTACCTTGCCTTCCGGAAAGGATAGGGAAACATCATCGAAAATGACTTCTTTGCGTATTCTTTTCGAGAGCCCTGCTGTCTTCAAGACGGCAGGGCTTTCGTCTAATACGGAGGGAGCGGGAAGGCTCTTTCCCTCGTGCGGAGAGCGCAGACCCATGCCTAAGATGTCTGCTTCCGGCAGAAGGAGCAAATCCTCCGGTGTATACTCGGCCGCTATTCTGCCGTCCCGCAGATATAAAAACCGGTCTGCGATCCCCATCAGCCAGTCGATCCGATGCTCCGCGAGGAGCAGGGTAAAGCCCTGCTCCTTGAGCTGCCGGAGGGTCTGCGCAAGCTGCCGCGTCCCGGCGGCATCGAGGTTGGCCGTCGGCTCGTCGCACACAAAGACCTTTGGCTTCATGGCATATACGGACGCAATGGCCGCCCGCTGCTTTTCTCCGCTTGAGAGGACGTCAACTGCCCTGTCTTTCAAATGGGACAGCTTCAACGCCTCTATGGCGGCGTCCGTCCTCTCCCGTATCTCCCGGGCGGACAGGCCGTAATTCTCGCAGGGAAAGGCCACCTCTCCGGCAAGCTCGGAGGAAAAGAACTGGCTTTTGGGATCCTGAAAAACGCTTCCCACCAAACGCCCGATCTCCCATGTGGAAAGCCTTGATATGTCCTTGCCGTCTATCCTCACGCTCCCGCTGAAAACTCCGGGATAGTAGGACGGCGCAAGCCCGTTGACAAGCCTTGTCACGGTGGTCTTGCCGCAGCCGGAAAGCCCCGTCAGCACGACGCATTCGCCGCCTTTTACCGAAAGGGAAATGTCCTGCACGCCTCTGTCCGAGTTTTCGTATTGAAAAGAAGCGCGTGTAAGCTCGATCATGCCATGCTCCTTTCCAAAACCAAATAGGAAGCCGTGACTATCGCACATGCGGCTGCCGCGATGTGATCCCGCGCCCCGGCCCTTTTCTCATAATAGCTGCCGCGCACGCCCGGACGCTCCGCGCCTCTTGCAACGGCGGAAACGGAAAGCTGATCGGCAAGCTGCAACACCCGAAGAAGAAACGGAACCAGCACATACTCCATGCTCTGCACGGGATGTGCGAGCAGCTGCCCCGCCGCGGTCAGCCCTCGGTTTTTCATGGACCTGCCTACGCCTTTCAGCTCCGTCCGCATGGTGGGGAAGAAGCGAAAGACCACAAGAAGCCCGAGAATGAACGGGGTGGGCATACGGAGGCGGGATAAAAACGCGGAGAGCATCCCCGGCGGCGTGGTGATCAGATCCCATGACACCAGAAAGATCGGTGACAGATTCCAGAACATCAGAACATAAAATTCCGAAAAGACCGGCATGCGCAGCCCGTGGAAGCGGATGCCGTACAGCAGCAGCGCCAGCAGCAGATAAAAGCAGCCATAGGACGCGGCAAGGCGGAAGTTCCGCTGCAGGACGAGATAAAGAAGCGCCCCGCCGGTCAGGATGCAGGTGAGCAGCACATTCCCGCCGATGGTTACTCCGGCAAAGACGCACAGCAGCGCCCACAGCTTGACCGGCACCGCAAAGGATGCGTCCGCTCTCATAGAACGCCGGCCTTCTGAAAATGCCTGCGGATCAGCCGACTGCCCACCATGCAGCCCAAAAAGCCCATCAGCGTCGTGAACAGCAGAATAAAGGCCAGCCAGCCGGGAGAGGTGTAGTAACGCACATAGGAATCGATGTAGCTCTGCTCCATGCCGCTTGCCAGCGCAAAATCGTAGTAGGTGTCCCAGAAGAACCAGATGGGGAGCAGATTGACCCCGTTGTATAAAAGGCTCGCCACCGTCCAGGCGGCGGTCAGCCGTTTCGGCTTTTGGCAGGAGCCTTCCTTCCAGAGAATCGCCTCGCAGAGGATTCCCACGAGAACATAATAAGGAAGCAAGAACCAGTTGCCCATCAGCAGGAAAATCACGCCGAGGATCGTCATATAGATCAGAGTCACAAAACGCTTACCGATCCGGCTGACCATGAGCATATAGACCGGCGCGCAGAGGAACATGGTGATCCCCACCGACAGCACCATGCTGACAAAGTCGTTGGCCATGCAGACCATATTGACGACGAGCTGGATCACGATCAGCACCGCCGAAAGCAGCACCGTGGTGATCACATCCCTGACAGACCATTTATTTGTTTCTTTCATAAACTCCTCCTTGTTTTCGACACTTTGTTTTCCAATATTGTACTCAGAATCCTGTTCCCTTCAGGTTTTTCTACGCCGTCCACTCCATGCTCTCGCTCTGGAGCTGCGCCATGTGGCGGAACAGGCCGTTCTTTTTCAGCAGCTCTGCCGGAGAACCCATCTCAACCACGCGGCCGCCGGAGAGCAGGACGATCTGATCGGCGTTCATGACGGTACGCATGCGGTGCGCGATGATGAGCACCGTCTTATCCTTGATCAATCCGGACAGTGCCGCCTGCACCGCCGTCTCGTTTTCCACGTCCAGCGAGGCTGTTGCCTCGTCCAGCAAAATCACCGGTGCGTCCTTCAAGATGGCGCGGGCAATGGAGATGCGCTGCCGCTCGCCGCCGGAGAGCCGGGAGCCGTTTTCCCCGATCAGGGTATGGTAGCCCTCCGGCAGCCTGGATACGAAGGCGTCGCACTGCGCCGCCTTCGCCGCCGCCAGCACCTCCTCGTCGGTGGCGTCCCGCTTGCCGAGGCGGATGTTTTCCATCACGGTATCCGCAAAGAGCACCACATCCTGAAATACGATGGCGTAGTTTTTCAGCAGCGCCTCGCCGTCCACCGTGGACACGTCCACGCCGCCCAGCCGCACCGTTCCCTCCGCCGGGTCCCAGAAGCGGGCTGCCAGCCTGGCTGCCGTGGATTTGCCGCCGCCGGAGGGGCCCACCAGCGCCGTCACCTGCCCCTGCTTCGCCGTAAAGGAGACGTCTCTTAGCACGTCCTCTTTTTCCCGGTAGGCAAAGGTCACGTGCTCAAAGCGGATGTCGTAGCCGCCGGGATCATATTCGGTCAGTCCGGTCATGCGCTTTTCGTTCTCGATCTCCTGCATACGCTCGATGCGCACCTCGCAGGCGAAAACCGCGGCCATGTTGGCAAACATGGAGCCGATGGGGTCATATACCCGGGTGGAGGCGATAAGGAACATCAGAAACGGGATCAGTGCCAGGTCGCCGCAGCTCATCAGCATCACCCCCGTGAGGACGGTGGTGGCGATGCCCAGCTTTAGGAAGGACTGTGCCGCCGTGACCACGGAGCCTGTGAACAGCTCGCCCCGGATGGTGTCCTGCTCCGCCTCGTCCAGCCTGCGGTTCAGGTCGGCGATATACCGCGCCTTCTGGTTGCACGCCTTGATCTCCGGCGCGCACTCCAGTGCCTCCTGCATGGCGTCGGTGGCCGCGCGGCGGGTGACGAGGCCCTTCTTTATATGCCGCTTTTCCATGCGCCGGGAGAGATAGACCATCAGCAGCGACGCGGGCACCACCCACAAAAGAGCCAGTGCCATCCGCCAGTCGTAAAGCAGCATGCCTGCGGAAATCAGCGCCGTGGAGATGAGCGCGCCGTGCATGGCGGGGTAAAAGTGGGAGAAGGCCTTTTCCAGCGTCTCCGTATCCCCCATGATGGTGGTGGTCAGGTCGGTCAGGTCACGGTTTCCGAAGAAGGACAGCGGGAGCTGGCGCAGCACCTCCGCCAGCCGGATGCGGCGGTTGGCGCTTTCCCGGTAGGTGGCTTCGTATAGGGCTTTGTACTGGATCAGGAAGGTCACAAAGAGCGCGGCGAGGGCAAGGACGCCTGCCACCAGAAAGCGCGTAAGACCCGCCCCTGGGTCGGTGCCGTTTGTCAGTGCCTCGACGATGCCGGAGAGTGCCGTGGCCAGCACGCCTACGGGCAGCATTTTGCTGATGTTGACCAGTACGGACCAGAACACGGCGGACACATAGTCCCTTGCGCCCTTCTCCGTCATGGCGTATTTTTTGCGGATGCGTTCGATCATGCGGCACCTCCTACCTTCCACTGCGCGGCCTTTTGGTATTCCTTCCACATGGCGGCGTATACGCCGCCCTTTTCAAGAAGCTCGTCGTGCTTTCCTTCCTCGGCGATCCCGCCGTCCCGGACGACAAGGATGCGATCCATGTTCCGCACCGTGGACAGGCGGTGGGCGATCATCAGCACGGTCTTGCCCTTCATCAGCGCCTCGAAGGCCTTTTGTATCTTCGCCTCGTTCTCCGGGTCTGCAAAGGAGCTGGCCTCATCCAGCACCACGATGGGTGCGTCCTTTAAGATCGCCCTTGCCAGCGCAATGCGCTGCATCTCACCGCCGGAGAGATGCACGCCCTTGGCGCCGATCACGGCGTCCAGCCCGCCCGGGGTCTTTTCCAGAATATCGCCGCACTGAGCAAGCTGCGCCGCGTGTAATATCTCCGCCTCGGTGGCGTCCGGCCGGGCGGCGCGGATGTTGTCGCGGATGCTCTTTTTGAAGAGCCTCACCTCCTGAAAGACGAAGGAGATCTGCTCCATCAGCTCCGCGGTGGGGATGCTGCACACATCCCGTCCGCCCAGGAGCACCGCCCCTGCCTGCACGTCGAAAAAGCGCGGGATCAGCCGGGCGATGGTGGTCTTGCCGCCGCCGGAGGGGCCCACCAACGCCCACGCCTCCCCCTGCGGCAGCTGGAAGCTCACATTCGTCAGCGCGGACCTGTCCGCGCCGTCATAGGAAAAGGTGACATTCTCAAAGGAAATGCTGCTGTCCGCGGGCTTGCTTCCGCTGTCCGCCGCAGGCTCGGGAAGGGGGGACTCCCGGAGTATCGCATCCAGCTTGTTCACCGCCTCGGCGGCCTCCATCTGCGCGTTGGCCGCGTACATCAGCCGTTCCATCATAAAGGCAAGCTGGGGCGCGAAGAAGATGTAAAACACCAGATCGGCCAGCACCGCCCAGCCGTCTGCCGCGCCGCCGATGAGAACCATTCCCAAGGGCATGAGAAACAGGAACATGGCGTTCAGCACCACCGTAAGCAGCGTGTAGGGCATACGGCACATCATGGCGTAGCCGCTGGCAAGGTCGCGGTAGCTGAGGATGGCGGCATGAAAGCTCTTGAAGGAGTAAACCGTCTGCTGGAACACCTTCACCACCGGGATGCCCCGGACATACTCCGTGGCCTCGGCGGAAATGCGCTCTCCGGCGCGCTGGTATTCCTCAAAGAACTTCATGCTGGTGCCCGTCATCATGGTCATCAGGCAGACAAGCGCGATGACCATGGGGATCAGGCAGGCAAGCCCCATGCGCCAGTCAAAGACAAAGAGCAGCCCCACCGCCAGTACCGGCGTTACGATCCCGCCCACCGCGTCGGGGATGGTGTGGGCAAGGAGCGTTTCTGTCAGCGCCGCGTTGTCGTCGATCTGCTTGCGAAGCCGCCCCGTGAGGTTGGCGTTAAAGTACCCCAGAGGCAGGTCAATGAGATGGGCGGCCGCCGCCTTTCGCATATTCGTCGCCACCCGGAAGGCCGCAAGGTGTGTACACATGAGCCCGGCGAAATAGATCGCCGCGCTCAGAAGTGCCGCCGCCAGCGCGTACCAGCCGTAGCGGGCAAGCCCTGCCGGAACGCCGCCTCCCGGCGTTAAAATGCCACGGGCCGCGTACCAGACAAAGACGAACGGGAAAATGCCGACCGCCGCCGAAACGCCGGACAGCCCGCAGCCCAAGACGGACAGCCACTTATGCCCTCCGGCATATGCCAGCAGCCTGCCCAGCACCGGCGGCTGCTTTTCTTTCTTCTGTTTGCTCATATTCCGTGTTCCTTTCTTAAAATATATAGGTTTGTTGGAAGATGCGCCGCACCGGTTAGAGGCAACTAACCGGTGGCTATTTTTTTAAGGCTCATTCGAGCCTTAAAAGTCCGCTCCAGCCGGAGTGGAAAAAGATAGCCAGTTCATCGACGTATTTCATGGCTTCCTCTCTCGGCATGTCGTGGACGATGGTTTCACACACCGCCGTAAAGTAGGCCCTTGTGATCATGTGATGAAGCTGACGAGTCATGCTCCCGAAGAGCATACCGTTTTTTCTGAGGAGGGCGTAGTATTCTTCGGATCGATCGACCTCCAGCTCTACCAGCACCTCGATGAAATCCGCGTAGCCCGTTCCCTCCGCCCGGCAGAGGATCAGCTTGAATTCGTCGAAATGGTCGTACATGAACGTGACAAGCTCGTGCAGGTGCTGGGTGGAAAGCTCCAGACTGTCTTTTGCTTTTCCCTCCGGGACGAGGTCAAAATAATCATCCTGTGCCGCCTTGAAGCGGGTGAGCAGCTCGCTTGCGGTCTCGCCCACAAGGTCTTCAAACAGAGCGGTCTTATCCGGGTAGTAGCCGTAAAAGGCGCCCTTTGTGAAGCCTGCCTCCGCGACGATTTTATTTAGAGATGCGTCCTTAAAACCTTTTTCCAGAAATTCTTTTTTCCCAACTTCGAGGATCCTCCTCTGGGTTTCCGTTCGTTCCATCTCCTACGCCTCCTGATATACCAGCGGTACATACCGCTGGTATATTATAACCGCGTAGATTTGGTTTGTCAATGGGAGTGACACATTTTATACTATCCCAGCGCCACATCCAGCGTCATCATGACGCTGAAGCCCACGGCAAAGAAAACCGTGCCGATGTTGGAGTGCTTTCCCTGCGACATTTCGGGGATCAGCTCCTCCACCACCACATAGAGCATGGCGCCCGCCGCGAAGCTCAGAAAATACGGCAGCGCCGGGATCACCAGCTGCGCCGCGAGAAGCCCTGCCCTTGCTCTCGCCCTCCGCCCGGAGCGGCATGGAGATGATCGCGCCCTCGGGGAAATTCTGAATGGCGATGCCAAGGGACAGCACAAGCGCGCTGGCCGCCGTGATCTGCGCGTTCCCCGCAAGAAAGCCCGCGTACATCACACCAACCGCCATGCCCTCCGGAATGTTATGCAGGGTCACTGCCAGCACCATCATGGTCGTGCGGGCAAGCCTGCTTTTGGGGCCTTCGGCCTGTTCGCTGCCGACGTGCAGGTGGGGGATCAGATGGTCGAGCGCAAGCAGGAACAGCACGCCGAGCCAGAAGCCCGCAAACGCCGGGAAGAACGCGAGCTTTCCCAATGCTGCCGACTGCTCGATGGCCGGGATGAGAAGGCTCCAGATCGACGCGGCTACCATCACGCCTGCGGCAAAACCCGCAAGCGAACGCTGGACCAGATCGCCGAGCGATTTTTTCATAAAGAACACACAGGCCGCACCGGCCGTCGTGCCGAGAAACGGGATCAGAATCCCGAGAACTGTCTGCATATGTCTGCCTCCGGGGGCTATTTGTTCCTTCTGTAGCCCGCCTCGTCGCGGTATTCGGGGTGATTTTTCAGATACGGGTCCTTGTCGCCGCAGATGGTGTAGTCGCATTTGCAGCCGTTCGCGCAGGTGGTGGTGCGCACCAGCCTTGCGCGGATCAGCTCCATGGATGCAAAATCCACGTTGCAAAGAGCGGGCATGATGTCCGTGAGGCCGTGCTTGATGGCGAACTCCGCCGCCGGGCAGGCCGTGAATTCATAATAGATCGGCTTGTCCGGGACGAAGGGCGCGACGTCCATCTCATAATCGTGCCACTGGTCGCAGAGGGACTTCGCCCGCGTAAACGCCTTATACATGAGCTTCCTGAAAAACGGCTTGTTGCAGTCCACAAATTTCAGCTTGCGGAAGGAGGGGAGAATCAGATTTTCCTCCATTTCCTCGATCTCCCGGAACGACGTGACGGCTTTGCAGGCCGCATAATAGCTCAGAATGGCAATGCAGTCATAGGTGCCGCCTGCGCCGTTGTGGAAATTCTTTTTGTCGCCGAGGTCGGTGCTCCAGTCGGAAAGGAACTCCACATACTGCCGCTGCACCTTCTCCCACACCGCCTCCCGCTCCGCTTCCGGATAGTGCAGCGCGATTTTTGCGAGAATTTCCTTTTTGCACGGTTTGGAATACAGCACGTGGCAGGTGCGGTCAAATTGTAATTCGCTGTCTTTCATCGTGTTTTCTCCCTTATTGCTTCAGAATCTCCGCGATTTTCGCGAAATCCTCCTTCGCCTCCCGGAAAACCGGCAGCATACAGTAGCAGTGCACCATTTTGGGGCGGGCAAACGCCGTATAGGGGACGTTCACGCGTTTGCACGCCGCTTCAAAATCGGGCAGCGCGCCGCCGGAGGAAAAGCCGCAGGTACTGACATTTCCGCCGCCGTACAGCGCGATCATCCTCCGGCAGCCCAAACGCCTTTTTCGCGCCGGAGAGTCTGTAGGCTGTGCGCAGAACAGAAGCAAAGATACTCATACCGTCAATCCCTTTCCCGTAAACAGCAGCACGCCTCACTGTTAAACTGCTCTAACCAATAGGCAAAACGGTTAGATAAAACTAACTGCCCGCCAAAGC
>OHIL01001066.1_pt1 | contig 10086 bp, 11 predicted proteins | sample 1568231 | NCBI WGS metagenome assembly OHIL01 (sample SAMEA3879565, study PRJEB24766) | human gut metagenome | biome: human-associated habitat; feature: feces | place: USA | collected 1985/1987 | reverse complement strand
TGCACTGTTGACATAGCGGCAGGAGTACGTTTTTGGAAAGGAATAGTGTCCTGCAAGTTTCCGGTCCAGAGAAAAGAACCATGGCGCATTCATGATAATGTTGGTTATTGCACTCCAATAGCCCATTTGTATTATCAGCCAGAAGGAAGCAGTGAGTGGAAGCTTTTGCGGTGTGACACAGAATACCTGTTCAACCGGAACTATCCGGGTTCCGAGTCTGCAAAAATGGATGAAGCGTTCAATTATCTTTATGTGATTCCCAAAAGTTGGTAAAAGACGATGGCAGGAACTATTCCTCTTAAAGAAAAATAGGACATAACAGTCAATGTATTGGTTTACAGAAGAGCCACATAGAAAGATTTCAAACTCTTCTTTACTCTCCTTGTAATAAATCTGGCTGTTAGTATTGATGTTTGGAATAGTGCGGTTTATGATAATGACAGCCGGTATGTGCAATGTGAACAAGCTGGAATGCCTTTTTCTGAAGGGTTCCGGCTTGTTTATTACATGGCTAAAAAAACAAGACAAATAAGAGGGTTGTGTCCATAGTGTTCCTGGAACATCCGGTATTTGGGTAGAATTCCGGTAGAAAATGTTTTCTCCACCCTTTTGAAGGAGAAAAAGTACGGACAGACGGTCTTGCAATCGCTCCGTTCCGGTGTTTTATCTTGAATTTTGTTATGTTTTTTTATTTTCTACCATTGTTCTACCAGTAGGGCGGGGAAAGTAATGATATCACACTTTTATCAAGGAATTACATATAGAATGCAGGGTTATATTGGTCAGATTTAGTATCTTTGCAAAAAATGGTACTGATATGGAGGACAAGTTGATTTCCCGATATGATATTTTAGTGAACCGGTACAAGGAACTTGTATCTGAGAAGCTGAGCAGGAAAGATTTTATAGAATACAATGAAATTCTATTCTCGGCGCATAGCTGTGCTATAGAGGGGAACAGTTTTTCAGTGGACGAGACCCGCACCTTGAAAGAAAAAGGGCTGGGCATGATCCCCAAAGGCAAGACCTTGCTGGAGGCATTTGAAATCCTGGATCATTTCCAGGCTTATGAATATCTTCTGAAGAATTTGGACAGGCCGCTGACCGAGGAACTCCTGAAGGAAACCCACCGGCTGCTGACGGAACATACCCTCTCTTACAAGACCCAATACGATGAAATACCGTCCAACCCGGGAGAATATACAACAGTGGACAGGAAGTGTTCGGCAAAGGTCGAACCAAATACGTTTTTAGTTGATGAAAAGAGCACAAGGAAGTTTGGAGGTGAAACTGCTTGAATGCGTGAACCCCATCAAAAACAAGTGGCGCGTTCGTTGGGACGTGCAAGAACATGATGACGGAACTGCTGACTACATGGAGGCAGAACTGACACACAAGCCGACTGACGAGGAAATAAAAGACCTCGTGAGAAAATGGTATAACCAACAAACGGATGCAGCAATATTGTCGGGCTTCAGCTATGAAGGAACCCCTGTGTGGCTCTCGCAAGAGAACCAGTACAACTATAAGGCTGCATACGATTTGGCCGTCCAGACGGACGGAAAAACGCTGCCCGTGACATTTAAGTTCGGCACTGATGAAAGTCCAGTGTACCGTACGTTTGAAACGCTTGATGAACTTGCAGACTTCTATACGAAAGCCGTTAAGCATATACAAGAGATGCTGAAAGATGGCTGGAAGAATAAAGATGCAATAGATTTGAGCAAGTACAGCGCTTAAAAAATCCCTTCGGGGGAGGATGTAAAAAAAGCCCCCGGCCTGTTAAAAAGCAACGCCAATCACTTTTATAACAACGCTCACAGCGCACGACCGGGGGCATATACCCTCTGCCGCGCTGTGAGCATTTTTGTTGTCATAAAGTGATTGGCGATACAAAGGTACATAATTTAGTTGAAAATGAAAGTATTTGAGATATTGAATTTTAACAGGGAACCTCTAAAAAGGCTACAACAAGCGGGGATACGCATCGAAGATGTGGAATATATAGACTTGTACAATGACTATCGGGTGATGCTCGGTGGTGGCGAAAAGGTCTCATACATTGTGGCGACACTTGCAGATCGCTATCATGTGAGCGAGCGCAAGGTGTACACGCTCATCAAGCGATATGGTCGAGAGTGTAGTGCTCAGGAGCTCGGGGGGAGTAAAGCGCAAGGCTTTTGAAAACGTGCTGCAAAAGGCTTGCAGTGTGATTTGCTCATGGTGTTACTTTTTGATGCGGAAGCGTGGTAACTTTGCCGTATCGAAAATAAAACACAATGAACAAATACTATTTATTATTGGGGAAGGTGCTTGCTGAAGGCAAGACCCAACAGAACAAAAAAGGCAAGATAAAATACTTGCTCAACGAGCAGCTGACGCTCACACCGGCTGATCTGCTCGACATATTCGAGAGCCACGGTATAGCGAGAAAGAAGCTGAAGGAAGAGCTGAGGCTTTTTATGCAGGGTGAGCGTAGCGTGGAACGATACCGTGAAGCAGGCATCTCGTGGTGGGACTATTGTGGTCAGACATTGGTGAACAGTTACCCGACCTATATGGAGAAACTGCCGCCACTTATTAAGCGCATCAACAAGGAGAAACGCAACAGCAAAAACTATGTACTGTTTCTCGGAGCAACGGATGCAGAGAGCAACCAGGCACCGTGCCTGAGCCTTGTGCAATTTCAAATAGAGGACGGTGCATTGGTTGTGTCGGCATATCAGCGCAGCTCCGATGCAAACCTCGGACTGCCTTCAGACATTTACCACCTTTATCTGATGGCTCGACAGATAGACTTGCCACTAAAGTCTATCACGCTGAACCTGGCGAATGTACACATCTATGAAAACAATATAAAGCCCACTGAACGACTTCTCGCTGGTGAGGATAATATAAAATTTGAACTGAACGTATGAGAGGGAAAATGCACATGGCAGCACCTCTGCCTTTTGTCGGACAGAAGCGCATGTTTGCAAAGGAGTATATCAAGATTCTGCCCCAGTTCAACGACAAAACAGTGTTTGTGGATTTGTTCGGTGGCAGCGGTTTGCTGTCCCATATAACGAAGCATTTGCGTCCAGAGGCAACTGTGGTATATAACGACTACGACAACTACCGCGAGCGATTGGCACATATACCTCAGACAAATGCGCTGCTCGCTGATTTGCGAGCGATTGTAGGCAATACGCCAAAGCACAAGCGGATAGATGGTGTGATGCGTGAGAAGATGTTTGAACGTTTGAAGCATGAGGAGCTAACGGTGGGCTATATTGATTTTATAACCATCTCGGCATCGGTGATGTTCTCGATGAAGTACGAGTTGAGTATCGAGGATATGGAGAAGCAGACATTGTACAACAATATCCGAAAGAACGACTACCCGACAAGTGAGGACTATCTGGAAGGCTTGACGATTGAATCGTGCGACTATCGTGAACTATATGAAAAATATAAAGACGAGCCGAATGTTGTGTTTATAGTTGACCCTCCTTATTTGTCCACTGAGGTTGGAACATACAAAATGTACTGGCATTTGTCTGACTATCTCGATGTATTGAATGTGCTCAAAGGAAAGCCATTTGTTTATTTCACATCAGATAAGTCGTCTATCATTGAGCTTTGTGAATGGTTAGGCAAGAATAAAACGCTCGGCAATCCGTTTGAAGGTTGTAAGCGCTTCGAGTTCAATGCGCATGTGAACTTTGATGCTGGTTACAAAGATATGATGCTTGTGAAGTCTAATGCCGCATAATTTGAACATCATTTGAACGCTGTTTGTTTACCGTTCAAAAACTATAAAAGCAGCCCGTTTTGGACTGCTTTTTTGTTGCTTTAAAGTGTCGTGTGTGCGAAATTTTTAGAACGTTTCGTTTTTCCCGATTTTTGCACGTTTCGTTTTTCAAATCGAGCACATTTCGTTTTGCCGGATTTATATACGAACATCCGGCCCTGCCCGGACAAACCTTTGAATTTCATGCCGACCACACATTTATGAATACGACTGGAGCCGGCACCATGGACTGTATCATAAAACATCCCGGAACTTGGAAAGTAGACGGCGACAGCCTGATTATCGCCAACGACATTCAAAACACGACTTACGAATTCGGCGACAGCATAACGGAGGAAAACAAGACCTTAGTAAAAGAATTGTTCGAACGCATGGCCCAAAAACGACCAGAGAGAACGGCGTTTAAGATTATAGACGTGGACGAAAAAATGCTGAGCTTAGAAAAGAACGGGCAAATCACGACTTATGTCCGTACGGATAGCCTGAACCGATAAATGTTTACCAGAACAAGAACCGGAACACATTATATCTTCTTCAACTTCCAACGGCCCCCACGCAAGTAGGCATAACAAAGCAACAGGATGCAAAAACCGTATACGTGCTCGGATGTCCAACACCAAGCCACATCGAAACGCAAATGCTGGATGGTAACGTATATATATAAGGTATAAAACGACAATGTCACCATCTCCAGGATAAAAGCCTTGCGGGTATTACCCGTACCGGAAACGGCCTGGAAATAAATATTTCCCGGAGCAATCAGCAAAGGAGTCGTACAATAGACCCATAGCGAAGGAATAGCGGCAGCAATCAAATCCGGTATATTGGTGTAAACACCCAATATCACTTTCGGAAAAAGAGCAAAACATCCTACCATCGGCAACACTATCATAAAAGTCAGACGGACGTGCTGACGAATGGTGGACATCACCATGTCTTCTCTTCCCGAGCCTATCAGATTGCTGACCAGGGCACTGCACGTGGAAGCAAAAGCAGCCACAACCATAAAGGGTATTCCGGAGATATTGCGTACGACATTGGTTACGGCCAAAGCACGCTCTCCGAGGTGTTCCACGAAAAGAAAGAACAAGAACCAGGTGGAAAGAGAGATAAAATTCTGTATCATCGTCCAAAAAGACACGTCAAGCATCCTGCGAAGTTTACACCAACTGTAACGCACAGGATGAACCAAACCGTATTTGACCAAATCCACACGACGATAGGTATAAAGAATGAAAAATACGACTGAAACCAACTCCGCCAACGACGAACCGATGGCGGCCCCGGCAATCCCCAATGCCGGAAAGCCGAACTTTCCGAACACCAATATATAATTGAACACCACATTGGACAAGACCATTATCACAGAGTTCAGTGTCAGCGTCTTAGTCTGAGTCGTACCAACAAAAAACGCCCGGAACATTACAGCTATGAAGGAAAAGAAAAAACCGAAAATACGCCAGTCTATATAACTGAGAGCAGCCTCACAGATATGAGGCGACGACACAATAACCGGCAACAAAAACGGAGAAATGATTTTGGTGAGCAGGAAAGCGAACAAAGCCAACCCCAACATGAAATAAATACCCTGATAAAAGATTTCGCCGATTTCGTCGTAATGCTTCTCCCCATTACGACGGGCAATCAGAATCTGGGCCCCGACGCCGAAACCAAAACCCATCATGAAAACAGCCAGATAGTAGATGCCGGCAATGGCAGCTGCTCCCAGTTCCACTTCTCCCACCCGGCCGAGAAAAGCTGTATCCGTCATTCCTATCATCTGTTCCATCAACAGGCTGATCAGAATAGGATAAGCAATACGCATGATATCTTTCCCGGAATAGACTTTTTCTGTTAAAGCGTTCTTGGTTCCCATTTCTTATAAGTGTTCGATTTAGACGGGCAAAATTATAAAAAACACCGGATATGCCCAACGTCTACAGCATGTTTTAAATTGGTTTGGACATTTGAACTTATTTCACGGCAAGCCCTTTTTTAAGACTTGCCCATAAATCCATAACTAAAAAACATACAAATGGCATCAGTTAAAGTAAAATTCAGACCCTCGATTATCGAAGGAAAAACAGGAACTCTTTATTTGCAAGTTATCCACCGTCGTATCGTACGCTCACAAAAGACTAAGTATAAAGTCTATCCCGACGAATGGAACGCACGTACCGCACGCATCACACCATCTCCTTCCAGACCGGACAGGCATTCCATATTATCCCGCTACCGACATGAAATCAAACAGGATTTGTTCCGTCTGAATGAGTGCATTGCCAACCTGACGCGCAAAGGGCAGCCATACAGTACTGACGAGCTTCTCCGATTCTATCGTAAGCGATGTGAAAACGACACTTTGACCGGTTTCATGACCTCGCTCATCCGTCATCTGAAAGAACAAGGAAGAATACGCACGGGAGAAACTTATCAATGCACACTGAACAGCTTCATGCGTTTCAAAAACGGAGAAGAAATCATACTGGACGAGATGAACCAGGAAACAATAGAAGCCTATGAGGCATACTTAAAAAAAGGACGATTAAGCCTGAATACCATATCTTTTTATATGCGTATCTTAAGAGCTGTTTACAACCGGGCTGTGGAGAAAGAACTGACCACACAACGCTTTCCCTTTCGCCACGTATACACCGGAATAGAGAAAACCATAAAACGAGCTATTCCCCAACCTATCATCCGGCAGATAAAAGAAAAGGAACTCCTGACCGGAAGTTCGGTAGACTACGCCCGCGACATGTTCCTTTTCAGTTTCTACACGCGAGGCATGTCTTTTGTAGACATGGCATATTTGAAAAAAAAGGATTTGCACAACGGCATACTGACCTATCGCAGAAAAAAGACCGGACAGCAACTTTCCATCAAATGGGAACAATGCATGCAGGAGATTATAGAAAAATACCCTCCTAACCCGACAGAATACCTACTCCCTATCATTACATCAACCAATGAAAACGAACGCCTACAATACCGTAACTCTCTCACACTGGTAAACAGGAAACTCAAGATTCTGTCCGTATTCGTACACAGCCCCCACCCCTTGTCCATGTACGTTGCAAGGCATTCGTGGGCGAGCATCGCTAAAAGTAAAAACATACCTTTATCCATCATCAGCGAAGGAATGGGACATGATTCCGAAACCACCACACAGATTTATCTGGCTTCTTTGGACACGACTGTCATAGACAAAGCCAATTATTTAATATTAAACGACTTGTAACCATTCTACCTCATATAGAAGGTGAAGTGGTTATACTTTAAGACCAAAATATGACAATGATACACTTCACCCATCTCTCCCGGTTTCCCCGGGAGAGATGAATCTAAAATTGTCTCATAAATATACCCCATTAGTCCTAAATTTCTCCCAACCCTTCGTTGAAATAAAAAAAATCACTTAACTTTATCCCATCTTAAAAGAAAAAATCATGAGTGACGGAAATTTCAATCGCAGCCTATTGCCTCACACCCCTTACCACAGCGGTTTACAAGCAGGAAAAGCCATGGCTCGTATGCAAGCCATAGAAACCTTCAAATGTTACTTGGCAACACTGCATCCTGATTTTACAGAGGAAGAACGAAAAGAACAAACGGAAATCTTCAAGAAAATGCTATCGGCTAGATTGTAGCCGAAAGAACTGTCCTATTCCCTTTCCACACAACACCAATCTCCTTATATATAACAGAGGTTATATAGCATAAAGAACCGGATTATTGAAAGAGTGCCCTAAAACTTTATTCTATATATCGTTTAATAATAGTAACTTACATAGGGCTATGAAAGCAGGGAAAGAATAAAATCAAAAATTCAAAGCACTTTTTTCATTGAAAATTTGGACGAATGAAAATAATCACGTACCTTTGCATCGATTTTGAGGAAGAGAGTTTCCCGGACAAAGTATTGGAGAGATGGTAGAGTGGTCGATTACAACGGTCTTGAAAACCGTCGTGCTGAGAGGCACCGGGGGTTCGAATCCCTCTCTCTCCGCAATAAACGCTGAAAATCAGCAAATTGCAAAATAAACACCCAGTTTTACACCCAAGAATGTAAAACTGGGTGTTTTTGTATTATTTAAGAAATGGATTTTTGCTGGGGTTTATTAAACAAGATACTATTTCTTCTTAAAATAAAAAGATACATCAAAGGTTGCCTATGTACATGCGAATGCATTAGATAGGCAACCTTTAGTTATTTAAGTGGCATTGCATTACTTAGGAAATGTGGCTTCAATTTGTTTGGCAACACGTTTTATAGCACCTCTAATGTCTGCAGATACGCTCAATCCTAATGTACTGTATGCACCACGACATGAAGCTATCGGGCGACCCGTGAGGAAATCTATGAAATTCACAGTTACAATGGATTCTTCTTCTAAAATATCTACCCCATATTTTACCATAAGCAGTTTTGACTGTTGTGTTGCAGTCAGTTCATTTATACGCATATCACTGACCAACGTAAGACGAGAGCCTTCTACTGCATCAAACAACTGTATTTCGTATTCCATCAGTTGGGCAGGAATGTGATAGGTGTCATTGTTGATGATTGAGGCATATTCATATTTAGACAAATCTGCATTTTGCGACACAACGCTTTTAGAGGTTGTGCAAGATGATACAACTATTCCGATAAGAAATAGGAATGTGATAATTACTCTATTCATAAATACTTATTTAGGTTCGATATGCAAATAATAGCTTTCTTCTGCCGATTCCTCCTCATCAGGAAGCTGATGCAACATCAGCATGCGGGTGGTTTCGTTTTCCCAATACCTTTCAGCCACTACACCTTTTTCAGGCAGACATTTGAATAGACTTTCTTTGCCGTTGGCATTTTCTCCAGTACCAATACTGTTTTCCATCAGTATCATGACTGCCTTTTTAGTTGTCGGCAGAAAGTCTGCATCCGGCAGCAATTTATGGTTTACTGGGACAAATAGAGAATAAGGATTATAGCCCTTGGCAACAATGTCATACAACTTGTACTCATAATTTCGATCCAACAGACAATAGGCCGTCAGATTCGTAGGCTTCTGTAGATTAATTGCGCCCCATTCAAGTCCCAAAAAATCGCGGTCATAAAGCGTGATGCGATGCGAAGTTTCATATTCCACTTTTCCATCGCGGTAGCCTTTCAGATGGCTCTTTACCGTACCGCTCTTGAAGAAGTGCGAACTCCATTGTGTAGTGATATGTGTTTCTGCGCTTTCTGCAGAAACTTTGTTTTCAGCCACTTTGAATGTGTGAGGAAAATCATCTGCGCTCCACACAATAGAATCATAATAGTGTGTGAACTCAGGGATGTCTATGGGTGAATATTCACCGTTTATATCTGTGATTCGGAAGGTAATCAAATCGAGAGGTGCCGGCAGCGGACTTTCAATTCTCATAAAGGGAGTATATTCTGCCATAATCATTTTGAACTTCGCTTCTTCGGGCAACTCCTCCGGTTGGGGGTCTGTTGGTCCATCATTGTTAATAGCTCTGGATAAACAGATAAGCGTATAAGCTTTTCTTTCCCCATCATTGGCTGAAATCTGAATCTCTTCGTGTGCAACCTCGTCAGAAGTCGATGGAGGAAAATGTATTTTCACCAGATTTCCTTCTACCTTGAGTGTTACCCATCCACAATCGTATGCGTAAGAATCAGCTGATATAGGGTTAAGTACATCAAAATTCTCGCAAGTCATTACCATATCACCTCCCTTTCCATTCGTCTCAAAAAAATAGGACGGAGAAACGTCTGTGGTTGATTTTAAAAATTGGACGTTTGCAGGCGTAATGATTTCATATGACCACTCCATGGGTCTTGCTAGTAAAACATCATCCTTGTCGCAAGCCGTTAAGAGCAGGCAGACAAGCACCATAAAAGGCATGAACATTTTATTCATATTCGTATCATATACTCTATTGGCCCCATTCGAGTGGCTAAATGGATGATGAGAAACGTGAGCCAATTATGCTTCATCCTAAGCAATCAGATGAACATACCGTTTCTTTGATTTTTTATTCTTGGGTAGATGATTCTACACAAATGTAAAATTAGTCATTTAATCGAGATTTTGCTTTATGTTGAACGAATTTATAATTTGAATCCTCTGTTTTTTTGTTCTCTCTGCACCGAATTACGCAGATTCTGCTCTAACTTTTCCCATTGTTCCTTAAACCATTGTACTATGGGCTGTCGGTTTATGGTCAGCACCAACTTATGTTCTTCGGTCAAATCGTCCTCAATCTTGCAGACCGCATCCTTTATTTTGAATGACTGCCTAT
>OHIL01001064.1_pt1 | contig 10094 bp, 10 predicted proteins | sample 1568231 | NCBI WGS metagenome assembly OHIL01 (sample SAMEA3879565, study PRJEB24766) | human gut metagenome | biome: human-associated habitat; feature: feces | place: USA | collected 1985/1987 | reverse complement strand
GCGTCGCGAAATCAATGCCATCATTGAAGCCGAGCTCAACGAACGGTTCGACATCCCCGAAAGGATAAAACGCCTCTCCCGCATTGAAGAAACCCCCTGAACGAGAACTCAATGAAAAAAACCACTAATGAACAGGTGAATCAATCCCATAAGTAATAACAGGAGGTATATATATGAGTGACCATCATTTATAATTCAGCAGTCTAGCCAGAATTAGCATATTTTTTATGGCTATATTCTTCTCTGCCAATGCTTTCGGACAGAGAATCCATTCCGACTCCCAGGTAATACTCGACAATCAGAAGAACCCCGATATTATAGAAATCAACCAACTATGGAAGGACTACCTTGCTAGTTCACCTGATAGTCTGTACAATAATCCACATTGGAATAAAACTGAAAAAGAAAAGTTCAGCAGTTACGATCTTCTTCGTTCAGAGGGAGGGCTCAGACTTTATTCATTGGCCAAAGACTTTAGTGCCGTGAAGAATCTTGTTTTATCTGTCAAGCCGATAGATGATAGGCATTACGATATTCATTCGATGTATTACTGGATGAATCCGAATGATTGCCCATATATTCTGTGCACTACACACGTTCTTGCTTTTAGGGACAAGTCCGGAAAATTCGTCCTAGGAAACTGGTTGCCGTATTATTCCAGGAACTGGAAAACAGTCAATGAAGGCGTGATAACATTTCATTATCAGGAATACGACAGAAACAACAAGAAGATTAAAAAAGTTAAAGAGTTCCTGACATTCCTCGACCGTGAGTTCAATGTCAAGATTGACCACCTGGATATCTTCATATCTAATGGATTCAGTCAGACTCAAAGATTGAAAGGGTTTGGATATGATGCGAGTGAAACTGGCGTAAGCGACAAAGACGATCTTGGAGCAACGACTGATATTTACAACAATATCATTTATTCAAACTCCGCCATGGGTGAATATTATCAGCATGAGATGATGCGCCTCATCATACCGAAGTATCGAAATGCTCATCCTTTACTGCTGAACGGATTGGCTGAATATTATTCAGACACTGCGGTAATGAGAGGTGTGTCTTTTCAGGAGCACTTCAGGAGATTGGATAAATTTCTTGGCGAGCATCCCGATATTAATCTCAAGGAATTCGACAACTTCGATTCTGGTAATCTTACAGAAAGCAATTACCTCATAGGTATGGTTATAATCAAGTTGATAGATGACAGATGCGGTCATCAGAAGATCTTGGAAGCATTGAAAACTGTACACACCGACGATGACCTGCGAAACCTTATCGACAAGGAGTTGAAAATCAGTTGCGATAATATTGATTCCGTATTGAGGGCACTGATAAAGGATTATGCATCAAACGGTTTTCGAGGTCGACAATGGAGATAAAAAACAATAGTTTTACCTCATGATGCATCCGAGCGCCAAGCATTTCAAAACCAAATTCGTGTCGTCGGAACTCGGTTGCGACAGGCTGTTATTCGCGGACGAAAGCTAAATGACCGAATTGGGTTGGAAGCCTTTCAAGCCGGACAGCAAAATTCAACCAAACTGTTGTGCGAAGTTTATCGTCGGAGGCAATCATGACCGTACACTTGAGATGGCATTTGGGACTCAAACCGTAAATCAGGATAAGGGTGCAGATAATAGTCATGTCCAGCGATGTCCGGAAATCGAGCAATGGGCAAAAGATGTCTATGACTGGTGCGCCAAACGATACGGACAGGAAAACATAATCGGCTTCCAAGTTCATCTTGATGAGAGCAGCCAGCATATCCATGCCTTGATTGTTCCTGTCGGACAACGAGCCAAAAGCGGTCGTGAGCGCGTAATGTAGTCAACCAAGTTCGGAAAGAACAGGTTTGAGTACGGACAGATATTGAAAGATATGCACACCTCGCTATATGAAGAGGTGGGAAGCAAGTATGGGCTTGAACGTGGCGATAGCATTGACGGCCGCAATGTGCAGCACCTTCACAAACGTGACTATATCCGTAAACTGACCAAAGAGGCAAAGCAAGCGGAGAAGGCTGTCAAGGGACTTCAATCCATGATGCGTCATCTGGAATCAAAGATTTTCAATTATAACCAACAACTTGAAAGGCAGAGCAGGAATTAGCGTCCGGCAAGATAACTCTTGATAAGTATAAAGCACAGAAAACAGACATACAGAGACTCCTTGCCGAATATCAGACTAAACTCGAAGACAAAGCGGGTAAACTCCATGCAAAAGAACTGGAGTTGGAACAACTGACAAAAGATGCGAGTAAGGATCGCTCGGTTGTTCAGCCATTCCGAAATCACAAAGTGGATTTTACACCACCGAGAATCACAGAAAAGCTCCCTGTGTTCGGTACTGACAAATGGGTCGAACGCCAGAATCAGCATATAGAGAAGCCTTTCACAGAGGTTGTCCGCAAAATCGAACCTCTATACAGGACTGAATCTGCAAAGCAGGTCGCACCAGCCCAACAAAACGTTTTAACAGACTTCGGAGAACTTTTCCAGTTGCGGAATGATGTCAAAATGTTGGCTGAAAATTACGATGACTTGAAGTCCACATTTGAAACAATGTTTGATCAAATGTCAAATCACTCCATTCGTTCAAAGATATTCGCCATTGCCGATGCCCTTATATGCGGAACTCTCATCAGTGTGTCTTCCGGTGGTGGCGGTGGCAACTCCTTTTCCGACCTTCGCGGGAATGGCCGCAGACCTGACGAGGAGGAAGAGGCATATCGGAGGAGGTGCTTGCTAAATGCCTCACGAGTAGTAATGATCCCCCCCCAGACCGTCTTAAAAGTCAGCAACCCAACCCTCCGAGAATGCAATTTTCGCCGCCATCTCGACTATTGTCGGATGCTTCTGGAATACGCGATTCTCAGCGAGTTGACGGGAGGAGATGTGAGTATATTTCGTGTGGAGGGGGCTCCCTTATTGTTATCTTGCCATTGCGGTCATCAGTTCATCCATTGTTCTTAGCGTCATCGCCCTTCTTATGTTGTAGGATAGGCAGTATAGCGCCATTTCGCCCTCGGTCTTGAACATTTTCTTCAGCAGGAAGAAGCTTTCTCCGATTGTCCGTTTGATTGTTCCGAACGGATGCTCGGACAGGCACTTCCGGTTATCCATCTTCTTCTGGTCCATGTGGAGCTTGTAGCGAACAACCTTCCTGGTCTCTGTGACAACCTTCGATTGCGGTGTCCCGTCATCGTTCCTGTCGTCTTTCTTCCAGCCACCGACTTTCTTGATAAGACAGTCCTTGGAGAAGTCGGCTTCCTTGAACTTGGCCGTGGTACACTTGGCTCTGCACCGCTTGCAGGCCAGCTTATTGCAGTACCGGATATTCCCGTTCTTCTTCACCGACTTTGGGCGAAGGATTTCACCCTGTGGACAGATGACCATGTTCCTTTCCGCATCCCGCACGAAATATCCTTCATGAGCCTTTGCTATCATCTCCTGAAGCGACATCCTGGCAACTTCCGAGTCCGTTGTTTCACGGTGACGCTTGACCACCTCTTCCACGCGAGCATCGGAGAGTATACCCTCCATGCATTTAGGGATGATGCCGCCATGCAGGCAGGCCTTGATGTCAGAGGGTTCCGTACTGGATGCCTGAGCATCAGTCACCGGCTCTTCGCTATACTCATATTCAATCTCCACCTCGGACGTGCCATCGTTCTGGATGACATTCGGAATGATGCCATTCTCAAGAGCCGCGGCCATGTCCTCGGGATCGTGATAACCTTTGTCGGCTGTGGCCTCAAGTACGTCAACGCCCAGGTCCTCTTTCACTTCCGAGGCAACCCCTGTCAGCAGACCGTGGTCTGTCGGATGGTTGGTCATCTCAAACCCGGCAATGAGATGACTATCAGCGTCAACCGCAGTCTGGGCATTGTAACCGACTCCAAAGCCGTTGTTCTCCTTCATAAGCTTGGCATCCGGATCTGTCAGCGACATCTGACCGGCCCCACTCTCTTCCAGCTCCTTCAAGTATCCCTCGTAGCGGGCCTTGCGCTCCTGGAGTTTGGCAAGTTTCGCCTCCAACTCCTCACGGGTGAACTTGCGGTCATTCTCCTCCCCGTCGCTCTCCTCCAACGCAGCAAGGTACTCGTCAATGTGGGCATCCAGTCGCTTCAGGCGGTCATCCAGCTTGCTCAACGTGAAGTTCCTGTCCTTGGAGTTCACCGCCCGGAACTTGCTGCCGTCGATGGACACATAGTCCAGGGAGAACATGTTCAGGTCAAGACAGAACTTGTTGAACTCACGGAACATCGGCTTCATGCACTTGATATTCTTCTTGCGGAACTCAGAAAGCGTATTGTGATCCGGCGTAAGCTTGCCGGTGAGCCACATCACTTCCACGTTGACTTTACACTCACGCTCCATTCTTCTGGAAGACCTCGCTCCGTAGAAGTATCCGTATATCAATACTTTAAGAAGGTCCTTGGGATTATAGGACGGACGCCCCATCTCTTTGGACTCGATGCCCTGTAAGTTCAGCACTGTCAGATTCAGACGTTCAACGAACGCATCTATGAGGCGGACCGGGCTGTCTTCGGACACATATTCGTCCAGACTTTCCGGAAACAACAGAACTTGATCCCTGTCAATGCCTTTTTTGAATGCCATAACTTGTTAATCATTAACTAACAACAAGTTACAAAATAATTTCGAGACCGCAATGGATTATTTTGGCTTTCTTCATCCCCTTTTTCAAGGCCCTTTCAGGCTGGGGAGGTTAGCGTTAAGCCTGCTGGTCAGACACTTTTAAGACAGTCTCCCCCATCATTTTTTCAAAGTGTTTCATAATTATGTGTTTTGTTGTTAACTATCTCAATCCTTTGCGGTCAAGATAGTTGATGACGAGTTCGGCGACATCGGTCTGGACGAAATCCGAGCCTGAGGCAATGAACTTGTCAAGCGGAGTGTAGTCCCCGTTGCGCAGGGCATTATCCCACTGATCAAGGAGATTGGAATATGAAAGAAATCCTTTCACATGCATCTTCGTTCCGAACTCAGGGATGGTGTTGTTCAGATATACGGCGTTTCCGTACTGGAAGAGTTTCGCGCCGATCATACCGGAGTATGAAGACGTAGCCTCCACGCTCTTGATGTACGGATGAACCGCTACCAGAGGATTAAGCTTCTGATATTCAGCAATGTCTCCTCCACCGAACAGCATGACCTGGTCCTCCACGCCGGCCTCATAAATGGCTTCAAGCACCTTTGACGGAACATTGTTCTTTCCGGAAAGGTCGAGATTGACATAAATCTTGTCCTTGGTGACCTTGAGCGCCTCCAGCAGGGTAGGAACCTTTGCGACATTGTTCTGCTCGTCCTTATAGACTTTGCCGTTACGGACCATGTCGAAGGACTTGATCTGCTCCAGCGTCAGCGAAGAAACGGCACCGCTTCCGGTAGTCGTCTCATTGACAGTCTCATTGTGCATAAGGACAAGCTGGCCGTCCTTGGTAGTGCGGACATCAATTTCCACCATATCCGCTCCTGCCTCGATAGCGTGAAGAATGTTAGGAATGGAATTGTCCGGAATTCCCTGTTTGAAGGACTCCACGGTGTTGCCGCGATGTGCTACGACATATATGCGGCTCACCGTGAGGTCTTCCTCCCACTTCTCCTGGACAGCATCACAGAGTTCAAGCAGAGATGTGGTCTTGGGATTGATCTGTCCTTTATCCTCATCTTTTACTATGTACTCGGTGCTGCTGCAAGAGACAAGTGCGAGCGCTGCTACAAGAAATGAAGCAAAAAAGTTTCTCATCGCAGTAAAATTAGATTTGACGGTTCGTATGACGTCTGTCGTGACCGAACATCGGCCATTCTGATGCAGCAGGTCCTTTGCAGAACTTGGTGTCAGTCTTGTCATAAGGGCGGAACGCAACTACGCCCGCGAATTTTCTTGAGTCATTGTCAGTGAATGATATGTAAACGATACCGTCGTCACCGATAACTATTGAAGACCAGATCTTCGCCACGCGGAGGCCCTCGAAAGTCTTGGCATCCTTCGCCATCACAGCATCTGCAATGTCCGCTTTCAGCAACAGGTTGCAGTTCTTGTCAACGACATAATACTGACCGGACTCTGTTCCGAAGTGAATGTTTCCGGCAGCGTCCACAGCAGGTGAACCTGCTACTTTCTCCTGAACCTTGAAACGTCCTACGACATTGCATTTTCCTTCTGCGTCAGCAGTTTTAGGGTCAATGATGACTATACCTCCGTCATCCTGGCCTGTAGTGTAAGCAAGAGCAGCCACAACGTACCCTTCAGAAGTCACGGCAACTCCACCCTGATCCTGGGAAGCATGGTTGTCCTCCACATAATGATTTGCAATCACAGTTCCGCTGGCAGCCTCTACCACATAGACTCTCGTTCCTTTCTGGTCGGTGCAGACACCTGCAATGCATGGTTTTCCGTTAAGTGTGAGAGCAGCAATTCCTCCCATCGGCGCAGATTTGACAAAAGTAGGGTCATTTTTGTCGGACCAATGTCCCCAAGCAGCATTTACCTTATTGCTTCCGCCATTGTCGAGAGTTGTCTGAGCAACACCCCAGAGTCCGTAAACGCCACCATACCAGCTCACATATCCGTCTTTAGTAAGGAGCAGTCCGGTACGGCAACCTCCTGCAGGCTGGGCAAAGCCATTGCGCTTTCCGGTAGCCTTGTCTGCAGAAACGGCGATTCCGCTTTGACCTACACAGCCGAAGTAAACGTTCTTCTCACCGATACCTCCGATACTTGCCTGATATGCTGGTTCCGGTGTAGTACCATCTGCTCTGAACCACTCACTGAATGACCATTTTACAGTACCGTCAGCATTATAGGCGATAAAATGGCCATCCTTGTCCTTTGAACCGCAACCGATGAAGACAGTGCCGTCAGTATCGATTGAAGGAGTACCGTAGGTCTCGCCCTTATTGACAGCCTTGAACATCTGCTTCTCAAACACTTTGCCGCCGTTCTTGTCGAACTTGTAGAGTTTGTTTGCCCTGGTTGCACACCATACGCTTCCGTCATCAGCGACAGCAGGAGTTGTGATGGAGTTATAGCCTTCCATATATCCGGCCCAGAGGACTTCGAGGCCACCGGTCTTTGCAATAGGAGCAGGATCCACCACGACGAGTTTCCTCTTGCTTGCCTTGTTGCCGAGGTCATCTGTCAATGAAAGAGTCACGGTGTATGTCCCGTTGGTCTTGAATGTGTATTTCACATCCTCATCATGCTTTTCAAGCATTTCACCATCTACAGTCCAGTCGTAAGTATATGGTTTCTTTCCACCTGTACTGTTGCTGATAAAATGGATTTCATCTCCTGCATAACAAGGGTTTGCAGAAATTTCGAAACTTGCAGTAAGACTGCTTACTTCCACCTTCTGTTTCTCGCAGGCAAGAACTGATACGAGTGCGCCTGCTACCAGACAAAGAGTTTTAATCTTATTCATAATGTTTTAATTATATAGGTTTTACAATTATTGTTCTGCTCCTGAATAGCCGGGATTCTGGGTATATGCTCCGCCGGCTTTGTCTCTTTCATCCTGAGGAATAGGCCAATACATGAGGAAATCACGTCCGTTCCACTCAGAATACTGAGTGTCAATCCATTTCGCGAAATCAGCAGAATGATGTCTCAGACCGATTCTCTTGATATCGAACCAGCGATGTCCCTCTGAATAGAACTCCCTGCGGTTCTCATCGAGGATAAGCGCCTCGAGTTCATCTTTACCGAGAGAGGCAGGCAAGTTCACTGATGCATATCTCTTTTCGAGAAGCGTCAGGATGGTTTCACGGGCACCCGGATAATCACCGCTCGCCCACTGTGCCTCGGCTTTTATGAGATATACGTCTGCCAATCTCATACACATAAGAGGAGACTGTGAAGGATCCGGATTCTTTACGAACTGACCGCCCTGTCCGTTAGGGAATTTGATGATCGGCTTGGGATCCTCAGCAGAGAATGTAGCAGCCTTGCGGATATCTCCTGTTCTTGTGGCATCGTCACTGTACAGACTGGCCCAGCACTCGTCTGTCGGAGAGTAGTTGTATGAGCCGTCAGTATCATTGACTCTCTCAAACAGACGGATATAATCTGTTGAGCGGATGTTAATCGGGGCGAATATGATTTCCTTGTTTGAAGTGCCGTTGATGAACATTGACGCAAAATCCGTACTGTTTGAGTTCAATGAGAAGCGGCCGGACTTGATCACATCGTCGGCAAGGGCAATGGCTTCGGCGTCCTGTGCCATCCAGAGCATGATTTTCGCACGGAAAGCCTTGCAGAATTCCTTGGAAGGATAGGCGAAGCTGTTGAATTCACCGAGGAGACCTTCAGCAGCCTTCAAGTCCTCGACTATCATTGACCAGACGTCTTCCTCGCTGGAGCGCGGAACGATCTCTGTGCTGCCGGAAACCTTGATGATAGGCACTCCGCCATAACGCTGCACAAGGCCGGTGTAGATCATTGCCCTGAAGAGGTATCCTGTTCCGAGTGCAGTCTTTACATCTTCATTATCCTGATTGGACGCAGCGAGAGCTGATTTTATGAGCAGGTTGGCATAGTTGAGCTTCTGGTAGCAATACTGCCATCTGGTCAACGGAATCTGTGCAGAAGCCGACTGCGTCTCGCCATGGACATCAGCATAGGAAAATCCGGGACCTCCTTTGAAGTTTTCGGCCAAATAATCCCCTTCGAACCACAAATTGCTCAAGAACGCCTCGTACTGATGGAGAGTACCGTTCGTCAACAGTGCAAGGTCATTGTCGGTAAGCTTATTGGCAGGAATCTGTCCTTTCGGACTCGGATTATCCAGCCACGAGCATGATGCCGCAAGAACCGACACGCACAAAATCATTGAAATAAATATCTTGTTTTTCATATCTGTCAGTAATTTGGATTGATTACATCTTTTAGAACTGGATCTGGATACCGAAGAGGTAGGACCTGAGTGACGGCTGGTAGCCGAAATCGACTCCGTAACCGGCTGACGCAGGGCCGCTCGACATGGAAACTTCAGGATCATATCCGTCATACTTCGTGAGTGTCAATGCATTGTCCACAGAGAAGAAGACTTTGGCAGAATTCGATCTGATGGCTTTCAGCACCTTGCCTGGAAGATGGTAGGAAAGGGTGATAGTCTTGAACTTGAAATAGGACGCATCCTCGAGATAACGGGTAGATGTAAGGATATTGTAGTCCACATCCCAGCCTGTGTGGACTCCTGAAAGAACCGGACGCGGCATGTCATTGATTCCCGAGCCTTCGCGCCAATAATGATTAGCGGCGTGCTTGCTCACATTGAAATAGCTGGTCACTGACTTTCCGGCATCATCCGTCACGGTTCCAGAACTGAGTCCGAGATGCTCGGTACCTTCCTGGCCGCAGCCCTTCCATGCGGCGAACACCTTGCCTCCGATGCTGTATTGGCAGAACACTGAAAGTTCGAGGCCTTTCCAGCCGAAGTTCAGGTTCGCTCCTCCGAAGAAATCAGGAGTCGCCTTTCCGACACGCATCCTGTCGTCGTTATAGTCAATGTCGCCGTCACCGTTCACATCGGTATAGATGCAGTCACCGGCTCTTACTCCTTTTGCATAGAGTTTTGCAGGAACATCCTCGTCATTCTGGTAGATGCCCTCAAAATTAAGCATATACCAGGAGGAAACCGGCTGACCTGTGATGAGCGCATGCTTGGTACCACCATAAAGATTTGCCTGCTTTATAGGGATAATATCCTTGCCGTCAAGAAGTTTCGTAAGCTTGTTCTTGTTGTAGGATATGTTCGCGTCCATATAGAGGTGGAAGTCTCCGATTTTCAGCGGTGTACCGCCGATGGTGAGTTCGAATCCGTCATTGGATATGCTTCCGATGTTGGACGTAAGTGTCGTGTAACCTGAAGTTACGATTACCGGCTTCTGATAGAGCAGGTCGTCGGTAGTAGCATGGAAATAATCGAAATCGACATGCATCCTGCCCTTGAACAGCTCAGCATTGACTCCGACATTGTATTTCGTGGAAACCTCCCATTTCAGGCCCTGTGCAGGTGTGGAGAACGCAAGTCCTGACACTCCGTTATATGAGGAGCCAGC
>OHIL01001057.1_pt1 | contig 10157 bp, 7 predicted proteins | sample 1568231 | NCBI WGS metagenome assembly OHIL01 (sample SAMEA3879565, study PRJEB24766) | human gut metagenome | biome: human-associated habitat; feature: feces | place: USA | collected 1985/1987 | reverse complement strand
CCTCCCAACCCCGTAGGAGGAGCTTTTCTGCCCAATCGGGAATCTTATATCCGAAGCGGTTTGGAAAATGAAAAATTCTATGGTTGGGGATGGAAGATGGGGAATGTTTTGCACGGTGGAAAAAAACGCCGATGCTTGTATTTATGGCATCGGCGTTTTTAGTTTAAAGGCGGGTCGGGTATTTATCCGAATTTGAACATGATGTCTTCTTCTTCGTCCGATACCCAGAATGTAGAGTCCTTTTTCTGAATGAAGATGTTGTTTTCACGGGCTGCCAGGTCTTGCAGGGTGATTTCACGCGTTTCTTTCAGGATGCGCCAGATTTTTCCGGCATTGGTCCCAATTTCTGATTTGTACATAATTTATTGAATTAGTGTGGGTATAATGTACCCGCTGCTTTCTTGTACTTGACGTAACTCAGGTACAGTTGGTAGTGGGCGTTTACTTGGGTTTCGTATGCTTGCTGCCAGAGGGCTTGTGCCTCCAAATGGTCGGACAAGGATTCCAAGCCGACAGTATATTGGCTATGGCTTACTTTCCGGTTTTCTTCTGCCTGCTCCAAAGAGCGGTCCGCAATCTGGCATTCCATTTTGGCCTCGTCTAAGTTGTGTGCCGCCTGCGTCAGTTCGAGAAGCATTTGTTCGTTCAGGTTTTCTTTTTCCAACAGTGTCTGTTCCAGTTTGGCTTTGGCAGCCCGGACTTTGTTGGAACGTTCACCAAAATGATACAAGGGCAGGCTCACGTTCAGCAAGACGGAAAAACTGCCGTCTTTGAAAAAAGTTTCATCGTTCAGTTCAAAGCCGTGCATGTAGTTGAATGCGCCTTGCAATCCGACTTTCGGCATCAACTCGCTGCGGTTCAGCTTGATTTGTTGACGTGCCATGTCTTCCTGTTTGTCGAGCAGTGCATATTCCGGGCGTGCAGAGATGTCGGAGATTTGTATGTCCATCTGTTGCTCAATCTCAGGGAAATCTTCTGAGATACGGATTGGGGAATCCAACGGTTTGCCTATCAGATGGCAGAGGTTCATGGCAGCCAACCGGAGGGCGTTATCGGCTTTGCGGACGGCGAGTTCGCTTTCGTTGAGTTTGACTTGGACTTTGAGTACGTCGTTACGTGGTTTCAGGCCGTGACGGTGTGCGCTTTCTACATTGTTTAAAAGTTCTGTGAGGACAGTTTGGTATTTTTCTGCCACTTTTTTCATCTCTTGTGCTTTTACCATCAAGGCGTAAGCATCATCTGTCTTCACGATGACTTGGGTGGCCGTCAGTGTTTCGTTGATTTGTGCCATTTCGTTGCCCAAAACGGCCATCCGGTAGGCTGCTTGGATTTTCCCACCCATGTAGAGCGGTTGTTCCAATTGTATGCCGCCCAGGAACATCGGTCCGATTTCATAGTCGAGGCTTATACCCGGGAAGAAGGCGAATTGTTGGAGTTGTCCCGTGGCAGAGAAGATGGGGAGTTGGCCGCTTCCGGAACTGTATCCGCCGTCGGCGGTGCTATACAGCCCGGTAGCGTTGGCTGTCAAATTGGGAAAGAAATTTCCTTTATAACTTTTCATCGTGTAGCGTGCACTCTCCGTCTGCCGGAAAGAAGCTGCCATTTCTTTGTTATGGGTCAAAGCCATTTCCCTGCATTGTTTCAGGCTTAATGTCTCTTGTGCACGCGGTTGGGGGATGAGACATGTTATATATAGGATAGAAATGATAATCTTTTTCATGCTTCGGTCTGTTTGATGTGGAAGAATAAGGCATAAAGTACCGGAATAAATAAGAGGGTAATGAGTGTGCCGAACAGCAGGCCGCCCATAATGGAAGCTGCCAATGAGCCGAACATGGAATCCGTCAACAGGGGAATCATACCCAGAATCGTGGTAAGCGAAGCCATCATGACCGGTCGCAACCGGCTTTGTGCACTGTCGATGAGGGCTGTGGTAGGTTCTGTCCCCCGGTTGAGCTGCAATGTGATTTCGTCCATCAGTACGATGCCGTTTTTAATAAGCATGCCGATAAGTCCCAAGGTTCCTACGATGGCTACAAAGTTGAAAGTCTTTCCGGTCATGAGCATGACCGCTACGACACCGACTAATATGAATGGCAGGCAGCAGAAGATGATAAGCGGTTTCCGGTAGTCTTTGAATAACATAATCAGGATGGTGATCATGAGGATGATGGCGAAAGGGAAGTTACGGAACAAGTATTCCATGGACTGGTTGTTGGCCGCTTTTTCTCCTTGCCATTCCAAACTATAACCTTCAGGAAGGTCAATCTGTTCTATTAAGGGGGCGATGCTTTGCCAGGCCTTTTCCGTTTCTATTCCCGGAGCCGGTGAACATTGCACGCTTTGGCTGCGTTGTCCGTTGTAACGTGGTATGACCGGGTCTTCCCAACGTATGTCTACTTTTTTGCTGATTTGCTTTAATGGCGTACTGCCCATCAGGCTTTCCACAAGTTCTTCTTTTGACAAGGTTCCGGATTTCAGTTTCACCATGGTTTCCTCGTTGAGAAGTCCGTTCAACGAAGGTAAGGAAGAAAACACCTGGGCGTTGTTCAGGTCTTCTATGGGGGTGCCTTTTTCGTTTAGGCAACGTAGGTAAATGTTGTCCCGATGAATACCTTGATAGAACGAACCGATGGGAATGCCGCTGGTCGCTGTAAGCAACGACATGCTGACATCATTCCGGCTTAACCCCAATGTACGTGCAGCCGGTTGGTCGTATTCAACCGTGAGTACTGGTATTTGCGGATCCCAGTTGGTGGTGATAAGTCTTATCTCCGGACTTTTTTCCATGATGACCCGTGCACTGTCGGCCAACCTGTGGAGCACGGCTGGATCCGGCCCCAGGAATTGTGCTTCGATGGGGTACTTCTTGAACATCAGATTGTAGCGTTTCATCTTGACGTAAGCGTCAGGATAATGGGCCGTCAAGTAGTCTTGAATCTCGTCCATGTGATTTTCCAACTCTTCCGGTGAGGTGAAATCGATAATCAGTTCTCCGTACGACAATGAGGGGTTGGCAATGCTGCGCACCAAATTATAACGGCCGGGAGTTCCTCCTACTGAACGGGTTACGTGCGTGATTTCCTTACGGCTTTTCAGGTAGGCTTCTATCTCTTCCAGGTCATGTGCCACGCGGGATGAGTTGGTACCTTCCGGTAATTTGTATTCCATATACATTTGATTGTACACCATGTCGGGGAAGAAACCTTGCCGCATGTAACCGTAGCCCCAGGCTGACAATCCTAACAAGGCAACCATGGACAGCACAAAACTCCAACGGTGGCGCAGGCCGAAAGAGAGTGACTTACGCAGAAGGGCATACGGCCAACCCTTGTAAACCCGTTTGCCGGAAACGTTTTGATCTGCTTCCGGATGAAGACGGCGTTCGGCCATTAAGGGCACATGCGTCAGGGCCAATACCCAACTTAATAATAAGGATACGGCCAAAACGATAAATAAGTCCCGCGTGTAGACACCTGCCGTGTCAGGAGACATGAAGATGGGAAGGAAAGCGATAATGGCTATCAGTGTAGCTCCTAATAGAGGCATTGCTGTTTGCCGTCCGATGGCTGTCATGGCTTCCATCCTGTTTTTCCCGGCCTTCAGGTCCACCAGGATGCCGTCTACGATGACGATGGCATTGTCTACAAGCATTCCCATCGCCAATACGAATGCTGCTAATGACACACGTTGCATGGTGCCGTCCATGGTTTCCAGAAATAAGAAGGAACCAAACACAGTGACGACTAAGCTGATTCCGATAATCAATCCGCTTTTGAATCCCATGGTCAGCATGAGGATGAACACCACGATAATGACAGATTCAATCAGGTTGATGACGAAGGTTCCTAAAGAATCTCCGACACGTTCCGGTTGATAGAATACTTTATGGTAGTCAACTCCAACAGGCAAGCGTTTGTCCTTTAGTTGGGACAGTTTCTTTTCGACGGCACTTCCCACTTTGACGATATCCGATCCCGTGGATGCAGCTATCAGGATGCCGATGGCACGTTCGCCGTCGTAGAACATCTCATTCCGCGTGGGTGATTCGTAATCTTTTTCGATTCGGGCAATGTCGCGTAGGCGAAGTTGGTCGTCGTCATGTCCTTGTATGAGCATGTTGCCGATGTCTTCCACGGTTTGGAACTTGTTGTTTACCGTAACACGGATACGGTTGTCTCCATTTTCGTAATATCCAGTATAAGTGGTTTGGTTCTGTCCGTTCAAGGTTGCCAGTACTTCAGCCGGTTTTACACCGAGGTTGGCCATGCGGTCTTGCAGCAGGGATATGTTGATACATTCCGGCCGTTTGCCATATAGTTCCACACGTTCAATCCCTTTCAGTACAGCGAGTTCCCGTTTGATGAGTTCTGCATAGTCGGACAGCTCGCGATCGCTCAGACCGTCTCCGGTGAGGGCATAAAACATGCCGTATACATTCCCGAAATCATCTTTTACTATCGGTGCGGAGGCTCCGGCGGGCAACGTATTCCGTACGTCTTCTACTTTGCGTCTGAGAAGGTCCCAATACTGTTCCACATCGTCATCCTTGACGGTGGTTAGCAATTCCACTTGAATAAGTGAAAGGTCGTTGTAAGAGTAGCTTTCGATATAGTCGATGCCGCCCATGTTGCGGATGCTTTTTTCCAATACGTCTGTCACTTCTAGCTCGACCTGATGAGCAGAGGCTCCGGGGTAGGTGGTGACAATCATGGCCGTTTTGACTTTAATTTCAGGATCCTCCAGTTTGCTCATCTCGTAACACGACCATGCGCCGCCTGCTATGAGTACCGCAATGAAGAAATAAACCAGGTTACGGTTTTTGAAAGCCCATTTGCTGATGTCTGTCATAACAATCCTCCGATATTGGTTTTACTTGTGGCCGACAGTGGAGTTACAGTTTCCCCGTCTTGAATATGATGGATACCGGAAGAGACGATGAGGTCTCCAGGTTTGATTTGCGCTGAAGTGACTGTGGCTTTTCCGTCGGTATGCAGTCCGATGAGGGTGATATTACATTTACGTACTTTCTTTTGTGCCGTCTCATAAAGGAAAACGCTTGTTTTTCCATTTTCGTGCAATATGGCATTTGCAGGGATTGTCATTGGAGCTTTTTCCGTGGTGTCGCATAGGATGGTCACCATTGTGTTCATGCCAGGAGAGGGTTGGGGGAGAGAAGTGTTTTCCCATTTCAAACGCATGGTGTATAATTGGTTGGCATTGGCTCTCGGGATGACATAGAGCGGTCGTAGGGTATGGTGCTTGCCTGGATAAATGTCGAAAGTGCAATAGTATTCTTTGAATTGCCCGCGTCGTATGTATTCGGCTGCAGGCAGATTGATTTCCACTTCCGGACGTTCGCTGCTCATCATGGTGAGTACGGGCATACCGGCTCCCACTGTTTCATGAGGTTCAAACAGGTGCTTGTCGATGTAACCGTCAAAGGGGGCATACAACCGGGTATAGGATAGTTGGTCCTTATGATGGTTGTATTTGGCTGTGATTTGTTTCAATCCATATTCTGCTTTGTCGTTGGCAGCCGGTGTGGTGCCTCCGTCTTTATATAAGGCCATGACCCGTTCAGCCTCACTCTTCACTTGTAGGTATTCAGCTTCCGTGGCATCCAGTTGTATTTGGTAATCCGTGGGGTCGAGGTCTGCCAGAAGTTGCCCTTTTCGTACCCGTGTTCCGTCCTTTACATATATTTTACGAATGGTTCCGCTGACCCTGAATGACAGGTTGGCATCTTCCGCAGCCTTTACTTTACCCGGGTATTGAAGGATGCTCTGTTCGGCAGCGGAAATCACGGTGTCTGTTTTGACAGTTTGCCGACGGCTGCTTTCCTGTCGCGTTTGTGAGCAGGCTGTGAATAAAAAAAGGATAAATCCTCCTATGATAACATTAAACTTCTTCATAAAAATGGTTCTTTGGTTCTATATGCAAATATATCTGGTTTGTCGGATATTTGAAAGTTCTAAAGGGCTTATTTTTTGTCTGATTTGTATGTTTTTAACTACCGATGTGACTAAAGTTTTTCAGAATTATATTTATTTTGTTCCAATGAACAGTTTTATTAATAATTAAGGATGGAGCAAGCTATGATTCCTATACGGGTAAGCCGTTTGTCCGATTGGAAAATATATGGTTCTCAGTGGGGGCGTTTGCGTTCCACGCTTGATCGATGTGGTGTGTTCTTTTGTCGTGCGGGAGAAGTGGAATTGGAAATAGACAATACACCTTATATAATAAAGCCGGGAGATATTTGTTTTTATGTGGCTTCGGCTTTGGTACGCGTATTGCGGGTCGGTGGAGAAATAGACGGTGTAGTGGTAGAGGTGGACGTGGATTATATTTTGCCTATCAGTAACAAAGTGTTGAATGTGCAGGACATTTTGTTCATGCGCGACCATCCTTGTATTACGCTGACAGATGCGCAGTGTCGGTATGTGGATAAACTTTTGGAACTTTATATGCGTAGGATAAAAGAAGGAGACGGGCAAGTGGGCAGTTCCAAATGCCGTTCCTTGAAAGTCGAGTTGATTAAGGCCGGTGGTCAAGCATTATTTTATGAATTGCTGATGATATACTATACCAACCGGCCGATGCATCCTGTACAACGGACACAGAAAGATATTATTTTTCAACGTTTCATTGTGGATTTGTTCAATCATTACCGGGCAGAGCGCGAAGTCCTTTTCTATGCGGAAAGACAGAACCTTTCGGCGCGTTACTTTTCTTCGGTTGTGAAAGAAAAGTCCGGGCGTAGTGTTTTGCAATGGATCATACAGATGGTGATTTCAGAAGCCAAACAGCTATTGGAGTGTTCGGAGTTGAGCATTAAGGAAATTGCTGTCAGGTTGAATTTTTGTACGCAATCGTTTTTCGGAAAGTATTTCAAGCAATACGTAGGCGTGTCTCCGAAGGAATATCGTGAACGTTCCTTGGCTTTGTGAGATTTTGGTATACTTATTGTAAAACGGCTAAAAGAGGCGGATTTAACGCCTCTTTTCCGTTATTTCACGATGAACCATGGGTTTAATAAGTTTTCCTTGTTGTAATGTAACGGTGTCCTTTCATCCGTTAGGTATATATTTTTTCCGGAAGCCCTTACAATGGCATGTCCGGCTGCCGTATCCCATTCCATTGTGGGGGCAAAACGCGGATAGATGTCTGCCGAGCCTTCTGCCACCCTGCATATTTTGAGTGAACTTCCGCAAGAGATAAGGTTTACATGTCCATATTCGCTTTCCAGCTTACGGATGTATTCCTCCGTCTCAGGGGAAAGATGGGAACGGGAGGCTACGACCACAAAGCCTTTCGTGTCGGCCTGTTCCAAAGGCAACCGGTCTGCCTGTTCCATCAAATCGTCGGGAGAAAGGCCGGCGGAACGGGTATCAATATCTTCTATCCTGTAAGCCCCGATGCTGTCTTCCGAGAAATAGAGCGTACGGCTGACCGGTACGTAAATTACCCCCAATACGGGGATGCCGTTTTCTACCAGTGCAATATTGACCGTGAATTCTCCGTTTCGTTTGATAAATTCTTTTGTGCCGTCCAATGGGTCTACCACCCATAAGGTTTTCCATCCTTTTCGTTTGTCATAGTCGGTCAACCGGCCTTCCTCGCTCAATACGGGAATGGACGTGGCGTCCAATTCGTCCATGATACGGGCATGAGAACGTTTGTCAGCTATGGTCAGCGGGGAATTGTCCGCTTTGCGTTCGATGGCGAAATCTGCCTTGGGGTCATCGTAAATGTTCAGAATGTCCTTTCCGGCAAGCAGGGCTGCCCTGATGGCACAAGATAATAATTCGTTTTGCATGATGTTCCTGTTGTATATGCTTTAGTAAAGATGGCAAAAGATGAGCGCACAATCTCCACCTTACAAAGATAACAAAAATCGGTGTAAAACTTGGGCTTGCAATACAAAATCTGTATGAAAAACGTTTATGAATGACTTTTGAATGGGCTCGGAATGAAAATTCTACCACTCTTTCCAGAAAACCGGACTGAACAGGATCAGCACACTGAACAATTCCAGACGACCGATAAGCATAAGGAAAGACATGACCCATTGACACACGTCGGGCATGCTGCTCATGGTGTATGCCGGACCGTAGTAGCCGAAGCCCAAACCGGTATTGCCCATGGCAGAGAGGGAAGAGGTCAGGGCTTCCAGGAAGTCTATTCCGAAAAACGTGAGCAGGAAACACCCTGCAAAGCCACATAACAAATAAAAAAGCGTGAAAGTCGTGACGGTATTCAATAAGGGGAGAGGGACAACGTGTTTGTTGATTCGCACCGGCAGAATGGCATTGGGGTGAATAAGCCTTTTGAATTGGTTCTTGATGGCGTGAAACAGAATCATGATACGCATGTTCTTGATACCACCGGCTGTGGAACCTGTACATCCTCCGGCCAGTATGGCAAAAATCAGGAGCACCCAGGTGAATTGGGGCCATAAAGTATAGTCGTCGGTCACGAGGCCGCAAGAGGTATGGATGGTAGAGACTTGGAAGAGTGCCTTGCGGAAAGCTTCTTCAAGTGGATATTGTCGTTGGAAGAACAGGCTAGCCGTGATGAGGAGTGTGATGACACATACGGAACCCAGGAACCATCGTGTTTCACCATCTTTGAAGAATTTGCTGAATTTGCCTTGCAGGCATAAAACCAACAGGGAGAAATTCAAACTGGCGATGACCATAAAGGCTGAGGTGACGTATTCAATGAAAGGAGAGTCCCAATAGGCTATGCTGTCTTGTTTGGTGGAGTAGCCTCCGGTTCCCATAATGCTGAACGAATGGCACACCCCGTCGAACAGGTTCATGCCTCCGAGGCAAAGTAAACCGATACATAAGCCGGTCAGGATGATGTACACGGTCCAGATGAGTTTGGTGGTCATGCTGATTTTCGGGTGCAGTTTGTCGTGCGTCACGCCCGTAGCTTCTGCGCTGAAAAGCTGTAGATTACCTCCGCCGAATATGGGCAGTAAGGCTATGGTGAAGCATACGATGCCCAAACCGCCCACCCATTGAGTCAGGGCGCGCCAGAAAAGCATGCCTTTGGGCATGGAGTCGATATGGTCGAGCACGGTGAAGCCGGTGGTTGTAAAACCAGACATGGTTTCGAAGAATGCACCTGATACGGACGGGATTTCACCGCTCATCAGGAACGGAAGCATACCTAAAATGGTAAACATCAACCAAGTGAGGGTTACGATACAATAGCCGTCCCGGCGTGTCATCCAGGTTTTGGCACCTTTACCATAAGCCGTCAGTCCTCCTCCGGTAATCAAGTTGATGCCCGCAGCGTATAAAAAATATTTATAGCTGTCTTCGTGGTATAGTAAGGAGACGCCCATACAAATGAGGAGCATGCCGCCCTCTACCCAAAGCAGGATGCCGATTACGTAGGCAATGAGTTTGGCGTTGATGATATTGTTGAGCGGTGCATGTCCGTTGTTTTCTTTGGATTGAAAGTCGTAAGTCGTTTGGCTCATATTAATAAGATGAATGGATATGGAATATAATATTGAATTATTGGGTAACGGGTTCACGGGCGTAATATCAACTCCCAGTCTGTGACATCCAAACGTTTTCCGAATTTGGTACCTACTTTTTCAAAAAAGGCTACTTGTTCAAATCCGAGTTTGCGGTGCAGGGCATAGCTAGCTTCATTTCCGTGGGTGATACAAGCAATGAGTACATAACAGCCTGATTTCCGGCATTCCTCAATCAGCCGTGACATCAGTTGTCGTCCTATGCCCTGGCGGGCAGACGAAGAAGAGACGTAGACGGTTGTTTCCCACGTATGGCAATAAGCAGCCCTTTCCTGCCACAAATGGGCATAGGCATATCCGATGACCTGTCCGCCCTCTTCGAACACCAAATAAGGAAACCGGGAAGAGATGTCGGCAATACGTCGGTACATCTCGTCTTCAGAAACGGCTTCAGTCTCAAAGGTAGCTACGCTATGTAGGATATATTCATTATAGATGTCTGCGATGGCTTTAGCGTCGCTAAGCTTTGCATATCTGATCATGACTGATTTTTATTTGATATGCAAAAATACGAAAAACGCCTGTCATTACAGCCTTTCGGGAGGATTTATTCGCCAAGAGGATACAAAAAACTCTGAAGTAACTGTACTTCAGAGTT
>OHIL01001052.1_pt1 | contig 10204 bp, 10 predicted proteins | sample 1568231 | NCBI WGS metagenome assembly OHIL01 (sample SAMEA3879565, study PRJEB24766) | human gut metagenome | biome: human-associated habitat; feature: feces | place: USA | collected 1985/1987 | reverse complement strand
GACAACAGCCTAGGAGCCTGACCCGCAGCCTGAGCAGATGGAGGAACCAAAAGACTCGAATAACGTGGAAGAGGTCTCTGCGATAGATGTGACAGAGCAGCCACGGACAGAGCCTGCAAAAAAGAGCAGGAAGGGATGGAAAGCATTGATCTGGACGGCGGTAGCCATCGCGGCATTGGCCGTGACCTTCATTGTCGGCTTCGTCATCCTCGCCCATATCGCGCCGGACTTCATTGACTCGATCCTCTATACACAAGAAGAGCTGGAAATCATAAATCACTGATTCCCAGCCCTTGTATAGTAATCTGTACGCGCTTACCGTACTCTAATTGAGCGCCCGATTCTCAATGTGGTCCTGGCCGAAATTCCGTTCAATGCACAGAGTTTCTTGACTGTCGTGTGATACTTCACGGCGAGTGAACCGAGAGTGTCTCCCGACCTGATCTTGTGGTATTGGGCCTTGGCCAGTTCAGCCGCCTTGCGCGCTTCCTCTTTTTCTCTCAGCTCCTGCTCGGCAGCCCTTGCGGCATAATACGTGGAATCAGCCTTCATTATCAGGTAGTCCTCCTCGTCGCTTTCCGGGATATACTTGCTGCTTGCATCCAGGAACCGCTTTTTCAAGATGAAAAGCCTGTGTCTCAATGTGCCGCTCTCGAAATCGATAAGCCACTGCGGGTCGAATGCGAAACCGCAATACCTCGTCTCGAAATGCAGATGCGCTCCCGTAGAACGTCCCGTGGAACCGCCAAGACCGATGGTCTGTCCGGCAGTCACCCAGTCGCCAGGGGAAACCAGTCGCTTGGACAGATGCGCATAGAAAGTCTCCAGACCATTGTCGTGACGGATGACCACCAGATTGCCATAGCCTCTGTAATACTTTGACAGTCTGACTTTTCCTGTGAAGGCTGCCACGACCGGTGTGCCGGTCTTGAGAGGCAGGTCCACGCCCATGTGCCTGCGCCCGTGACGGTATCCGAAAGGAGAGTAAACCTTTGTCTGATAAGGACAATGATATTCGCTCAATGAATCTACCACCCACAGTGAAATGTCATCCTGCAGGTCCTTCGTGTCTAGCCTGTACGGATTCGGAAACTCTTCGTTCCAATAATCCTTGTAAACCTGGGCGGAAGCCACCACGCTCGGGTCCTTGTAGTACTTCCAGGTATAATCCTCCAACAACAAAATTTTCACTGCCGGATTGCCCGTGTCCAATGTGTCAATCGGATAAGCAGATGACTTGTCAATCGATTTGACAGGCTGAAGTGCTGTCCGTGGTACGAGCAGAGATGCCCTGCTCATTGTCATCAATGTGTCTTGTGCGGCTGCACGCTCGCTCCGGAAAGAAACCAGAGCGAGCAATGTCGCTCCGGCAGTAAGAATTTTATTGAAGTTCATATGATTATACTGTTGATTACTCTGCACCGAATTCTGATTTGAGCAGAGCTTTCGTTTCGTTGATTTTTTCTTCGAGAAGTTCCTTGGAAGTGGCTTCACAGATAAATCTGAGGTAAGGCTCTGTGTTTGAAGGTCTTATGTTGAACCACCAGTCCTTGAACTCTACGCGGTATCCGTCGAAATCCATAAAGGCTGTAGGAGTCTCCTTCGCCGTGAAATGTGCCTTGATCGCATCCATAGCGCCCTTTTTGTCCTCGAGACGGAAATTGATTTCGCCTGAGTTCTGATATCTTGCGATTTTTCCGATAAGCTGGCTGAAGGTGATGCCTTTCTTCTTCATGTTCGCAAGGACTCTGAGTACCAGAATGGATGCGAGGAGACCGCTGTCGGAATAGAAGAAGTCACGGAAATAGTAATGTCCTGCAAGTTCGCCGCCCCATACGCCGTCGAGTTCGCGCAGTTTGCGGGCTGCGTTTGCCCTGCCTACTTTCCATGTGAACATCTTGGCTCCCATAGGCTCGAGATATTCGCCTACTGCTTTCGAACTGCGGATGTCCTGGATGACGATGCCCGGTTCGTGGCGCTCGTCGATGAAATAGTGTCCGAGCAATGCGATCATGAGGTCAGGAGAAACGAAATTGCCTTTCTCGTCCACGAACATCACGCGGTCAGCGTCGCCGTCATAGATGACGCCTGCATCAGCACCTGATTTCTTCACGAGCTCTTCCAGCGCCACTACGTTCTTGTGTATCAGCGGGTTAGGTTCGTGATTCGGGAAAGTTCCGTCCATCGTGTCGAAAATATACTCAGGGCCTTCTCCGAAAATCTCCTTCGCATAGAGTGAACTCATTCCGTTGGAAAGGTCGAACGCGAGTTTCAGGTCACTGTAGTCTCCTTTGTATTTGAGAAGGAAGTTCAGATAATCCTGATGAATGTCTTTCTGATAGACTTTGCCTCTTTCGGCAGCTACAGGAGTAGGTTTGTTCTCTTTGATCCAGGCCTCTATCTGTCCAAGTCCCGTGTCATAACCTACCGGCAATGCGTTTTCGCAGGAAACCTTCATTCCGTTGTACTCTTTCGGGTTGTGGGATGCCGTAATCTGTACGGAAGCCTTGAAACCGTAGTTCGCCGTGCCGAAATATACCATCGGCGTGGTGCTCAGGCCGACATCGTAAACATCGGCGCCTGCGTCATTGATACCCTTCAGAAGGTACTCGTGGATCTCGTCAGATGAGACTCTGCAGTCTCTTCCGACAAGCACCTTGTCAGTACCGAGAAGTTCAGGAAGAAAATATCCTACCTTATAGGCAGTGTTTTTGTCGAAATCCACGTTATAAATTCCGCGGATATCGTAAGCGTGGAATGCTCCCATAATCTATTTTATTTTAGTGTTGTAATGTGTCGATACCTTGCCCTTGGCAATGTTCTGCAATTTCTTGGAAATCATCTTCTTTCGGATGGGGGAGACGTGGTCCACGAACATGTCGCCGTCCAGATGCGACATCTCGTGCTGGACCATGCGGCAGGCGAACTTGTCGAACTTCTCCGTCACCTTTTCTCCGTTTTCATTATAGTACTCCACAGTCATTGACTTGGGTCTGCTCACCTCGCAGTAGATTCCAGGGATGCTCAGGCAGCCTTCCGAATAGTCGGTCTCCTCCTTGCTCTGTTCGAGAATGACCGGATTCAGCATGGTGCGCTTGAAATCCTTGAGATAGTCATAGACGTCGGTCATGCCGGTACCGTCCACTATCAATGCCCTTTTGCTTACACCTATCTGAGGCGCTGCCAGACCGCAGCCGTCGGAGTGTTTCAATGTATCTTTCAAATCCTGGACAAGCGAAGCAATGCCTTCCTTGTCCTCAATGTTGATTTCTTCAGCTCTTGCCCTGAGGACTTCCGAGCCGTATAAATATATAGGTTGTATCATATTCTGAATTATTTTTTCCTGCGGCGTTTCCCGGAAGCGTTTCGGGACAATGTCTCAGGAATCTGAATGGCGGCGGGGTTCGCCGCAAAAGATATGCCACCGTTCTGTGACGCATTTTCGCGGTCCAGCCAGCTCTGCAGTATTATGGCGGCGCTGATTTTGTCCACGGAAGCCTTGTCCTTTCTCTCGGACGCCTTCATTCCGCCGTCAATCATGGCCCTATGTGCCAGCACCGATGTAAATCTCTCATCTTCAAGCGTTACGGGCACGTCCGGAAAGGCCTTGGCGAGCTGTTTCAGGAAAACATCCACGTCCGCTGCAGCCTCTGACGGCTTGCCGTCCATATTGATCGGATATCCGACAACGAACCGGACAATGGTCTCGCCGGTGGAATAATTTTTAAGATAATCTATTATCTTTGCACTTTGTACGGTTTCCAGAGCGGATGCGAAAATTCGTAAAGGATCGCTTACAGCCAAGCCGATTCTCTTTCGTCCATAATCTATTCCGATAATTCTCTCCATAATCGTGCAAAGTTAACAAATAATTTTTATAACAGGGTTTGCAGATGGCCTCACAGAAACAGTCCAAGGCACCGAAGGTCGAGCACTTCAGAATGTCTCTCATAGATGACATGACTCACAAGCAGTTGTGGGTGATGAGATTTACCCGCACTACTTTTTTCGTGTCCATAGTTTCTGTCGTCATGGTGATAATGGCATTGTCCTACTCGCTCATTGCCTTTACGCCTATCAAGACCTTCATTCCGGGCTATCCGGACGCGCACACCAAGCGTGCGGCGATAAACAATGCATTGACGATAGACTCTCTTCAGAATGTCATCTATACATGGAAGTTCTACACTGAAAACCTGAAGAAAGTCATGGAAGGAGCTGATCCTGTGATGATTGACAGCGTGATACGTTCTCAGGATGCCACGGCGGAACTGTCTGCGACAGAGCGTAAGGAACTCGACAGCAAGGACTCGCTGCTCCGGGCCAATGTCCGTGCGGAGGAGAGGTTCGGCCTGTCCGGGGCCAATGAAAGGAGACTCCCTATCGAGGGCGTTCATTTCTTCACTCCGCTGAAAGGAGTGGTCTCACAGGGATATGACCAGCTTCTGCATCCTTACATTGACATAACCGCTCCTGCGAATTCGGTCGTATTTTCGGTACTCGACGGTACGGTAATCGGGGCCGGATGGAGCGATGATTCGGGATATACACTTCAGATACAGCATACCGGCGACATTATTTCCGTTTACAAGCACAACCAGAAGCTCCTCAAGAAGACCGGGGACAAGGTTACGGCCGGAATGCCTGTGGCTATAGTAGGAAACACGGGCTCATTGACCACAGGTGAGCACCTGCATTTCGAGTTATGGTACAAGGGGGAGGCTGTGGACCCTACCAAATACATTAATTTCTAATGACAGAAAAACGTCGCATAGCGATTTTGGGCTCTACCGGTTCCATCGGCCGTCAGGCTCTGGATGTAGTAAGACAGCACAAGGATTTGTTCGAGGTTGAACTGCTTACGGCAAATAACAGTTCTGCTCTTCTGATAGAACAGGCGATGGAATTCCGCCCCGGAAGCGTAGTCATATGCAATGAAGCCAAATACCAGGAAGTTGCGGATGCTCTGCAACCGAATGATATAAAGGTATTTACGGGCATGGATTCGGTCTGCTCCCTCGTGGAGGCGGAAGACATTGACATTGTCCTTACTGCGCTTGTCGGCTTCAGCGGGCTCAGGCCTACGATTTCAGCGATCAAGGCGGGCAAGATAATCGCTCTTGCGAACAAGGAGACTCTGGTGGCCGGCGGGTCTGTGGTCATGGACCTGGTGAGGAAGTACAATTCGCCGATTCTGCCTGTGGATTCAGAACATTCGGCCATATTCCAATGCCTTCTCGGGGCGACTGGCAATCCTATTTCGCGCATCCATCTCACTGCATCCGGCGGGCCTTTCCGTACATGGGACAGGGACAGGATCGCTGCTGCTACGAAGAATGAGGCGCTGAAGCATCCGCAGTGGACAATGGGAGCGAAAATCACCATTGATTCCGCCACGATGATGAACAAGGGATTCGAGATGATTGAGGCCAGGTGGTTGTTCGATACGGCTCCGGACAAGATCAATATCGTGGTCCATCCGCAGTCCATAATCCATTCCATGGTGGAGTTTGCGGACGGTGCAGTCATCGCCCAGCTCGGCAATCCGGATATGCGGGAGCCGATACAGTTTGCGCTCAGCTTCCCGGAAAGACTCACATTGAACAATAAGAAACTGGATTTCGCTTCGCTGCAGGGGCTGACTTTCGAGGAGCCCGATATGGAGAAATTTCCGTGTCTGTCGCTCGCGTTCGAGGCTATCAGGAAGGGAGGCAATGTCCCTTGCGCCATGAATGCTGCCAATGAAGCGGCTGTGGCTGCGTTCTTGAAGGACAGCATCCGGTTCTATGACATTCCGGAGATCATATCAGCTTGTATGGCTGGAGTGAATTTTGTAGAGAAGCCGACAGTGGAAGACCTGCTCTCCACAAACGCGGAGGTGTACCGTGTCGCGGCTGAAATGTGTGCGAAACTCGCACAGTAACAGGTAGTTGAAAACGAAACTTGAGCATTTGGAAACAGAATGGTAGTATTGATGAAGACACTCCAGGTGATAATTGCATTGTCCCTGCTGATAGCGATACATGAACTCGGTCATTTTATATTTGCCCGCATCTTCGGAATCAAGGTGGACAAGTTCTTCCTGTTTTTCGACGCTGGTGATGTGAAACTGTTCAGTACGAAGACAACCGGCTGGTTTACAAAGCTTTTCCCGAAAATGAAGGACGCGGATACCGAATATGGCATCGGCTGGCTTCCGCTCGGAGGCTATTGTAAGATCAACGGAATGATAGACGAGTCGCTGGATACGTCCATGCTCGGCAGCGAGCCGAAACCGTGGGAGTTCCGTTCCAAACCGGCATGGCAGAGGGCATTGGTGATGGCTGGAGGCGTGCTGTTCAATTTCCTCTTCGCCATCTGCGTCTATATTTTCATGTTGGCGCATTGGGGGAGTGACTATTTGAGCAACGAGCAGAATAAGATTTATGTCAATGAACTTGCTTATGAGATGGGTTTCCGCAATGGGGACCGGATTCTGAAGTTCGACGATTATGAGCCCAAGGACTTCTCAATGCTGCAGGCGGATCTTGCAAGACGCTCCGTAAGGACAGCCACCGTGCTGCGTGGAGAAGATACCGTGGTGCTCTATATGGACAAACGCATGGTGGGCGAAATGCTGAACTCTCCGGGGATGTTCACGCCGGCGATACCGTTCGCAATCGATTCATTGGCAAGGGGTTCTGTCAATGCCGGCTCAGGATTGAGGCATGGCGACGTGGTCATCGGCATTGACACGGTATCGGTCGCTTATGTGCAGGATGCATGGAAGCTTCTTGCCGCGAAGGCGGGCGGACAGATCACTGCGAAAGTGCTGCGCGGAGCTGATACATTGGCAGTTCCGTTGCAGGTGGACTCGGCAGGACGTATAGGAGTGATGCTGCAGGTGCCGGGCATGCAGAAACGTGAATATACATTGGCCCAGGCCATACCGGCAGGCGTCGAATATACATGGAATATGGTTTCCGGCTATGTCCGTGATTTGAAGCTTGTAGCGACACCGAGCACTGGGGCGTACAAGTCTGTCGGCAGCTTCATAGCGATAGGGCAGGTGTTCCCGTCGCATTGGAACTGGCTGATATTCATCAACTTGCTTGCGATGCTGTCGATAATGTTAGGTGTGATGAACCTTATCCCGATACCGGGTCTGGACGGCGGTCACCTGCTGTTCCTGATAGTCGAGATGGTCACCGGCCGCAAACCGAGCGAAAAGTTTATGATGGTAGCTCAGATATTGGGCATGTTCCTGCTGATGGCGATAATGGTTTTCGCCTTCGGCAATGATATAATGCGATTGTTCCGTTAATGTAAAATTTACCTGTTATGAGAAGATTTTATCAGATAAGAAATGCCTTTGCATTGTCAATGCTTATGGTTCTGGCTTCTTGCCGCGGCGGCTCTGACAAGCCTCTTCTGCCGAATGTGAGCGGAAAAGCCGGCGAAGTGATAGTAGTGATGGACAAGAGCGACTGGGACGGCAACCTCGGCGGTGAAACCCGTGGCGTGCTTGCGGCGGACTATCCTTTCCTGCCTCAGAGAGAGCCGACTTTCTCCATTGTCAATGTTCCTCCTACGGGATTTGCGGACCTTTTCAAGATACACAGGAATATACTTATATATAATATATCACAGGATGTGAGGAAGAGCGGCGTGGTCTATCGCAATGACCAGTGGGCCTATCCTCAGTGCGTGATCCAGATTTCCGCACCGTCTGCCGATTCTGCCGCCACATTGCTGCAGAAGAACAGCGAGCGCATAGTTTCGACCATCGAGCAGGCCGAGAGGGACAGGATCATTGTCAATGCCAAGAAGTATGAGGCTCCGGGCGTCCAGCCTGTGGTCAAGGAGATGACCGGCGGTTCACCATGCTTTCCGATGGGTTACAAGGTCCGCAAGAAGACGGACAATTTCATCTGGATTTCAGACGACAAGCAGTACACTACGCAGGGCGTATTCGTGTACAAGTATCCTGCAGCGCAGGTGGAGAACTTTACTGAGGAGAACATCATCGCTCACAGAAACCAGTTCCTGAAGGAGAATGTGCCGGGAATGTTCGACAATACTTATATGATTACCAATGAGATAGCTACTCCGGAGGTAAAATTCATCCGTTTCCGCGGCCGTCAGTTCGCTGAGACCCGCGGACTGTGGGAGGTCTTCGGAGACTATATGGGAGGACCTTTCGTGTCACATTCATTCTACAGCCGTGACGGTAAGGATATCATTGTCCTGGACGGCTTCGTCTATGCCCCTAAATATGACAAACGTCAGTATCTCAGACAGGTAGAGGCAGTTCTCTACTCATTTGAGTGGGCTGACGACCCTTCCGGAAACAAGCAGGCGAAGACTTCCTCGGCTGGCTCGACAGCATCAATGCTTTAGACATCTACGGGAAAACGGCTTCATCCTTCCTGTGAAAATGTCTTAGGGAGGACGAAGAATTGCGGTTTGCCTGACTCGATTTGAGGAGGGAGTAAAGTGGCCGCGAGTAAAAAAATGCATAAACGTAAAGAAAATATTTTGCGATTTAGAAAATAATACATACCTTTGCAATCCCTTAAAATTTCTTAACGAGATTGCTGGGTAAGTCTGGTGGGTTCGTATAACGGTTAGTACTCGAGATTTTCATTCTCGCAATAGGAGTTCGATTCTCCTACCCACTACTAAATATTAAAAAATAAAAACAATGGCAAATAACGCATCTGCAGAAAAGTGCATTCGCCAGAGCGAAAGGCACAGATTGCATAATAAGTATTATGCAAAGACCACAAGGAATGCTATCCGTGCGATCAGAAATACGACAGACAAGAAGGCTGCCGAGGCAAATGCCCCTAAGGTATATGCAATGATCGACAAACTTGCTAAAGTTGGCATTATCCACAAGAATAAAGCTGCCAACCTTAAGAGCGGAATTTCTGTTTATATAAACAAGCTCGCGTAAGTTTAGAAAGTAGCGGGATGTAGCGCAGTTGGCTAGCGCACTACGTTCGGGACGTAGGGGTCGTGCGTTCGAGTCGCATCATCCCGACTTGCAATAGAGAAGTTCAGAAATGGACTTCTTTTTTTTGTGCCCGGCCGGTCCGATGATTTTATCTTGCGGATGTACTATAAGTGACTTATAGTTATATTTTATTCGCAATCGGCACGGTTCGGCTGTCCGTTTTGTATCTTTTCCATATTTCGTTTTCTATATTTGCGGCACTTTTGGTTAAACTTGGTTGAGGTTGACAAGAACTTCGCAATACATAAAAACACTTAGTATGGAATATTTTGTAAAGACATTCGAGAATACGGTCAGAAGGTGCTGGGACTCTCCGGCGCTGGACGAGTACAGGACATCGAGTGAAACATATGGACAGCTGGCGTCAGACATTGAAAAGATACATACCTATTTCGAGGCGGCAGGGCTCAAGAGAGGCGACAAGATTGCCATCAATGCGCGAAGCAGCGCGAACTGGATCAAGACCTTCATGGCAGCAGTGTCAGGCGGTTATGTGGCAGTCGAACTTTTCAACGGTTACACAGCGCGTGACGCCCAGGCCCTGGTGGATCATTCCGACAGCCGTCTGCTGTTTACGGAAAAGACCCTGTTCAAGGATATGGATTTCGAGTCAATGCCGAAATTGCTCGGAGTCATTGACCTGAAAAGCGGGGAACTCCTCGCATCCAGAGGCTCTTTCAGTATGGTCTATGAACAGCGCGACCGTATTTTTGCTGAGGCATATCCCGGAGGTCTGAAGCCTGAGGATATCTGCTATCCGGACAGACCGTTGGACGAGCTTTGCGCGATAATGTACACTTCCGGCTCGACAGGATTTCCGAAGGGCGTCATGCTCTCGGTCCGCAACTTCAGTGCGAATATCGAGATGATTCCGATACATTGTCCGTATAAGGAGGGAGACAATTATGTCAGCGTGCTTCCTTATGCACATATTTTCGGTCTGACATTCGACGGAGTCGCCCCGTTGTGCCTGGGTATGCATCTGGTGGTGCTGTATGTGCCTCCTGTCCCGTCCAACCTCAAGCCGGTGCTCCGCGAGTTCAAGCCGAGAGTGTTCTTCGCAGTGCCTCTCATCTTGAAGAAGATGATAGACGAGACTATCGGAGAGTTCGTGAACAGCAAGACCGGCAAGGCTAAACTTGAAGACTGGCAGAACAATCCTGATTTCTGTGATGCCCTCAGGACCATATTCATGGAAGGAATGGG
>OHIL01001051.1_pt1 | contig 10210 bp, 4 predicted proteins | sample 1568231 | NCBI WGS metagenome assembly OHIL01 (sample SAMEA3879565, study PRJEB24766) | human gut metagenome | biome: human-associated habitat; feature: feces | place: USA | collected 1985/1987 | reverse complement strand
AGTACAAGTAGGACGCTAGTCCTCTATACCACAATGGGGCAGAACCTTTCGATAGACGCCCCAAACTTCTTCATAACACACTACGGCAAAGCCTCAAAGATTGACATCGTTGACATTGGAAGCGGTCTCTATATTGAAAAAGGATACATTCAAAGCAGTTTTACAGCGAGGAATGGAAATGTAAGGTTAGAGAAGCAACTTTCAAAAGTTTTCGTATACTTGTCAGGAGATGTTTCTATCTCGATTGAAAACAATGTGCATATCGATTGGTTTTCATGTGGTAATAATAGCTCAATACCTTTCTCTCTTTCTCTGTCAGGAGAAGGTGATATAAGACACATTGAGACAGGCATATCCATGGTAATTGGCGTTGATGTTGAAGAAATCGATGTCATAAGTTCAACAGGTAGGAACATAGAGACATTCTCCCAAGCCCATATTGGAACGATCAAGGCAAGCGACAGCGGGTTCTCTTCAGAGAACAAGCTTCGTATCGTCGTCAATGAGGGATCCAAGGTCGATGAAATATCGACGCAGCGTTCTGATTGGAGTGATTGGCTTGTAGTTGAATCATCGCAGCACGTCCATGTATGGGGTCCGGGGACAGTGACCAAGGAACCTACATGTATTGAGGATGGCATCGAGTCGTACGTCTGCACTTGTGGGCAGATTACTGACAGCAAGGTGCTGAAGGCTTTTGGACATGACTTTGAACATCATGAGGCAAAAGATCCTACCTGTACAGAAGATGGATACGATGCATATGATACGTGTAAACGGTGTGCATACTCTACATATGAGAAAAGATCAAAGCTCGGTCATGACATCATTGAACATGCTGCTGTTGAACCTACCTGTACTGAAAAAGGCTGCAAGGCTTTCATCTCTTGTAGTCGTTGCGATTACACGACATATGAAGAACTATCTCAAAAAGGGCACTCCATAAGGCATTATGAGAAAGTTGACCAAACCTGTACTGAGAAAGGAAACGTCGAATACTGGCGTTGCAACAACTGCAATAAGAACTTCGCAGATGAAGGATGTCGTACAGAACTTGTGTCCATCATTGTTGACGAGTTGGGACATGATCTGACTTCTCATGATAGAAAGGATCCCACTTGTCTTGACAACGGATGGAACAAATACGAAACCTGTTCAAGGTGCGACTACAGCACATACGAAGAAATACCTGCACTAGGACATGACATAATAAATGTAGCTTCAAAGGAATCCACATGTACAGACATAGGTTGGAATGCCTATGAACACTGTTCGAGGTGTTCATATTCGACATACAAGGAGATACCAGCAAAAGGACACAGCTTCTCATCGGAGTGGAGTATGGATTCCCTCTATCATTGGCATGCCTCCACATGCGGACACACCGAGCTGACGCAGGGCAAAGGCGAACATTCATGGAACGTCGACAACATATGTGAGATATGCGGAACGAAGAACGAAGGTTCAAGTGGCATCGAGATAGAGCAACCTGAATACGAAGTCTCGATTGATTTCCCTGCGGAGTGGGGTGGAAGCCTTGTCATCGTACCAAACGTGTCCGCAACGCTCAGGGCTGTGCTTGAGCCTTCAAGGGACGATGCCAGATACGAATTCATTGTAGATGGAAACAGAATAGGAGCCACCAGCGACACACTGGTCCTTGGGATTGGAGCTGGAAAGGTTCAGCTGGAAACAGGTATGCATGTGATAACAGTAATCGTTGCATTCGATGGAACGACGTACTCTCAGCACTACAGGATTGAATCAAATCCAAGTGGGTGTGGAACAGCAGACTCAGTGTCAGAGGAGGCAACGATATGAAGAAGTGTAGATATACAGCGAAAACAATCCTTGCAGTCATTGAAGTTCTTCTTTGCCTAATTTGTGTGGCCTGTAGTCAGGAACCTCAAAACCCTGTAGAAGGATACGGAACCCTTGAAGTAAGAACTGCGGCGTCATCCAAGACAATAGAACCTTCCTATGAAGACAGACACTGTGCAGGTTGCATTGTCCACATAAGATCCCTGACGACTTCATACTCCAATGCACTGACTGTGGAGGATGGACACTGCATCATCGATAATCTTGAGTCAGGCGAATACGAAGTGTATGTGGAAGGTCTGAACTCGAACGGAACCTCCATACTCAAGTCGGAAACGCAGAAGGTTGTGATAAGAAACAAGGAGACCACAACTGCGACGTTCAGGCTCAACAGATATGTGGAAGGAGTTGGAACATTCAGCTTTTCCGTTTCCGTTCCTGTGAACGACGACTCTGTGGATGGAGTGGTGTTCATACTGTTCGAAGCAACGGACGAAGCCCTTGAGTATCCAAATACCCATATCGTAGTCCAGCCATCGCTTTCCACTGATGGAAAGTATCGCATGTACTCGATTGAGCTCCAATTGGATGCTGGAAGCTACAACTTCGCAGCGAGCATGTTCCAGTACAAGGAAGGTGGAGCAAGGGAGCAGGTTGGCTTCACGCATATAGAATCGCTTCATGCGTTCAATTCAACTACATCCGAGTCCTCTCTTGTCTGGGACAAGGAGTTCTTCCCCGTCGTGCCAGCCCCATTAATCATAGTTGTAGGAGGTTTATACAAAGAAGGAACTACAGTAAGACTGGAATCCAGTGATCCAAGGGCTGTCATCTACTACACAACGGATGGCACTGAACCAACAACAAATTCCAACAGGTACATCAATCCAATCACGATAGATAGGTGTATGACACTCAAAGCTGTCTCAACTATAGAAGGGCTTAGACCTTCCAAAGTAGTGGAAGAAACCTACATTGTCAGAGTTGAGGATCCTGTTTTCAGCATAAAGGACAAGTCGATGATTTCAGGTGATAGACTTGAAATTTCGACTGCAACAAACGATGCGATTATATGGTATACGATGGATGGGACAGAACCTTCATCTGAAAATGGAACCAAATACACTGGGCCAATAACGTTAAGGAAGACTGTTGAAATCAAGGCAGTTGCAACCAAGGAAGGATTGGAATCCTCAAATGTGATATCGGCACAATACTACGACATGTATTCCTCTTCTTCTGAGAAGTTCTTTGTTGCGACAGAAAAGGGAGCCATATCCATAAACGATGATGTTCCTGAATCTGAGATTCCAAGTGTTCTCATTATCCCCTCCACATGGAAGGGGATAGATGTAGTTGAGATAGCTGCAGGAGGTTTCGCAGGTTTGTCTGGAGTTCAGAACATACTGCTGCCTGATACGATCAAGAAGATTGGTGCCAATGCTTTCAATGGGTGCATTGAGATAGAGAGCATAGACATTGGCAAGTATGTTGAGGACATAGCAGGTTCCGCATTTGCAGGATGGAACGAAGGTCAGAGAATAAATGACTACTCAGGTCAGATACGAGCAAACACGCTTAACAATTGCAATGCAAGAATCTACGCAACGGTCAAGACGGAGACTCAGACTGTCTCTGGCTATACAGGAATGAAGAATCTTTACGGTATAACGCTCAATGACAATATAACAGCCATAGAAGCCAATGCTTTTTCCGGTTGTGTTAACCTTGAGAATTTCGTTCTTCCTTCATACGTTACCACGGTAGATTCCCTTGCCTTCAATGACTGCACAAAAATCAAGTCGATAACCCTTCCAAAAACGCTTTCAACCTTGGCTGATGATGCATTCACTGGTTGGACCAATGAGCAGTCAATCTATGACAACAGCGGAAAGACTTTGGAGACGAAGTTCGACAATTCCAATGCGAAGATTTATGTGAAGATTCCAAGAGAGTTGAACAAGCAGAAGGTTACGACAATTCCTGCAAATGCAGGAGCAGGACGAAGCGACATATATGGTCTTGAGATACCTGACACCGTGGAGTCGATAGGAGACTATGCCTTCGAAGGCACAAGTATAGAAAAGATAATAATACCTGCAACAGTGAAATCTCTGGGATTTGAGCTGTTCAAGGGATGGGACGACTCACAGAATATCGAAATCATATATGGTGGTTATGATTCAAGTGTTTCTGATGATGGCCTACATACTCCGTTTACAGGTACGGATGCTATATTCAAGGTCTCGATTCCTGATAATGTGACAGAGATAAAGAGTGATGCTTTCAACGGAATGTCGAGCCTTGTAGAGATATCCATACCGGATTCTGTAAAGACCGTAGGTCTCTACTCATTCAAGGGAACATCGTTGAGGAACGTTTCCTTGGGTGAAGGTGTAACTTCAATTGGATATGGAAGCTTCATGGATTGTGGAAATCTCAGAAATGTCGATCTTGGTTCAAAGCTTACAAGCATTGGAGAGAATGCCTTTGCAAACTGTGCAGAGCTTTCAGGCCTAGTCATTCCACAAACAGTTGAAAGGATAGAGCCTTCTGCTTTTGAGAACTGCATAAAGCTCTCTGCTGTTTCATTCGAAACTGATAGTTCACTGCATTTGGTAGGGGACAAATCCTTTGCTGGTTGTAGTTCTCTTTCTGCTATAAGTATTCCTGATTCTGCGTCAATCATAGGCTCTGAAGCGTTCTACAACTGTACGCTTCTTGGCTCGATTTCATTTGGAAATAGTGTTGCTTCTATAGGCCCAAAGGCTTTTGCGTACTGCAATTCACTGCATGAGATAGTACTTCCTGATACGGTTGAGTCAATAGGAGATGAAATTTTCTCTTATTGTGGCTCGCTTGTGTCTGTGAATCTTGGTTCAGGAATTTCATGCATTCCTACAAAGGCATTCGTTGGAAGTTCAAACATCAAGACTATAGCTGCTCCAAACTGCATGGGCAGTATGGTCGTGACCATCAAGGTTCCTCTGAACCAAATGATTGTCCATGATGTAGCCATAGGAGCTGAACCTGTCTATGCAAGCATTGAGGGCCCAATGTTATCTACTCAACGCGGAGAACAAAATTCCATTGAAGATGGATGTCGAGTGTTCACCTGTAGGATTCCAAGCCTTCTTGGCCTTGACTACTATGTGAACGCCCTTTTGGTCGATGTAAACGGAAAGGAAGTAGGCTATTCCAATTCAAATATCATATCTGTCAAAGCAGATAAGGAAAGCATTGTTGAGTTCGAATTCTCAATGTCAGATTTGGAGCAGCGTCCTTTGTCGAATACAGTTATTACCCCATCAGGTGGAACGATCCTCGATGGAGAAACTATAGAGATCAAGAACGAAGATGCGGATACGATCTACTACACCTTGGATGGACGCGACCCATCTCCGGAGAAGGGGATTGGAGTCCTCTACACGAAGCCGGTCGTTCTCCATTCCCTTGTGACCATCAAGGCTATAGCTATCAAGGAGGGCTATGCACATTCGGCTATTGCAAAGACCTCATTCAGCAACATGAAGACGCTTCCTCCTAGACTGCTGCTCGACTCTTCCGTCACATATCCAACCACACAGTATGTGGAAATCAAGCCTGTCACGGAAGGCTCTTCGATAATCTACACTCTGGATGGAACCAATCCTTCGAATGCAGGTCTTGGATATACAGGCCCAATAGAGATAGGAGAGACGACCACCCTTAGGGCCGTTGCATGGAAGAAAGGTTTCCTTCCATCGGACGAGGTGAGTGCGGAATACGTGATATCCATTCCAAGTCATGAAGTGGAGACCCCTGTGGTACACAGCCTTTCCATAGAAAGGAACGTGGAGGATGGGAACGTAAGCTTCGATGCCGTCCTAAGCCCTTCCTCAGACAGTATCACCTACGAATGGTACTTGGATGGAGAAAAGATATGTACTAGTAAGGTCTATGTATTCCCCAACGACACCGAGCTTGGCTGGCACATAATCGAGGCGAAGGCAAAGGTTGATGGCCGTTCGTACTCAAGCGAGCTTATGTACGAACACAAGGGCTGGTATCGCATGGAGTTCTATGAGAAGTGGGCCAAGGACCCGGCCTACTACAATCCTGTCCCAACTTTGTACGATGGAGTTTACAAGTCCAATCTGTTCGGGGAATACGAAGGCTCCGATTCCAAGGGCATGAGGATAATCGTCAAGGGATATGAAAAGTTCTCGCTCTATGTAAGGTGTGGCTCCTCTTCGGAGAAGGAGAACGTGTCGGTGTCCATCGATTCAGGTTCTTCGATAAAGACGGTAAAAGGTGGTCGCGGTTCCTCCAAGGACATAGACGGCTACACACTCGTAGAGGTCCCGGTACCGGACGACGGCGAAGCCCATACCATATTCGTCACCTTTGAAAGATTCAATTCTGGTACGGACGAAGGCGACGAGTTCCGTGGCTTCGTACTTATTCCAAAGGTTCAGTAAGAAGGAGGTTGTGTGATGATGAACAGAATGGCTTTGATCATGGTTTGTCTTGTACTGGTGTTCTCCATGGTCTCCTGCGACGACCAGGACAGAGCCGTTGGATACGGCTCCCTTTCGGTCGAGGTATCGAATGACGACGGTTCCAAGACGGTACGTCCAACGGACGAAAGCCTTGCATTCGCATCCTATAGGATAGAGGGTAGGCATAGGACCATCGAAGGAAGGACCGTAGATGAAAACTTCACTGATGGAAAAATAGAGATAGACCATCTGGAGACCGGCGATTGGGAGTTCATGGTCGAAGGGCTCAACAAGGACAAAGTCGTCCTTGCGAAGTCGGATACCCACATCGTGACCATAAAGGCCAACGGAACTGCAAAGGAGACGTACACACTTGATTGGATAGAGGGGCATGGTACTCTAAGTCTTTCCGTAAAGGTGCAGACATCTCGTGTATCAACCATAGAATGCAAGCTGTACGATGAAGACGACAATGAAACCGGAACCTATGTGATGACGAAGGATGACTCCAAACTGAACGGCGAAGGATTCCTTGTGTTCGAGCATAGCTTCACCAATGTCCCAACTGGCTCCTACGATGCGACCATGACGATGAAGGACAAGGACGGTGGAATGATTGGCAGGGCTCTGCATCCTTCCATCCACATCCATGACAGCCTCGTGTCCTCGTATGGGTTCTCATGGGAGAACTTCAGAAACCTCCTTCCAAGTGTGGATGTTCCAAAGGTGACGAACATTGGGGAGGGTGAAACGACTGTATCATGCGACTCCACGATTCTGCTTGGAACGGAGGAGGATGGCACGACCATATTCTATTCCCTTGATGGCAAGTCATATTCCAAATATCAGGAAGGTGCAATCGATTTGTCAGCAATGGGAAACCTCAATGACAGCATTACGGTTTGGACATATGCGGAGAAGGCCAACCTGAACAAGTCGGCCGTTGCTGAATATGCATTCAATATCGAACACAACAGTATCGACAGAGACAATCCTGTATACACATGGAACGCAATTGAAGGTGGATATGAGTGCATTGCGACATCCAAGTGTAAGTATCATACAAGCATAGAATGCGAAACGGAGAAGGCTGATGTTTCTTATGAAGTCTTGGTCGATTCAACCGAGCATGAAGAAGGAAAATGCCGTTATACTGCTGCATTCGAAAAGGAATGGCTGGTAAAAGATGAAGTCGTTCCAACGAAACACAAACTAGTTCATCATACTGCAAAAACTCCAATGTGTGCAGAGATAGGTTGGGATTCATATGACACATGTACGATGTGTGAATACACGACATACAAGGAGATTAGTGTTCTTGGACACAATTTCGTGCATCATGAAGCCAAGGCGCCCACATGCATAGGTATTGGTTGGAACGAATACAATACATGTTCAAGATGTAGTTACACTTCTTATGATGAAATTCCTGCGTATGGACATGACAAGATTCACCATGAGGCAAAGGAGCCGACTTGTACGGAGATAGGTTGGAGTGCATACGACACATGCACAAGGTGCGAATACACGACTTACAGGGAAATACCTGCGACCGGGCATAAATTCGTTGATTTTATATGTACAATTTGCAAATCGAGGCAGGTGGGACCTTCAGGGGGATACGTTTTTTATGATAAAGGAAAGTACTCAGGAAATCCTTCTTGGCGATATCTGGAGGCTGCGCCTGCCGATCTTTGTATTGTCGATGGAAAACCAACTATTGATTCAACTATTGAAGGTTACTCAGATGGTACATTTGTTTTTGTTTTTGGATATTATCGGAAAATTTACAAAGGAAAGAACCTTTGCGTAAATGGTGAAACCACATTTGACTACTCGTGTACTGGAAGATTAGTTGGAGATGGTTACAAAAATACTTATTGGCTTTTAGTTTGTGCAATGGGAGATACTGCTTATACTGAATCTTCAGGATGCAATCTAACCAAAAACTATGCAGCCAGATTATGCTATGAGCTTGAATATGAAGTCAATGGAAAGATTTTCGATGATTGGTTTCTTCCAAGTAGAGATGAACTCGCTTTTATGTATTCCAATTTGGCCAACAAAGGCTTGGGATCGTTCTCTGCTTGTAGCTACTGGTCGAGTTCCGAGGGCAGTGCAGGCAGTGCGTGGGGACAGAGCTTCTCCAGTGGCAACCAGGACAGCTATAATCGCAGCAACGGGTACCGTGTGCGTCCAATCAGGGCTTTCTAAGCTATTCAACTATTCAGCAATTCAAAGGGTTTGGGGAATGTGTCCCCAAATCTATAAGGAGGAGATATGAAATTGAACGAATTGAAACCAAGTGAGAATGCTTCAAGCATAGTGGAGATTGCAAATGTCTTTGAAAAACAAAGAACCTATATGCACAGGTTTGCATCATGGGATTACTGTTATGGTCTTGCACAATGTATGTATGCCCGTAAGAAGGATTTGACCGACTCGGATTATGACTACATGGCCCTTAACTTGGCTTTCTACTTGGCTAGCTGGGGAATGTATAGGGGTTCATCCTTCCTGTTGAACAAAAGCTATAAAATTCATATAGAGCCAGTCAAACGTATATTTTCCAAGGACGAGTTGTGGAGATGGTGTCTTTCCAGCAGTGAGCTTACAGCCTTTGGAAAGGAACTTGCAACGGCATATGGTCTGGGTGACGAAACAAGTGTTTCCGATGATATCATACCCAGCAACATGACTGATACTTTGTTCACGAAGATACTTCTCGGACTTACCGGCAATGTCATTGCATATGATAGATATTGCAAGACGGCTCTGTCTTTCCTTGGATGTGGAAAGAACTTCTTTAGAACCAGTAGAGATACTTCTTGGGATAGGTTGAGAAACGATGGTTTTGAAACGCTTGCGAAAAAACTATCCGATGTCAAGGCTTCGTATCCAAGGATGGTGGATATGTTCAGACATCAGAATATGTCCCATATCCTGATGCAAAGAACATAGATATGTTCCTGTTTGTATTGGGTGAACTTTGCGATGCTGTTACGTGCATTTCAAATCAAAACTCTACTGCGAACAAGAAGAAAACAAACGAAGAATTCCTTGTGAACTGCTTTAAAAAAGGTTTGAGCTTTGACAATGCGGTCTTAAGAGTTGTGATTGAAGAAAAAAAAGGAAACCTTGAAGAGATTAAGAAAATCCACGATTCCTCGAAGAAGGTATAATTTCCATGTCCCTGTACTATGACCTTCAGATCTACAAGGATGTCCACTCGCTCGTCCTCTTGGTGTTCCAATACACCAAGGAGTTCCCCAGGGAATACAAGTTCAACCTAGGGGAGGACATGAGGAGGGATTCCATAGTCCTTGTCAGATCCATATACAGGGTCAACAAGGCGGTGGAGAAGAACCCTGAGTTCGATGCGTTCATGGACGACTTCGAGGTCTTGAAGTTCGAGCTCAGACTCTCCATGGACCTGCACCTCATCTCCATAAGGAAATACGCTGAAATCTCCCGGCTTGTGGATTCCATAGGCCGTCAGATCAACGGTTGGAGGAAGTCCTTCCGTTAGGCCGGAGTCTTCTCCGCCAAGGTGGAGAAGAGTGGGCCGTGGCTTGGTTGAAAGCGGTCAGAAGGGGTCTCGAAAGAGGTGAATCGCTTGGGTATGAAGCGCTTCGTATCCAACAACACTCCCTTCGTCTTTGGGCTCGTTCGCCAACAACAACTACTGGTCGAGTTCCGAGAACAATGCAGACAATGCATGGAAACAGAACTTCTCCAGTGGCAACCAGAACAACAATAATCGCAACAACGAAAACCGTGTGCGTCCAGGGGTTTCGACCAAGCAGGGCGGAGTAGGGCAACCTCTCCGCCCATTCTATCTTCCTTTCGATTACTTGATGTTGTTGACTTCCTCAACGCTCAGGTTCGCAGCCCTAGCAATGACCTCG
>OHIL01001047.1_pt1 | contig 10240 bp, 11 predicted proteins | sample 1568231 | NCBI WGS metagenome assembly OHIL01 (sample SAMEA3879565, study PRJEB24766) | human gut metagenome | biome: human-associated habitat; feature: feces | place: USA | collected 1985/1987 | reverse complement strand
CGCCGCCGAAAAGTATGCTTGCGAAATTGTAGCCCACCATAGGGCCTATCTTTCCGAAGAACGACGATATCTTTGAGTCCTTTTTACTCACTGTTTTCCCCTCTTTGCTTTGTTTTATATAATATAGCCGCTATTATAACAATATAATTTTACAGTAAAACCCGGATTTGTCAATACGATGTTGAAAAAGCGTCGGTTGGATAAAAAAATATTTTTTATCAAAGACCCGACGAAAAATTTTATTGTTCTTTTTATATCGATATTCCGTTGCTGTTTATGTTTTTCGGCGCTTTGTCCGCACTATTTTCGGCAAAATGCACAGACAAAATCCGCCTTGCGGAATAACGCACAAAAAGGCGGGCGGACAAGCGGTCAAAATCTCTTTTACGCGCCTTGACTTTTGGCGTTTTTTAGATTATCATATGCTGGAATGAATAATAGGGGAGAAAGCACTTATGCTAAACAATACCGAAAAAACAATGGAAAAAATCGTCGCCCTGTGCAAGAACAGAGGCTTTATTTTTGCCGGAAGCGACATCTACGGCGGTCTTGCGAACACCTGGGACTACGGTCCGCTGGGCGCGAGAATGAAAAACAACGTCAAGGACACCTGGCGCAAGAGATTCATTCAGGAGCGCAGAAACAGCTACGAGGTTGACGCGGACATTCTCATGCACCCGAGAGTCTGGGAGGCAAGCGGCCATATCGCCAGCTTCTCCGACCCGCTTCTCGACTGCAAGGAGTGCAAGATGCGTCACAGAGCGGACACGCTCATCGAGAACTTTGATCCCGACGCCCACCCCGACAAGATGACGAAAGAGGAGATGTTTGAGTTCATCAAGGCTCATTCGATCCCCTGCCCCCACTGCGGCAAGCACAATTTCACGGACATAAGAGAATTCAACCTCATGTTCCAGACCTACCGCGGAGTCACCAACGACGCCAAGAGCATAATCTATCTGCGCCCCGAAAACGCGCAGGGCGAATATGTAAACTTCCTCAACGTCCAGCGCTCGATGAGAGCGAAGCTGCCCTTCAGCATCGGTCAGATAGGCAAGGCGTTCAGAAACGAGATAACCCCCGGCAACTTCACCTTCAGAACCATCGAGTTCGAGCAGATGGAGTTCCAGACTTTCTGCAAGAAGGGCTCCGACAACGAGCTCTATGACTACTTCAAGCAGTTCGGCAAGAAGTATTTTGAGGATCTCGGCATAGCTCCCGAGCATCTGCGCTTCCACGACCATGAGAAGCTCGCTCACTACGCCAAGGCCGCGTGCGACATAGAGTTTCTCTTCCCGTTCGGCTGGGGCGAGATAAACGGTACCCACAACAGAACGGACTTCGACCTGACGAGACATCAGGAATACAGCGGTCAGAAAATGGACTACCTCGATCCCGAGACGAACGAGAAGTTCATTCCCTATATAATAGAATCCACCTACGGACTCGACAGAACCGTGCTCGCGCTGCTGTGCGAAGCGTATGACGAAGAAGTTATCGACGCAGAGAAGAACGACACCCGCGTGGTGCTCCATCTCTCCCCCGTCGTCGCGCCCTACAAGGCCGCGGTGCTTCCCCTGTCTAAGAAGCTGTCCGGCGAGGCTGTCAGGATTTGTGACGAGCTTAGCCGCAAGTTCATGGTCGATTTCGACGAGACCGGCTCCATCGGCAAGCGCTATCGCCGCCAGGACGAGATCGGCACTCCGCTTTGCATCACCTTTGACTTCGACTCCGTCGAGGATCACTGCGTGACCGTGCGCGACCGCGACACGATGAAGCAGGAGCGTATTGCGATAGACGAGCTTGAAAGCTACATCGCCTCGCGCATCGAGTTCTGATTTTTAAGCAAGTTTACAAATTCCAAAGGAGAGCGAAACACATGAAAGTAAATTTCACCGAGACTGTCCTTAGAGACGCGAATCAGTCGCTTATTGCGACCCGTATGCCCTTTGAGGCTTTCGAGGGAATACTGCCGGAGCTTGACAAGGCCGGCTACTATTCGCTCGAGTGCTGGGGCGGCGCCACGTTCGACTCCTGCCTGCGTTATCTCAACGAAGACCCGTGGGAGCGCCTGCGCAAGATTCGCAAGGCCTGCCCGAACACCAAGCTTCAGATGCTCCTCAGAGGTCAGAATCTTCTGGGCTATAAGCATTATCCCGACGATGTCGTCCGTCTTTTCGTCAGAAAGAGCGTTGAAAACGGTATCGACATCATCCGCATATTTGACGCCCTCAACGACCTGAGAAACATCGAAACGGCAGTTGACGAGACTGTTAAGTGCGGCGCTCACGCATCCGGCACCATTTGCTACACCACCAGCCCCATCCACAACATCGAAAGCTACATCAAGCTCGCAAAAGACCTCGAGAGCATGGGTGTCCAGTCCGTCTGCATAAAGGACATGGCGGGCATCATGGATCCCCAGAGCGCTTACGATCTTGTCAAGGGCATAAAGGAGAATATATCGCTCCCCGTTATCGTCCACACTCACTCGACCACAGGCCTCGGACCCGTGACCCTGCAGAAGGCCGTTGAAGCCGGCGCGGATGTTATCGACACCGCTATCTCCTGCTTCTCAAACGGCACCTCTCAGCCGCCCACAGAGACTATGGCCTACATTTTCGAGAAAGAGGGCTACGAAGTCCCGCTCGACATGGGCACGCTTAAGAAAATCAACGATTTCTTCAAGCCCGTTCGCAACGACGCTCTCAAGAGCGGACTGCTCAACCCCGTCGTTTTGACAACTCAGACCGACGCTCTCAACTATCAGATTCCCGGCGGAATGCTCTCGAACCTTGTCGCTCAGCTGACAGCTCAGAAGAAGCTTGACAAGCTCGATGAAGTTCTCGCGGAAACCCCGAGAGTCCGCGAGGATCTCGGCTATCCTCCGCTTGTCACCCCGATGAGCCAGATGGTCGGCGTTCAGGCGACCGCAAACGTGCTCGCGGGTGAGAGATACAAGAACATCTCCAAGGAAGTTAAGAACTATATCAAGGGCGAATACGGCAAGGCTCCCGGCAAGATAAACGAGGAGCTGCAGAAGAAGGTTCTCGGCGACGAGAAGCCGATAACCTGCCGCTATGCGGACCTGCTTGAGCCCGGTCTCCCGGCTGCAAGAGAGTATCTCGGCGACAGAGCGACCTGCGACGAGGATGTTCTCTCTTATATAGCCTTCCCGACACAGGCGGAAGCGTTCTTCGACAAGCGCGACGAGAGAAAGAAGAACACTTTCAAATATAAGATAGAGAGACTCGACTGAGCCTCGGCAGAAAGGAATGGTTTTATCAATGTTTGATAACTTTGACATGGGTATGCCTCTGGGTGAAAAGCTTATTTTCGCTCTTCAGGTCTCACTCTTCGGAATCCTTATGGTATTCTTGCTGCTTATCATCCTTGCCGTGCTTATCATGATAATCTCCCGCGTTGTCAGACTCGGCGAGAATATCGCGGCCAAGAAAGGCAAGAAAAATGCCGATTCCCTGCCCGGCACACAGTCGCAGGGCACATTAGACCTTGACGGCGTTGACGAGCCGACCGCTGCGGTCATTATGGCAATAGTCAGCGACGAGAGCGGAGTCCCGCTCAACAGACTGCTGTTCAAATCCATAAAGAAGATAGACTGATGCGGCTCTTGCCGACAACTGAAAGGAATTGTAATCATGAAATATGTTGTTACATTAAACGGCAAAAACTATGAGGTCGAGGTCGAGGAGACCGACGCCGTTATAACCGCTGTTACCGACGCCGCTCCCGCGGCTCCCGCAGCTGCCGCACCCGTCGCCCCCGCAGCAGCTCCCGCCCCTGCCGCCGCAGCCGCAGAGGGTCAGAAGGTTCTCTCTCCCATGCCCGGCACGATACTGAGCGTCAACGTCAACGTAGGCTCTTCCGTAAAGGCCGGAGATATACTCCTCATTCTTGAGGCTATGAAGATGGAAAACGAAATAGTCGCTCCCTGCGACGGCACTGTCAGACAGCTCACCGTCCAGAAGGGCTCGACCGTTGCTACGGACGCACTGCTCGCCGTAGTCGGCTAAGGGGGATAGTAAATGGACATACTCGGAATCTTAAAAGGCTTCTGGGAGAGCTCAGGTCTCGCCGTGCTCACCTGGAGAGAGGGCGTAATGATCCTCGTGTCGTTCGTCCTGCTCTATCTGGCCATTGCCAAAAAATTCGAACCTCTTCTGCTGCTTCCCATCGCGTTTGGTATCCTGCTTGCAAACCTGCCCGGCGCAGGTCTTATGGATGACCCGACCGGCATTATCGACCCGCTGAGCACAACAATACGGGAGGGCGCGCACTGGTATGACATCGGAATCCTGCGCCTGATATATGCGGGCGTCAAGAGCAGTATCTTCCCGTGCCTTATCTTCATGGGCGTCGGAGCGATGACCGACTTCGGTCCCCTGCTCGCAAACCCGATGAGCCTGCTGCTCGGCGCTGCCGCACAGCTCGGCATCTATGTTGCTTTCACTATCGCTATCCTGCTCGGCTTCACCCCGCAGGAGGCTGCCGCTATCGGCATCATCGGCGGCGCGGACGGCCCGACGGCTATATTCCTCGCCTCGAAGCTTGCGGCTCACCTGCTCGCACCGATAGCAGTTGCGGCATATTCGTATATGGCTCTTATCCCGATTATTCAGCCGCCCATCATGAAGCTTCTTACCACAAAGAAGGAGCGCGCAGTCGAGATGAAGCAGCTCAGAACCGTCAGCAAGACAGAGAAGATTATCTTCCCCGTCGTCGTGCTTGTCATCTGCGCTTTCATGCTTCCCTCCGTCGCTCCGCTTATCGGTATGTTCATGCTCGGCAACCTGTTCAGAGAGAGCGGCGTTGTTGAAAGACTCAGCGACACCGCGCAGAACGCTCTGACCAATATCGTCACCATCATGCTCGGCGTCACCGTCGGCGCAACGGCGAACGGTCAGACCTTCCTGTCGAGTAAGACCATATTCATCATCATCCTCGGTCTGACGGCATTCTGCTTCTCGACCGCAGGCGGCGTGCTTCTCGGCAAGGTCATGTACCTCGTCACCAAGGGCAAGGTCAACCCCCTCATCGGCTCCGCAGGCGTCTCCGCCGTTCCCATGGCAGCGCGCGTTTCGCAGGTTGAGGGACGCAAGGCCAACCCGACGAACTTCCTGCTCATGCACGCAATGGGTCCGAACGTCGCGGGCGTTATCGGCTCGGCTGTTGCCGCCGGTTTCCTGCTCCTGCTGTTCGGCAAATAATTAAAGCTGTAAAAAATCCGGCAGTCCCGTTTTCATGCGGAACTGCCGGTATTTTTTTGTGTTTTAAGCATTGCGCTTTTTGGCAAGATGGCGACCAATGTTTTACATGATTATTTTCTCGTTATTTGAAAAGACACTCAAGAACGCCATTTTCCATATCTGCAATATTATAAATATCATCCAATACATTAAAAGTTTCTTCAAGATTTCGTCTTGCGCTTGTCCAACCACCGCCGTCTGTAATCCAGACAAAATTGAAACCCTTAATGTTTTTTGATTCCTCCGCTAACATTTTATAGCTTCTTGCCGTTTCATTGAGTTTTGAGCCACTGCTTGTATAAAAATTTGTCTCAATAACATATATACATAACGGTGTTTTGACAACAAAATCCCAGCGTTTTGTAGAAGTCCCCTCCGCTGAAATAGCGGAAAGATCTATATCCCACTTCTCCTCAATTTCTGTCAAATACATTTCCTTGTAATATTCAACATGAGACTTTTTCAAATAGCTTTCTACCAAATCTTCCATTTGATGACCACCGCGGTTTTTGCGTCCGTTAGATCCCAACCCAACTTCAACACCGGTAACATAATCATACAAATTACAAATAACATGGTTTTGCAACATATCAAAAAGTCCAGTATTGCGCATAAAATATTTGTATTGCTCAGCAGTTTGAGCTTTTCTGTCGAATCTGTAATTGACAGCTCCGTTTTCGTCTTGGCAGTAAATTTCATTTTCCCTTACCGCAAGTAAAATTGGTATAGCTTTAATACACTCAGGATATTTTTCTACTATGTTTTCAAATGCGTTTTCAATATCTTGTGCGCCTATAAGCGAATTTAAAATATTAATCTCAATTTTCAGTCGCTCCGCATTCTCATATACTTTTTTAAAATCCGTATAATATCCGTAACCATTAATTGACTGTCTAAAGGTAGAAAGCCATTCTGTAAAATCCCGCGTCTTCATTCGTTTTTCAACCTTTATATGGATAGATGTATATATTCAATATTGTTATCAATTCCTATGTAGTTTCTCTTTAAGTGCTTACAAGCAACCCCTGTTGTTGAAGAACCGCAAAAGGGATCTAATACTACATCATTCTCTTTTGTTGAAGCCAAAAGAATGCGTTCAAGTAAGTAAACAGGTTTTTGTGTGGGATGTTTTCCAAACTGTTTTTCAGATGGTGGCGTTAGTGCTCCAGACCAAACATCTTTCATTTGTTTTCCCCCATTGATTTCTTTCATCAATTCATAATTAAAATAATGCCGCGCCTTTCTATCAGACTTTTGCGCCCAAAGTATAGTTTCTGTGCTATGTGTAAAGCACCGACAAGCCATATTGGGAGGCGGATTTGTTTTCTGCCATGTTATATTATTTATTATCTTAAAGCCTTCCTGTTCAAGCGCCAATCCTACAGAATAAATATTGTGCATAGTCCCACTAATCCATATTGTGCCATTAGGCTTTAATACACGGCGACACATTTTTATCCAACGCCTATTAAAATTATGTTTTTCTTCAACATTTTCGATTTTATCCCACTCGCCCTTATTTACAGAAACAACTTTTCCAGCACTACAAGTAATACCACCATTTGATAAGAAATATGGTGGATCAGCAAAAATCATATCTATTTTTTCCGGCAACATTTTTTCCAATGCAACAAATGTATCGGAAAGATACAAAGCTGCGTTGTTACTACAAAAGCATGGATTTAATTCTTCAAAAAACTTTCCCATATTAATAATTAGTTATAAGTACTTCTTTTCCTGTCCTCTTATTTGAATCTCTGTTTATCATTCGTTTTACATCAATCGACTGTATGTTATATCCCTCATACAGAGAATATACTAACGGAACATCATTGTTAGATAACATAACTTTTGCCCCGATTTCATCTAAATGTTTAAACAATACCGATAATCGTTTGTGATCCTCAAGGTTGAACCCGTCCATTGTATAATTAGTAAATGAGGCTGTATCACTTTGAGGAATATAGGGACTATCAAAATAAACAAAATCCCCAACAGATACTTCATCGCATGCCTTTTCAAAATCAAAACATGTTATTTTAACATCAGTGCTTTGTAAATATTCGGAAATTGCTCTGATGTTTATTTCATCGATAGACTTGCTATTGATCTTATTGTTATAAGGTACATTAAATATCCCCTTTCTATTAACGCGGTAAAGGCCATTGAAACAATGCTTATTTATCCATATCATAAGTGCAGCGCATTCCGCATCAAGGTCACGATTTGCAATTTTAATGTTGTATCGTTCACGGGTAGCATAATATAGTTCTTTTGTACACGGCACGGCATCCATTTCATTGACTTTTGCTATAACGCTATCCGCAGCAATTTTTAATTGTGTATAAAGATTTACAAGCTGTTCGTTTATATCATTAACGAATGCTTGTTTGGGAGAAATACCGAGAAAAACTGCACCTCCGCCAACAAACGGCTCGTAATAATTGTTATACTCAGAGGGGATTCTATTAGCAATATATTCTAACAACTGTGTTTTTCCGCCTGCCCATTTTAGCACCGGTGACATTTTTCTGTCATGCATTAAGAACGCCCCCTTTCTATGAGAATACTCACAATAATACCGAGTACGGTTATCCATGATAAGTATAGCAAAGTTGGGGGGCTTTTTCAATATGACAAGATATGTTATTTTTTGCGCCGACCGAGGAAATACAGCGCATAGACAAGCACTATTCGCAGCGGCTCGAATATCAGAGACGAATCGGGCATATTTTCGAGCATGGTCTTGCTGCGGAATAGCTTTTCGGCTATCAGCCCATACGCGGGATAGAGCGACGCGCAGTAGCCGTAGAGCAGCGGATAGACGACAACGAGCGAGAGTATCAGATAGCCGGAGAAGCCGAAGAGGAAGCTTCTGTCGTTTAAGAAATAGCTCATTAAGAACGCGCCCGCGATCGAAAGTGCGATCCATATGACAGAAAGCACTATAGATGCGGTAGTTATCTCCCCGTGCTCGCCCTGCGGGTCGGCGGAATAGCTGAAGCCGAAAAAGCAGAAGTCAACGACTGCGCCAAAAATCGCTATCAGTATACCCAGCCGCATTTCACGGTCGGTTATCTCTTTTTTCGTGCGTTTCTTTTTCATACCTGCCTCCTTTCAACTCCATAGTATCAGATTTTTTTGCGCTGTCAATATTTTTGATAAAGATTATCTCTTTGTTTGTTCCTTTTTCACAGTCCGTTCATCAAATCGGCACACTTCTCAAAAAACATTGACTAAAGCCGCAAAATTTAATATAATATAACATTGTAGCCACCCGAGAGGAGGGAGATCATGTCAGCACCGTTGGCGCAGAGAATGCGCCCGCAGACTATCGACGATATCGTCGGTCAAAAACATCTGCTCGGCGAGGGAAAGCCGCTGAGAAATATTATACTTTCGGGCGAACTGCCGAACATGGTCTTTTACGGTCCGTCCGGAGTAGGCAAGACTACGCTTGCGAGTATCATAGCAAAGACGACCGACCGGCACCTTGTCAAATTAAACGGCACAACCGCCTCGACAGCCGACATAAAGGACGTTGTTGCAAAGCTCAATACCTTTGTTGCGCCCAACGGGATCCTGCTCTATCTCGACGAGATTCAGTATTTCAACAAAAAGCAGCAGCAGACACTGCTCGAATACATAGAAAACGGCGACATAACGCTTATAGCGTCAACGACCGAGAACCCGTATTTTTATATTTACAACGCGATTCTCAGCCGCTCGACCGTGTTTGAATTCAAATTTGTCTCGGCTGAGGATGTCATTCCCGCAGTAAAGCGCGCGTTCGACTATATAGGCAACGAGCGGCATGAGACATATGATATAGAGGACGGAGTCATTGAGCACATTTCAAACGCCTGCGGCGGCGACGTCAGAAAAGCGATAAACTCCGTTGAGCTCTGCGTGCTCTCCTCGCCCGCCGACGAAAACGGCGTTTGCAAAATCACGCTCCGGCGCGCGCAGGAGCTGACCCAGCACAGCGCAATGCGCTACGACCGCGAGGGCGACGAGCACTACGACGTTGTCTCCGCGCTCATGAAATCGCTGCGCGGCTCCGACCCGGATGCGGCGCTGCACTATCTCGCGCGCCTGCTCGAGGCGGGGGATCTGATCGGTGCTTGCCGGCGCATTTGACGCGGCCAATATGCTCGGACTGCCCGAAGCAAGGATACCGCTTGCGGATGCGGTAGTGCTTGTAGCGACGAGTCCGAAATCGAATTCCGCCTATAACGGGATAAACGCCGCGATGGCCGATGTGCAGAAAGGCCGCACGGGTCCCGTTCCGAGGCAATTACAGAATGTCCACTGCGACGGCGAGGATAACCCGAACAAGGGACAGTTCTATCTCTATCCGCATTCATACCGCAACCACTGGACGCCGCAGCAGTATCTGCCGGACGCCATAAAGGACACGGTATACTACGAGTTCGGCGACAACCGAAACGAACGTACCGCAGGGGAATATTGGGAAAAGGTGAAAAAAGCAGCGCAAAAGTAAACTCTGCCGCAACGCGGCAAAAAGAAAGGATACCTGTTTATGTTCATCCCAATTCTCTCCGTCATAACGGCGGTATTTGCGACGCTCACAATTCTGCTGCGCCGCAAGGGAAAATCGTTCGAGGGTATGCTCTGCAAGTTCATATCGAGCTTCGGATTCATGTCCATGGCCTTTATCGGCTTCTGCTACCGCATTGACGAGGCGGACAAAGTGCTCCATCCGTTTTATTTCTGCCTCGTGGCGTTCGGGCTGCTGTTCGGACTCGGCGGCGATGTTTTGCTCGGCATAAAGGAAATAGCGCCGAAATACAAAACCAGGCTCATCGCCCTCGGAACATTCGCATTTTTAATCGGTCATTTCTTCTATCTCGCGTCCTTTTACATGGCTTATCCGAGATTTTCGATAATCCCGTACATAGCGGCGGTTATCATAACCGCAATAACGGCAGTAATAATGAAAGCCGTCAAGA
>OHIL01001046.1_pt1 | contig 10248 bp, 6 predicted proteins | sample 1568231 | NCBI WGS metagenome assembly OHIL01 (sample SAMEA3879565, study PRJEB24766) | human gut metagenome | biome: human-associated habitat; feature: feces | place: USA | collected 1985/1987 | reverse complement strand
CTCGAGAAATACATGGGCGGAGGCATCTCCCAGATAGAAGGAATTACCATCGATGACATTGCCCGGGATGTGACCAGGGCACATAGCGAGGCGTTCTCAATGAAGGAGGACCAGACTTTGGTGGAGACAGCCACTGACCATCTGGAGGACTTCGGAAACTATGCGTGGAGGAAAGACGGAGAAAGGCATTGCTGGGAACCTTCACGGGTAAAACTGCTGCAGACCGCAGTGAGAAATGATGATTACGAGTCGTTCAGGCAGTTCTGTGTGGCAGAAGAGAACCATGACCATCCGATGAACCTGCGCGACCTTATGGAAATCGAAAGTGACAGACAACCAATTCCGATAGATGAAGTCGAGCCGGAGGAGTCCATAATGAAAAGGTTCGTGGCTGAAGCGATTTCGTTCGGCGCCATCAGCAAGGAGGCCCACGAGACTATCGCATTGGCAATGAACAGCTTCGGGGCAATGAGCAATACCGGCGAGGGTGGGGAAGACCCGCAGCGCAACAGGATACGTCCGGACGGAACGAGCACAAGAAGTGCAGTGAAACAGGTCGCTTCAGGACGTTTCGGAGTAGATACATATTATCTTGTCAATGCAGATGAAATCCAGATCAAGGTGGCCCAGGGCGCAAAACCTGGTGAAGGCGGGCAGTTGCCTGGCTTCAAGGTGGATGAGCTCATAGCACGGACACGCCACTCCATACCTGGAATTACATTGATATCGCCTCCTCCTCATCATGACATCTACTCGATTGAGGACCTCGCGCAGCTGATCTTTGACCTCAAGAATGTCAATTCCCATGCCCGGATCAGTGTAAAACTTGTCTCTGAGGCTGGTGTGGGCACGATTGCCGCCGGCGTCGCAAAGGCCAAAGCTGATGTGATACTGATAAGCGGAGCGGACGGCGGAACCGGTGCAAGCCCGGCAAGCAGCGTCAAGCACGCCGGAAGCCCTGCAGAGACCGGCCTTGCCCAGATACAGCAGACATTGGTCATGAACGACCTTAGAGGCAAAGTCCGCCTGCAGGTCGATGGCGGCCTGAGATGCTCGCGTGACGTGATGTTCATGGCACTTTTGGGCGCAGAAGAATACGGATTCGGCACGGCCGTGATGGTGGCGGAAGGATGTATGGTATGCCGCAACTGCAACAAGAACACCTGCCCGGTAGGAATCGCCACGCAGAATCCTGAACTGCGCAAGCGCTTCAAGGGCAAGCCGGAGCAGATCGTGACATATTTCCGTTTCCTCGCCCGCAGTGTCCGTGAAAGACTCGCGGATATGGGTTACAAGTCAATGCAGGAGGTGATCGGTCGGGCTGACCTTCTCAAGAAACGCTCGTATCCTGAAGGGTCCAAGGCCAATGAAATCTCACTCGACCGTGTCCTCTACATCCCTGAAAGCTGTAAGGACAATGCCAGGGTATTCACCACGCCTCAGGAGCACAAGCTCGAAGGCGTGAAGGATATGGAACTGATGCAGGTACTCAAACCGGCAGTCACTTCCGGCTACAAACTCAGCATAGGAGTCCCTGTCCGCAATACCGACAGGAGTGTCGGGGCAATGCTGAGCGGCGAAATCACCAGACTCTATGGTCAGGAAGGATTGCCGGACGGCACCATCAATGTGGAGTTCACCGGTTCAGCAGGCCAAAGCTTCGGTGCGTTCCTGTGCAAGGGCTTGACTTTCAAACTTGTAGGTGATGCCAATGATTATGTGGCCAAGGGCCTTTCAGGAGGCAGGATAATCCTTACTCCATCACCGGAAACGGATTTCAAGGCTGAGGACAATATCATTGCCGGCAATACCATCGGCTACGGTGCAACATCCGGAGAACTCTATATAAATGGTGCGGTAGGCGAGCGCTTCTGCGTGAGGAACAGCGGAATCACGGCAGTTGTGGAAGGCGTGGGTGACCACGGGTGCGAATATATGACCGGCGGACGGGTGGTTGTGCTCGGCAAGACGGGAAGGAATTTCGCGGCAGGAATGAGCGGCGGCATCGCATACGTCTGGGATCCGGACGGCTCCTTCGACTATTACTGCAATATGGATATGATAGAGCTTACGCTTCTGGAAGATGACGCAGACCGTGAGGAACTCCGTTCGCTGATTGCCGCACATCTGAAGTACACCGGAAGCACACTTGCCTCTATGATATTGGATGACTGGGACTTGTATGCACGTCAGTTCCTCAAGGTGACTCCTGTGGAATACAAGAAGATACTCTCCCCGATGTAGGCTGAACAGGGAAATTAAACAATTTCTTAACATTTGCGAAACTGCTGTATAACACTATAAATCCATCTTTGCACCGTGTAAAAAGGTAAAGTATGGAAACAATTTATTTCGGGTTTGTGGTGTTTTTGTTCGTGCTCGCGATTTTCGACCTCATGGTCGGCGTGAGCAACGACGCTGTTAATTTCCTCCAGTCTGCCATCGGCGCCAAGGTGGCCAAGTTCAAGACAATTCTTACAATCGCCGCAATAGGCATTTTCACAGGTGCGGCCATGAGCAACGGTATGATGGAAGTCGCCCGAAACGGTGTCTTCCATCCTTCGTTTTTCTCCTTTCAGGACGTGATGTTCATTTTTCTGGCAGTGATGGCCTCGGACATTGTCCTGTTGGACATTTTCAATACATTGGGCATGCCGACTTCCACGACTGTCTCAATGGTGTTTGAACTCCTCGGAGGAACATTCGCGCTGGCATTGATGAAAGTGGCGGGTGATCCTTCGCTTCACGTGGCTGACCTGATGAATACCAGCAAGGCCCTCACGATGATCATGGCGATTTTCGTCTCCGTGGCCATCGCGTTCGTGGTCGGAGCCTTCGTCCAGTACATTTCGCGGACACTGTTCACCTTCGTTTACAAGAACAACTCCCTGAAATGGAAAATCGGCATCTTCGGTGGCCTGGCCTTCACCGCCATCATCTATTTCATGCTGATCAAAGGACTTGGGAACGTATCGTTCATAAGCGATGCCGCACACGAGTGGATAAACACCCATTCGTGGACCATCTGCGGAATCTGCTTCGTCGTCACAGCCGTCCTTTCCCAGGTCCTCTTTGCATTTAAAGTCAATGTCTTCAAGATACTTGTCCTCACCGGAACATTCGCATTGGCGATGGCTTTCGCGGGCAATGACCTTGTGAACTTCATAGGCGTTCCGCTGGCCGGCTACTCCTCTTTCCAGGATTATTCGGCCAATGCAGGTGGTGACGCGGCAGGCTACATGATGGATTCCCTGAACGGTCCTGCCCATACGCCTGTCCTCTTCCTGATTGCAGCCGGACTGATCATGGTGATTTCCCTCGCCACTTCCAAGAAGGCTTTCAATGTGGTGAAGACCTCCGTGGACCTTGCCCGTCAGGATGCCGGTGACGAGATGTTCGGCTCCTCGAAGATGGCCAGAGTCCTGGTGCGCTTCAGTACCAATACGGCCTCTGCATTGTCAGAACTGGTTCCGAACGGCGTGAAAAGATGGTTCGCCAAGAGGTTTGACAATGAAAATGTCGTCCTTCCTCAGGGTGCGGCCTTTGACGAAATCAGGGCGACGGTGAATCTTGTGGTATCCAGTCTGCTCATCGCACTCGGAACATCATTGACACTTCCGCTTTCCACGACTTATGTGACCTTCATGGTGGCGATGGGTTCTTCACTTGCTGACAAGGCCTGGGGCCGTGAGAGCGCCGTGTTCCGTATTACTGGTGTGATTTCAGTCATCGGCGGGTGGTTCATCACAGCCGGAGCAGCATTTATCCTCTGCTTCTTAGTGGCATTGGCCATGTCGCTCGGCGGTCTGACCATGGCGTCCATCCTCATTGCCCTGTCGATTGTCCTCCTTGTACGCAGCAACATCAAATACAAGAAAAAGCAGGCAGAGGAGAAAGGTGATGTCATTTTCAATCAGATGATTACCTCAGAGGACAATGCCGAGACTCTCCGTCTTCTTACCCAGCATATACGTCAGGGCCAGAGCCAGTTCCTCGATTTTGTCAATGTTAATTATCTCAATGTTACAGAGGGCTTCATCTCCGAAGACCTGAGCAGACTCCAGAAAGCCGAGTCCGCCATGCGGAAGCAAAGACAGGAACTGAAGCAACGCAGGCGTAAGGAAATGCTGGGTCTGCGCCGGATAGATCCTGGTGTGGCGATTGAGAAGAGCACCTGGTTCCACCTGGGCGTGAACAGCTGCGAGGATATGCTTTACAGTTTGAGGCGTATCTGTGACCCGTGCGAAGAACATATCGACAACAGTTTCGTGCCGCTGGAAAAGGACCGTATCAAGGAATTCCTTCCGCTCCGGGATACATTGCTCTACCTGCTCAAAAGGGCTGTCGTGGTAATCTCCACGGAGAATTATACTGACTCTGACAAGCTCCGCGAGCAATGTGAGGAGTTCAAAAGCTGTCTGTCATCTACCAGACAAGGCCAGATAGAACGGATGCAGACATCCAAGGAAAACATTACTGTCTCCTATGTCTATCTGAATCTGCTTCAGGAAACACACGAAATCGCAAGCTCGCTGCAGCATCTTCTGCGTGCCTCCAAGCATTTCGCCAAGGAATAATCTGTGAATCGGCGGACTTACTTGTTCAATGAAAAGTGGAAGTCGAGTCCGCCGGTATGTGCAATCTGGACATTTATCGTGCCCCCATGCAGCAGAACGGCATTCTTGACGATGGCAAGTCCGAGGCCGGTGCCGCCCAATTTCCTCGAACGCCCTTTGTCCACGCGGTAGAACCTCTCGAACAGATGCGTAAGATGCTCAGGCGGAACACCTGCGCCATTGTCAGAAAAACTGAACCAGAGCTTGTTCTTTTCCTCCTTGAGACATTGGACTGTGATGGTGGTGCCTTCACCGGCGTATGCGATGGCATTGTCCGTCAGATTTCTGAAAATCGAATAGATAAGCTGCTGGCTTCCGTGGACTGTCGTGCCCGGTGCAATGAGGATGAGGAATTTCATCTTTTTCGCTTCCATGTCAAGCTCTGTGGCTTTCCTGATGTTCTGGAGCATCGCTTCCACGTCTATTTCCTCAGTGGAGAATGAGGTGAAGGCATCATCGATCTTGGAAAGCAGCGTGATGTCGGAAATCAGATTGCCGAGCCTTTCACTCTGCGCGTGGCATCTTTCCAGAAAATCGTTTCTTGTCGTCTCATCGAGGTCAGGATTGTCAATGATGGTTTCCAGATAGCCCTGAATGCTGCTGACAGGCGTTTTCAGTTCATGGGCAATGTTCTGTGTCAGCTGTCGTTTGAGCCTGGTCTTGTCATCCTCGCTGTTCTGGAGCTTGGCATATAGGTGTACGATGTTCCGGGAAATCTCTCCGAGCTCGTCGTTGGAGAAAGTTATGTCCGCATTCCGGATGTCCTGATTCTTCTCAGCCATGTCCGCGAACTCCCTCAGGTGGCTGATGTTGAGCTGCAGTTTGTACAGATACACGTAGAAGATGAACAGAAGGCTGAGCGACAGGGCAAGCGCCAGAAAAAAATAGTTCCTGTCAGAAGCCAGCATCAGTCCCATCGACACGTCGTAGATGTGTGCGGTTCTGATTATCAGACCGTTGTCCTTGAATAGTGTGGCGGAATAGAACCATTGTCCGCCCAATGTCCTTGACTCCCTCTGCAGGGCATAGCCGCTTCCGTTCTTGAGCGCGTCACTTATCTCATCCCTGTCCAGATGGTTTTCCATTTCAGAGCCGCCTTCTGTCCCGCTGTCGTACCGGACATTTCCGTCAATGTCCATGATCGTCACGCGGATGTTCTCTTTTTTCAGACGGCTTATATAGTTCCGGAAAACGGTGGAATCCGTCTCGAGAAAGTCGTGGATGTCATTGTTGCAGTCCTGCAGCCTCGTGTTCAGGCTCTCGATCCGATAATTCTTCTCCCTCTGGTACTGGAAGTAGATGAAGCACAATGCGAATGACAGGAACAATATCGATACTGTCAGGAACAGTTTCGAGGCAAGGGAGGAGAACTTGTGTTTCATGACTGTAACTGCTTGTCCTCGAAGCAGTAGCCGTAGCCGTGTCTCGTGGAGATGTTGTTTCCGTATTTGCCGAGTTTCTTGCGGAGGCGGGTGATGTTCACATCGACTGTCCTGCCTAAGACTACCACGTCGTCAGGCCAGACTTTGCCGAGAATCTCATCTCTTGTGAAAACGTGCCCGATGTCGGAAACGAGAATCCTGAGTATTTCAAACTCCGTCTTGGTAAGCTCGGTGTCATTTCCGTCCACAAGTGCTTTCTTTCCGTTCATGTCGAGCGTGAGCGTCTTGTACGAAAGTCTCGCAGGATCGGAAGATGCGGAGCCCACTCTGCGGAGCACGGCATTGACCCTGGATACTACTTCCCTTACGGAGAAAGGTTTGGCGATATAGTCGTCAGCGCCGAGGTCGAAGCCCTTCAGCGTGTCTTCTTCGGTATCTTTGGCAGTGATGAATATGATGGGGATTTTCGCGCTTTCCGGATTCTTTTTCATCATCTGAGCCATCTGGAAACCGGAAATGCCTTCCATCATCACATCCAAGAGCACCAAGTCATAGCCGATGATGCCTCTCATCAATGCGTCCTCTGCCGAAAGTGCCGTGGCTGTTTCATATCCGGCCTTGTCGAGATTGAATTTCAGGATGTTGCATATATCCGCTTCATCATCGACTACAAGAATTTTTTTTACTCCGTCCATAATGGTTCAGTTTTCGCAAAGTTAGTCTTTAATTGTTTTGTTCATGTTAATCTTCGCCTTTTCTTTCAGCTCTTTCAGGCTCGGAAGCTCTTCACTCTCATCCTCTCCGTAAATCATGAGCAGCTGGTCCCCGGACTGAAGCTCGACCTGTCCGTCAGGGACGATGAAACGGCTGTCCCTTCTGATGATCACCACCCTCGCATTGTCAGGAAGCTGTATCTCCTTGAGTGTTTTGCCGTTGGACAAATCGTCATCGGAAAGCGTGTAGTCCTGCAGTTTTCCGGCTTCTTCCGGAATTTCCAGGCCGAACGTGTCCGGTTCCTTCTCTTCCGGCAATGCCAGGTGAAGCAGTTTGGCCACTCTCGGGATAGACATGCCCTGGAACATCAGCGACAGCAGCGTTATGAAGAACACGATGTTGAATATTTGTTCCGAGCCTGGGATACCTTCCACTATCGGGTATGTGGCGAAAATAATCGGCACAGCGCCCTTCAGGCCCACCCAGGACGTGAAAATCTTGGCCTTGAATGAGATTTTCCTGAACGGAAGCAGGCACAGCAGCACTGTAAGTGGCCTTCCCACGAAAATCAGGAACAGACCGATAAGCAGCGCAATCGGCGCCACGGTCATCATCTCCTTAGGATTTACGAGCAGACCGAGCGTGAGGAACATACCTATCTGCATGATCCAGGTCATACCATCCATGAAGGAAAGAATTTCCTTTCTGTGGTTCATCGGCTTGTTTCCTATGATGAAGCCGGCGATGTAAACAGCCAGATAGCCGTTGCCCTGTATCATCTGGGTCAATGAGAATGTGAACATGCTGACCGCAAGCAGCAGGATGGAGTACAATGGCGTGCTGTTCAGCTTGATGCGTGTGAGAGACCATACGGTCGCAAGTCCCATCAGGACGCCCGTGAGGCTACCGATAGTCATCTGCTTGGTCAATGTCCAGGTCACTCCGAGTATCATCTGGCTATAGTCGATGCCCTCTATTCCGGCCGCAGGGTCGAAAAGGAGTTTGGCTATCTGTATCAGCACGATGGTAAGTACATAGGCCATCGGGTCATTACTACCGGACTCCAGCTCCAGCATCGGCCTGAGGTTCTCCTTCAGCTTCATGTTGGCGTTGCGGAGAATGTTGAACACCGAGGCTGAGTCGGTTGAGGACATGACTGCCGCCAGCAGGAAGCACATCACTATCGACATGCCCTCGTCCAGATGCCGTACACGGGTGAGAAGGAGTATGAATCCGCCGGTGAACAGCGCTGTCAGGAACACTCCCACCGTGGACAGTACTATTCCTTCTTTAAGTACAGGTTTTATGCTGTTGAATTTCGTCTCAAGACCGCCGCAGTACAGAATGACGCAGAGCGCTATGGTACCGATGAACTGGGCAATCTGGAAATTGTCGAAAGCCAGTCCGAGGCCCTCCACGCCGAAAGCCATTCCCACGACGATGAACAGAAGCAGGACCGGGACCCCGAACTTGAATCCGGCCCGGCTGATGAGTGTCGCCGTGAAAATCAGTATGGAACCGATGAGGAGTATGTTCTCCGGTGAAAAATGTATCATAGTGTTGTCCTGTGTTTCTTTTCGTAGTCCCTGCACCAGTCCTGTAGCGGGCATTCCCCGCATTTGGGCTTCCTGGCGGCGCAGATGTAGCGTCCGTGCAGGATGAGCCAGTGGTGCGCCCTGGCCCGGAGGCTTTCCGGGATGTGTGCCTCAAGCTCTTTCTCGACAGCGTCCACCGTCTTCCCGTCAGAGAGCCCCATCCTGTGAGATACCCTGAACACGTGGGTGTCCACGGCGATCACCGGCTTGTCGTAGATCACCGAGGCAAGCACATTGGCCGTTTTCCGCCCTACTCCGGGCAACGTCATCAGGCTGTCGATGTCCGATGGAACCTCGCCGCCGAAATCGGCATGGCCGGGAGTGTCAACGATGTTGATTTTCACGCCGTTATAGTGGACGGCGGTGTTCTTCGAAAGTATGGTTATTCCGCGCTCGCGCTCAATGTCGTTTGAGTCCATGACCCTTTCCTGAACCTGCTCGTTGGCTCTGAATATGCCGCTCTGCTTGAGCATTTCGTCAACGAGGGTGGTCTTGCCGTGGTCAACGTGCGCTATTATGGCTATATTTCTTACGTCTTCTCTCTTTGCCAAAAGGATTCACCCGTTCCTGAAAAAATTTGTGATGATAAAAGCTGAAAACGGTCTTCGGATGGCTGTTTTTCCGTCAGCGCGCACAAAAACAGACCGAAATCTTTGTGCGTCCTGACGAAAAAACCCCCGACAGACGACCGCGCCGTCGCCAAATGCGACGGAAAACCTGCGCTTGCAAAAGCTTCTAAAAAGCACTTTTTCGGCGGAACGCGAGGTCCCGCCGAAAATCCGTGTATGTTTTGATTATTCGCCCTTCATCTCAAGGAGCTTAACCTTACCCTCATAGGAAGCAACGCTGACCTTGATGGAATCGGTGATAGCAGCCTTGATGTCGTCCTCGGTAACACCGAGATCCTTGAAAGCATAATCGGTGGGCATGAAGAGATCGAGATCCATGATCTCCGGAAGACCCATGGGATCGATACCGCTGTCGATGCCCTTCTCGGCATACTCCTTGACAACGCCCTTGAGTCCCATTTTCATCATCCACGGGGGGATACCGATAATCTTTCTGTCGTCGCCCATGCCTCTTGCGGCGTAGACAATCTTGAGGAACGGAGCCCACTTCATGTTGTAGCAGCTGATAGGCCATGCCTTGGCGCCGGTGCTGCGCTCTGCCGCTCCGACAATGGACTCACCGACCTGACGGACGGTAAGCATAGCTGTACCTCCTCTGGGATACATGGTGAAGGGAAGCTTGTCCATTCTCTTTATCTGCTCGATAAGGATAACCCAAACGGGCTTTCTGCCGGGCTGAGTGCCGAAGATGTAGGGCAGCTCGAGAACGGCAACATCGAAGTTGTCATCAGCATAGGAGAAAGCGACGTTCTCCTGGTCGATACGGCTTCTGATATAGGGGTGCTTCTCGCAGAGCTTCATATCCGGACGCTCTTTGGCAAGGTAGGAGAAGTAAGAGCCGAGGATAACGGCCTTCTTGTAACCGAGCTCCTTGCAGATGGGAAGAAGTCTCTTGAGCGGAGCGATGTTGTACTTGTAGTAAGCATCGTAAACGGGTGCGGGGAACTCGACTCTCTCGTCAACGCCTGCGGCGAAAACGAAGCAGTCGCAGCCGGCCATGAGCTCTTTTATCTCGTCGTCGGTCTTCTCGTAGATGTTGCACATTACGATCTCCATCTCCTCGGGGATGGGAGCTCCTTCGGGAAGGGGCGGGAGAGCAACAGACTTGACGCTGTGGCCTCTGTCAATGAAAATACGTGCTGCGGCGCTGCCGAGAAGGCCGGTGCCGCCAATCATAAATACCTTCATTTTGTTTACCTCCAATATATTTGCAATAGCTTACTTATTATACTTTTTATATCGGTAATAGTCAAGCGATAAAACATAAAAAAGTGTACTAAAGTACAGCGAAAAAAGAGTCTTTCTTTGTGTA
>OHIL01001045.1_pt1 | contig 10267 bp, 10 predicted proteins | sample 1568231 | NCBI WGS metagenome assembly OHIL01 (sample SAMEA3879565, study PRJEB24766) | human gut metagenome | biome: human-associated habitat; feature: feces | place: USA | collected 1985/1987 | reverse complement strand
CACGCTCTTGAGCCCCGCAAAGTGGATGACCGCGTCAATCTTATTCTCGGCGAAAATTTTTGTCAGCGCCTCTTCGTCGCGGATATCCGCCTGATAGAACTTAAAGTCCTTGCCCGCAAGTTCTTTTATTCTTTTGAGGCTTTCGGGCTTGCTGTTGACAAAATTATCGAGTATAATGATATCGTATCCTGCGTTGAGCAGCTCTATGCTCGTGTGCGAGCCGATGAAGCCGGCACCGCCGGTTACTAAGACAGTGGACATTGAAATTACCTCCATACTCTTATTTAGTTATATTATACTCACAAAGTAGGCAAAAGAAAAGAGCAAAAGCGCTTTTTTTGCGCTGAAAAATGCACGGAAAAGGGGAACAAATATGGAACTTTACGATAAAATTCATTCAAACGAGGAGCTCAAGACTTATATCCTTGCGGGCAACCGCGTTTTAGGCGAACTGGGCTTTACCGAACACGGACTCGCCCACGCGGGCACGGTCTCCAAAATGTCGCGGGAGATACTCGAAATTCTCGGATACAGCGACCACGAGTGCGAGCTTGCGGCGATAGCCGGCTATATGCATGATATCGGCAATATGATAAACCGCTGCGACCATGCGCAGAGCGGCGGCATACTCGCCTTTAATATTCTTCGCAGCCTCGAGGTAAACCCGAAGGACATAGCGATGATAGTCGGCGCGATAGGCCATCACGATGAAAAGACGGCGGCGCCCGTCAGCCCCGTTGCCGCGGCGCTCATCCTCGCGGACAAGAGCGACGTGCGCAGAAGCCGAGTGAGAAACAGCAAAACAGTCAGCACTGATATTCACGACAGAGTCAACTACGCGGTCGTGGACTCGGAGCTTGAGGTTGACGGAGAGGAAAGAATAATCATCCTGCGTCTGAAGATAGATACGGAAATCTGTCCGGTTATGGAATACTTCGAAATTTTTCTCGAGCGCATGGTGCTGTGCAAAAAATCCGCCGCCCGTCTCGGCTGCAGCTTCGAGCTGATAATCAACGACACGAGATTGCTGTAACTGTGCGTTTTTTAATCTTTCAAATATAAGCAAAACATAATTATAAAAACAAATCCGGGGTCGATGACCCCATGCCGTCAATGAGGGGTTTTGAAATGAAAGTAAAAAAGAAAAACATAATCTGGCTCTGTGCCAACGTCGCGGTTTTCGCGCTGTTTGTGTTCTTTTTCCGCGTGAAGTTCGTCGCGGCGGCTGCGGTCGTCTATTCCGCGGCGAGCATAGGCTTTTTGACCTTTGACCTGTGCAGAGGACGCACCGAAAGCCTGTGGTGTGCGCCGATGGTGCCCATAGCGCTCATGGTTTTCGAGACGGAGGTAAACAATCCCATCGATTCGTTCGGCGCAATGCTCTGCGTGAGCGTTATTATAGCAACGGTGCTGACAATTACGGCTTTCCTCGTATGCAAGAAGAAGTTCGCGGGCTTCAGCGTGGGCGGACTGCGGCAGGCGCTGTTTCTGCTGCTTGCGGCGCTTGCGATAATGGGCTGCGCCATGACGCTCAACAACACCTTCACCCGCGGCGCGCACAATGTCAGCGCGGTGGTTATCGAGACGGACGACGACCTGCGAACGGTGTTTTATGACGGCCCGCACCGTATCCGCGTGACGCCGAGAAAGGGCGCGGGAGTCGATGCGTGGATAGACCTGCCCAAGGGGCGCTGTGGCAAGGTGAAAGTCGGCGACACTGTCGAGGTCAAGGCGGAGACCGGACTTTTCGGCGTGCGAATCTGCTCGCTTGCCGAATAATAAGGAGAGAATATGCAGGAGCTTTCAAATATCAATGTCATAAAAGAAATACTTTCGGCCAACGGCTTTACTTTTTCAAAATCGCTCGGCCAGAACTTTCTGATAAATCCGACCGTCTGCCCGCGAATGGCGGAGGCCTGCGGCGCAGACGAAACCACCGGCGTTATTGAGATAGGCGCGGGAATCGGCGTGCTGACGGCGGAGCTTGCAAAGAGGGCAAAAAAAGTCGTCTCGCTCGAGCTTGACACCCGCCTCATCCCCGTCCTTGCAAAGACGCTTGAGGATTTCGACAATGTCGAGGTGCTGAACGCCGACGTGCTGAAAACCGACCTCGGCGAGCTTATCGCCGCCCGCTTTGCCGGTATGCGTGTTGTCGTCTGCGCAAACCTGCCGTATTATATAACCTCGCCCGTTATCATGTACCTGCTCGAGAGCCGCATACCGATAGACGCGGTGACGGTCATGGTGCAGAAGGAGGCGGCTGCGCGGCTCTGTGCGCCCGTCGGGAGCAGAGACGCCGGAGCGGTCACTGTGGCGGTCAACTACTACGCCGACGCGAAGAAGCTCTTCGATGTTTCGGCGGGCTCGTTCATGCCCGCGCCCAAGGTGGACAGCAGCGTGATAAGGCTCGATATCAGACCCGAGCCGCCCGTCAAGATAACGGACGAAAAATTCTTTTTCCGCGTGGTCAAGGCGGCGTTCGGTCAGCGCAGAAAGACTGCGTCGAACTCGCTCAGCGCGGGGCTGGGTATTCCTAAAGGCAAAATAAACGCGGCAATAGCCGAGGCGGGCTTCCCCGCGAGCGTCAGGGCGGAGAGCCTCAAAATGGAGGATTTGGCGCGCCTGAGCGAATGCATCGCGGCGAGGTGCATATAAAGGACGAAATTTTATGCTTTTACTTTCTGTAAAATATACGGCAAGACCCGGCGGCGGAGAAAAATTCGTCAGGGAGATAACCGACTCCGGTATTTTGGACGCCGTCCGTGCCGAGGACGGCTGCATAAGCTACGACTGTTATTTTTCGGCGGAGAGCCCCGACACAGTGCTGCTAATCGAAAAATGGGCTTCGCCCGAGCAGCAGGAAGCGCACATTCAATCGGCGCACATGGCAGAGCTGATGAATATCAAGGAGAAATATATTTTAGACACGGCGGTCGAAAAAGCCGTTTTATAAAGAGCTTTAAAAGCGCAAAAAGTTTAAAAATTAAGGCATCCGTAAAGCGGATGCCTTTGTTCGTACAAAAATGTGATGTGAATTTTGTGCTTTATTGTCCGATTCTATCAGTCGAGGGTCTTGACGAGCTCCTTGAGGTAAGCCTTGAAGCTGTCGCCTATCTCGGGATGCTTGAGGGCAACCTCACAGTTTGCCTTCATGATGCCGAGCTTGTTGCCCATGTCGTAGCGGATGCCGTCGAAATCATAAGCTACGAGGTCGCCTCTTGCGCCGAGCTCGCTCATAACGTCGGTCAGGAACAGCTCCTCGCCGGGCTTGATATCGGTCAGACCCTTTTCGAGCATACCGAAAACCTCGGGAGGAAGAACGACTCTGCCGAGGATGGCGTAGTTCGACATGACCTGCTCGGGGGTGGGCTTCTCAATGATTTTGTGGCAGCTCATCGCGCGGCCCTCAAGAGGGGTGACGTCGAGCGAGCAGTACATCGAGATGAGGTTATCGGGAACTTCCTTGACGCCGACAACGCCCTTGCCGTACTTCTCATAGGCTCTGCAGAGCTGAGCGGTTACCGGGTCATCGCTGACGGTGACGTCGTCGCCGTAGAGAACCGCGAACGGCTCGTCGCCGACAAAGCTCTTGCCGCAGAGGATTGCATGGCCGAGACCCTTGGTCTCCTTCTGGCGGATGAAATATATATTTGCAAGGTTTGCGACAGCCTTGATCTCTTCGTAGATTTTTTCCTTATTCTTCTTGCCGGCAAGATTTGCCTCAAGCTCGAAGGAATGGTCGAAGTGGTCTTCAATAACTCCCTTGCCGCGGTTGGTTATGATAAGGATGTCCTCGATTCCCGCCGCAACGGCCTCTTCTACAAGATACTGGATAGCCGGCTTATCGACTATGTTGAGCATCTCCTTCGGGACTGCCTTGGACGCGGGGAGAACTCTTGTGCCGAGACCTGCCGCAGGGATAATGGCCTTTTTGACTTTCATTTTAAAACAAACCTTTCTTTATTATTTTATAAGCAGCTCTACCGCATAAAGCAGCAGATTGTATATAATATAATAACCGATATAGCTCGCAAAAGCAAGCAAAATCGATGTTCCGCCCCTTCTCATTGTCGCCGCCTCAAACGCGCGGTCGTCGGGGAACGCGGCGCGGAGCTTCTGCACTTTTGCCGTAACGCTGCGCTTATAGAGCGGGTTTGCGATAAACCCGGCGACAATGTGCAGAACAATCTGTATGCCGAGCATCGGGAGGATAGGTATTATCGCCGACATCACTTTTTCGAGTGCCGCCGCAACATCCGCCTGAGACGAGGTGTATATCGCCTCCGAATACGCCTGATAGGCGGTTGTGAACGCCTCGACCTTTGAAGTAAACGGCAGGGCTACGGCGAGCATCAGACCCATAAATATGAGCCCCGCCTGCCAGAGCTTGCGGTAAAACAGCCAATAGGGGCTGAAGAAAAACGCCGCCCAGTTGAAGGATATTTTCTTTTTCTTCTCGGCCATAGCCTTGAATTTCGGGATATATCTCGCGCTCGCCGACTGCACCGTGCAGGCGATGTCCTTGACCTTTGCGCCGTCTATCTCGCTCTCGGGGTCGAGTGTCACGCCGTAGAGGAACGGGTTGCCCGCCTCGCCCGCCTTGAAGAACGGGTTGAACGGCTGCGCGCCGCCCGCAGTCAGGGGAGCGCAGTTTGTGCAGCTGAGCGAATGGGGCTCGTTCTCCGAGCCGCAAACGGGGCATATCTGCGTGTTCTGGCTGTCCTGCGTCTGCTCCTCAGTATGAGGCTCGGCTCTGTATTCGGGCGTCTCGGGCTGCCAGACGTAGCCTTCGGCATGGCGGGCTGCGTTGACGCACTCGCCTCTCTCGTCCCAGCATGAGCGGTGCTGCGGAGTGCCGCAGACCGGGCAGACGACTATATCGTCATCTTGATCGAAGCTCCTGCCGCAGGCAGGGCATTTCTGACCGTTGAAATCCATATTCTTTCCATTCACCTTTCCGACGGATGCTGTTATCCATCTTCCTTTTCCGATTATACCACAAATATCAATGATTATTGTATACGAAATTGAGATAAATTTTAATTATTATGTGAACAAACAGCGATTTTAAGCCATATTTTAAATTTTAACAAGAAAAAGCCCCACTAGAGGCGCACTCCGTAAGGAAGTGCGCCTCAGTTATATTCGCCTGACGGCGAGTTATATTGTCCTTCGGGCAGTGATATTATGCTTCGCATAGTTATGTTGCCTGCGGCAGTTTAACCGACGAATATAATATCACTTTTATCCATAGACACAGCGAGCTTCGATTTTTTGGAATAGTACGAAAAGAAGGCAGTACAAATTTTGTGCTGCCTTCTTCCTTACGGAGCCTCTCTTGAGAGGGAGCTTTTGCCGTAAAAGCCATAGTCTATAATCTACAGTCTCACTTCACGTTTCTCCACAGCGTGCGGTCGAGAGAGCGGTACTGCACGGCCTGGGATATGTGGTCGGAGTTCACCGTTTCGCTGCCGTCGAGGTCGGCGACGGTGCGCGCTATGCGCAGAATTTTATCGTATGCGCGGGCGGAGAGCTCTAATTTTTCGAACACCCTTTCGAGCAGTATCATGCCCTCGGGAGTCGGGCGGCAGAACTTTTTCGTCTGCGCCGCGTCCATCTTCGCATTGCAGGCTATGCCGCTGCCCCTGAGGCGCTCGGTCTGAACGGCGCGCGCCGCATTGACGCGCTTTCTGATATCCGCGGAGCACTCCTCCTGCGAGGTTCCGGACAGGCTTGCAAATTCAACGGGCGGCACCTCGATATGTATATCCAATCTGTCGAGCAGAGGACCGGAGAGGCGCGAAAGATAGCGCTGCACCGACTGCTGCGTGCAGGTACATTGACGGGTCGGGTGCCCGTAATATCCGCAGGGGCACGGGTTCATGGCGCAGACTATCATCGCCGAGCACGGATAAGAGAGCGACGCGGAGACGCGGGAAATCGTTATCTTCGAGTCCTCCATCGGCTGTCGCAGCACCTCCATTGCCTGGCGCGAGAACTCCGGCAGCTCATCGAGGAACAGCACTCCGTTATGCGCCAAGGATATCTCGCCCGGGCGCGGAATTGTGCCGCCGCCCGAGAGACCTGCGGGCGAGACGGTGTGGTGCGGCGAGCGGAACGGGCGCTGGGTAATCAGCGACACGCCGTCCGGCAGCGCTCCCGCGACGGAGTAGAGCTTCGTAGTCTCGAGGCTCTCTTCAAACGTCATGTCCGGCAATATGGACGGCAGGCGCTTTGCGAGCATACTCTTTCCCGAGCCGGGCGGGCCGACCATGATTATATTGTGTCCGCCTGCGGCGGCTATTTCGAGCGCACGTTTTACCTCCGCCTGTCCTCTGACGTCGCGGAAGTCCGGCGCAAATTCATCGGGCGCGTAGCTGTCTCTGAAATCGTCGAACCGCGCGGGAGCTATCGTCTCCTCGCCGCGCAGGTGCTTTATCAGCTTTTCGACGCTTCTGACGGGGATTACGTCTATGCCCTTGACAACCGAGCTTTCCGCCGCGTTTTCCGTCGGAACAAACACGGTCTTTATTCCGCTCTTTGCGGCGGTTATAACCATGGGCAGTGCGCCGTCGACACGGCGGACGAGCCCGTCGAGCGCGACTTCGCCGATGAACGCCGTGTTGTCGGAGTCAAAGTCTATCTGTCTGCCGGCCTTGAGCAGCGCCATGAGAATGGGCAGGTCGTATACCGAGCCCTCCTTGCGCGTGTCCGCGGGCGCGAGATTCACCGTAATTCGGCTGACGGGAAACGCGAAGCCCGTGTTTTTTATCGCGGAGCGGACTCTGTTTTTCGCCTCGCTTATCGCGGCGTCGGGCAGTCCGACGATGTCAAATCTCGGCAGACCCTGCGAGAGATCCGCCTCAACCTGAACAGTGTAGCTGTCCATGCCGAAAAGCCCCATGCTGTTTATCCGTGCAAACAAAATAATTCCCCCGATACGCAATCAAAAAAGTCCCCCGAGCTGTCTCGGAGGACTCACTTTGGTTTTTTGTCAGTCTGCCTCGGCAGTGGTTGTGGTTGAAGGATCGGTCCAGTTCATCTCGTACTTCTCGCCGTAGGTGTACTCGAACGAGCAGGGAAGCGTGCCTATCCCGGCAAGAGTGCCGTCGCCTGTAATAGTGGTCGTTATCTTCTCGGTTCTTATGTACTCGACGGAAGCGACGGTGTTATCCTCTGTGTTTATAACGCAGATTATCCTGCACTCGGTGTAGGTCAGAGACTCGATATCGGTGAAGCTGATATAGCCCTTGAGCTTGTCTCTGAACTCCTTGACGGCCGCGTCTCTGTCGGCCTCGGAGCCGAGATTGAACGCCTTCTTGACAACATCGACGCTCGGCTCCTTAATGACAAGGGTAAGCGTGCGGCTGCTGTTGTCTTCGCTCGCCTCTATCTCGGCCGATTCAACGTCGGCGGCAGTGAGTGTGCTCGACCAGCTCTCGCCGGATACGGGGAAGAGCGCGGTCAGATCCTCGCCGTACTTAGTCTCGGCGTTTCTGCTCTCCTCAAAGGCTTTCTTTGTGCCGGCGAAAACGAACTTCTTGAGCGTGGGAACGGCCTTTTCGAGCAGGGTATTGCGCTCGCCGTCCTCGGTTCCGCATATGATATTCGAAACGTTTTCGGTGCTCTGGAATTTCTTAACAGCCGGTTTCTTGACCTTGACGGCGTTGATAACGCTGTTGTAGTAATTGACCATTGCCTCCTTGCCAACGGGCATCTCGGACATCGCGGCAACTGTCGTCTGCTCAGTGTCGGTGGTGCCGGCGTCGCACGCCGCAAACGAGAAGAACATCGCGGCAATAAGCACGAACGCACATACGGCATAGATCTTTTTTTTCATGAAGGTTAAGTCCCCTTTCGTTTTTAAGCGGAAGCGCACAATTTTATTATGCTGCGCCGCAGTTCCGCTGCTCTTTAGACTGAATTATTATAACATATTTATTTGAATTATTACAGTAAAATTAACAAAACCGCCCATTTTTGTTATAATTATCGAAAAACAGGCGGTTTATTTGGTTATAATATACAAACGATTAGTCGGAAAGACCCTTTTCGTCGAAGAGGAATGCGGTTTCGAGCGCCACGCCGAGAACAGCCTCAACCGTCTTTATGTCGAGATTGTCCGCAGTGTCGAGTCTCGTGTGGTAATATTTCGCCGGAGCGGGGTCCATTGCGGACACGGAAACGGCCTTCATGCCCGCCTGAGTGACGGCGGCGGCGTCGGTAGCGCCGAAGAAAACGCTCTTATAGGGCAGGTCGAGACCGGTCTGCTTTGCGGCCTCTTTAACGAGCGCGCACGCGCCCGCGTCGTTCTTAACGGTACCCGTGAGGTCGCGCGAATAGACGGCGGCGAAGTCGTAGTCGCGTATTGTGTCAAGCCCGACAAAAACCGTCTCGACATCGCTCAGCTCATTTTTATGAGCCTTGCAAAACGCCTTTGCGCCGCGCAGACCCGCCTCCTCCGAGCCGGTGAGAACCACCCAAACCTCGGTATTTTCAAAGCGTATGTCGTGCTGCTGCATATATTTTACTACTGCCATGGAGATAAAGCAGCCCGTGAGGTCGTCATTAGCGCCCATGACGGGACGCTTCTTGTTTTCAAAGAAAAGAGCCGTAAAGAGAATGGGTATCCACGCGAGGAAAACATATCTCATGACGTTGAGAGCGCCGCTGTCCGCCGCAGAAAAGGCGTGACCCGCCGCAACCGCCCAGATGCCGAGCACAAGTCCGAGCAGGATGCCGACAAAGCTCAGGCCGATTATCGGCACGAGCAGCTTCGAGCCGCCGTAATAGGTGAATCTCCACTCGTTGGCGCTGTCCGCGTGGCCGGAGAAAATTATGCGGCGCCTGACCTCGCCCTTGGGCTTTCTGACGGCGACGACGTTATGCGACGTCTTTTTGGGGAAGAAGGGGTCGAGCAGCTTCTTGTAGAGCAGGAACTCGACAATTGCAAAAATAAGCGAGAGCGCGCAGAGAGCCAACGCTATGGCGCTCATGCCGAAGAAGAAAAGGACTATGGCGGCGATCATCATTATGCCGTCCGTCAGTATCCAGCCGAGGAACGCACCGGGGTGCACGTCAAAGGGCTCGATTTCGACCTTGTCGCACGCGCCGTCGAGCTCGGCTGCCATGAGCTTCTGAGCCTCGTGCTCCTGCTCGCTGCCCGCGGGTCTGGGTCCTACGTCCTTGCAGATTTTTTTGATCCCGCGAACCGAGAAGTTCGTCATCTCTCTGAGCGCGGACGGATAGTTTTTGACACTGTCCTGAGCTTTCATGATAAAACCCCTTTCGTTTTAAAGATTCCGCCTTGTGTTTGACACGGCAGATATATTGTGATATATTTGTGTCGCAGCCGAAAGCTGTCGAAACCTCAATAGGAGATATGGAAAATGAATAAGAATGTACGCTCGATACTCGCGATTATTCTCGCGGTAATTCTCGTTGCCCTCGTCGGCACATACGCCATTCTCAAGGTACGCTCGAGGAACGACAAAGTACCGGACGGAACCTCGGGCGAGTCTCTGTCCGAGAGCCGCTCCGCAGAAGTTACCGCGTCGGAATCCGAAATTCAAAGCACCGCTGCCCAAACCGAAAAGCCGACCGCCCAAAAGACCACGAACGCCCCCTCGGGAGGCAGTTCCGAATATGAATACGCATACGCGGGCTTTTCGCCGAAGGTGACTAAAATAGACGAAGAAAAGTGGTATCTGACCCTCGTCAACCGCGACTACATTTTGCCTGCGGATTACACGGTCAAGACCGCGCAGACCGTTGTGGACATCTACGGCGGATACAGCTACGGGCTGCTCGACTACCGCGTCGCTCCGCACTATATAGAGATGTATAACGCGGCGCTCGAGGACGGGATCAAGCTCTCGCCCCTGTCGGGCTACCGCTCGATAGCGCATCAGAAAAGAAACTTCGAGGCGAGGATAAGCCTCTACATGAAGCAGGGCTACAGCAAGAAGCAGGCGACGATAATGGCGTCAGAGATAATCCTGCCTCCGCAGACGAGCGAGCACAACGCGGGACTGTGCATGGATATACTCTCGATATACGAGAGCTTCGAGAACACGAAGGAATACCGCTGGCTTCAGGCTCACGCCGCGGACTACGGCTTTGTGTTAAGATACCCCAAGGACAAGCAGAATATAACGAAGATAACCTTTGAGCCCTGGCACTGGCGCTATGTCGGCGTTGAGGCCGCAAAGGAGATGAAGGCGAAAAATCTGTGCCTTGAGGAATATCTCGGCGTGGCATAACAGCC
>OHIL01001044.1_pt1 | contig 10271 bp, 9 predicted proteins | sample 1568231 | NCBI WGS metagenome assembly OHIL01 (sample SAMEA3879565, study PRJEB24766) | human gut metagenome | biome: human-associated habitat; feature: feces | place: USA | collected 1985/1987 | reverse complement strand
TTTATTGAACCCGTCATGCCGTCTTCCGCCGGCGTCAAAATAACCTCGGCACCAAAATGGCGCATCAGTTTAATTCGTTCCTGCGACATGTTTTCCGGCATGATAATCACCAGTTTATATCCTCTGGCCGCGCAGACGGCCGCCAGTCCGATACCCGTATTTCCCGAAGTCGCTTCGACAAAAACCGTGTCTTCCCTGACCAAACCGGCCTCTTCGGCCTTTTCAATCATTTTCAGGGCAACTCTGTCCTTTACCGAAAAAACCGGATTGTAAAATTCACACTTGGCCAGAATATTGGCCTTGACCTTAAATTTTTTCGCCAGCCGCGACAAATTAACCAGCGGCGTCCGGCCGACCATTTCCGTAACCGAATTATATATCTTTTGCATTTTGCCCTCTAATTTGTTCATAAACCCCAAAATATCCTTTTCTTAGCATCGGGTCTCAAGTAGTATAAGAATAATGACAATTTGTTAAAAATAAAGAAATGAAACTAAAAAAAACGCGGTTTTTTATCATTTTCAGCCTGCTTTTTTTATCCCTGCCCGCCCACGCGACCAGTTTGGATGAAATTTATCGTGACCTGGTGCGTTCAGACAATAGCGGCTATCTGCCGATGTTTGTCAAAAACCGCAATGCGCCCGACTTTCTTCTCGACGACGAAGCCGCCAAACAGATTATGCCGCCCAAGGAAACCAAAACGATTGACATGAAAGCCGTCAACCTTGAAAGCGAACGCCTGAAACGCGAAGCGGCGCTCAAGGCTGCGCGTCTGAAATGGCAGAATACTTTGCTTGCCGTCAAAAACAATCATGTCACGCCGGTAGAGTTGGAAGAAATCCAAAAACATGTCAACGATAACGAACCGCAGGCTGTTGAGTTGTTCGCATGGATGTTTGCCCGCGGCATCGGGGTTCAGACAGACTTAGTCAGGGCTTTTCATCTGTACCGGAAAGCTGCCTCCCTGAATGTTCCCAATGCCAATAACAATGCGGCGCAGGTATACAAAGCCATGACCCGCGAACAGCGCGAAAGTCTCAACGCCCTGAAAAACTAAACCTTGCACTTATCGGCAAAAAGCTTTTGAAAAGCAAGCCAGTGCGCATAGTTTATTTTGGTTTTGCCCTCGAAAATATCATTGATGTCAAGCCACGCGGCCAAACCGTTTTCCGGCGTTTTCCAGTGTTCTTTTCCCGTGTCAAATCCATAAGACGACGCGTCATAAACGATAAAAGTCATGTCATATTTGCAAAATTCGCCGAACGGACGTGCATCGTCGGCAAAATAATTGACATTTTGCTCGTATTTCCGGAGGCCGCCGTCAAGCATAAATTCTATACCGGTTTCCTCAAAAAGCTTGCGAAACAGGCAGCCGCGAAAATCTTCCCTCCGGCCGGCCGAACCGCCGGGAAATTCGGGAACTGAAACCTGTGGCGGATAGGTTACCAAAACCCTGTCGTCTTTTACCAAAATCGCAAAGTATCCTTTCTGCTCAAACGGAATGACGTCGTCGGCATATTTTTCCTTTCCTCTGCGGTCATAAAAGACTTCAACCATTCTCGGCTTCCCTGATAAGTTCGTTGACAAATCCTTTCAGTCCGACCTGACGCACCCTTTTCATTCTTTCGCCGGAAATAATTTTTTGCACTTTGGCAATCGTTTCCTCAAGATCGACATTGACAATCACATAGTCGAATTCGTCCCAATGACTTATCTTGTCCATAATGATGCCCATACGTTTGTTGATGACTTCCTGAGAATCCGTACCGCGCTTTTCCAGCCGGCGGCGCAGTTCTTTGATGGACGGTGGCAGCAAATAAATCGAAACGACGTCCGAACCGGCTTTTTCGCGCATCTGACGGGCGCCGGCCCAGTCCATGTCAAACATCACGTCCTGGCCGATGTTGATAAAGCTGTCCACTTCCGACCGCAAAGTGCCGTAACGGTCGCCGTACTGCGATTCGACATGCTCATAAAAAGCGTCCTGTGCCAGAAACTCGTCGTATTGCTCATTGGTAACGTAATAATAGTCAACGCCGTCTACTTCATTTTCACGCGGCTTACGGGTCGTTACCGAAACTGAAAACTTAATATTGCTGTCACGTTTCAGTATTTCCTTGACAACGGCGCTTTTTCCGGTTCCGGAAGGCGCTTCGATAATAAACATCGCGCCGCGGCGGACTTTCTTCAAACGGTTGATAATTTCATCCATCGGTTTTACTCCATATTTTGTACCTGTTCACGAAACTGCTCAATAAGCGTCTTCAGCTCCATGCCCAGATTGGTTATTTCAATGTCACAGGATTTTGAACAGGTCGTATTGGCCTCGCGATTCAGTTCCTGACACAAAAAGTCAAGCCGCCGACCCACCGCCTCGCCTGAAGACAACAGCTGCCGCGCGGTTTTCACATGCGCTTTCAAACGGTCTATTTCCTCACGTATGTCAGCTCGGGCCACATACAGGCAAACTTCCTGAACCAGCCTGTCTTCGGAAATTTGGCAATCGGCATCCAACAGTTCCTTTATCTGTCCTTTCAGGCGCTCTTTAAGCTTTTGCGGCAGAATTTCAGCCACAATTTCAATTTTTTCGACCCTGATGGCAATCTTATCCAAAATATCGGTCAGCGCTCTGGCTATTTTTTCGCCCTCGGCCCGTCTGTCCTGCAAAAGTCGGTTGCAGGCATTGACAAAACCTTTCTTCAAGTCTTCAAGCAGCCTGCTTTCTTCGTCTTCGCTCAATTCGTCGTCGACCGTTTCAACAACGCCTTTTACCGCCAGAATTTCGCCCGGCGACGGTTTCTTCATTTGTTCGGGATATTTTTCATAAACGGCAACGGCTCTTTCGGCCAGTTTGCTGAGCAGTTCTTCATTGATTTTCACGCCGGTTTCGCCGTCAAAGCCGGTTTCCAGATAAACGCTGAGACTGCCGCGGGAAAAATATTCGGCCGCTTTGTTTTTAACGAACATAGACAAGCTTTCCAATCGGAAAGGCAGTTTGGTTTTAACGTCCAAAGACTTGCCGTTGACGCTTTTCAGCTCAAAAAACCAATCGCAGCGCTTTTTTTCAAAAACGGTTGCACCGTCGGTTCTGGCAAAACCGGTCATACTCGAAACAGACAAAAGGTTCTCCTTTTTACCTAAAGTTAATAACCGCAGTATATATAATAAATACTTAATAATATTTTACCAATCGGGGGCAAAATGACAAAAAAGAAACCAAACGTTCTCATTACCGGCGCATCTTCGGGCATCGGCGAAGCTCTGGCCAGACACTACGCCATAACCGGCGCCGGAACCCTGTTTATTTCCGGCCGCAACCGTGAACGGCTCGAAACGGTTAAAACCGCCTGTGAAAGATACAACGTCAAGGTATATGCCGAAGTCATAGACGTAACCGACCGGCAAAATACGGCCGCATGGATAAAGAAATGTGAAGAAATCGCACCGCTGAACATCGTTTACGCCAACGCCGGGGTTGCTACGCTGGAAGAAACGCCCGAAAATATATACAACACGTTCAATACCAATGTTATCGGTGTCTTAAACACGCTGATTCCGGCTGTCGAAATATTCAAAAACCGCCGTGATAAACACAAAACCCTTGTTATTACTTCTTCCATCGCCGGCTATCACGGCCTGCCCTCCTGTCCGTCCTACAGCGCCTCCAAAGCCTGTGTCAAAGCCTACGGCGAAGCGCTGCGTTCTGAACTACGACAGTTCAGCATTCAGGTCAGCGTCATCTGCCCGGGCTTTGTCAAATCCCGCATTACCGATCAAAATACCTGCCCGATGCCTTTTTTCATGTCGGCCGAAAAAGCGGCCAAAATCATTGCCGAAAAAGTGGAAGAAAACGTCGGACTGATAGCTTTTCCCTGGCCGATGCGTTTTGCAGCCTGGTTCATGTCGATACTGCCCAACTGTGTCAGCGATTTCGTTTATGCCCGTTTGCCGCACAAGGTCTGACTATGGCATACGACACGGCTGCAATTTGCTTTGTAATATTGGAAATTATTGCGGTTTCCGTACTGTTTTACCTGCGAAACAAATAAAAATCAGGAAAGCCAGACGGCATTTTTAATCTTACTTTCCAAAAAAGCCTTGTGAGCTTCCAGCTCTTCTGCTGTTGCGGCAAAAGATCTCGGTTCGCGGTAAATCTTGTTTTCATGATTTTCAAAACTGACCGCCGCCTTGGTTTCCTTTTTGTCTTCCAAACCCATGGTCGGTTCCTCGCCGCCCATCAGCTCCAGATAAACCTTGGCCAGCAGTTCCGCATCGAGCAGGGCGCCGTGGTTGGTACGGCTGCTGTTGTCAACGCCAAATCTTTTACATAAAGCATCCAGATTGTTTCTGGCTCCCGGAAACATGCTGCGGGCAATTTCCAGCGTATCAACCACCCTGTCCCAGGCCAGCGTCGGTTTACCGAGCTGCTTCAGTTCATAGTTTACAAAGTTAATATCGAACTGAGCGTTATGCGCAACCAAAACGCTGTCTTCGCCGATAAACTCCAGCCAGTCGTCAGCCACTTTGTCAAAAGTCGGAAAATCTTTCAGAAAGTCATACGACAGGCCGTGAACCTTATATGCCTCCTCGGGAACTTCTTTCTCCGGGTTAATGTACTGATGATACGTCTTGCCGGTCGGAATATGGTTTATCAGTTCTACCGCGCCTATTTCAACCAGACGTTCGCCTTCTTCGGCATTAAAACCCGTCGTTTCCGTATCAAAAACAATTTCCCTTACCATATTAACATTCCAGTCCGTCTATAATGCTGATTAAATCCGTAAAAACCTGATTCTGCGGCCTTCCGGTATCAATAACCACATCAGCCAAAGCAATCTTGTCACGGTTGCTCATCTGAATATCATTGATTTTGTCAAAGTCCTCGCCGGTAATGCCGTCACGTTTCATTACCCGCATCTTCTGAGTTTCATAATCGACATTGGCAACGATAATACAGTCACAGTAAATATCCCAGCCCATTTCAAACAGCAGGGCAACGTCCAGAAAAAAAAGACCGTCGCCGCGGGCTTGCCGATGAATAACCTTTTTGAGATATTGGCGTAAAAAGGGATGAATCAGGCCTTCAAGTTCTTTCAGACGCGCATTGTCGTTAAAAACAATATTGCGCAGCGCCCTTTTGTTAACTTTTTCATCTTCGATGACTTGGGGAAAATGTTTTCCGATAACCCGGATAAAATCCTTTTTGAAATAAAGCCGGCGAACCCAGCCGTCTACGTCGTAAACGCAGTAACCCAGGCGTCTGACCATGGAAGCCAGCGTCGTTTTCCCGCAGCCTATGGAACCGGTAATAGCCACAAGTTTCATAAAAAAATCCTCAGATTCAAAACCTTGACCAACTTATGCACAAAACCGCGTCCGGCTGTGCATAAATAAGCCTTCTGAGATATTTATACAGATTAATCACCGCAAAGTAAAATCTAATATACAACTTTACTAACAGGTGGATAACTTTAGACACAGGCGTTGATAAAAACACTTATCAACAAAAACTGATTTTTGCTGTTTACAGAATCAGCCAAAATAAAATTAACGATTCGTTAACCAAGCTTAATTTTCGTTAACAAGTTTATTAACATTCCTTTAACTTTTGGATAATCGTGTGCACAAAAAATAATCCACACAAGCAGCAGGGATATACAGATAACAACTAAACTTTTTAAAATATATTATGGGAAGATTTGACTGTGCATAAAAATCCTGTAACATTCAATTGACTTTCGTGCATTTAAAGCTTATAAACAAACCAAGCATTAATTCTTAAGGTAACGATGCAGAGGGGTTCTTCCCTCACTCTCATTACATATTCACGTCAAAAATATATTCAAGGTCACAATGCATTTAAAAGATTTAAAGCAAAAATCTCCCAAAGAGTTGCTAACTCAGGCGGAGGAACTGGGAATTGAAGACGCTTCTTCCATGCGTGTTCAGGATTTGATTTTCGCCATTATGAAAAAAGTCGCTTCCGACGATCAGACAATTTACGGCGAAGGAACCATAGAAGTTCTGCAGGACGGTTTCGGTTTTCTGCGCTCTGCCGAATCCAACTATCTGGCCAGTCCCGATGACATTTACGTTTCGCCTTCGCAGGTCAAAAAATTCGGCCTGCGCACCGGCGATACCGTAGAGGGCGAAATCCGCGGTCCAAAAGACAACGAACGTTATTTTGCCTTGACCAAAATTAATGCGATTAATTTTGAAGATCCTGAAAAATCCAAGCTGCGTGTCAATTTTGACAACCTTACGCCGCTTTATCCGACCAAAAAACTCGATTTTGACATCATTTGCGGCGAAAAGGACTATACCACCCGCATTATTGATTTGATTGCGCCTCAGGGCAAGGGACAGCGCGGCCTTATTGTCGCGCCGCCGCGCACCGGTAAAACGGTCATGCTGCAAAACATTGCCCATGCCATAGCCACCAATCATCCCGAAGTGTATCTGATGGTGCTGCTGATTGACGAACGTCCGGAAGAAGTTACCGATATGAGTCGCTCGGTCAAGGGCGAAGTCATTTCCTCAACTTTTGACGAACCGGCCGCTCGTCACGTCCAAGTTGCCGAAATGGTTATCGAAAAAGCCAAACGTCTGGTTGAAACAAAAAAAGACGTTGTCATTCTGCTTGATTCCATAACCCGTCTCGGCCGCGCTTATAACACGGTTATTCCTTCTTCCGGAAAAGTTCTTACCGGCGGTGTCGACGCCAATGCGCTGCAACGTCCGAAACGTCTGCTCGGTGCCGCGCGCAACGTTGAGGAAGGCGGTTCGCTGACCATCATTGCCACGGCGCTTATTGATACGGGTTCGCGCATGGACGAGGTTATTTTTGAAGAGTTCAAGGGTACCGGCAACTCCGAAATCATTTTGGACCGCAAACTGACAGACAAGCGTTTGTTCCCGACCATCGACATTACCCGTTCCGGAACGCGTAAGGAAGAGCTGCTGGTTGATAAGGCTACGCTTTCTAAAATGTGGGTTCTGCGCCGTGTTCTGATGCAGATGGGAATGACCGACGGCATGGAATTCCTGCTTGACAAGCTGCGTTTGTCCAAAGACAATCAGGACTTCTTCAATACCATGAACTCCTGACGGCTCAACATTTTCAAATCCCTCCGGCAAGGAGGGATTTTTTTTTGTCTTAAAAAAACACACAAAGTATATTGACAAAATTTCCGCTACGTTTGTATAATGACCGCGGTTTTAATGAAAAACATAAGGCGAAAAATGTCGTTTTTGGGCAAGACATACAGTTTTTATTCGCTTTCCGGCGCCTTCCGCCCGGAAGCTTTCGCCGTTATTTCCGCAAAATCCCTGCTAATCAGCATTTTGCTTTTGTTGATTATGAACCTCTGAGCACTTTCGTCAGTTGAATAAAGCTTGGGTGCTTGGAGGATGAAAATCAACAGGCTTTAACCGGTTATGGATTAATTTTTACAGGATTTTGCAAACATGAACACAAACAGCCGATTCAAAAATAAAAGTTCTCCCTTTTCGAAGGTTCTGCTGCTTAGGAACCTCTGATTGCTTTTGGTAATTCGGCAGTCAGAGGATAAGCGCAAAATTACAGCAGGTTAACCTTTAATCCAGAAGAAAGAGAACAAAATGAGCAAATACAGTCAGGCGGTCATCGCCAAAAAACCCGAATTTTCCTATCTTGATACCGACGCCCCTTTACGGGAAACCTACAGTGACGGCACCGTTAATGCTTATAATCCGAAGGTGTTTCCTTATGCCGAAAGTTTCATGCGCACTGTTTTAAAACGCGTTAACGACACCTATGCCGCCGTTGTCGAAGACGAACATCGTCAAACGCTCTGCCGCGAACTCTATCGGCAGCTGAAACATGATTTCCGCTTTGATTTTTCCGACCACCTCGGACCGATGCGTCAGCGCGACAAACGTGGTGCCGGAGCTGCCGTTGAAGAAAACGACTATAATATGTTTCATTCCTGCTACAAGTTTGTCAATCAGGTTGCGCGGGCACGCAGTTTTGGCGAAAAGTTTAATTTGTCGCTGATGTCCGGCCGTGTGAATACCGACAACCAGACGGGTCCCGAAATATGCGATCCTTTTGTTTTTGGCCCCCCGCTTTATCTCTACAGCAAAATTTATCCGAAAGTTGTTGCCATGACCCTGCCTGGTTTTGATACGCCGGAAAAAATTGCAGCATTAAAAGCGCATGAAAAAGAGATGAAGAAAGATATGTTTGAGAAAAAAGCCTTAGCTGCAAAATCTTTGAAAGCTCGTTGGCATCATCTGATAAATAAGGAGTTTATGCCGCAGGGTATGGAATTTAAAGATTTGAGCATGAATACCGTCAAGGCTCTTTCCGAACTTCACAAAGACGTTTTGACAGAATTCTCTGCACAGGTTGAACAACAGTTTCAAAACGATGTGCGAATGCTGAAAAAAGTAATGAAACTGTTAGACAGACAAATGACTTATCACAAAGCCAAAGGAACGCCGGAGAATGATTTGGCCGCGTTGCAGCTGGCTTCGGTTCATGCCATGCAGGCTAATGATTTGCTCAAAGACAGTTCGGTTGTCCAGGTCAGCATTGAAGCCGAAAAACCGATATTTTCCTTTATGGCCGATGTTCTGGACAATCCGCGGTCGCTTACGGCGCAGATTTTTGACAATCCGCAGACGCGGGAGGTTTTTGAAACTGAAATGAAAAAAATCCATACCACCAAATCCGGCGGCGAATATACGCATTTGCTTGACCGTATGGTGCCTGCCGGTTCCGGAAAAATGCCGGCTTATGCCCGTATGCTCGGCGACGAATATGACAAGGATATGAGCCGCGGCCAGATTGCCGAAGCTCTTCGCAGCGGTGAAGCCATGCCTAAGGTTTCTTTTATGCTGGCCGTCGTTTTGCTGGAAACCGGCGCCAAAATTGAAGGCGGCAGTTCGCAGATTGTTTATGCCCGCCGGATTAAGGAAGCTTTGGGGAAAGTCTTTAATGAAGCCGGGCGTCAGCCGGGTTTTGACCGGAAAGATATTGCTGCCCGCCGCGCCGTCGTCGAAAAATTCGATTATCGCACGGCGCAGGCGCAAATTTGGGGAGTCAAGGAAAATGGTAGCGTGTTGGGCTATCGCGACTTAGTCGACGGCAGCGTCAAGATCAATGACAAAATGCTTGATTCTGTAGCTTCGATTTCTTCGCGTGCCGCTTTTGACGCCGCTTCTGTCCATCGTTTTTATTCCTTTGTTACCGGCGAACCGATGAGCGAAACAGAAACCGCCGCGCAGAAGGAAAGAGTTAAGGGAAACCTGCTTCGTTTTGCCGACAATGGCGACTTCAACCGCATTTTGGCACCTGGGAGCGCTTTTTATAAAAGACTTGCCAACATCATCCGTAATGATGAAAATGTTACTGGCAGACAAGTTCAACATACTTATATGTCAAACAAAATGCAAACAGCCGCAGGATTCTGACAATGCAACGCAAAATCGGAGTAATTTCCCCTTCTTTGCCCTTAAAGTCGGAGGAAGAGGTAGAAACAGCCGTCAAACGCTTGGAAAATTATGGAGTCAGCGTAGAGTTTTTTACGACAAATGACAAATTACAAGACTTTATGCAGGTTCAAGTGAATGAGGCAGAAATCGTGATAGCCTCTCGCGGCGGCTTTAATGCTGTAGAACTTTTGCCAAAGCTTGACTTTTCTAAAATAACCAAGTCTCTCTGCGGCTATTCGGACATTACTGTTTTGTTGAACGCTTTGCTGGCTCAAACCGGAAAAATTCAATATCTGGGGCCGAATCTTAAAGCTCTAAATGGTGATGTAGATAATTATAGCCTCAAAAATTTTCTCTCCGTTGCAATAGAGCAAGAAAAAGCCAAATATTATCCGGCAAAAGCATATATGGATACCCATGTTTCCAAAACGCAAACTTTTGCCAATCAAGGAATAACAGTCATCAATGAAGGAAAAGCCAGAGGACATTTGGTCGGAGGAAATTTGTGCAGTCAGATAATGCTTGCCGGAACAAAATATTATCCGGTTTTTGATGATATGATAGTCATTGCCGAAGAAGATGATTTATGCGGCGCAGAAACTTTTAATATGTTTATGCGTAATCTCTGGGCATTGTTTAATTATGATTTTGCCAAAAATATCAGAGGGTTAATCATCGGCAGATTTATGCAAAACAGCTGGAGCTTTACATGGACGTCATGGACGTGACCGACGAGGACGTCTACTGCGACAAGACCCGGCTGAACCAGATCTTGCTGAACCTGCTGTCCAACG
>OHIL01001040.1_pt1 | contig 10281 bp, 9 predicted proteins | sample 1568231 | NCBI WGS metagenome assembly OHIL01 (sample SAMEA3879565, study PRJEB24766) | human gut metagenome | biome: human-associated habitat; feature: feces | place: USA | collected 1985/1987 | reverse complement strand
GACGCTTCCGAGGCAGAGAGCACCGACGCTGCCGAAGTTTCCACCGACGCTTCCGACAAGCCTGTCGAGACTCCCTCTCAGGGCGGTTCTCAGGGCGGCTCTCAGGGCGGCTCTCAGACCGGCAACCAGAAGGGTCTTAACTCCACCGACGCTAAAGCAGTCGTTGCTTTCTACAACAAGGCTGTTAAGGCTTCCGTAAAGAATCCCCCCAAGGGCAAGCAGACCATGAAGCTTGAGAAGCTTGAGGGCACCGGCGGACTCGGTAAGATCATCGGTTCCTTCGAGGGCATCGCTAAGAAGGCTCTTGAGAAGAACTCGACCGAGACCACTTGGATCCCCGCGGGCGACCACGGTGACGTTCTTCCGACCGATGTCAAGAACGCTAAGGCGGCTATCTCCGCAGACGGCAAGTACACCATCGTTTCCTTCAACGTCAATCCTCAGACTGACGGCCCGAAGGAGAGCAGCTCGAAGGGTCCCGTCGGCCGTTCGATCGGTACTCTCGGCAACGTTCAGAACGCTCTCGATGAGCTTCCCGGTGTTTCCGTCACTTCCGGCATGGAGAACATAAAGCTCACCTACAACGACGCTTATGTCAGAGATGTCAAGATCGACAACGCCACTGGCAAGATCATCAGCGGCACCTGGCACTACAAGGTCAATGTCGATGTTAAGAATCTCGGCGTTAAGGTTATCGGTATCCCCGCAAGCGTTGATACCCTTACCGGTATTGTTGACTACACCGTTAAGCTCGGCTAAGAAATTACCGTAACGGCGATTAAAAAACACACAAAGGCTCTCACCCAAACGGGCGGGAGCCTTTTTCATATGCAATGCAAAGAGCCGCGCCCCGAGTAGGCGCGGCTGCCGTTATTCTGTTTTCATCAGGTCTTTTACGGTTATGCCGTCGAAGTATTCGTTCGTTATCTCTTCGAATCTGCGCCACATGCCGACGGTGCGGCAGCTGTCCGCGCGCTCGCACGGCTCATCGCAGGAGAGACACGCCACCGGTGCAAGGCTGCCCTCCGTAAGGCGCAGGATATCGCCGACAACGCACTGCTCCGGCGGTCTGCCGAGCCTGTAGCCGCCGCCCTTGCCGTGGACGCCCTCAACGTAGCCGTCCCTGACGAGCAGCGCCATTATCTGCTCCATATATTTTTTTGAGATGCCCTGGCGCGCCGCGACATCCTTCATCGGCACAAGACCGCCGCCGTGCTCCGCAAGGTCTACGAGCACCCTCAGGGCATAGCGTCCCCGCGTTGATATCATCATAAAAATTCCTCCGTTTTGCGCTCAGCAGATCTCTCCGCCGCCGATAACCGTATCTCCGTCATAGACAACAACAGCCTGACCCTTTGTTACGGCTCTCTGCGGCTCGTCAAAAATTATATGCACCGTGTTTTCGCCCGTAACTCTCACCGTTGCGGGCTGTTCCGCCTGCCTGTATCTGACCCGCGCGCTCGCGCGAAACTCCGCGGGCGGGTCGTCAAAGGCGATAAAATTGAAGTTTTTCGCGTCTAATTCGCGGCTTATCCCCGCGTCCTCGTTATCGAAGAGCTTCATCGTTACGCCGATGCAGTCAAGCCCGCTCTCTGCCGCGAGATAGGCGGCAACGGACGAATCCACTCCGCCGCTCATTGCGACGAGTGCCTTGCGGCGCGGTTTATCGGGAGTAAAGGTCATATTATTCCTTTCAAAAAGCCCGTAAGCCCCGACAAAGCAGCCGGAGCCGATACCCCGCAGCATCTGAAAATTACAATTCTTGTAGCGTCTCGGGTGCTGCGGGACGGGAAAATTTATTTATCAGTCTCCGAAAAGCGGAGTTGACAGGTAGCGGTCACCCGTATCGGGCAGGAGCACAACTATCGTCTTGCCCGCGTTCTCCGGGCGCTTTGCAAGCTCAACGGCGGCATAGGCGGCGGCTCCCGAGGATATGCCGACAAGCACTCCCTCGCTCCTGCCTATGAGCCTGCCCGTCTCGAACGCTGCCTCGTTGCTCACGGGGATTATTTCATCGTATACCTTCGTGTCGAGCACCTCGGGCACAAAGCCCGCGCCGATACCCTGTATCTTATGCGCGCCCGCCACGCCCTTGGAAAGCACGGGCGAGCTCTCCGGCTCGACTGCGACTATTTTTACACTCGGCTTCTTCTCTTTCAGGTATTCGCCGACGCCCGTAACGGTGCCGCCCGTGCCCACGCCCGCGACGAAGATATCGACCTCGCCGTCGGTATCCTCAAAAATTTCGGGGCCCGTTGTCTCGTAGTGAGCCTTGGGATTCGAGGGGTTGACGAACTGACCGGGAATAAAGCTGTTCGGTATCTCCTTTGCAAGCTCGTCGGCCTTCTCTATCGCGCCCTTCATACCCTTTGTGCCGTCGGTGAGCACAAGCTCGGCGCCGTATGCCTTCATCAGCTGGCGGCGCTCGACGGACATGGTTTCCGGCATGACGATGATGACCCGATAGCCCCGGGCGGCGGCCACGGAGGCCAGGCCGATGCCGGTGTTGCCGGAGGTGGGCTCGATGATGACGCTGCCCTCATGCAGCAGGCCCTTGGCCTCGGCGTCGTCGATCATGGCCCGGGCGATGCGGTCCTTCACGGATCCGGCGGGGTTCAGATACTCCAGCTTCGCCAGAATGCGGGCCTTCAGGCCGTATTTCTTTTCCAGGTGGGTCAGCTCCAGCAGGGGGGTGCGGCCGATCAGCTGATCGGCGGAGGTATAGATATGAGACATGGCAATTGCTCCTTTTTGTTATAAGATGTGTTTTTTCCCTGGTCTGGCAGAAAACTCACATTTTACAACATCGGAAAACCAGATATGCTTCCACGGGAATGACCTCGGTTCTCGAAAACTACTACCAATACGGTGTGTTGGTAGTATATTCCTGGCGGAGGCAAAAGTCAACCCCCATGCGAAAAATTTCGCATGGGGGCTTATTCAGGAAATCCTACAGGCTCTTTTCCAGGGCATGGACCCAGTCGGCCTTCAGATAGTACAGCAGGAACACCACGCAGCTGACGCTCCAGGTGATGGGATAGGCCCAGAAGATGGTGGCAATATCCGGCCAGACCTTCAGAGCCAGGGTGATATAGCTGACCCGCAGGATGCACCAGCAGCCCAGCATGGTGTACATAGGCACCTGGGCCCGGCCCGCGCCCCGCAGCACGGCGGACACACCGTGGGCAAAGGCCAGGAAGCAGAAGAACAGTGCCTCGATGTGGGACTGACGCACACCGATGGCCACCACGGCCGGGTCGTCGTTGAACAGCCGCATGGCATAGGGGGCCAGGAAAAACAGCGCCACGCCGATAAGCTCCGCCATGGCCATGGAGCACAGGATGCCGATCCGCGCGCCCTGCTTGGCCCGGTCAAACTGCCCCGCTCCCAGATTCTGGCCGATGAAGGTGGTCAGAGCCATGGCGAAGGCGGTGATGGGCAGGAACACGAAGCCCTCCACCTTGGAATACGAGCCGCAACCCGCCATGGCGTCGGAGCCGAAGGTGTTGATGTTGGACTGCACCACCACGTTGGCGATGGCGATGATGGAGTTCTGCACGCCGGAGGGAACGCCCTGGGAAGTGATTTTCTTCAGCAGAGGCAGATCAAAGCCGATGCGCTTGATCTCCAGCCGGTACGGCCCGTCGGACCGGGTCAGCTTGATGATGCACAGAACGGCGCTGACCACCTGGCTGATCACGGTGGCTACGGCGGCGCCTGCCACGCCCATATCCATGGCCCCCACAAACAGCAGGTCCAGGGCCACGTTGACCGCCGACGAGATAACCAGATAGTACAGGGGGCTGCGGCTGTCGCCCACCGCCTGCAGAATGCCCATGCCTGCGTTATACAGGATGGTGGCCAGGCTTCCCAGGAAGTACAGCCGGAAATACAGGATGGAGGTGTCCAGCACGTCCGCCGGTGTGCGCATCCAGGTGAGGATGGTGGGGGTGAAGAATACGCCCAGAAGCGTCAGCAATACGCCGCAGCACAGGGCGAAGGCAAAGTCCGTATGGACGGCGGCGCGGACCTTTTCATAGTTCTTGGCCCCGAAATACTGGGCAATGACGATGCCCGCGCCGATGAACAGGCCCATAAAAAAGCCTGTCATCATAAAAATGAGGTTGCCGCTGCTGGCCACAGCGGCCAGAGCCTGCTTGCCCACAAATTTGCCCACGATGACACTGTCCACCGTGTTGTACAGCTGCTGGCAGAGATTGCCCAAAAAGACCGGCACTGCAAAGCTGACCATGCGCTTCCAGATGGAGCCGGTGGTCATATCGGTGCTGCGGTTGATGGCGGCCACGCCGCATCGCCTCCTTATGTAAAGAAATCGTCAGTTCCTTCATTATAGGGGGAAAATGCGGAAAGGTCAACCCTCCATCGCCAAAATAAGTGTTTTTGTCTTTGAATCGTGCACAAAAGCGAAAATACGGCAAACGGATTCGGTGAAACCCGGCAGAAAAAATAGTTCTCCGCGCAGCGTGGGACCGCTGCGCGGAGAAGCAAAGGGGGGATGAGAGAGTAAATCGTTGTCAGTCGGCCAGGATCCGCACCGCACCCACATAGGTGCTGCTGTAATAGCCATCGAAATAGCTGATCTTGACCCCGCCGTTGGAGGTGGCGTGGATGAACGCGCCGCCGCCCAGATAAATGCCCACATGGGAGATGTCGCCGCCGCCATAGGAGAAGAACACCAGGTCGCCGGGCAGGCGCTGGGCGGAGGACACCCGGGTGAAGGCATACAGCTGATCGCTGGCCCCGTGGGACATGCGATAGCCGAAGTGGGCGTAGACGTACATGGTGAAGCCGGAGCAGTCAAATCCGCTGGGGGACGCGCCGCCCCACACATAGCGGGTGCCCAGGAAGGACTTTGCATAGTCCACCAGGTCCTCCCGGGCGCTCTTCACGGCGGAGGTGCCGGCATAATCGCTGTACTGCACGGCCTGGCACGTGTCGGACCGGACATAGCCGGTGGTGCCGCTGAAGGTGATCTGATACCAGCTGCCGTCCTCGGTGACGTCGTTGAGCCGGGCCACCTTGCCCTGGCGCAGGGTCCGCAGAGAGGCGGCGCTGTCGCTGGGGGCCGCGTATACCGTTATCTGGCGGGTGGCCATGGCGCCGTCATAGGCGTCCAGCAGGGCCTGGCGGGCGGCCTGACGGCCGGTGCGGTGCGCCGCGTCCAGAGCGGCCTGACGGGCGGCCTCCTCCTGACGGGCTTTCTCCTCCTGCTGCAGCTGCACCGCCTGGACGGACAGCTGGGACAGGTCCAGGGTCTCCTCCCGGTCCAGCAGGCCCATGTCAATGGCGATGCCCGCATTGGCTTCGGCAGACTGGGACAGGCCCGCGCCCTCCAGCACCTGGACGGCGGCGGAATAGGTGGCCGCGGCGGCAGCCGCGTCCTGTATCTGATGGCTCTGATCTGCGCTGACGATCCAGATACTGGACAGCGTCATGGATGCGGCCAGCAGCAGACAGGCGAAACGTCGGGATACCATAGGGTAAGACTTCCTTTCCATAAGGGGATTTTCCAAAGGACAAGAGATATCATACCACAATGGTTTCAAAAAAGCTACAAAAAATTACAGATTGGTAACAAAAGTTTTCAAAATGGTAAAAATTTACTGCCGTGTCACGCACAACACGGCAGTAAACTCGATATTCGGGATAAAATCCTCATTTTCGAAGGTCGGCGATGGCCTGGCCGGTGGCCAGGATGCTCTCTCCCGCCCGGCGAACGCTGGCTCCGGCAGCCTTTACCAGCTCGTCCTTCACGTCCACCGCCAGGCGGCGGAATATCTCGGTGATGATTTTTTTCTTCTCCTCGTCGGCCCCGGCGTACTCCCGCAGCAGGGCCGCTCCGGCGGCCAGTCCGCCGCTGCGCAGCTCCTCCAGGGTCTTGGTCCGGCCGCCCCGGCTGAGAATATCGAAAAACGCCCGGGAGAACTGCTCCCGCTCCTGGGGGGTCATGGAGCCGATCCACTCCCGCAGCACCCCGTCGGACAGCTGGCCCAGCTGGGAGCGCTGGCCCAGGTGGACAAAGTGGGGCCCCTCCACGCACCAGGACAGGGGCTCGTGCTGCATGATGGACCGGGCGGTGCTGTCCACCACCTCGTAGTCCTCGGCATGCTCCAGCAGCACGCCCACAATGGACGAGGCGGGAATGAAGGTAAACAGCCGGTCTGCCACTGCCTGGTAGCACGGCTCGTTTACCAGGTCCCGGCTGAAGCCGGGGCCGTCGTTGTTGTAGGCGGCGATGAGCCGCTTGCGCTGGAGCTTTTCGTCCAGGTGGACCGCCGCCCAGGCCGCCAGATTTCCTCCCTTGGAGTGTCCGCCGATACGCAGGGGGCGCCGGGGGCAGGCCCGGGCCACGGCCTCGGCGTACTCCGTGGCCTTCAGCTGGGCGGGAACGGCGGACAGGAAGCTCATGTTGAAGTCCTCCTGCCAGCCCACAATGGTCATGTCCGTGCCGCGATAGGCGACGTATACGCTGCCGTCCGGCAGCAGGAAGGATACGGCGGCAAACTGCATCTGCTGGGCCTCGTCGTGGAGGCTTTCAAAGGCGAACAGCGACACGTCCCGGAACCGGGCCGTCTCCGCCGCCGCCCGCATCAGGGGGATATAGTCCAGAGTGGACAGGCCCAGCTGTTCGTCCTCCTCCGTCAGCTGGCGGCACACATCCCCCATGGGCATGGCGTCCTTGGGGTCGAAGCTCCACAGCTGCCGGAGCTTCTTCAGATTGATGTAGGAAATGATGCACAGGATCAGGCTGTCCACCTCGTTGAAGCCGTCCTGGGCAAGGGTCAGGTCGCCCCGCCACCGGAGGTAGTCGAACACGGTGGCGTTGGCGCGGGTCTCGTCAGACATGGGGGATACCTCCTATTTGATTATTGCAGGGTCTTGCACCGCTCGTCGGTGTTGTGGATCACCTGGGCCACGCTTTGGCCCAGGCCGGGATACGCTGCCGTCAGGGTATCCGGTGTCATCTGGGGCAGGTCCTCCGCCTGGTCCAGGGCCTGACGGTACCGCACGCGGCTGAGGGTCATATCCGCCTGGCCCAGGCCCGCGTCATAGTCCCCGGGGGCCACGGCGAAGAAGTCCTCGTTGCCGCCGCAGCGGCGGTACAGCTGCCGCAGCAGGCTGTACAGCGCCCCGCTGAGATAGTCTCCGGCGGCGGTGATGGCCGGACGGCTGCCGGTCTTTCCCAGCTGGTCGAACAGGACGCTGACGGTGTTCACCACCAGCTTCTTTTGCAGGGTAGCCATGATGCTGCCCCGGAGGCTGCCCTTCTCCCCGGAGGCGTCGTACACGTCTCCGGCGTCGATGATGGACCCGTCCCGGCTCAGGGTCCGGCCCAGCAGATAGTCCGCCGACACATGATAATAGTCGCACACCCGGGTCACGAAGGCCAGGCCCGGCTCCCGGATGCCGTTTTCATAGTGGCTCAGCAGCGCCTGGCTGATGCCCAGCTCCGCCGCCGCCTTCCGCTGGGACACGCCCTTCTCCTGCCGCAGCAGGCTCAGGGTGCGGGAAAAATCAGTTGCCATTCTCTCACCTATCTCTTTTCTATACAGTAAGTAGATTATACCGTGCTTTATACAAAAAGTAAATCCCCAATTTTGCCTGGGTGAACGATCCGCCGGATGGCCATTTCCCCGGCAAATACCGGCAAATTTCCAGGAATCAAATATGAAAAAGATGTTAATTCCTCCCAAATCCCTTGACGGGCGGGAAAAAAGAATGTATCATATGTTTTTGTAACGAATTTGTAACTTTTTAGGGGTTCCCTTATTATGAAACAAGACCTGATGCATAAAGACGTCCACGACGTCAACATAACGCCGGAGGAGCGCCGGAATATCTGGCAGCTGTGGCGGCAGAATCTGAAGGACTGGGTCTGGTACACCCAGGAGAATCCGGACTGGCTGGATCTGGATATTCAAACCGCCGTAAAGCGCCATATCATCGCGCCCCTGCGCAGCGCCCGGCAGCGGCTGCGTGGTCTGGCCCAGCAGAAAAAGCGCCGGGAATTTCCGGAGTCCGAAAGCCGCCTGGCTCAGCTGCTGCTGTTTGCCTGGGGCAGCCTTCCCCGGATAGGCGCGGGCCTGCGGGAGCAATTTGCCGTGCGCCGCAAGCACAGCATCCGCCGCAGCGGCAGCATCCGCGCCCTGGGGGAGCGTATGCGTCTGCACCCGGCCATTTTCCTGGGCACCTGCGTCAGCGCTGCGGCGGTGATCGTGCTGCTGTCGGTGTACACCGTGGGCACCACCGTCCGCTACGACGGCATCAACCTGGGCACCGTCAGCTCCCGCCGCACCGTGAATCTGGCGGTGGAGCAGCTGCAGACCGTCACCCGCCAGACCCTGGGAGACGAGAGCTACACCATCGACCGGAGCCTGCTGTCTACCCAGTCCCATGTGGTCCCCCGCCGGGAGGTAGAGAGCCGGGAGGACTTTACCGGGAGCCTCACCGCCCAGATCGGTGACGTCACCTATGGCTATACCCTGTATGTAGACGGCGAGGCCGTGGCTGCCACCACCTTCCCCGGAGCCATTGAGCAGCTGATGGAGCAGATGAAGGTGGGTTATATCACCGAGAGCACCGTGGACTGCTATTTCGTGGAGGATGTGGAGGTGAAGGAGGGCTATGTAGACAGCTCTCTGATCTCCAACCTGGGCTATATTGCCGAGAAGCTCAACGCCACCAAGGCCGGGGCCGTGGTATACACCGTGAAGCCCGGCGATGTGTGGTCCGCTATCGCCGAACAGAATGGCATGACCAATCAGGAGCTGCTGAACCTGAATCCCGGCTATGACATCGCCGTGCTCCATGCCGGCGACCAGCTGACCATTTCCAACGCCGTGCCCTATCTGACGGTGGTGGACGTGGAGCGGCAGAGCTATGTCCGGGACCTGCCCTTTGACGTGAATTACAAGGACGATCCCAATATGTACCAGGGCGACAGCACGGTCCTGTCCAAGGGCGTATACGGCAAGGCCGACGTTACCGCCAACGTCACCTTCATCAACGGCGAGGAGACCGCCCGGGAATATGTGGCCTCCGTGACCCTGAGCCAGCCTGTGGCAGAGCTTCGGGCCCGGGGCACCAAGGCCCGGCCCACCTGGTTCCCCACCGGCAGCTTCCGCTGGCCCTGCTACGGCGTGATCACCTCCTTCTTCGGCCCCCGTCGTGCCAGCGTGCCCGGTGCCTCCACCTATCACGAGGCGCTGGACATCGCCAACAGCTACGGCACCGCCATTTATGCCGCCGACGGAGGCACCGTGACCCTGGCCGGATGGTATGGCGGCCTGGGCTACTGCGTGAAGATCAACCACGGCAACGGTTTTGTCACCACCTATGGCCACAACAGCTCCCTGCTGGTATCTGTGGGGCAGCATGTGTACAAGGGGCAGCAGATCGCCCGCATGGGCTCCACCGGCATCAGCAGCGGGCCGCACTGCCACTTCGGCATGACCCGCAACGGCACCATCGTGGACCCCCTGAACTATCTGCCATAACCGCATCACAGCATACGCCAAAGGGCCGCCCGTGGGGGCGGCCCTTTTTCTGAATTCTCCCGATCCTCTCTTGACAGCCGCCGTCGATTCCGATACTATAATACCGAAAAAACTCAGGATAATGGAGGAAATGGCTATGGATATCCAGCAGGCAGTGGCAGAGAACATCCACCGCATCCGAAAAGCGCAGCGGCTCAGCATTGATCGGGCAGCGGAGCTGTCCGGGGTATCCAAGAGCATGTGGGGCCAGATCGAGCGCGGCGGGGCCAACCCCACCGTGTCGGTGCTCAGCCGCATGGCCCAGGGGCTTCACGTCCCCCTGGAGCAGCTCATCGCCTGCCACGACGATCCGCCCACCATGCTGCACCGGGCGGTGGACGTGACCGGGCAGCGGCTGTGCGGCGGAAAGGTCATCGCCTACCGGCTGTTTCCCTTTGATCCAGAGTCCCGCAGCGAGAGCGTCCAGCTGGACCTGTTCATCAGCGGCAGCTATAACGGGCCGGACCGGGTCCCCGGCTCCTGGATCTACGTCACCTCTCTGTCCGGGACGGTGGCGGTCACCACCGGCGGCGAAGCGTACCGCCTGGAGAGTCGGGACTGTCTGTCCTTCTCGGGCAGCCAGCCCTATCGCTATGAAAACGTCGGCAACAACACGGTCCGGCTCATTCAGTGGACCGTGTATAAAAAATGAGACGCCCCGGCAAATTACGGAGGCAATCCTGCTTTTTTGACAGTCTGTCAAGAGGCTGCCCGCAGCAGGCGC
>OHIL01001038.1_pt1 | contig 10300 bp, 10 predicted proteins | sample 1568231 | NCBI WGS metagenome assembly OHIL01 (sample SAMEA3879565, study PRJEB24766) | human gut metagenome | biome: human-associated habitat; feature: feces | place: USA | collected 1985/1987 | reverse complement strand
CATCGGCAGCAGCCTTATCGGCGGCGGCATCGGCCCCGGCAAAAACCGCCACGCTCAGCAGCATGGAGACGGCGCAGAGAAATGCAATGAGTTTTTTCATGTGTCTACTCCTACTTACTTAACGACAACACCCTCGTTGCCGTCCAGAGCGTCCTGGACGTGGGAGATGTACAGGTTCTGAATGGCCTCAATGGAGCCCAGGCCGGAAATCTGGCAGTCCACATTCTCGAACTTGCCGGAGGCCAGGAACATGGACTTCCAGGAATCTTCCTCGTCACCGGCCATATCGTTGTTGGCATGGTCACCGGCAACCACCATCAGGGGACGCAGAACCACGTTCTTGTAACCGGCAGCGGCAACGGCCTCGATGACGTTCTCGCAAGCGGTCTCCTCGGGCTCCCCTTCCACGGTGCCGATGAACACATTGTTGTAGCCCAGCTCGTTCATCTGGGTCTGCATCTGGCTGTAGGTCACCTTGGCAACGTGGGCGGTGCCATGGCCCATCAGGACAAAGGCAGTGCCGTTGTCGGCGGCAGCCTGGACGGAGTCAAAATTGCCCTCGGCTACGGCAGCAGCCACCACAGCCTCTGCCACAGCGGCCTTGTCGGCATTGATAACGGTAGCATCCTTGCCGACCTCGCCCAGCAGGGGCTCGGCAACCACAACGGACTCGAACTTGTCGGCGTAGGCGGCCACGGCCTCCATCAGCTCGTCGTACTCAGCGCCGTGCATCAGGTGGGTGGGCTGGACGACCAGCTGCTTCACACCGTTGGCGACAGCGCGCTCCAGAGCCTGCTCCATGTTGTCGATCTTCTCGCCGTCACGGGCCTGGATGTGGTTGATGATGATCTGCGCGGTGAAGGCGCGGCGCACGGACCAGTCGGGGTTGGCCTCCTGCAGGGCATCCTCGATGCTCTTGATGTCGGCTACGCGGCTGTCGTTGAAGGAGGTGCCGAAGGACACCACCAGCAGCTCCTTCTCGCCGATCTCGTCCTGGTTGCGGGGATCGTCCTTGGAGGCGTCGCCGGTGTCCAGACCGAAGTACTCGGGGCTGGCCTCCTCGCCCTCCACCAGCGCCTTCTGGGCGTCGGTCAGGGCATCCCAAGCGGCCTTGGCGGCCTCGCACTGGGCGTCGGTCTCCTCGGTGCGCTCCTGCACATAGATGGCGTCGATCAGGGCGGCGACCTTGTCGGCGGCGGCCTTGTCGGTCTCCTCGGTGTTCACATCGTTGTTGTCAGCGTCGTTGTCGTCGGCAGCATTGTCCTTGTTGCCGCAGGCGGTCAGCATGCTCATCAGCATCACGGCCGCCATCAGAAAGGCAAGTGCTTTCTTCATGGGGGATCTACCTCTTTCCAAATTATTTGTTCTGAAAGAAATATAAAAGCGGCTGTGTCTCACACAGCCGCCCTCGGTGCTTCTTACTACATATACATCCGCGCGGTGACCCGCAGCGGATCATAAGTTCGTAGGAAAACCAACCCGTTGGCAGCGGGTTTGAGATTCCACACAGAGGCAGGTCTCCTGACTTCGTTCATCACGGCGTTGCCCTTCCCGGTTTCCCAGTGGTTTGCAGGCCGCTCCCGTACACAGTGACTGCATCGTTCCGGATTCGCACCAGATTCCCTTTTCATCTGCTTTTGAGCAGACACCTCTGTGCTACAACTTTATATTTTTTCAGACGGGCTAATTATATCACACTTTGTCGAATTGTCAATCTATGCCTTATTAGGTATTAGGCATAGAAAAAATGCCGGAAACCACGGTGGTTTCCGGCATTTTGCAGGTAAGCGGTATAAACTCAGCGCTTGGAGAACTGGGGTGCGCGACGGGCGGCCTTCAGACCGTACTGCGCGAGTTTTTGAGCTGTTTTCCCTTGATATTCCGGGCTTTTCCGGCTTTCTGCTTCTCAGTTATCCGGTGTGCGGACCATAAAAAACGGCCTTTTTTCATTCAGCGACAGGCTGATGAAACGCACCATTTACTACCCCAAACAGCTCCTCTGGTTTATTGTACTTCACTTTTGCATAGATGTCCATAGTTGTTTTGCTGTTTTCGTGTCCGGCAAGGTATTGTACTGTCTTTGGATCAACGCCCGCATAGAGAAGATTGGTGATATAAGTGTGCCGCAGCTGATGGGGTGTCACATCGAAGTCCAGCGTATATTTGATTTGGGGTTGATTCTTCTGGGTCATACCCAGCGTTGGAGTAACCGTATATTTGATACTCTCCCCATTTACATACTTATAATAGTTCCGGGGCTTGGTGGAACGAACAACTACATACTGCCATACTCTTTGAAACTGCGAAGCAGCCAGCGGCTCCCCTTTGCTGTCAGCAATCACATAATCTGATATGGAGTTTTCTTTCGCTTCTCTCAGACACTCTACCAGACACTTTGGTATCGGAATATCCCTTTTTGCCGCCGGAGTTTTTAGCACCGTAGAAATCACGGGTCTGTTATGCTCTGTACGCCATGCCCGCCTCACCGATAGATAAGGTGTATCCTCGTCCAGAAATACACAATCCCATTGCAGTGCAAGAATTTCTTCCCGGCGCAGACCGGAATACAAACCGAGCATAATAAACAAATATGGAGGAAGTCCCTTGACGGTATCCAGAAGCACGGCTACCTGCTGATCTGTCAATGCCTCCTTCTTTTTTGTCGGTTTTCCGCCTTTACCGGATATTCCTGCACAGGGGTTGTGTTCAAGGAGTTGGTTTCGCTCTGCCGCATAAAAAATGCACTTGAGCAGCATATTGACCTTATTGTATAAGCCTTCCGATTTCTTTGACAATGGAACAAGAGCCAGCCGAATATCGTCAGCGGTCACTTCTTCCATATACATCTCTCCCAGAGGTTTTATGATATAGTTTGTCATATCCCTCGTATAACCTCTGAGTGTAGACGCAGACACCTTTGCCGACTGCATCAGCAGCCACTTCTCTCCATACTCGGCTACTGTCGGGTGCTGCCGGTGAAAGATAATTTCTTCCACCTGCTTCCGGGCCTCTAACTGCTTCTCATACAATTCTTCACAAGTAGTGGCATACAAACTCAACTCTTTGCCATCCGCATCCGTAATCCTGGTTCTGTAATACTGGATTCCTTTCAATGTAATGGTCCCATACTTCGGGATCTGTGCTTTCTTTTTTGCCATCTTTGATCGTCCTTTCTTGATAATGTGTAGTCTCCGTATCTACACTCTCTTTTTATCAGAAAGCCTCGATTTAATCAAAGATACGGCTGATGCAAAATAAAGAGCGAGACATCCTTGCCTCGCTCCTGCTTTACTTCCTATTTTATTATTACTGTGCTGTGTCCCAGCTTGCAAACGCACAGCTCATTGATCTGACCAGCTCATCCGGCCTGTTATACTTAACCTTTGCATAGATGTCCATGGTAATCTTGCTACTTTCATGGCCTGCCAGGTATTGAACCGTTTTGGGATCTACCGACGCATGAATAAGATTGGTGATGTAAGTATGCCGCAGCTGATGGGGTGTTACCTCAAAATCCAGACTGTAAACCACTTTTCCGTTATGAGCGGCCTTTTCTCCCAAGACAGGTGTGACAGTATGTTTTACTCTTTTTCCATCTTCATACCGATAATAGCTCCGCTCCTTGACCGTCCTCGTAACAATATACTGCCAAAGCCGCTTAAACTGCGTGTAGGACAGCGGTTCGCCATCCCGGTTTGAAACTACATATTTCGAAGTCGAAGTTTCCTTTGCTGCTTTCAAGCACTCGGCCAAACAAACAGGGAGGGGGATATTTCTCTCCGCAGCCTTGGTTTTCAATTCATCCGAAATCACCGGTCTGTTATGTTCGGTGTGCCATGCCCGTCTTACCCAGATAATACCGGGCATAAATCCGCTTGGCCTGTTTCTCCGGCAGAGCCATTACTGCGGTGTAGAGTTGTTCCCGCAGCTGTTTTTCCTCCAGGAACATTTCCGGCGTCTGGGGCTTCATCAGGACCGCATTTTCAATGCCGTTGTCGCTGTCCAGAGAGTAATGCGCCTTATAGCGATACATTCTCCGGTCATAGGCAGCTTCTGCACGCTCGGTGGCACGAATCGCCTCCAGCACATCTTCTGTTACTTCTACAAAGTGATCTGTTTTATAAACATCAGGATATAGATCCCGAAGATTGACTTTTTTCATTGTGTACCTCCATTTCGATTCACGGGTAGTTAACGGGTGAATCGAATGAAGGCGGAGACCGGCAGCGGTAACAAACCGCTCGTCTATCTAAAAAACGGCAAGCAAAAACGCCAGCTCCCCACAAAGGGATACTGGCGCGACAAGAAAACCTATGATTATACTGGTTTACACAGATTGATAATACCGATATAAAAACATAATGCCCCGGTGGCGGGGCAAGGCTTTTTTTTAGCGGTAGAAGTGGATTAGATTATAATGATAGTAAAACAGCATGGCGGCGTCCTCCCGTGGGCCGCCATGCCTTTAACTGCTGGGAATGACAGAAAGAAAGCAGCGGCCTTGATTTCTCAAAACCGCCACCAGTGAATATAAATTAAGCGTGAAAATGGGTCTGCCCAGCAGCGGTTTTTTTCTTTTCTGCCGCTGGGCAGATGTTTTTTCTTTAGATACATGATAAGAGGAATTTTTGAAGATTCCATAAAGATTTGAAAAATGGACGGACATAAAAGACGTCCATTACACTATCGGAAAATCAGCAAGGAAGTTTCATAGTAACCTTTGCGCCGCCGGTTTCTTTTGAATTTTCTAAAATAAGCTGACCATTATGTTGTTCCATAATCGAATTTGTAATATATAGACCCATACCAAAGTGTAACTTTGAATTGCGGCTTTGATCGCCCATATAGAACCGTTCCTGTGCGTGGCATAATGCCTCTTTAGAAAACCCCGTTCCCTCGTCTGTGACTGAAATTTCCACGAAACCGTTGTTACTCTGAACATCCACATAAAGCGTTCCGCCTTGCGGGGAGTAGTCCAGCCCATTACTGATAACATTCATAATAGCACGTTCTATCAGCACCCTATCAAATTTCAGCATTTGAGGGAGTGAAACAGTATTCATTTGCAGCCGGATTTCTTTTGTCCGGCATAGTGATTCCATATAACCGAACAAGTGCTGCATGAACGCTGGCAAGTCTATACTTTCAATATGGAGCTGATAACCAACCGCCGCCCGTGATATATCAATCAGGGTTTGAATATATGACTGCATCTGGCCGGAGCTTTCCACGACGTAACCAGCGTATAATCGTTGCTCATCATCAAGATTTGTTTCTGTGAGTAAATCAGCATTTCCTTGAATAACCGTCAGAGGCGTTTTCAAATCATGGGCAAGCGCGGCGATTTGCTCTTTCTGTGTCTGTTCGGTTTTCCATTGCCGTTCTAACGAAATTTTCAGATTATCTTTCATATCTGAAAAAGATGCAAGGACATCTTCAAACTCTTTGATTTTGGCGTGTCCTACTTCAAAATCAAGGTTTTGCTTTGAAACCTCCGCAGTTGCTTCAAAAAGCGGGGTCAGTTGTGTACGCAGGTTCTTAGCAAATCTGGCGGTCAGTATGATAATGACCAGCAGCGAATTTACAGCCATCAGGATAAACGCAAGCGTGTCAGGAGATGGAAAATATTCCGGTAGCCATGACACTGTAAATTGAGAACCAATATAATACCTTAAAACGCAAAATTCGTTTTCCCGGACAACAAGTGCAAACTGCCTCCCCGTAGCATATTCAATATATTCTCCCTTTGCGTACAGCAGGGCAATTTCTTTTTCATCATCGTCCATATTGCTGTAAAGCTCATTAAAGTTCTTGTCCAGAATTAAGTAGCCGCATCCCTGTGGAATCACAACCTTTGTAATATCCGGGGCAATCGTCAGCGTTGGAATGATCTCTTTTACCTGCAATTCACTTAGATTTGCTCTTGTAGCTAATCCAGCATTTACAGCAAGTCCCTCCAAACCAGAAGGGACAATAATTGCCGCTACCAGCATGACAATGAGGGAGATAGCAAACTGGCGAAACAATATTTTCAATGTAGGTTTCTTTTTCACTCCCATTTATATCCTATCCCCCATACGGTGCTGATCGGACTTATTTTGAAATGCTCCAATTTCGCACGAATATTTTTTATATGCGTTGAGATCGTAGAGTTATCGCCTATTCCATCAAACCCGAAAACGGCTTCATAGATTTGTTCTTTTGTAAAAACCTGTCCCCGGTTTTTCGCAAGGTATTCACAGATTGAATACTCGCTTTTGGTAAGGGGAACCGGCTGTTCTGAAACATACAGTACCTTTGCGGAAAGGTCAAATCTTATATCAGGCTCAAATGAAAGTGTGCTGTGATGCTCCCTTTTTTCTCTGCGTAAATGTGCCGCGACACGGGCGCGAAGCTCCTGAATACGAAAAGGTTTCGTAATATAATCATCCGCACCGATGCCCAATCCAAACAATATATCTTCCTCTAATGTCTTTGCGGTCAGAAAGAGAATCGGGCAGTCTACCATATTCCTGATCTGTTTGCAAAACTCAAACCCGTCTGTGCCAGGCATCATCACATCCAAAAGAATGAGGTCATAGAAATGCAGCTTTTTGATGTCTACATCATCCGCATTTTGACAGACTGTTATCAAATATCCATCTTTCCCCAAACTGTTCTTAATCAATTCCAAGATAGAAACTTCATCGTCAACTACAAGTAAGTGGGTCAAAAAATCACCTCCCGCCCCATTATACCACATTGTCGAGGTTACTCATCATTATTTTTAATGTCAGCTTTCCGATATTCATTGTTGATATTTACAGCTACGGCATTGCTTATATCCACATCCACAATACTGTAAACGTAGCCGAAACTGAAATCTTCCCCCGCCACATTTTTGAAGCGTTTCGATACCTGCCCGATTTCTTCTTGCAGTTCTGACATTTCAAGACATTCATCCGTTATGGTATATGTCAGGCCGTTATATGAAATTTCATCATAGTTTGCGGCGTTCAGCTCATAATACGGCAGAGATTCATTTAACGCCTTATTTTTATCGGCGGTATCGCGGAGCGCACCGCAGGCCGATAAGCATATAAGACTTACAAGCACAATTACCACGGCAAACAGGCACTTTTTATTCACTGTTTTTACCTCCCTCCCAACCATGAAACCAAACCAAACTGGCAATCAGCAGACAAACAGTGCAGCATACAGAAATAATCATACCGCTGAAAAAATCGGTTTTTACCTGTGCATACAGTTGGGGGCTATCCCATGCAAGCACAGTGTAATCCATAGCACGAACGCCCCAGGCCCAGGGAATATATTTCCATGTAGCGTCACCAAGCCCTGTTATCATAAGGGCAGCTATTAAACTCCCTGCAATTCCCAATCCCATAGATGCACCTTTTCCGAAGCTCATTCCCACAAACAAATGAATCAGGTAAATGGGAAGCATGGTAATCAACAATAGAATCCCTGCTTTCAGGTAAAGGCTTGCCGGAGCATCCCTATATAGTGCAGCGAATGTTCCTAACGCTAAAAATGTTGCGCCAAAAGCACAGATCATCAGAAAACCAAGTTTACCAATATACGTTGCCATGCGAGATGGGATTGTTCCCAACAAAAGCTGATAATGCCCGGCCTGATTTTCGATCTGAACAACCAGGCCCACAATAATGCCGATCAGAAACGGGAACGCAACGGCCAGCACTTCCAGATAGGCACTGATTTTGGTTGCCAGTTCCCATCTGGATATATGATAGTAACCCGCAAAAATCGCCGCACATATAATCGGAATCATGCTGTGCATATAGAGCAAAATGCTATGTTTACACTTCTGATATTCTGCTTTCCAGCAGCGAACCACAGATACCATAGTTACCCCACCTCCTTTTTCTCAAACCATCTTGCAGTTAAAAATGACAGCGCCGCAAACCAGGCCAGCGAAATGACCAATACAAGTATAATCATCCAAAATGCCATTGCCGTACTCTGATCTGCAACCGGCTCACCATTAGGCAAAATACCTAACACGGAAATCATAAGATGCGGCACCCAGCTATACGGGCAGATCATCCACAAAGAGGTTGTAGCCGTGAAAATCCCTAAAACGCTTCCAAGTCCGGCATTAAGAATAACCGTGACAAAGATACCAACTTTTTTTGATAACCATAAGCACAGCGGAACTTCCCATAGGCTTGCAATGACAATACAAGCTGTTCCGGCCGCAGCCTGCCAAATTCCGATTGTCAGGGGAATTTCGTTGATAACTAATATTGCAAAACCGCCCAACAGATTTAGCGCCAGGAAAATGAAATTCCCCACACAGGAGTAAATACCGGCCACTCCAATTTTTGCTTTCCAGACTTTGTTCTGCGAAACAGGCAATGAAGCAACGGCACGATATTTTAGTTTGCCATTATCCCGCTGTTCAATCAAGGCACAGGTGAGCGTAAGGAATCCAGGATAAAGCAGGATATACCACCAATTATAAGAATTGAGCTGGAACCAAAGAGGGGCAAAAAAGTTCATAAGCGCAGTTACAAACGGGGCCAGAACGATCAGCGTTTTTGTGAAAGTTCTCTTATGCTTTAGGTTCTCTGCCTGAATATATGCCATCTCCATTTAATATCCCTCCTTACCATTTCTGCGAATAACATCCATAAAGAGTTGTTCCAAATCTTCACCGGCGCGAAGCTCTCCCTCATATCCAAGGACGCCGCCAGCAATGATACCCACATGATCTGCAATCTGCTGGACTTCTGACAGAATATGGCTGGACAAAATAACTGTAATCCCTTTGCAGGGAAAAGAGCGAATTAACTCTCGAAGTTCCTCAATCCCTAAAGGGTCAAGGCCGTTAGTCGGTTCATCCAGAATCAAAAGCTGGGGACTGTTCAGCAATGCAATAGCAATACCAAGCCGCTGCTTCATACCAAGAGAAAACTGCCCGGCCCGTTTCTTGCCGGTATTCGTGAGCTGGACAATTTGCAATACCTCGTTAATTCGTGCATCGTCCAGGCCGAGCAATGTAGTTCTGACTTTGAGATTTTCGTATGCAGTCAGATTTTCGTAAAGCGGGGGCATCTCAATCAAAGCACCGATATGCTCCAGATCATTCCGCTTCCACGGGTGGCCGTCAAACTCGATGCTTCCCGATGTGGGGCGCAAAATGCCGGTGAGCATTTTTAAGATCGTGGATTTGCCAGCCCCATTCGGCCCCAGCAGACCATAAACCGAGTTGCGCCGGATGTTCAGTGACACATTGTTTACCGCCATTTGCCCCTTGAAATTTTTGCAGAGGTCAGTCGTTTTCAAAATCATATCCATATAATCAAGTCCTTTCTTTGATTTTACGGATAGCATACCGGGCAATTTTGAAGATTTCATAAAGATTCCCGAAAACAGAATATGAACAATACACCGTAACCGTGGAGCATATCGCAACAAAGCACCAACCTACGCATTTAGGGCCTTAAAAAGCCCTATATTTCAAGGTTTTTCCCGCATAGTCGGCGGGGTATGTGAGTGTTTTATCCTATCCCCGCCATAGTGCCGCTCTAAATGCGTAGAATTTACCAGCAGAAAATCGCCGGTTTCTCTGGCTCCATACTCCCAGATATGGTATCATGGAAAAAATCAATCTGACGGGGGTATCAGGATGGACGGACAAGAAAAGCTGCTGGACTATGAAACAATCAAAGCCGCCGTTGCCGGTGAGAAGTGGGCCACAGAAAAGGTGCTGGCCCACTATGCGGACTACATCGACGAGCTTTCCACGGTGGAGATCAGGCAGCCGGGCGGCAAAGTGAAAAAAGTCATTGACGAGGATATGCGGCAGCACATTTCCTTAAAGCTGCTGGAAGCGTTGCCGAGCTTCCCGCTGGAACAAGAATAACGATCAAGAGGGCTGCACCCTCTTACGCCGCTTTGCGGCTATCACCTGCACGCCCCCGAAACAGATACACCCGCTGCGCGTCTGTACCTGTTTCGGGGGCTAATAATGACTGTAACCTACGCCTTTCGGGGCTGATAACCGCCAGTTTCAAGGCTTCTCCCGCACGTTTGCAGAGGTGGGCGAATACTTTATCCTATCCCCGTCAATACTGGGTTCTAAATGCGTAGGAACAGGCAAAAAGAAAAGACGCCGGACGCAAGCGGCCACATGGCCGCCGCGCCCGGCGTCTGCTGTTATTTATTCGTTCTCGTCTGTGAAATAGAATTTCTGGCTGTCATAGTCAGAATCCGTCATACGTTTCAGCTTGGAAAGGGTCTGCTGGGCCAGCGTCCACATATCCCCGTCCATACCCGG
>OHIL01001029.1_pt1 | contig 10360 bp, 18 predicted proteins | sample 1568231 | NCBI WGS metagenome assembly OHIL01 (sample SAMEA3879565, study PRJEB24766) | human gut metagenome | biome: human-associated habitat; feature: feces | place: USA | collected 1985/1987 | reverse complement strand
AGAGTTACTTTTTTTGTTTCCTCCTCGTCATTTCATATTGTCTAAGATATCGTGTTCAGACTCATAATATCGTTCCCCAACTTTTGCAAGTCGTTTCTTTTTTGATGTTTTATCATTGTTAATAAACTTCAGGATTTCTTCTTCTGTCAGCATTCAATCACCTCTTTTTCAAAGTCATCAGCTAAACCAACAATATGATCAGCATAATTTCCAAATAAATCGCACATTGTTTCTTCTGTATAGCAATCCATTGAGAAGCCTAGAGAAAATAAAAAACAGTGACATAATTCATGTATCACTGTTCTTCTTGTTAACTCCTTAGACATCCTTTTTCGAATATAAATTGTTTGTTCTAGAAACTTCGTAAGGCCTAGGATAGTGTTGTCACCGTCGTTTAAAAAGTCCTTATCGCTGTCGGCATATTCCATTGTCCAGTTGATTCCATTAATACTAAATTCCATGTAGCCGTCTCCTTTATAAAGTCCACTTGCTCTGAAGTATTTCGTGTTCCATAGCATATCTAGTAGCATCAATAGCGTGGTTATTCTTATCGGGAAAGTCGCCTCTGAGGTTGCCGTCCTTATCTTTTTCAATCTCATATTCATTAAATTCCCTGTAAGCATTAGGACATCTAACAGGATCTATGATGATTGATTCTAAGTCCTGCAGGAACTTAATACCGTTTTTTACACTGTCAGGGCCTTTCTTGGCGCCTGTTATTCTTAATCCTAACAGTTTGAATTCATTTATAGTTCTTGGTTCAGCTGAATCGGCAGTGACTTGATCGTTAAGTGGGTTAATCTCTTTGATAAGTTTGACGGCATCAGAGTTCGACAACCTAGTGCCATATACTTCATCAAAAATAAAAAGACGTCTGCGCGTCTTATCATAATTTGCTTTGATAAAAGCCAAAGGGTCACCAGCATAACCAAAGTCTAGTCCGAATTTCAATCTATCGAATACATCAATTTCTTCTTTTGTGATTTCTCTAATATCAAGGTTTGTGAAAACCTCACTACCTGTACCAGTTACTTCACCTAAGTAGTCATGATTGTATTTTTCAATATTTGTTTTCTTAGTATGCTCTGCTTCAATCAGAAACTGCTCCCCAAGCCATTCAGGAGGCGCCTGTAAATAAGTCGTGTGAGAGACATATGTATCATCTCTTTTTACTAGAACTTGCCTGTTGCACCAATTTCTTTGGCTTTCAGGAGGGTTGAAGGAATAAAAGACACAATACTCGTGCCCACCACGAAGAAGTGACTGATTGATATTGGTTATCTTGTCATAAGTCTCAAATTCGTCGCATTCTTCATACCAGACATATTTAACATAACCTATATGGACCTTTGTTGACTTCATTTTTTTAGGTTCATCGGCACCCTTAAATATTATCTGCTGACCTGTTGGCATATAAGTCATTTTTAATTTAGACTCAGGTATTAACCAATCATCTTGAGCGCCTAACTTATAGATGCCCCACTTAATCTGTTCATATACTGAATCTCTGAGAGTGTCTTTTACTCGTCTCATGATAACAGCGTTACTCATAACACCTCGCTGTGCATCTCTCATAATGCCTAGAGGTATCTCAACACCTATAAAAGAGGACTTTAAAGAACCACGGCCACCTTTTAACCAATAATGCGTGTAGTCATTGTTTTTTACATGCTTATGAACTTCATAGAAAGCCGGACCAATAGTAGACTTTAAACTAACCTTAATCTTATTCATCTATATCATCTACAATCACTGTCTTGCCGTTCGATGTAACATCTACATTGTCTGTAAACATGCCAAAACGCTTGCCTAATAACTCTGCAGCTTTAAGCCTTTCTTTCTCGTCCGGAGGTTTCTGTACGACTTTTTGCGTACCATTACCACTCATGATCATTACATAGGATTCCGATTTAGCACGCATGACAGATGTGAGATACTCAACTATCTCTTGAATGTCGGCAGTATTCTCATTATGGATTTCTTCCATTTTTTCAGAGATATACTTTTGTATCTCTTCTTTTTTTAAAAGCTTAGAGGCAAGAGGTGCTGCACTTATGGCACTTTTACAATTGGCATAGACTGCTAGATATGCTCTTGTAGCATTAGTATCTTTTAGATACTCATCACAAAATAGTTTCTGCTTTTCTGTCATAGTCGCACCCCTTTCTTATCAAATAACAAAAAAGAGGCTTTATTATGCCTCTCTGCTTAATTTGCCTCTTTTTACCATTATATAACATTAAACAACGTAACGTGACGGCAAATGGTGCAAATGGCCATCAATTCACGTCACACGTTAACTCATGATAATAACTAATTTGTCGATTGCATCATGTATGTATCTTTCAGCCGTCCTCTGTGAGATATGCAGCATGTCGGCAGTATCATAGATACTCATTAGTTCGATGTATCGATAAAAGAGTACATCCCTATGATTGATATCATCTAGTTTGTCTATATTTTGACGTATGAGAGCCATTTCTTCTAAACACCTATCCTTCATCAAGATATAGTCATTCTGTGTCTTGGGCTCACTGTATGAACCTGTTGGGCTTTCTCTATACGAGATGGCTTTAACATTGATTAACTTATTTTGTAGATAGTCTGCTTTGTCCTTTAGATTTCTATATGATTTTAAATATGTTCTGACTTCTTCGGCTGTCATACGTTACCTCCTTATTCAAAAATGAAAAATAAATAAATCACTATCACCAGTACAAATAAAATAAAAAACAAAAATTTAACCTCCTTTCTGGAGAAGAAGAAAACAGTCCTTTACTCTTCCTATTGGTTTTCAATTTCCGTCTTCTCTTCTCCCAGCAACACCATAACTTTTTAGTTGGATAGCAAAATTAGCGCTTCATACTCTTATTCTTTGCAAAAGAAGGTGAATGAGATTGAAGCAAAGCCATGACACTGCTGTTGTTTGTTGGTTTTAGAATAGAAAAATATGTTAGGGCATCAAGTTCATGAGAGGATCTTGCTTTTAGAAACAAATCTATTAAGAGTAATCCATATAGATTTTCTTATTTTAAATTTTCTTATGAGTTAAATATAGAGAACTCAATGCCCTGTTTGATTATCTGATGAACTTCTTTTGAATCTCTTCAAGAACCGTGTAGCAACTCTTTCGCTGCACTCTGTCATTGATTCTTATTCTTGATGTAACAATGCTTATAATTCTATCACTGAAGCTTGTATGATTAATGACTGCAATAATATCATCAGCATCAATCGGCATTCCCTTGTATTCAAGTTCCCCTTCTTCCTTTTTAGGAACAAATGTTGAAAGCCAGTCAAGTCTTGCCTTTGCTAGACTCATAGTGCTGTACTCTTCCTTGTGGATCATCTTCTTCTTGTAATAGAAAACGATTGCACACAGTCCACCTTCTGGCCACCTAGGAGGCAACTGGAATTCAAAGGTGCATTTATCTAAATTGATGATACTGAACGTTCTGCGCATTCTTATCATATCATTCTCGCTCATAGGCGCTCTAAAGTAGTCCCATACCTCAACTAATCTAGCCACTTCTATACCTCCCTGATTGTCTCATGATAACGATATTCAAATAACTTCTTCTTGATGTTATAGACAGGAGTTCTGAGACCTTTGACGTCCTCGATGACCTTTTCATCATCTCTGTAATATACGAAGTCGTCAACGTATGTGATTGGTCTTCTTTTCCTCTTCTTTCCATCAATTACAATTTCAAATGATGGGATAAGTTCAAACGGCACCTGCAGTTGCAAGTCGTGGATTTCTCCGTTTTCTTGCATCTGTTTAAGTTCTAGATATCTCTTTGCTTCTTTTCGACTGTCGAAGACAATGCCGTCAACAACTGCCTTCTTAGCCTTGTATTTATTCTTGATCATTAGAATTGGATATCCTCTTCGTCCATGATCAAGCCTTCATCTTCAAACTGTTGAATTGGTTCGTTAGGAACATAATTATTTACAGGTGCTTGTGCTGCAGTAGCTGTATTGTTATTTCTATTTGTCTGAATAAACTGTACAGAGTCAGCAATCACCTCAGTAACATATACCTTCTGGCCTTGATTGTTCTCATAGTTTCTTGTCTGAATGCGACCATCAACAGAAACGAGAGAACCTTTAGAACAGTAACGTTCCGTATTTTCCGCAATCTTACCCCAACAAACACAGTTGATGAAATCGGCATCCTGATCATCGCTCTTGAAATTTCTTTCTACTGCTAGATTGAAAGAAGTGACTGCCTTTCCACTCCCTGTTCTTCTTAGTTCGGGGTCTCTTGTAAGTCTTCCGACTAATAAAGCACGATTTAACATTTTTAAACCTTCTTTCTTCATCCAGGAAACATATTGTCTAGATGATATTCTTTTATTTTCTTATACTTTTCTATCTCTTTTTCTTCTAATTCCACATTGAAAGAATCTAGAATCTTAACAATTATCTTCTGTACTTCTAGGCTTCTATGAACCTTTACTTTAAAGCTGTCAAATATCTCTGGTTTAATATTTAACCCTGTTTGATATCTGGTTAAAAAGTCAGGCATAGACATTTTAAGCACATAATACAGATATCTAGGTTCTACTTTATCTTTATCAATCTCAAACACTCCATATTTAGAGTCTACCTTTGTGTCATCATCAAGATAGATCATCTGTCCTTTTGTAGCACTTAACTGTATTAGAATAGAGCCTTTCTTATAGGCCTTGTTTTTCTTGCTTCTTTCAATTGTTGCTATGTCTAAGAGATTAACAACGTGATTATCCTTCAATTCTTCTTTAGACTTCTCTAAAAAGTCATTTGCAGCGTTAAGCATATTTGTATATGAATGCTTCTTACTATTCTCTAATTGACTGATAAGCTTGTTTTTCTCTATCTCATAACTTTGAGGGCCTCTCAAGTCCTTCAGCATTGCCACGAATTCTTTTTCGGTGGCTTCTATTTCAGTTTCAATCTGTACTAGTTCACTTACTACTTGCGCTAGATCAACAGGCTCTTTTTCTTCTGATGTATCAACGTAACGAGGGATATTAAGGTTGTAGTCATTCTTTTTGATTTCTTCCAGTGAAGCGACATGGCTGAACTTATCAATGTCTTTTCTAAGTGAATATGCTGATTTAATTTTTTCTATCTGGTCATCATTCAAATAGTTCTGCTTGCCTTCTTTTACAAACTCTTTTGAAGCATCTATAAAAAATATATCCTTGTCATTTCTTGTCTTCTTGAAAATCAACACGCAAACAGGTATCTGAGTATTCAGGAACAAATTACTAGGAAGCCCAATAACTGCATCGAGCAGATTATCATCAATCAGCAGTTTTCTAATGTCTCCCTCTTTCGAGCCTCTGAACAATACCCCATGAGGCAAAATAAAGAAAGCTGAGCCGTTTTCTTTCAGATGTGATAAACCATGCAGCACGAATGCATAATCGGCTTTGCTCTTAGGAGGAACACCATAATTGGAAAATCTAGCATCATACTTATAGTTTTCAACATTATCAAACTTAAGAGAATAGGGAGGATTGCTGATGACTACATCAGCTTTAAACTCATTATCAGCATCCTCTACTATTTCTATATCACTGTATTCACCATTATTCGTAAGTTTATAGACTTTCTTGAATTGATTAGTTAAAACATCACCGTGCTTCACATATGCATTTATTCCTCTTATTGATAGATTGAATAAGAGAAGCATTACAGAGTTATCTGATAGCTCCTCTAGATAAAATATACTATTTCGGTGCTCTTCCCATGATGAAATAGTCAAACCACCAATCCCACAGCATTCATCGTAAATTGCTTCAGACTGTTGGGGGATTAATTTATTAACTAGATTACATAAGCAATGAGGAGTGTAGTCCTGTTTGAGATTGTTTCTATTTGCCTGTTCTTCCTGAAAGTAATTGGTGAACCAATCGTAATCTAGATTATTCTCTATCTCTAGAAATCTTTTAAATATCTTGAGTCGTTTATCTTTATCAAAAAGAATGTCTTTAAGTGCTCCATGCAACTGAAACGACTCTGTAATGCCTAATATTTCATTGATCTGACTTGAAGTAATCACAAGTTATTATTCTCCTTATCTTCTTCGATACCATTCACGACTACTGACATGATAACGAACACCGCAATAGCAATTACTGATATCACAATAAGGATGCCAACAATCAGCATAACGATAGCAAACACAGAAAATACATTTTCTAATACCTGTAATAGAAACACCTATATCACTCCTATCTGATAAATAAGTAAATCATTAGCGCTAGTGTAGCAACATAAGCCGCTGCTAAGATAAAGAAATCCCTGTTAGCCTTTTTACAGCTTTTAACAAGTTTATTATTCAACTTCTGAAGATCATCCATTTTCCTACAATTTTCTCTGTAGAAGTTCAATACAGTAGCATTCGCTTTCATTAAAGTTTTTTTGTCTTTTTTCAATTCTTGGCATACTTCTTCAAGCTCTCCATATTCTTCTTCCAAATATGAATACTCTTCTTCTAGCTTCTTATATTCAGCTTCCTTTTCTTCTACAATTTCTTGAACATCGTCGGCACTAAAATTCACCATTGCAGCTAGCCTCCTCTTGTAATTCGTATATATAATCCTGAGTTCTTCTCATGGACCTTTCTACTTTTCTTTCTATGATTTTAGCAATTTCATATACATCTAGATATCCCATCACAAATAACTCACAGATACATATCAATACATCTGCAGTCTCTTCATCCAAATGTGAAGCATTGATTGGGTCCAATCCATTACGTTTGATTTTTGATATTGCTTGTATAAGTTCTGCATTTTCTTCCATTGCGATAGTTAACATGTGCTGGTTGCCCCATGTCTCGCATACTTTTCCAAGTTCCGGACAATTTGATACAAGAGCACCAAGCATATTATGTAATTCCTGTGGATCCATTTATTTTTCTCCTTCTACTTCTAAGTCTTCAATGTAATCATCATTTTTATGTGCAGTTAAATATTTTAATAATTCTGTATCTGAAGCATTAGGACCATAATATAGATCATCAGGATAAAAGAACTTAGTAAACTGCGTATACCATCCACTTTTTTTAAAATATTTATTAAAGCCCATCACTTGAATTTTTCTGACATATAGTTTAGGTGTTAATTTTAAAGTCAACATTTTAATATCAGCTGTTAAATACTCAGCTTCCCAGTTCTTCTCATTTCTTAAAAATGCGGTTCTCTCTTCTTTATTCTTCAGCATGATTATTTAACCCACTCATTTTTAGTCCATCGTCCCATTGTGGTTTCTGCCTCAATGAGAATATGAGGTTCTGATATTTTATAATTAAGGCTAATGTTTGTAACAATCGCATTTCCATAGCGTTTTCTGTTTTTTTGGTAATATTCATAAGAATCTAGTGAAATTCTTCTGCCCATAAAGCAGTGATCATCATCAACTTTAATTTTGATAAGGGTCTCTCTGTTAATATTTGCTAATAATTCATTCACTCTCACCATCGCTCACCTCGCAGTTATTGAGTATTTTTTTGATTGACTTAGGTTCTTCATCTTCCCACTTAATAAAAGTAAACAAATTCTTAAATAGGTTTAAACTTACAAATTTTGAGTAGCTGTGCCATACATTAAAATCTTCTAATTTTTTAGGTTCTGAAGTATATGCATTTAAGCAACCGTTCTTGTCTCTTACGATATAATTCCAACCCTCATTTAAACAGTGCTTTAAAACATCATGCTCCAACTTTGTTGGTTTAACACGTTCCTTGTACTCAGCAAATAACCACTTCAAGCGTGGAAGGTTATATCCGCAATACTCACTTTCTTCATCATCAAACATACAGTCTTGGCATTTCATGTCTGAGCAACATCTTATCACGTTGTTTTTGTCATTCTTATTGATTGCAAAAATGTAGCCGTCTTCTGCAATAGTTAGGATTTTATTCTTATACTTTTCTGCATTAATCATCTTCAATCGCCTCTTTCGTTTCAAGTAATTCTGCAACGTTAAATAATTCGTCTTCTCTTAGGAATTCAAATAACTTCTCACAAAGAGGAACACAATTGAGTGGTTCATCAAATCCGCCCTCAGGAGAGAACCAAGTACCTTCCTTTTCAATTGGCTTTAATGTGAAAAACGCGATTGTGAAATCATCATCACGTGATACCCATTCATAGCCTTCAGATAGCATATATTCAAGTAAGCCGTACTCCAGTGCATTCATTTTTATCTTGTGCTTCTGATATAGCCATCTAACAATATTGATTTTTGAACACACGAATTTAGCTCTTTTATCTATCAATCCCTTTTTATCAGGACAAAATACACATTTATCGCATGATCCTTCTTGCCCACAGCAGAATAACTCACCGCTTGATTTATCTACCGCAAATTTAAAGCCTCTGGATTTAATTTCATCTTCATAAAATTCAAAATTTGTCATGTTATAAATCTCCTCCTAGTTCTTCCATTGATTTTCTTAATTCAGCAACCTCTTCATCAGAGACTTGCTCTTCATCATTTCCGTATAGTCCTTCCGCTAATCGCCTTAATTCTTCTTTATCCTCTTCAGTTACTCTTTTTTTTAATTTCTTTCTCTTCTGGTACCATTTCTTTTCTTTTGCTACTGCTAAAGCAAAGTTCTTTAGATTGGTTATTTTCTCAAGTCCATAGAGTTTGCATGTTTCTATTACTTCATCGGCAACTTCTTCAAAGTCATTTTCAATAAGAAAAGATTTTAAATCAGACAAGTCAGAGTCACTGACAGACAGTCTTCTTTTATTCTTTATTTCTTTTATTCTTTTATTCTTATTACGTCCTACTTCTTGTCCTACTTCTTGTCCTACCTCTTGTCCTACCTCTTGTCCTACTTCTTGTCCTACTTTTAGGACACTAGGTGAGACACGGTTCTGATATTTGTCCCAGTTCTCAACTGTTATAAGAGTGCCTTTTCTAGATATATCTAATTTGATTTTTCCGCACTCTTCTAAGAGGTGAAGATATTTAGTAATGGTGTTTTTTGCCATCCCGCATCTTTCCGATATCTGTCTAAGAGACAAGATGCATTGTCCTCTTTTGATAAGCTGTCCATGATGGTAGTAATCAACAGGATTGGCATGAAGAAGGATGTCAATCCAAAGGTGTAGCATTTTTAAATCATGATAGACTTCATCGTAGTCCATCATGTATAACTTGATCCATCTTCTTTTTTCATCCATCCCTCATGTCTTCCTTTCTTTAATTAGAACTGTTCATAATCATAACCATCATCAAAGTCACCAAATTCAGCATCACCGAAATCGGTATTGACCATTGCCTCTTCTAGAACCTTGTCAGATTCTTCATGTGGCTGTGGTGCTTTAGGCGCTGAACTTTCATGTTCGATTGCTTTAGGCGCTTCTTCCTGTGGTTCTTCATCGTTTACAAATGTAACAGGAGCATCAACATACTCTTTTGTGCCGTCACTATTGATTACTGCCATATCGGCATCAATAGCATTCTGCAGATCAATTGACATGATACCCCACTTGCTGATCAGCTGACGGAGCATAGTCTTATATGCCATTCCATCGAAATCTTTAGACCAGAATGTCCAGTTAGTGCCTTTTCTTTTATCTGCTGCATATCCTTGAGAATACTTAAGCGCATGTGCCTCCATCTTTTCTTTTGACCAGTACATCGTCTTTCTAAAGCCGTTTGTATATTCAAACATTGCATAATAGCCGACTGTCTTAGCGTTCTCTCTTACAAGTTCATCATCAATCAATCTGACTTCAATCTCTTCATTAAGAGGATCGTAACGGATTAATTCACCTTCCTTAATCGAAATAACATTTAATTTTCTATACTGTCCACTTCTGATAGCTAGCTGAATGTAGCCTTTATAACCTAATTGGAACTGTGCCACTGTTCCTCTCTTAGTCTTGTAAGGTACAAAATAGTACTGTCCTAACTGAGGAGAAGGAGATAAGTTAAGCGCTTCACCAAGGAATGCGGCAGTAATGATACTATTGGGTTCGCATTCCTGAAGCTTTGGATCATTGACAACTGTAGAAGTAATAGAAGCGATGAAGCGTGTTCCATTCTTACCGCCAACAACATCATTGATTTTTCTCTGTACTGCTGGGCTTGCGATAAAAGTACTGAATTTTGCTTTGTTTGTGTCTTTTCTTAAACTGTTTTTAACTGTCATTTTTATTTACCTTCTTTCTTTCTAGGGAATCTTAAATTATAATCGAAACAACCATCATATTTTGCTTTGAGGTAGTCTAGAGATGTTTTTAATTCATTTAGTGCAGCATTTGTTCCTACGATTTTACCAACCAACATCTTTAGAGGTTCTTTTTCTTCTGAAGAAACATTTACAGGCTTTTCCTGCTGCTTAATT
>OHIL01001017.1_pt1 | contig 10432 bp, 7 predicted proteins | sample 1568231 | NCBI WGS metagenome assembly OHIL01 (sample SAMEA3879565, study PRJEB24766) | human gut metagenome | biome: human-associated habitat; feature: feces | place: USA | collected 1985/1987 | reverse complement strand
ACGCTCATTATTATTGAATCGCACTTTTCGGTAACGCCGTCGTGTTCTATTGTGAGCGGCATTGTTTTAAGGTGCGAAAGCGTATCGATTATGCCCAGCATATATGGGAGCATGCCGTTGTATTTATTCTTGAACTTTTCTGTTGCTTTCAGCACGGCCACATCGAACCCAAGCCCCGCCACGTTTATGAACGGCCGGCCGTTCACCTCTGCCGCGTCGGCATTTTTTACAGTGCCGTTAAGTATTGTGTCCGCCGCGCCTTCAACGTCCTTTGCAAAGCCTATCACCTTTGTAAAATCGTTGCCCGTGCCGAACGGCAATACGGCAAGCACGGCATCCGTGCCTATGGTTGCGGCGGCTACCTCGTTAACGGTGCCGTCTCCGCCGACGGCAGCGATGAGCCTTTTGCCGCGCTCTATTGCGGCTTTGGCAAGCGCGGTAGCGTGGCGCGGGGCCGCAGTATAGTCGAAGGAGAAATCCACGCCCTTGGCTTCAAGCAGCTTTGAAACCTCCTTAAACTTTTGCGCCGCAAGGCCGGAACCGGAAACGGGGTTCACAATAAAATACGGTTTATCCATACATCCTCCGTGGGTACAACATATCTATTTTATTCTAATTCAAAACCGCCGATATGTACAGCCGCAATGCTGTAAAATTTCCGTGTACTTTTAAGAAAAGCAAAAAAGGCTTCGCAAGGAGCGGTCCAATAAAACAGTATAATAATGTTTTCGGGAAGCGGCATGAGTAATCATGCCGCTTTTCCGTTCATAACGTCATAGAGTAAATTGGCGGGGAGTATGCCGATATAGTTGTAGCTGATCGTCACATCCTGCACTCGGTGTCCGCTGGACTTGTCCGGTGCATGAACATATACGGCATTGACCATATCGTTCAGAATTGTGGGGGTCAGCTTCTCCAAGTACAGGTATTTTTTGCCTGTCGAATAAACCTATCAACATTCTCCGCTTGATCTTCTTGATTCTGTATTTCGTTTTCAAGCATTTCAATCTTGACTCTCAGGTCTGCCTGCTCCTGCTCATAATCATCAGCTAACATCTGAAAACGAGCTTCGGACAGTTTCCCGTTGACCATGTCCTCATAAATACGCTTGAACAATCTGTCCAATTCAGCCAGACGGTTTTCGGATTTCTGCAGGGTTCGCTTCTTGGCAGAAAGTTCTTTCTTTGCTTCCTCGCTTCTCTTTGCACCCAACGCTCTGCGGAACGTATCTTCATAATCGGCAACACACCGTATCACCAACCTCATGTGTTGGAGTGTACCTTCTTCCAGCACCACGGCTCGGATGAAGTGAGTGTCGCAGACCTCCTTGCCCTTTTTACGGGAAGTGGAGCATACAAAGTGATCTTGTCTGGTTTCAAAACTGTTGCTGGTGCAGTAGTACAATTTCTCACCACAATCGGCACAGCGAACGAGACCGGAGAACATATTGGTCTTGCCTGTTCGGGCGGGTCTGCGTTTGTTCTTGCGAAGTTCCTGCACACGAGCGAAGGTTTCTTCGTCAATAATGGCTTCATGGGTATTCTCGAAAATCTTCCATTGATCGGGAGGGTTTTCGAGTTTCTTTTTGCTCTTGTACGATTGCTTGCGGGTTTTGAAGTTAACCATATGACCAAGGTATTCCTGCTTTTCCAGTATGCCGGTGATGGTGCGTGGTGCCCAATCGTAAGGATTATCCGGTGTCTTTGCAGGAGCATTTCGTCCCATCTTCATCCAATGAACTGTCGGACAATCCACTTTTGCCTCTTTCAGCTTCTTGGCGATCTGAGAGGGACCGAAGCCCTCCATGCACCAAGCGAAGATCTGACGGACAACGGCTGCGGCTTCATCATCCACAATCCAATGTCTCTTTGGATTGTCGGGGTCTTTCATGTAGCCGTAGGGCGGGTTGGTGGTCAGATACTCACCGGATTCGCCTTTCTGCTTCATAACCGCTTTGACTTTTTTACTGCTGTCCTTGACATAGAACTCATTGAACATACGTCGTTCGGGAAGGTGAAGCGCAAACAGCAAAAATCCAGTATTCATGCGGGTTTGCGGCGAGATGGCTCTCGATCAGATAGCTCTCTTTCAGACGGTCAAAGGGCTAAAATCACAATCGCATAGTTGTTTTCATGGGAGAATGGCGGTAACAGCGGTCATTCTCCCTTTTTTCGTTCCTGCCGCTTTCAACAGGAGGAAACGAACATGGAAGAACCGAAAAGCAAAGCGAAGCGCGGGGCAAAGACCTCTGTTCCCGCGCAGGAGGATAGAATCACGCTGCTCCCGCTGTCGGAGCTGCACGACTTCCCCAACCACCCCTTCAAGGTGCGGGACGACGAGGCCATGCAGGAAGCGGCGGAGAGCATCCGGCAGTACGGCGTACTCGTCCCGGCCATCGTCCGTCCCCGCGAGGTCGGCGGCTATGAGATCATCGCCGGACACCGGCGCAGGCACGGCAGTGAGCTGGCGGGGCTTTCCGCCATGCCCTGCATCGTGCGGCAGATGGACGACGACACCGCCACCATCCTTATGGTGGACAGCAATATCCAGCGGGAGAATATCCTGCCCTCCGAACGGGCGCAGGCGTACAAAATGAAGCTGGAGGCTATCCGCCGTAAGGCTGGCAGACCGGCAAAAACAGAGGAAAAAGATGTGCCAGATAATTCTGTCCAAGTTGGACAGAATTTCGATGGCAAGACCTCACGCGAGCTTTTAGCGGAAAACTCCCCGGACAGTTCCACACAAATTCAGCGCTACATCCGCCTGACCGAACTCACTCCTGAGCTTCAGCAGATGGTGGACGAGAAGAAGATCGGCATGACCCCTGCCGTGGAAATCTCCTACCTCAAGCCGGAGGAACAGCAAATGCTCCTGACCGCCATCGACAGCGAACAGGCTACGCCCTCGCTTTCTCAGGCGCAGCGCATGAAAAAGCTCTCCCGCGACGGCAAGCTCAACGACGACACCATGCTGGACATCATGATGGAGCAGAAAAAGCCGGAGGGCTATAACGTCGTCCTCTCAGCGGACAAGCTGCGCAAATACTTCCCGCGCTCCTATACGCCGCAGAAGATGGAGGAAACCATCCTCAAGCTGCTGGACGCATGGCTGCGCAAGCGCCAGCGCGACCAGTCCAGATAACCGAATACGACCGCAGACAACCACGACACCGACCGGGCAGAGAGCTTTCTTTGCCCGGTTTTGTCATATCCAGAGAGGAGCAAAGCCATGTATATCAACACGTTCAAGTATAAGCCGGAGGACGTTTCCTGCGTCCTCTGTACGGAATATGTCAAAAAGCTGGGCTGTACCGCCCTGTCCTGTCCCTGCCTTGCCGAGCGGATGGAGGCCGGTACGGTGGGCTATGCGGAGGCCGTCGCGGAGCTGTTTCCGTACCGTCCGCGCCTGACTGCAAGAATCATGCGGCTGGCAGAGAGCTTTCCCGGAACCATGTGGCAGGATGACGCCCACAGGAAGCGCATGGAGACCCTGCGGCTGCTGCTGGGCTGCCGCAAGGAGCGCGACACGCCGGAGTTCTTCGCCGCGCTGTATCTGCTGACCTCCAGCAAGGAGCTTGCGGACAGGACCTTCAACTGCTTCTTCCGCGGCGGTATCGACTTCCGCTACGCCCGCCGGCGCGGTATTTCCCAGCACGACTACACGCTGCTCATGGGGGCAAAGAGCCTCTACTGCGGCACGGACGAGGTGACGAAGGGCGACCTTGCAGAGCCGCAGATCGTCGGGGACGAGGCATTTCGGCTGCTCATCAACGCCCTGCTCATCGCCCGTTTTGGGCTGGACGCCCTGAAAATTACCGCAAGACGCGGACAGCGGGAATATACCCTCCGCCGCCTCATCCGCCGCGAAACAGGGGCAAACGCTCCGTCTGCGGGGCTGCTTTTTCCCTCTGAGGGGAGGTGAACACCGTGGCAGTATTTCGCGTGGAGAAGAACCACAATTACACAGTCATGTCCAATTACCACCTGCGGGACACCCGCCTGACGCTGAAATCCATCGGTTTGCTGTCCAAAATGCTCTCTTTGACAGATGAGTGGGACTACACCACCCGCGGGCTTGCCGCCATCTGCAAGGAGGGCGTGGACGCCATCGGCGCGGCGCTGAAGGAGCTGGAGACCAGAGGCTACCTTATCCGCCGCCAGATTCGTGACAGTAAAGGCAGAATCACCGACACCGAGTACACCATCTATGAATCGCCGCATACGCCTCTGCCGGATACGGCTTCACCAGATACGGAAAACCCGTATCTGGATACCCCGTATACGGGCGAGCCATATACGGAAAAGCCCGCGCAATTAAATAAAGATAGAAGAAATAAAGAAAAAGAAATTCCTGATTTGGAAGTGCTGTTTGATTTAGCGGATCTTTTTAAAGTATTCGGCGATTCGACAAGAATCAGAATAATGTTTGCAATTTCCGATAATGAGATGTCGGTGCTTAGTATTGCAGAGGCTTTAAATATGGAGCAAAGCACTATTTCTCATCAGTTGAGAGTATTAAGACAAAACAAACTTGTTAGGGTCAGAAGAGAGGGGAAGCAAATTTATTATACTCTTGATGACGACCATGTTAAAAAAATTATTGAAATGGGACTTGATCACGTTCTCGAGTAAGGATGGTGTTTTTTATGAAATATAATTTTACACTTGAAAATCTTAACTGTGCGCATTGTGCGGGAAAGATAGAGGAGAAATTAGCCGAAACAGACGGTTATGAGAATGTAAATTTCAACTTTGCAAATAAAAAACTCGTACTTGAGTGTTCAGATGATGTAACGGCACAGGATATACAGGCTGTTTGTGACAGTATCGAAGACGGTGTAGAAGTTATTGATAATACAAAGAGAAAGAATTTAAAGCAGTACACTTTCACACTTGAAAATCTCAACTGTGCGCACTGTGCAGAAAAGATAGAGAAGAAATTAGCCGAAACAGACGGCTATGAGAATGTTAATTTCAATTTTGCAAATAAAAAACTTGTGTTTGAGTCAGCAGATGATGTAACGGCACAGGACATACAGGCAGTTTGTGACAGCATTGAAGACGGTGTAGAAGTTATTGATAACAATGTAAAAGAAAACACCGTAACTGCCGAAAAGGTAAATTCAGCCAAGAAAGATAAAAAGGTTGAAATAAAGAATGAACTTATTTCTATTATTACAGCGGCTGTGCTTGGTATAGCGGCTTTCGGTCTTGAACTTACTGTATTTCCTGATGCTGAATTCGGTACTGTAGGTTGGTTTGTTCTACTCGGACTAAGCCTTGTTGCCACTGTTTTGTCAGGTTGGAGAACATTTATTAAAGGCGTAAAATCGGTGTTTAAATTACAGATAGATGAAACTACATTGCTTACAATTGCTGTTATTGCGGCATTTGCGTTAGGCGAGTTTGTAGAGGCGGCTATGGTTACTATTCTCTTTGCAGTGGGCGAAATTGTAGAAGAGAAAGCAGTATCTGCATCGAGAAGTGATATTGCAAAACTTGCGCAGATTCGTCCCGATAATGCAACCGTACTTATAAACGGCAAGGAGGTTGTAAAAGCCGCCGAGGATGTTAAAATAGGCAGTACAATTGTAGTTAAACCACACGAAAGAGTACCGCTTGACGGTGTTATTACTAAAGGAAATACTACTCTTGATACTTCGGCACTTACAGGTGAGAGTGTTCCTGTCGATGCAGAGGCAGGCAGTGAAGTTATGAGCGGTATGATTAACGGCAATTCTCTTATAGAAATAAAAACTACTAAGGAATTTGGCGACAGTACAGCGGCAAGAATTATTAAACTTGTTGAAGATGCAGCCGCTACAAAGGGACAGAGTGAAAAGCTTATCAGCCGTTTTGCAGCTGTTTACACACCGATTATTATACTTATTTCTATTGTAGTTGCTATTGTTCCTCCGCTTGTGGGGCTTGGCAGTTTCAGCACATGGATTTATCGTGCTTTGGTTTGTCTTGTTGCATCTTGCCCTTGTGCAATCGTAATTTCGGTTCCGCTTTCTTATTATTCGGGCCTTGGTGCATCATCAAAAATCAGCGTTCTTATTAAGGGCGGCAAGTATATCGAAGCTCTTGCAAAGGCTGACGCATTTGTATTTGACAAGACAGGTACACTTACAACAGGTGAGCTTTCTGTAAACAAAGTTTTTGCTTACGGCCATCATACTTCATCTGAAATTATTGCACTTGCAGCCGCTTGTGAAAGATATTCTTCACATCCGATTGCTATGGCAATAAAAAATAAGGCAGAAAAGGAAAACTTACCTGAACTTTCAGATTACAGCGAAAAGGCGGGACAGGGAGTTACAGCTGTATATAACGGCAAAGCTCTTGTATGCGGCGGCACAAAGGTTTTAAGTGATAAACAAAAGGTAAATGCAGAAAAAACCGCATCTGTATATGTAATCTACGATGGTGAATTAATCGGTGCAATCTCTGTTAGCGATACATTAAGACCGGAGGCAAAGAGTGTAATTGCAGAGTTAAGAAAACTCGGTGTTAAAGACAGTGTAATGCTTACGGGTGATAAAAAAGAAAATGCAATGGATATTGCAAATGAACTTAAACTTGATTCTTATTCGGCAGAGCTTATGCCGTCAGATAAACTTGAAAAACTTATAGATATAAAGAAAACTCATAAGTCTGTATGCTTTATCGGTGACGGTATCAATGATGCCCCTGTTCTTACTGCAAGCGATTGCGGTTTTGCAATGGGATTCGGCAGTGAGGCTGCTATTGAGGCGGCAGATGCTGTGCTTGCGGCAGGTAATTTAAAACAGTTACCGTTGTCTGTCAGAATAGCAAAGAAAGTTGTTGCTACTGTAAAGACAAACATTACATTTGCACTTGGTGTAAAGACAATTGTAATTATCCTTGCAATACTCGGTATCGCTCCGATGTGGTTGTCTGTAATAGCAGATACAGGCGTAAGCGTACTTTGCGTACTTTATGCTGCAAGACTTCTTCATACAGTTGATAAAAAGTAATTTATAAATAGATAGATTTCCTCTCATAAAAACTACCGCATTCCGATTGGAGTGCGGTAGTTAATTGTTGTTTTTTTATTAAATTAATTGGAGTGAATTATTATTTTGCTTAACTCGTGCACTAAACCATAAATTACCCCACCTATTGACATTGAAACTTTTAACTTTGTGATAAACTAAGTTAAACCATAATTAAAAGGCTGTTCCGCAAGATAGGGAACAGCCTTTATTTAATTATAAGATTTTATCTCGGTTATTCATTTTGTAACATAAGGTCATAAGACTGTCACTTAGGTGTACATTTTCAACAAGGGTGTCGCTGTACTTTCTTGCAATATCATAGTGACTGAAATTCCAATAGTTCTTTATGCCGTAGCCATAAAGTTTGTCAAGTACATTTTCTACACATACTCTCGGAATACACAAAAACGCTGTATTGATTTTGTTGTTTTGACAGAACTCGTCAAGCAGACTGTCGTGCATTATTGTAAGATTATTCAGCTTTTTGCCAACTTTTTCTTCGTTACAGTCAAAACAGGCGATAAGTTCAAAGCCGAGCTTTTCAAAGTTCATATGCTTGGCAACCGCTTTACCGAGGTTGCCCGCACCGATAAGTATAGCTTTATAATTATTGTTAAGACCAAGAATATTTTGTATTTCTTCCTTAAGCTGAGAAACACTGTAACCGTAGCCCTGTTGACCGAATCCACCAAAGCAGTTAAGATCCTGTCTTACCTGAGAAGCGGTTACATTCATAATTTCAGCCAGTTTTGTAGATGAAATTTTATCAATGTTTTGTTCGTTAAGCTCAGACAAGAAACGATAATATCTGGGCAGTCTTCTGATTACAGACATTGAAATGTTGTCATTTCTGGACATTGTACTTTAACCTTACTCCTTTAACCGAATTGTGTTTGCTTATGCAAGTGAAGCGGCAAGATGCTCGTTTATTGCAAGCAAGAAATCTTCTGAATTAACCTTTTTCTTGTTTTCAAGAGTTGAAATAGCATAAAGGTCGCCTGTCATAATGCCGTCTTCAATAGTGTCGATAGTAGCTTTCTCAAGCTTGTCCGCAAAGTTCATAAGTTCAGGAAGATTATCAAGCTCGCCACGCTTTCTGAGAGCGCCTGTCCAAGCAAAGAGAGTTGCAACAGAGTTTGTGGAAGTTTCCTCGCCCTTAAGATACTTATAATAATGGCGCTGAACTGTACCGTGTGCAGCTTCATACTCATAAACACCGTCAGGTGAAACAAGTACGCTTGTCATCATAGCAAGTGAGCCGAAAGCAGTAGCAATCATATCGCTCATTACATCGCCGTCATAGTTTTTGCAAGCCCACATATAGCCGCCCTCACTTCTGATAACTCTTGCTACAGCGTCATCAATAAGTGTGTAGAAATATGTAATGCCTGCCTGCTCAAATTTCTCTTTGTATTCATTCTCAAAGATTTCAGCAAAAAGATCCTTAAATCTGTGGTCGTACTTCTTGCTGATTGTATCCTTTGTGGCAAACCATACATCAAGTTTCTGGTCGAGTGCATAGTTAAAACATGAACGGGCAAATGAAGAAATACTCTTGTCAAGGTTGTGCATACCCTGAATGATACCGTCTGTCTTGAAATCAAAGATTGTACTTCTTTCTTCTGTACCATCAGGCTTGGTAACGCAAAGTTCAGCCTTGCTACCTGCCTTAACAACCATTTCTGTATTTTTGTAAACATCACCGTAAGCGTGACGGGCAATACAGATTGGCTTTTTCCATGTAGGAATGTATGGAGTGATACCCTTTACAAGGATAGGACTTCTGAATACTGTACCGTCAAGGATAGCACGGATTGTGCCATTTGGTGATTTCCACATCTGCTTGAGGTTGTACTCGTCCATTCTTGCAGCGTTTGGTGTGATTGTAGCACACTTTACGGCAACGCCGTATTTCTTTGTAGCCTCTGCACTGTCAACAGTAACCTGGTCATCTGTTTTGTTTCTGTTTTCAAGACCGAGGTCATAATACTCGCTCTTTAAATCAATGTATGGGTAAATAAGAATGTCTTTGATTTTCTGCCAAAGAACTCTTGTCATCTCGTCGCCGTCCATCTCAACGATGGGGGTAGTCATTTTAATTTTATCCATTAGCTGTTCTCCTTTGTATAGTCAAGCAAACCGCCTGCAAGAATGATTGCTCTTGTTCTGTCTGAAAGCTCACAGTCGGCAATAACGGTTTCGCCCGTTGTTTTGTTTACAACCGTTACGGCAGAGCCGTCTGCAATTTCTTTCTTAACATTCGGAAGCTCAAGCATATCACCGAGTTTAATTTTATCGTAATCTGCAGGATTTTGGAAAGTAAGCGGAAGAATACCTGCGTTAATGAGGTTACTCTTATGAATTCTTGCAAAACTCTTTACAAGAACTGCCTTAACGCCGAGGAAGAGCGGAGCAAGTGCTGCGTGCTCTCTTGATGAACCCTGACCGTAGTTTTCGCCGCCTACGATAATGCTCTTGCCGAGAGTTTTTGCTCTTTCAGGAAATTCCTTATCACATACTGTAAAGCAGTGCTGTGAAATAGCAGGAATATTTGAACGGAGCGGAAGAATCTTTGCACCGGCAGGCATAATGTGGTCGGTTGTAATGTTGTCGCCAACCTTAAGTGAGCAAGATGCCTCTATAGAATCTGTAAGAGGGCTTGTCTTAGGATATTCCTTAATGTTTGGTCCTCTTAAGATTTCAACATTGTCCATTTCCTCAACAGGAGCAGGAGCAATAACCATATTATCATTGATGAGGAACTTCTCGGGAAGTTCAATTTCTGCGGCAGGACCGAGTTTTCTTGGGTCTGTAAATACACCTGCAAGTGCCGAAACAGCAGCTGTTTCAGGAGATACGAGGTAAATCTGACCGTCAGCTGTACCACTTCTGCCTTCAAAGTTACGGTTGAAAGTACGGAGTGAAATACCCTTGCTGTTAGGTGACTGTCCCATACCGATACATGGACCGCAGGCACTTTCAAGAATTCTTGCGCCGGCAGCAATCATATCGGCAAGTGCGCCGTTCATAGCAAGCATATTGAATACCTGCTTACTGCCCGGAGCAATAGCAAGTGAAACGCCGTCTGCAACTGTTTTGCCCTTTAAGATATGGGCAACTCTCATAAGGTCAAGATAACTTGAGTTTGTGCAAGAACCGATACATACCTGGTCAATCTTCTTGCCCTCAAGCTCGCTGATCGGTTTAACATTATCAGGTGAATGTGGGCAAGCGGCGAGCGGTTCAAGCTCCGAAAGGTTAATTTCAATAACCTCATCGTAAACTGCGTCTGCGTCTGCGCTTAACTCTGTGTAATCTTCTTCTCTGCCTTGAGCTTTAAGAAATTCTCTTGTGATTTCATCAGAAGGGAATACGGATGTTGTAGCGCCGAGCTCTGCACCCATATTTGTA
>OHIL01001010.1_pt1 | contig 10481 bp, 4 predicted proteins | sample 1568231 | NCBI WGS metagenome assembly OHIL01 (sample SAMEA3879565, study PRJEB24766) | human gut metagenome | biome: human-associated habitat; feature: feces | place: USA | collected 1985/1987 | reverse complement strand
AAGGCCCTGTCCACGGAGTACACCGGCTTCTATAACAAGGGCACCGACGTGACCCTGGCCAATGGCAAGCTCTCCGGTTATACCAAGGCCGACATCTGGACCGTGGGCGTCAACGCCGACGGCAGCTACACCTTCTCCACCGCCGACGGCAAGAAGCTGTCTATGGACGAAAAATACTCCAGCACCCCCCTGGATAAGACCCACACCGGCTGGAGCATCCTTCCCGCCGCCACGGAAAACTGCGTCTATATCCAGAACGTGGGCCGCAGCAGCTATCTGGAGTGGTATGCCGAAAAGAACAACTGGAGTGCCTTCGGCACCATCGGCAGCAACGAGGCTCTGTTTGCCCAGCAGCTCTATCTGGTAGGCGACGAGACGGACCAGCCCGCCGGCAGTCTGCCCCAGGAGGGCGCGCAGGTGGTGCTGTTCAACCAGAATGCCCAGGGCGTCCTGGCCGGGCAGAATGACAACACCGACAGCCCCGCCGTCAACAACGTCTCCGCCCAGGTGGCCAACGGCAAGGCCATTCCCGGCAACGGCGGCGTGGTGTTCACCGTGGAGCGCAGCGGCGAATACTATCGCTTCCGCAACGAGACCTACGGCTACCTGTGCTCCAACGGCACCGGCAACAACGCCTTCTATTCCCTCACCGCCAGCGAGGACGCCGACTGGACCGTGGAGCCCTGCTCCGGCGGCGTGGGCGGCTATCAGCTGGAGAGCCGCACCGCCAAGTTCAACGGCAGATACAGCCAGTTCCTGGAGTATTATAGCGACAGCTATAAGACCTATAGCATGTACAACGTCACGGACTACACCATCTACTCCTTCTTCTTCTATGGCGTAGCCGACAGCGTGAAGCTGGACGGCGGCATCGTCAATGATCCCGCCGTGAAGTTCACCTCCGCCGACTCCGTGAAGGGGGGCCAGGATTACACCCTGACCTTTACCGTGGACGATGCGAAGGCGGTCCAGAAGCTGGAGATCCTGGTGGACGGCAGGTCTGCCGGTGTCATCACCGATTACACCGCCGACGGCAGCAATTACACCGCCAATGTGCCTGCCGCCATGCTGGCCGGGTCCGATCAGGTGACCTTCACCGTCCGCGTGACCAATGTCTCCGGCGCCAGCTACAGCGGCAGCCTGGTGGTCACCGTGGTGGACGAGCCCTCCATCGGCGCCGTGACGCCGCTCAAGGGCAGCCAGACCGGCAGCGACAAGCGGCCTGTCATCTCCGCTGAGCTCATCAACGCCGGTGAGAATCCCACCGTGGAAATGACCGTCAACGGGGAGAAGGTCAACGCCGTCTGTGCCGGCGGCAAGGCCACCTACACCCCCGCCGCCGACATGACCGACGGCCGCACCAATGTTACCGTCACCGTCACCCGCGCCGACGGCAAGTCCGCTTCCTTCAGCTGGTTCTTCACCGTGGGTGAGTCCCGGTATCAGCTGTACTTCGGTCAGCTGCACAGCCACACCCAGTATTCCGACGGCGCAGGCTCTCTGGAGTCCGCTCTGAGCTATGTGAAGAACCTGCCCGACAGCGCCAACGTGCAGTTTGTGGCCTTCACCGACCACTCCAACTACTTCGACAAGAGCGGCGCGGCCAACCCCGAGGGCGCTCTGTATGACATGAGCCTGGCCACCCCCTACAGCCAGGAGACCTGGAACAGCTACCGTTCCGCCGTGGCCGCCTTCAACGAGGCCAACGCCGGCTCCCTGGTGGCTCTGGCCGGCTTCGAGATGACCTGGTCCGGCGGTCCCGGCCACATCAACACCTTCAATACCCCCGGTATCGTCTCCCGCAACAACACCACCCTGAACAACAAGACCGACTATGCCGGTATGCGCGCCTACTATGCCCTGCTGAGCCAGCAGGAGGGCGCAGACAGCCTCAGCCAGTTCAACCACCCCGGCAACACCTTCGGCACCTTCGGTGACTTCGCCTTCTGGGATCCCGTCATCGACAGCCGCATGTACATGGTGGAGGCCGGCAACGGCGAGGGCCAGATCGGCGCCGGCGGCTATTATCCCAGCTATGAGTACTACACCATGGCGCTGGATAAGGGCTGGCACCTGGCTCCCACCAACAACCAGGATAACCACAAGGGCCGCTGGGGCAACGCCAACGACGCCCGCGACGTGATCCTCACCGACGACTTCTCCGAGGAGGGCATCTACGACGCGCTGCGCGCCATGCGTATGTACGCCACTGAGGACAAGAACCTGGAGATCGGATACACCGTCAACGGCATGCTCCTGGGCAGCAGCCTCACCGAGGTCCCCGAGAAGCTGGACATCCATGTTACCGTCAACGACCCCGACGCCAGCGATTCCATCTCCAAGGTGGAGGTCATTGTCAACTCCGGCAAGACCGCCTATACCTGGGATGATCCCGCTGTCCTGGCCACCGGCGACCTGTCCGTGACCCTGGACCCCGACTACAGCTACTACTACATCCGCGTCACCCAGGGTGACGGCGACCTGGCGGTCACCGCTCCCGTGTGGGTGGGCGAGACCCTGAAACTGGGCATCTCCGATGTGACCTGCGGCACCTCCACTCCCGTCACCGGCGAGAAGATGACCGTTACCACCACCCTGTTCAACAGCGAGAGCACCGACGCCAGGATCAAGTCCATCACCTATGCCGTGGGCAGCCAGGTGCTGACCTCCGCCACCGACGCGGGCACCGTTCCCGCCAGCGGCACCCTGGACCTGAGCTATGATATCTCCTTCGATACCGCCCGGGTCTATAAGGTCACCGCCACCGTGGTGCTGGAGCAGGACGGCAAGGAGTATGTGTTCACCAAGGACATTACCCTGGACGTGCTGAATGCCGACGACCTGGTGTATATCGGCATCGACGCCTCCCACTACAACGAGTATGTGGCCGGTAACTACAAGGATTCCATGGGCAACTTCGGCAACCTGGCGGGCAAGTACAACGTCCGCACCGTGGAGCTGAAGACCAGCGACGATCTGATCGCCGCCTGCTCCAATCCCAAGTTCAAGGCCCTGATCCTCACCGCCCCCTCCCGCCGCCTGGCGGACGCCCAGACCGATCCCCGGACCTACAGCGCCGCGGAGCTGGCGGCCATTACCGCCTTCAACGCCGGCGGCGGCATCGTGATCCTGGCCGGCTGGAGCGACAACTACGAGAACTATGACGTGATCCAGAACAATCCCACCATCAAGCACATGGCCGCCACCCAGAATGAGGTGCTCCAGGCCCTGGGCTCCAGCCTGCGTATTGCGGACGACGCCACTTATGACGATGTCCGCAGCGCAGCCGACGGCGTGGACAAGTGGCGTCTGTACTTCAACACCTACGGTCAGAGCTTCCTGACCGACGGCGTGGAGGTGGACCCCGCTCACCCCTATGACCGCCTGTACACCGAGGTATTCAGCCACTATGGCGGCGCCTCCGTGTATGCCGTGGATGCAGACGGCAAACCCACCTCTGCCCTGCCTGCTACGGTGACTCCGGTGGTGTACACCCATCCCACCACCTATTCCGTGGACGTGGATAAGGACGGCCTGGGCGGCGCCAACGTGCCCAAGTATGCCTATGCTGAAAACGACAGCCGTCTGCTGGCCATGGCCAGCGAGCAGCTGGAGGGCAAGGGTCTGATCATCGTGTCCGGCGCGGCCTTCATGTCCAACTTCGAGGTCCAGGCCACCATCAGTGACAACGGCTCCGAGAAGAACTACTCCAACTACAAGATCTGCGAGAACCTGCTGGGCCGCATCAACCCCGTGAAGATCACCGACATTGCCACGGTCCAGGCCCAGACCGAGGCCGGTCACAAGTACACCATTGAGGGTGTCGTGACCTCCAACGCCTCCGGTTATGACAAGGCCACCGCCTTCTTCGACTGCATCTATGTTCAGGATGAGACCGGCGGCATCAACTGCTTCCCCGTGGCCGGCGACTTCAAGATCGGCGACGTGGTCCGCGTCACCGGCGTGACGGAGACCTATCAGGGCGAGAACGAGCTGCAGGTTTCCTCCATTGAGAAAATCGGTGAGACCACTCCCGTCACTCCCAGAGCCGTCACCTCCACCCAGATCAACGACGGCTCCGTTCTGGGCCAGCTGGTGACCCTGAACGGCTACGTCACCGGCTATGAGATGGCCGACGGTCTGGTCCAGACCATCCTGGTCCGCGACAGCGAGGGCAAGATCGCCCGCGTGTTCATCGACGGCTATATCACCACCTCCTACGATGTGGCGAACCTGTCCGTGGGCTGCCAGATCTCCGCCACGGGCCTGGCCTCCTATGACAACACCTTCGTCCTGGCCGACGGCACCCCCATGGCTCCCCGCATCCGCGTCCGCGACCGCAACGACGTGGTCTGCACCGCCCATGAGCATACCTTCGGCGAGTGGATCGTCACCACCCAGCCCACCTGCACCGAGCCCGGCGAAAAGACCCGCACCTGCACCGGCTGCGGTGAGGTGGAGACCATGGTCATCGACGCCACCGGCCATCACTACAAGGATGGCAAGTGCACCGACTGCAGCGCAGCCGATCCCGGCTACCAGCCCACCCAGCCCGGCGTCAAGACCGGCGACGAGAGCAACACCACCATGTGGATCATCGTCCTGGTGTGCGCTGCCGCTCTGGCTGTGGTGCTGGTCATCGTGTCCCGCAAAAAGCGCAACAGCTGAGAAAGCCTGATCGCTCAGGTAAGCGCTGAACAAAAGGGGGGTCCCGCCGAGTGGCGGGACCCCCCTTTGCCTGTCAAAAGAGGAAAGAAACGGCGTCCGCCTTGATCAAAGGCGGACGCCGTTTCTTTTCATCAATGATTTACTTTTTCTTGCCGCCGTGGGTGGCCTTCATGCGCTTTTCGTGATTGAGGATGGTCTTGCGCATGCGCAGATTCTCGGGGGTGACCTCCAGCAGCTCGTCGTCGGCCAGGAACTCCAGGCACTGCTCCAGGCTCAGCTTCCGGGGAGGCACCAGGCGCAGGGCCTCGTCGGAGCCGGCGGCCCGCATATTGGTCATCTGCTTCTTTTTGCAGACGTTGACGGTGATGTCCTCCTGCTTGGGAGACACGCCCACGATCATGCCCTCGTACACCTTGACGCCGGGACCGATGAACAAAGCGCCGCGCTCCTGGGCGTTGAACAGCCCGTAGCTGACGGACTCGCCGGTCTCGAAGGACACCAGGGAGCCGGTGCTGCGGCGGTTCAGGTCGCCCTTATAGGGGGCGTAGCTGTCGAACACGGAGGCCATGATGCCCTCGCCCCGGGTGTCCGTCAGGAACTCGTTGCGATAGCCGAACAGGCCCCGGGCGGGGATCAGGAACTCCAGCTTCATGCGGCTGCCCACAGGGGTCATCTCGATCAGGTCGCCCTTGCGGGAGCCCAGCTTCTCGATGACCGCGCCCACGCATTCGCTGGGCACGTCGGCCACCAGACGCTCAATGGGCTCGCACTTCTTGCCGTCGATGGTGCGGTACAGGACCCGGGGGGGAGACACCTGGAACTCGTAGCCCTCCCGGCGCATGGTCTCGATGAGGATGGACAGGCTCATTTCGCCGCGGCCTGCCACATTGAAGGCGTCGGTGGCGCCCTCAAGCTCCGTGACCCGCAGGGACACGTCCTTCAGCGTTTCCCGGAACAGGCGGTCCCGCAGCTGGCGGGAGGTGACGAACTTGCCCTCGCGGCCGGCGAAGGGGGAGTCGTTGACGGAGAAGGTCATCTCCATGGTGGGGGCGGAGATCTTCACAAAGGGCAGAGGCTCCACGCAGTCGGGGGCGCAGATGGTGTCGCCGATGGTGATGTCGCCGATGCCGGACATGGCGATGATGTTGCCGGCGGTGGCCTCGGTGATGGGCTGCTTGCCCAGGCCCTGGAACTCATACATGGACACGGCCTTGGCCTTCTTGGCCGGGGCGTCGGGGTCGTGATAGTTGCACACGGCGATCTCCTGATTCTGCTTCAGGACGCCGCGCTCCACCCGGCCGATGGCGATGCGGCCCACGAACTCGTTATAGTCGATGGCGGACACCAGCATCTGGAAGGGCTGGTCCAGGTCCGCTTCGGGAGCGGGGATATAGCTGAGGATGGTGTCGAACAGAGGCTTGAGGTCCGTGCCCGGCACGTCGGGGGAGTAGGAGGCGATGCCCTGGCGGGCGGAGCAGAACAGCATGGGGGAATCCAGCTGCTCCGGGGTGGCGTCCAGGTCCAGCAGCAGCTCCAGCACCTCGTCGATGACCTCGTGAATGCGCTGGTCCGGGCGGTCGATCTTGTTGACCACCACGATGACCCGGTGACCCAGCTCCAGGGCGCGGCTGAGCACAAAGCGGGTCTGGGGCATGGGGCCCTCGGCGGCGTCCACCAGCAGGATAACGCCGTTGACCATCTTCAGGATGCGCTCCACCTCGCCGCCGAAGTCGGCATGGCCCGGGGTGTCCACAATGTTGATCTTGGTGTCGCCGTACTGGATGGCGGTGTTCTTGGCCAGGATGGTGATGCCCCGCTCACGCTCCAGATCGTTGGAGTCCATGACCCGCTCCACCGTCTCCTGGTTCTCGCGGTACACGCCGCCCTGCTTGAGCATCTGGTCCACCAGGGTGGTCTTGCCGTGGTCCACGTGGGCGATAATGGCTACGTTTCTCAGTTTTTCGTTCTGCAAAGGAAAAACCCCTTTCTTTTGGGTATAAAAATTCATGCACTGTGCGGCGCACCACGAAAACAGGCAAACTCTTCTGTGCATGAAGTTTTGTGCATCATTCCCGGTTGCCCCGAAGGGGCGAGGGAATGGCACATTCTATTTTTTGCTATGCTTTTGCATAGCAAATCTCTCAACCTTCACATTATATCCCCGGATTTTTCCGATTGCAAGAACTTTTTGTGAATTCCGGCTGTTTTTTAGGTTTTGCTTTTCCTTTGACCCGGGACGTGGTATAGTGAGGGGGAAAGGGGGCGTTTGTATGGACCAGGAGACGCTGCGACGGAAATTGGCAGAGCACCGGCCGTCCTTGCAGCAGGCGCGGGGTGAATTTGCCGTGCTGGTGCCGCTGGTGGAGGGGCCGGAGGGGCTGAGCCTTTTGTATGAGGTGCGCCCGGCGAAGCTGCACCACCACAGCGGGGAGGTGTGCTTCCCCGGCGGACGGATGGAGCCCGGAGAGACGCCCCGGCAGTGCGCCCTGCGGGAGACCCGGGAGGAGCTGGGAATCCCGGCAGAGCGGATCGAGCTTCTGGGGGACCTGGACTTTCTTTATCTGCGGTCCGAGGGGCTCATGTACCCGGTGCTGGCCCAGCTGGATCCGGCGGCGCCTCTGCGCCCCAGTCCCGACGAGGTGCGGGACACATTCACGGTGCCCCTGTCCTTTCTGCGGGCTCACCCGCCCGCGATCTACCGCTACCCCCTGCGGCCGGAGATCGGGGCGGACTTTCCCTATGACAAGGTGGGCGCGGCAGCGGACTATCCCTGGCAGGCCGGGCACATGGAGGTGCCGGTATACGAGGGGCTTCCGTATCCCCTGTGGGGGCTGACGGCCCGGATCACCTGGTGGCTGCTGGAGCGGTATGGGGACATATTGACAGGTATGTTATAATGTAACATGGCTGATTATATAGAAAAAAGAGGAAACTGCTATGGAATTTACACAGGGCGCGCCCTTTGACAGCTTTGACCTGTCCGAGGCCACCATGCGCGCCATAAGGAACAAAGGATACGAGATCAGCACCCCCGTTCAGGCCGGGTGCATCCCCCCCATGCTGGCGGGAAAGGACGTGATCGCCAAGGCCCCCACCGGCACCGGCAAGACCATGGCCTTCGGCATCCCCATCATCGAGCGCATCGACCCGGACAGTGAGGACGTGCAGGCGGTGATTCTGGCCCCTACCCGGGAGCTGGCCATGCAGATCACCGACGAAATGCGCCAGATCGCCGTGTGCCATGAGGGGGTCCGCCTGGTGTGCCTCTACGGCGGACAGCCCATTGCCAAGCAGATCAACGCCCTGAAGCGGCGGCCCCAGATCGTGGTGGCCACGCCGGGCCGCCTGTCCGACCACATGAAGCGCCGCACCGTGACTCTGGGTCAGGTGCAGACCGTGGTGCTGGACGAGGCGGACCGGATGCTGGACATGGGCTTTATCCACGATGTGACCCGCATTCTGGACAAGATCCCCCACCGGAGGAATCTGGGGATGTTCTCCGCCACCATCTCCCGGGAGGTCATGGACATTTCCTGGGTGTATCAGCGGGACCCGGAGGAGATTACCGTGCAGGCCACCCGGGAAAATAAGCCGGACATCCTGCAATACCGCATCGAGGTGCCGTCGGACAAGAAGGTGGACGCCATTGCCGCCATCATCCGGGCCCAGCAGCTGGACCGGGTCATCTGCTTCTGCAACACCAAGGGCTCCACGGAGCGGCTGACAAAGTTTTTGCAGCTGCGGGGACTGGACGCCCAATGTATCCACGGCGACATTCCCCAGCGCAAGCGGGAGGAGGTCATGGCCCGGTTCCGGGACGGGGAGCTTCATGTGTTCGTGGCCACGGACGTGGCCAGCCGGGGCATCGACGTGGACGACGTGGACGCGGTGTTCAACTTCGAGGTGCCGGAGGAGAACGAGTATTATATCCATCGCATCGGCCGCACCGGCCGGGCCAGGAAGCACGGCGTGGCATATACCCTGCTGTCGGACTTCCCGTCCCGCATGCGGCTGGACGATATCGCCCGCAACACCCGCAGCCAGATCAACCCCGCCGTTCTGGGCGAGGACGGCCAGGTGACGCCGGCGGAAAACAAATCCAAGTAAGGAGCGTGGCCCCTATGAAACGACGGATACGGTGGACGGCCCTGGTGCTGGCGGTATGCCTGCTGGCCCTGACCGGCTGCGCACAGCAGCGGGACACCATGACCCTGCGGGTGTGTCTGGACAGCGCGCCTGTCACCCTGGACCCCGCTATGGCGGCCACCGACGCCGAGCGCACGGTGGTGTCCCATTTATTTGAGAATCTGATGAAGCTCTCCCAGGGGGAGAACGGCAGCATCCAGGCCGCTCCCGCCGTGGCCAAGTCCTATGCCGTGGAGGATAACCTGGACGGCACGGAGACGTATACCTTTACCCTGCGGCAGAATGCCCGGTGGTCCGACGGCAAGACCGTTACCGCCCACGACTTTGTTTACGCCTGGCAGCGGCTGGCGGATCCGGCCACGGGCTCGCCTCACGCGGCGCTGCTGGATATGGTGGCGGGGTACAGTCAGGCCCGGGAAAAGCAGGACGGAAGCCTTTTGCAGGTGTCCGCCCCGGACGACTTCACCTTTGTGGTGCAACTGTCGTATAAGTGCGCCTATTTCCTGACGGACGTGTGCGCCGCCAGCGCCACCATGCCGGTGCGGACCATTTCCAGAATCCCGAACTCCCGCAGCAGATCCGTCAGCGCCTCGTTTTTGGATTCCTCCCCGATGACCGCCAAAGTCATGGAGGTGGAGGAAACGTCCAGAATGGAGGCCCGGAACACGTTGGCCAGCTGGATCAGCTCGCTGCGGACGCTCCGTTCCTCCGCCCGGACCTTGCAGAGCACCATCTCCCGGCGGATGGAGTGTTCCTCCGCCAGCAGCCGGACGGAATGTACCGGCACCATTTTGGACAGCTGGTTGCACAAAAGCTCCGTCTGCTGGTCATCCGTCAGGACCTCCAGCGTCAGGCGGGACAGGCCGCGTTCCTCCGTGGGGCCGACGGCCAGAGACTCGATGTTGAACCCCTTACGGGAAAACAGCCGGGAGATCTGGGAGAGCACGCCGGGCTCGTCATCCACCAGGACGGAAAAGGTGCGTAATGTCATTTCCATGATGTTGTCCTCCTCTCCTCAGCTCAGCAGGAATTCCGTGATGTGATGACCGCCGTTGACCATGGGGTGCACCATCTCGTCGGCGTTGATGGCGCAGTCGATGACGTAGCCCCGGCCCTGAGCGCTTTCCGCCAGCGCCTCCGTGATGGCCTCCTCCAGCTCGCTGGGCTGGGTGACCCGGCGGCCCTTCAGACCGAAGGCGTCCGCGAACTTCACGAAGTCCGGGCTGCGGTTTTCCAGCGACGTCTGGGAATACCGGTGGTCGTAGATCAGGCTCTGCCACTGCCGGACCATGCCCAGATTCCGGTTGTTGAAGATCACGGTGATGACCGGCAGCCCGTAATAGGCCTCGGTAGCCAGCTCGTTGCCGTTCATGCGGAAGCAGCCGTCGCCGGTGATGTGGATCACCGTTTTGTCCGGGTTCCCCTGTTTGGCGCCGATGGCGGCCCCCAGGCCGAAGCCCATGGTGCCGAAGCCGCCGGAGGTCAGGAGCTGGCCGGGATAGTCGAAATGCAGGTGCTGGATGGCCCACATCTGGTGCTGGCCCACATCCGTGGCCACGATGGAGTCCTGCGGGCATTTCCGGGCGATGGCGGAGAGCACCTGCTTCAGATACGGCAGCTGCATGGCCAGCTCCGGCGGCATGGGCTTGCGCTGGGCCTTGTAGTCC
>OHIL01001009.1_pt1 | contig 10482 bp, 10 predicted proteins | sample 1568231 | NCBI WGS metagenome assembly OHIL01 (sample SAMEA3879565, study PRJEB24766) | human gut metagenome | biome: human-associated habitat; feature: feces | place: USA | collected 1985/1987 | reverse complement strand
CAGGGTGGTGTCGTACTGGCCGGAGGCGGCGGTGACGACCTTGACGGGTACACCGGTCTCAGCGGTGTAGGCGGCGGCCAGAGTCTGCCAAGCGGCGTCGGACTCGGGCTTGAAGTTCAGGTAGTACACGCTGCCGGTGGCAGTGTCGCCGCCCTCGTTGGGGTCGGCATCGGGCTGCTTCTGCTCGCCGCAGGCTACCAGGGACAGAGCCATCACGAGAGCCAGAAGCATTGCAAGAAACTTCTTCATTTGAAATTACTCCTTCAAAATAATTTATTCTCACGCCGTTTCCGGCGTAAAAACCTGATTCAGAGACTTTGCACGGAGCCGCCCTCCCGCAGCTGGGTGGGCAGCACCTCGCAGCAGTGGGCGCCGTGACCCCGGAGCATACCCAGCAGGATCTGGGCGCTGCGCCGTCCCATCTCCTCCATGGGCTGGCACAGGGTGGTCAGCGGCGGCTCGATGTAGGCGGACAGCTCCAGTCCGTCGATGGCGATGACGGAGCAGTCCTCCGGGATGCGGCGTCCGGCGTCCCGCAGCGCGCGCATAGCGCCGATGGCCATGGAGTCGGCAATGGCGAACAGCGCCGTAAACTCCGCGCCCTGCCGCAGCTTTTCGCGGACGGCCTCGTAGGCGTCCCGGATGTCGAAGCTGCCGGCGCACATGACCAGCTCCTTGTCCACCGGAATACCGTGGCTCTCCAGCGCCTTGCGGTAGCCCTGATAGCGAAGCTGGCTGATGGACTGATCGTCCTCCCGGCAGATCAGCGCCGCAATGCGTCGGTGGCCGTGGTCATACAGGTGATCCACTGCCTGCCGCGCCGTCTCCTCGTCGGCGATGGACACGGCGGAATACTCGCCCACGCGGAGGGTGCCGTACTGGTTGGAGTAGGAGCAGCACACGAAGGGTACGTTCAGCATGGTCAGATCCTCCGGCGTGTAGTCGAAACGTCCGCCCAGAAAGATAATGCCCTGCAAACGCTTTTCCCGCTCCATGACGGCGGCACGCTGTACCTCATCGCCGCAGGAGGGGATCTGCTGCATCACCAGAGAAAAGCCGGCGTCGGTGACGGTCTTTTCAATGGCGTGGATAATGTCCGTGTAGAAGGGGTTGGACACGCCGCGCACCACAAGGCCGATGGCCTCGGACTTGGTGCGTACCAGAACACGGGCGCTGTCGTTAGGGATATAGTTGCAGGCGTCAATGACCGCCTGCACCTTGCGGCGCACATCGTCGCTGACGTCAGGCTTGCCGTTGAGCACACGGGATACAGTGCTGACGCTGACGCTGCACTGCTTTGCGATGTCCTTGATCGTCATGCCGATGGTCCTTCCTGTCGTAATATGTGGAAGAAAAGCGAATGTCGGAAACCTTACCGGAAACGTTACCGCGCTCTACGGTGCTTATCCTAACAACTTTCTATAAAAATGTCAATGGATTTTACTATTTTTGCCGAAACGCACATAATGAACAGGCGTTTTCTTGTGAAAATCACAAGGGACGCGCCCACCGGCGCGCCCCTTGCGGCGTTTGTTCCTTATTCTGCAATGCCCAGCTCCCGGAGAAGCTCCTCCAACCGGCTTTCGCCCACCACGCAGACGCCGCGCTCCCGCAGCAGCGCTGCCGCCGTGCCCCAGCCGTCGGTGAGGGTGCCGGAGAAGCTGCCGTCGTAGATCTGCCCGCTGCCGCAGGAGGGACTGCGCTCCTTCAGCACGGCGGTGGTGCAGCCGTACAGCGCCGCCAGACGCAGCGTCTCCTCCGCGCCCCGGCGGTACTGAGCTGTCACATCCGTCCCATCGGCGCTGACCACCCGGTCATTTTGCTGCTCCGAGGGGGCGCGGGGCGTGGGAAGCCCACCCAGCTGCTCCGGGCATACGGGGACGACGAGGCCGCGCCGCGCCAGCGCCTGCGCCAGTGGATGGGGCTTGCTTTTCCCGTCGTAGCGGCAGGCGCAGCCCAGCAGACATGCGCTGATGAGGATCATACGGCCAGCTCCTTTCCGTCCAGCGCGGCATAGACCAGCGTTTCGCCCTGATATTGCAGCTTCAGGGAGAAAAACGGCGTGTCCGGCTGCCGGATGAGGTCGAGGAAGATCTTGTCCCCCACCCACTGGGGCAGGGCGGCCAGCGCGTCCTTGTGCAGCCACTCCAGCACGCCCTCGCTGCACTCGTGAATGTGTCCCGTCCAGCCGGTGGCGGTGAACAGGTGCATATATTCGCCCTCCCACTCGTCGGATACGAAGGTGATGACGGCCCGATAGCGGTAGTCTGTCAGGGTCAGACCCGTCTCCTCCAGCGTCTCCCGGCAGACGCACTCCTCCGGGCTTTCGCCCTCCTCGCACTTGCCGCCCACGCCGATCCATTTGTCGTGGTTCAGGTCGTTCTCCTTCTTGATGCGGTGGAGCATCAGGTACTCGCCGCGGGGATTTTCAATATAGCAAAGGGTGGTATTCTTCATGGCGCTCCGTCCTTTCGATTTACAAGCTTCGACACATAGTATATAATGCGGGGAGAGACAATGCAAGCCATACTGGGGAGGAAAACATATGTCGACAGTCAGACCCGGGCGCTACCGCCACTTCAAGGGAAACGAATACGAGGTCATCGGCGTCGCCCGCCACTCCGAGACGCTGGAGGAAATGGTGGTCTACCGCGCCCTGTACGGCGACGGCGGCCTGTGGGTGCGTCCCGCCGCCATGTGGACGGAGCTGGTGGAGCGGGACGGCTACTGCGGCCCCCGCTTCCGGCCGGTGGAGGGGGACTGATGGCGGATTACACGGTCATCCGCTCCCGCCGCCGCACCATGGCGCTGGAGGTGACGCGGGAGGGCGCGGCGCTGGTGCGGGCGCCCCTCCGGGCATCGGAGGCGGACATCACCCGCTTCGTGGAGGAGCACCGGGCGTGGCTGGACAAGCACCTTGCCCAGCGGCAGGCGTATCTGGCGGCGCACCCGGCGCCGCCGCCGGAGCAGATCGAGCTGTGGCGGCGGCAGGCCAAGGCGGTGCTGCCGGAACGGGTGGCCTACTGGGCGGCCCGCATGGGCGTGGAGCCCGCCGGTATCACCATCACCGCCGCCCGCACCCGCTTTGGAAGCTGCTCCGGCAAGAACCGGCTCAGCTTCTCCCTGTATCTGATGGACTATCCGGCGGAGGCCATCGAGTATGTAGTGGTGCATGAGCTGGCGCATATCCGGCACCACGACCACTCCACGGCGTTCTACGAGGAGGTGGCGCGCTATCTCCCGGACTGGCGCGCCCGCCGTGCGCTGCTGAAAAAATAGGGAATTGCCCGCTTTGCCGGGCAATTCCCTATTTTTCTTCCGTGTCGGACAGGTACAGCGCCTCCGCTTGCTGCTGGGCGGCGGCTAACCGGACGGCAGCCTGTTCCACCGCGCCGTCAGCAAGGTTTTGCAACGCATCCGTGATGGCGTTGAAAAGCAGCGTGTACATTTTCTGATAGAACATTTTATCACCTATGTTGCGTCAAAACTTCGTCATTCGCACATAAAAGTATACTGCTTCGCTATTATTTTGTCAATACTTCGTCATGGAGGCGGCAAAATGAAGGATCCGTTGAGCAGATACACGCTGCGCGTGGAGCAGGCGCTGCTGGATAAGCTGGGCTATATCGCGGAATATGAGGGACGCACCAAAAACCGCGAGCTGGAGCAGATGATCAAAAAGCGCATTGCGGAATTTGAAAAGGAACACGGCGAGATCAGGCCGGAGTGACAAAAAGAGGCCCCATCCGTGCGGATGGGGCCTCTTTATCGCAGCTATGTTACCACTCCAGGTTCTTTTCCGTCTCCTTGCTGAAAACGTGGGCCACGTTGCCGCCGAAGATCATGTTGACCTCGCTGCCCATGGGGAAGTGGGCGGCATTGCCATTGGTGGGGACGATGACCACCACGTCGTGGCCGTTGGTGGAGACGTGCAGATGCACGGACGAGCCCATCAGCTCGCTGACGTCCACCTTGCCCTTGACGCCGTCGGCACACAGCATGATATGGTCGGGACGGACGCCCAGCACGATGTCCTGCTCCGGCACGTCCTTGGCGCTGAGCCGCGCCTGCTTGTCGTCGGCCAGCTCCACGGTGATGCCGTCCAGCGTCACGGCGTAGCGGCCGTTCTGCTTGATGAGACGGGCGTCGAAGAAATTCATCTGGGGCGTGCCGATGAAGCCTGCCACGAACAGGTTGGCGGGGTGATCGAATACCTCCTGCGGCGTGCCGATCTGCTGGATGAAGCCGTCCTTCATGATCACGATGCGGTCGCCCAGCGTCATGGCCTCGGTCTGGTCGTGGGTCACATAGATAAAGGTGGTGTCGATGCGCTGGCGCAGCTTGATCAGCTCGGCACGCATCTGGTTGCGCAGCTTGGCGTCCAGATTGCTCAGCGGCTCGTCCATCAGGAACACGGCAGGGTCGCGGACGATGGCGCGGCCGATGGCCACGCGCTGGCGCTGACCGCCGGACAGCGCCTTGGGCTTGCGGTCCAGATACTGGGTGATATCCAGGATCTCGGCGGCCTCCCGCACCTTCCGGTCGATCTCGTCCTTGGGTACCTTCTTCAGCTTCAGAGAGAATGCCATGTTCTCATACACGGTCATGTGGGGATACAGGGCGTAGTTCTGGAACACCATGGCGATGTCGCGGTCCTTCGGGGCCACGTCGTTCATGAGCTTGCCGTCGATGTACAGCTCGCCCTCGGAGATCTCTTCCAGACCTGCGACCATGCGCAGCGTCGTGGACTTGCCGCAGCCGGACGGGCCGACGAGAACGATGAATTCCTTATCGGCGATGTCGAGGTTGAACTCCTGTACGGCGACGACGCCCTTGTCGGTGATCTGAAGGTTGACCTTCTTCTCCTCGGCAGGCTCTTCGCCCTTCTTCTTTTTCTTGCTCTTCTTTTCTTCGCCACTGACGAACGGGTAGATTTTCTTGACGTTTACGAGTTTTACTTCTGCCATACTGTTTGGACTCTGACTGCGCTGCCTCCGCACCGCATTCTCACGACCGCCGGGCTTGGCGGACGCATTGCGGCATGTCTCCACAATGCCGCACCGGGAGCCTCCCGGATAAAAAATCCTCCTTATTATTGCCGCAGGGCACCATAAGTGTGGATTGGTACACCACGACTAAGATACAGATATTATATCAGATTGCTCCGGTAAAGTCATTTGTCGCTTTTGCTGAAATTTTACGCAGAAACACGGCAGAACGCACAAATCAGCTCCCCCGTTTACTTTTTCCCCAGCCCCTGATACAATAGAGAAAGCATACACATGGGAGGGATGGCGCATGAAGCAGACGACGCTCTGCTATCTTGAGCGCGATGGACAGTATCTGATGCTCCACCGCGTAAAAAAGGAGCACGACGAAAATCACGACAAATGGATCGGCGTCGGCGGAAAATTTGAGGATAAGGAAAGCCCGGAGGACTGCGTCCGCCGCGAGGTGCTGGAGGAAACGGGGCTGACGCTCACGCAGTACCGCTACTGCGGGCTTGTGACCTTCGTCTCCGACGTCTACCCGACCGAGTATATGCACCTGTTCCACGCCACGGGCTTCACCGGCACGCCGAAGGACTGCGACGAGGGTGAGCTGGCCTGGATCGGCAAGCGGAAGCTCGCCGCCCTGCAGCAGTGGGAGGGCGACCGGATCTTCCTGCGGCTCATGGACGAGCACGTGCCGTTTTTCTCGCTGAAGCTGGTCTACGCGGGCGATACGCTCACAGAGGCCGTTTTGAACGGGCAACGGCTGGAGCAGTCTTAAGGTATCAGGTATTTCCCGGCGTCCTGCTCAAGCTGCTTCCACACCGGGTATTCCGTACCGGTTTCATCGAAGAAGCACTTCAGATCGCGGTTCAGCGCGCAGGCTTCTGTAAAGCTGCCGCAAGGCAGTTTATGGAAAAACATTTTTGGGAGAAATTGCTGAATTGTAAGTGAAGAGTATTGAAAAATCGGTTGCTCTGGATTATAATAGCTACAACATATTGTGGTGGAGAGCGGCTGAGCGCCGGACTTCAGACACAAATGAACGACAAGGAAGGAGAAACTTTCATGAGCAAGAAAACAAGATGCCGCGTGCTGAGTCTGCTGCTGGCGCTCGTCATGGTTCTTGGCATGGTTCCGATGGCTTCGGCCTCCTCGGCATACAATGTCAAGCTGACCCCGACGACTCCGGATGAGAGCAAGCTGAGCACCGCCATTCAGCAGAACAAATTCAAGCTGCAGAATGGTGAAGAGGCCTACGCGGACAGCGATACCGTCCGCGCGATCGTTATTTTTGAGGGCGAGGGCGCTGTCCCCGCAGCGCTGAAGAGCACCGGCGTCGCTACGCAGCGCGCTGTCGCAGCCGCGTCGAAGACCCTCACGGCGCAGCACAGCCGCATTAAGACTGCGATCCAGTCCAAGGCTGTCAGCTATGACGTCAAGTACGAGTACACCACGCTGTTCAACGGTATGTCCGCAGACGTCAAGTTCGGCGACCTTGAGAAGCTGGCCAGCACGGCAGGCGTCAAGGAGGTCTATCTGGCCAACTATTACGACGAGCCCGTCGTCATGCCCAGCATGGATTCGGCCAACGACATGACCAACATCACCAAGGTTCGCGGTTATGACACCGGCAAGGGCACCGTCATTGCGGTCATCGATACCGGCATCACCCCGGGCCACGAGGCGTTCACAGCGTATGACAGTATGCTGAACAAGGCTGCCATCAGCAAGGAACAGGCCGAGGCCGCGATTGAAAAGCTTGGCCGCGGCAAATATCTGTCGGCAAAGGTTCCGTTCTCCTATGACTATTATGACAAGGACAACGACGCGACCGACGACGTCAGCGGTCACGGCACGCACGTCTCCGGCATCGCAGCCGGCTGCGTCCTGTCGGATGACGGCGGCTATGAATTTGCTGGTTCTGCGCCCGGCGCGCAGATCCTTGCACTGAAGGTCTTCTCCTCCGACGCAACGAAGGGAGGCACCTCCAGCGACGTTTATCTCGCAGCCCTTGAAGACGCCTACACATTGGGTGCGGACGTCATCAATATGTCCCTCGGCGCACAGAACGGCTTCGTCTATGACGGCAGCGAGGAAAAAGTCCTGAACGGCATCTTCACCACGCTGGACGACGCGGGCGTCATCTGCTGCATCGCAGCGGGCAACGAAGGCTCCATGGCAGACGGCGAGAGCATCACCGGCGTTCCTGCCGGCTATGTCACGTCCGACTATGCGGACTACGGCGTTGTCGGTTCCCCGTCCACCTATGACGGCAACCTGTCTGTTGCGTCTGTTGACAACGCGAAGTACGCCTCTCCGGCGATTGAAGTTGACGGCACTCAGATCGGCTACAGCGATACGGTCAACGCTTATAATACGCTGGCTGGCAAGACGTATGACTTTGTCCTGGTTCCCGGCAATGGCGAAACGTCCGACTATGCGGGCATCGACGTTACCGGCAAGGTCGCAGTCATCAAGCGCGGCAGCATTTCCTTCGTTGACAAGGTCAACAATGCGGATGCAAAGGGTGCAGTTGCTGCAATCGTTTATAACAACGAATCCGGCATCATCAACATGGCGCTGGACGGCACGAAGCTTCCCGCTGTTTCCGTTTCCGGCGAGGACGCATCCAAGCTGCTTAACGCAAAGGAACAGAAGGTCACATTCCTCGCGGAGATGGCCTCTGTTGACAACCCCACCGGCTGGCAGTCTTCGTCCTTCAGCTCCTGGGGCCCCACCCCGTCCCTGACGCTCAAGCCGCAGATCTCCGGCGTCGGCGGCAGCGTTCTGTCTGCACAGAACGACACGACGGACGGTTATCAGGTCATGTCCGGTACCTCCATGGCGACGCCGGATGTCGCGGGTGTTACTGCGACCATCCTGAGTTATCTGAAGAGCGAATCGAAGTACAAGGATCTGAGCAAGAAGGAACTGGCTGACATGGCAGAGGCTCTGTTGGCGTCCTCCGCGCAGACGGTTATTCCCAACAACTACACCTTCAGTCCGAGAAAGCAGGGCGCTGGTCTGGTCGATGCTTTCCATGCCGAGCAGCTTGTTCTCGGTGGTGCAAAGGCGTATATCACCAACCCGATCGCCAACATCGGCGACAACCCCTCCAAGGACGGCCACTTCCAGATCCGCTACACCGTCAAGGATCTGAGAAACGAGTTCCCGGGCTGGGATCTCGAAAAGGGCGGCAAGGAATTCAACATTTCGTGGAAGTTCTGCTTCGATGAGCCCGTAGCAGATGAGGAAGGCAACTACTACAACGCACTGACGACGCTCGGTCTGACAGAGGACGAGGTCACTGTTACCACTAACTATGAAGACGACGTTCTCGTCATCGGCCCCGGCCAGACGGCAGAAGTCGTGATCGACGTACAGCTGACGGATGATTTCATGGCCGATATCGACGCCATCTATCCGAACGGCGCGTACATCGAGGGCTACATCAACTTCACGAGTCCCGCTGCAACCTATGACCCGACCGCCTGCTTCCATGGCACGTTCATGGGCTTCTATGGCGACTGGGCACAGGCTCCCGTCATGGAACAGCTTGACTGGATCGACGTTATGACCGACAACACTGACGTCACCTGCAACACCTGGCCGAATCTGGCCTATCTGGCTGCGATCAGAGGCAACTCCATCACCAGCAGCTCTCTGGCCGGTACGAACCCGTTCGACTCGGAGCTGGATCTCCCGTTCGATGCGGACAGAATCGCAGTTTCCAGCCCAGATGCCGCATATGCGCTCGAGCGGACGCTGTTCATGCAGCCGATGACGCTCCGCAATGCCCGTCACCTGATCATGGTTGTCTCCAACCGTGAAACCGGCGAGGTCTACTATGTGGACGACACCGAATATCTGCCGAAGGCCATCTATGACACGGATAACGGCTGGACAGCCACCGGCTCGTTCCTGTGGGACGGCACCGATCTGGACGGCAACGCAGTTCCGAACGACACCAAGGTCGACGTCAACTACTATGCCAACATTGCTTACGGCGCAGACGAGCTCGGCGCGCTGACCAACGGCGGCACGGATTACAGCAAGCTCAAGACGCAGGGCAAGAAGTATCTGGAGTGGAACTATGTCTGCACAGTCGACTCCGAGGCTCCGAAGGCACTCACGGCAAGCTATGACCCGGATACCAAGGAACTGACTGTTAAGGTCAAGGACAACCAGTATCTGGCCTATGTCGAGCTTGACACCTATCCCGATCTCACTGTGGGAGACGACGCGATCTTTGCAGAGAAAGCTGCCGGCACTGCGTCCACAGTTACGCTGGATGCTTCGAGCGTCACGAACGGCATTGCAGTTCTCTATCTGTTCGATTATGCGACCAACTACACCGCATACGTTGTTGATCTGGACGCTGCTTCCGACGGTGAGCTCACCAACTGCACCGTGACGCTGCAGTCCTACAATGCAGATAAGGGTCTTGTTAAGGAAGCCTACACCGAAGACTTCGCTGCCAAGGACGTCGTTGAGGTCTGGTCCGGCGAAGAGGTCACCGCACAGGCACAGCCTGCCGAGGGCGAGGAGTTCTACGCATGGATGCAGAACGGCAAGATCGTCTCCACGGATGCGAACTACACCTTCACGGCTGTTTCCGACGTGACGCTGACGGCAGTCTTTGATCCGATCTATACCGTTTCCTTCGATTCTGACGGCGGCACGCCGGTCGAATCGCAGCTGGTTATCCGCGGTGAGACTGCCTCCAACCCCGGCGAGCCCACGCGCAGTCTGTACACGTTCAAAGGCTGGTATCTGGACGGCACGCTCTATGATTTCAGCAAGCCCGTTCTGTCCGACCTGACGCTGACCGCAAAGTGGAAGCTCATCAACGAGCCGATCGACCCCATCCTCCCGGCACTGATCCCCGCCATGAAGACCCCGACGACCGGCAGATTCCCGTTCACCGACGTGACCACGGGCGACTGGTTCTATGACGCAGTCAAGGGCGCCTGGGAGAACGGTCTGATCAATGGCGTGACTGCCACGACCTATCAGCCGAAGGGCACGCTGACCGTCGCTGAAGCCATCAAGCTGGCCTCCGCGCTGCATCAGATGATCAAGGACGGCAAGGTCACGGGCGTCACGGCCCGCAACCGCATCACCGGCGAAGAACTGGACATCGCCTGTGAATACGTGGTCAATGCCGCCGGTTCCTGGTCCGGACAGATCGCCCAGCTGGCCGGTCTGGATGTCAGCGTGTCGCCCGACCGCGGGACGCTGATCGTCTTCAACCACCGCTTCACGTCGCGCGTGGTCAACCGCCTGCACAAAAGCTCCGACGGTGACATCTTCGTCCCGCACGGTTCCATCACCATCCTGGGGACCACGTCGACGCCTACCGACCGCCCGGACAACAATACGCCCACGACCGAGGACGTTTTGCGTCTGCTGGATATCGGCGAGCCCCTGTTCCCCGATCTGCGCTCGTACCGCATCCTGCGTGCCTTTGCCGGTACACGCCCGCTCT
>OHIL01001004.1_pt1 | contig 10518 bp, 8 predicted proteins | sample 1568231 | NCBI WGS metagenome assembly OHIL01 (sample SAMEA3879565, study PRJEB24766) | human gut metagenome | biome: human-associated habitat; feature: feces | place: USA | collected 1985/1987 | reverse complement strand
GTCAATGTTAGAGCAGTTGCACCGATACACTCACGAAAATATTAATACCTTGTCGGTACGGAAAATGTTTTCGGCGGTGTTGGTGATATATCTCACTGTGTTGCTTTAATAATAATCAGTTTATCGACAATCTGAGGCTTTCACGTTTTGTGAAAGCCTTTTGCTGCTATATAAGCCCGAAAATCTGAAATGCCGCAATTCCGCTTATACAGACAATACTGCCGATGATATTGAGCGGCTTTGTGCTTTCCTTACGGATAAGACCGATAAAGAAAAGCGCTACCATTATCATAGGCTGTATGAATGAATAGTTGGTCATACTTGTGGCGATAACGGCATTTTCAAGCACAAGTCCGAGTGCGTTCGGTATTTTGGTCAGCGCTACAAATGCACAGCCCTTCGGCTTGTCTTTTATCATCCTTATCGGGTGAACGAAAGGCGCAAGCACGGCGGCAAGCAGGATAAGTCCGAAAAGCAGGGCAAAGTATGAGGATATGTACGGCGCAGACGCAGTGATAATAAAGCCGTAGCCGAACTTTGAAAGCAGATAGAAGAACAGCGGCACAGCTATTTTCTTATAGCTGATATGCTCTCTTTCCGACCGTGCTATCATAAAAAGTCCTACGGCTGTAACCGCAATTGCCAGCAATCTGAGCCAGCTGAACGTGTCAACGGCGGTTATTATATCGGTCGCATAGGACGCAAACAGGCAAAGACCGAGCCACGCCTTAAGCTCGAATGCAGACATCTCGGTAAGCACAAGCGCAGACATCTTGAATTCAAGCAGCTTCGACACCATAATAAGAACAGCCGCAAGCACAGACTGCCAGCAAAGTTGTAAGTGCATATCGGAAAACGGCATAAGCGGCAGTAAAAGTACCGCTGTAGGCAAAGCCATTAGAAAAGTGAACGAATTGCCGTCAAACTTCAGCTTTGCGACGGAGTATTTGTCGCTGAGACCGCAGACGGTGTAACAGGCGACAACGAGAAGCATCAATACCATAACGGTTATTCCTCTATATTCTTCTTTATTCTACTATAGTATATTCGAGCATTTCATAGTGCAGCTTTGTGCCTATGTCACTGCCGGGCGGTAAAAGCGCCAGCGCTATGAACAGCGTTTCTCCGCTGATTCTTTCCGTAAGTGTGGCGTATTCTCCGCTTATTTCGGTAATAATGTAATCTTTTGGCTCCATAGTTCAGAAACTCTCCTTCTTTTTTGTTTTACTAACTGATTTTATCACAAAAAATTAATTATAACAAGCCTTTTTTACTTGAAACTCATCTTTCGATATGTTATACTATATTTCATCGAAAACGATTACCTTAAAAAAGTCGTTTTTAGCTAAAAGAAAAGTAAAAGAGCAACGGAAAGAAAAGAAGAAACTATGAGAGATCTAACAAAAGGAAGCATAATCCGGCTTATGCTCCTGTTCAGTCTGCCTATTCTGCTTGGCAGTCTGTTCCAACAGGCGTATAACCTGGTCGACATTATAATTGTCGGAAAAAAACTCGGTGAGCTATCGCTGTCCGCCGTCGGTTCGACAACGGCGGTGGTGTCGCTTATGTTCAACATTATTAACGGTTTATGCACAGGTTTTGCAATACCTGTTGCAAAGCACTACGGTGCTAACGATATGAACAAGGTGCGGCGCACGGTTGCAGGAATGATTACATATTCTGCGATAATTACAGCATTAATCATGGCGCTGTGTATAGTGTTTGTTGAGCCGCTGCTTACTGCACTCAATACGCCGGCTGAGATTTTTGAACAGGCGAAGCTGTATCTTACGATAGTGGCAGGCGGACTTATAGTTACGCTTATATATAACCTTGAAGCGAACATTCTTCGTGCTTTGGGCGACAGCATAGTACCGCTGATAATACTTGTAATATCAGCCGTACTGAATGTCGGTCTGGATTTTCTGTTTATATTCGGATTCGGCATGGGGGTTGACGGTGCGGCGCTTGCAACGGTTATCGCACAGCTTATCTCCGCTATTGTCTGTTTCGTTTATCTTATCAGAAAATGCCCATTTTTAAAGCTCGGCAGGTCTGATTTCAGGCTTCACGGCGAGGAGATAAAAAGCCTTCTTGCTTCTGGACTTGGAATGGCGCTTATGTATTCGATAGTTGACATAGGCTCGATAGTTCTGCAAAACGGCATCAACGGGCTTGGAACGGGTATAATCTCGGCTCATACAGCCGCCAGAAAGATATTCAGCTTTACTATCATGCCGTTCTCGGCTATCAGCGCAACGCTTGTGACATTTGTAAGCCAGAACCTCGGCGCAGGCAAGTTTGACAGGATAAAGAAAAGCATAAAATACGGTCTGCTGATAGGCTACGGCTGGTCAACGCTTGCGGTGCTTATTGTGTATCTGTTCGGAGAACAGCTTGTGCTTATGATAGCACCTGCGGATAACCGTGAAATTATAGATACGGCGGTCAATTATCTGAGGATAAATGTGCCGTTCTACTATGCTCTGAATACGCTTTTGTCGCTGAGATGTACACTGCAGGGACTCGGAAAGAGCGTTGTTCCGATAGGAGCAAGCATTGTCGAGATGATATGGAAGATAGTGACTGTAGTTGCGGTTATCCCCGTATGCGGTTATTTCGGCGTATGTATATCCGAACCGATCATATGGACGGCAAGCGGACTTCTCGTTGCGGTTATTGCTATAAAGACGCTCAGAGCGTTTGAGAAAGCGTAATATTGCGTTTAGATATTTCAATTTTCGGCATTTTAGTTTTTTTGAAAAATATTTCAAATAAATGCAAAAATCGCTTGAAAAATTGTTAATATAGTTGTATAATAGATACATTAGTAGCGTTAATGCTAAGAAAGGTTAATTTTATGAACATCTGGCACGATATTGATAACGAAAGAGTAACTCCCAATGACTTTTTAGCTGTCATTGAGATTTCAAAGGGCAGTAAGTCAAAGTACGAGCTTGACAAGAAGACGGGAGTGCTTATACTCGACAGAATACTGTATACATCGACGCATTATCCCGCAAACTACGGATTTATCCCCAAGACGCTTGCAGACGACGGAGATCCGCTTGACGTGCTTGTTCTGTGCAACGAGCCTCTTGTTCCGCTTGTGCTTGTACAGTGCTATCCTATCGGTGTTATAAATATGATAGATAACGGAAAGATGGATCAGAAGATAATAGCTATCCCGTTTGAAGATCCCAATTATAACTCTTACAGAAGCATTGAGGGCTTACCCTCGCACATCTTTGACGAAATGCTGCACTTCTTCAAGGTATATAAGCAGCTTGAGGGCAAGGAAACTGCGGTCAATGAGGTAATGGGTCACAAGGCTGCGGTTGAAATCATCAAGGAATGTATAGCAAATTACGATGAGGTTTACGGTGAAAAGTACAACAACATTGATACTGGCAAGTAAATCTCCACGCAGAATTGAGCTTATGACGCTGGCAGGCTTTGATTTTTTATCCGTTCCTGCCGTAAAGGAAGAGAAGATACCGGGCGGTACAGAACCGTCAAAAGCAGTGCTTATGCTATCCCGACAGAAAGCAGAGGAGATAGCCGAAAAATATCCGTATAATACGGTTATCGGAGCGGATACTGTTGTGGCGCTCGGTAACGAGATAATGGGCAAGCCTGAGAATGAGCAGGACGCATTTGATATGCTGAAAAAGCTGTCAGGCAAAACACATATGGTACTTACGGGAGTATGCGTAATTTCTCCCGATAAGCAAATAAATTTTTATGAAAAGACCGAGGTGGAATTCTATCCGCTCGGCGACGATGAGATACGGCAGTATATAGCAAGCGGTGAGCCTATGGACAAAGCGGGCGCTTACGGCATTCAGGAAAAAGGCGCTATGTTTGTAAAACGTATAAACGGCGATTTCTACAACGTTGTAGGATTGCCTGTAGCACGGCTTGCAAGAGAACTGAACGCTCTCACAGAAAATAATCTTCAGCGAAAGGACGCAAAGGTATGTTATTTTTGAACAACGCATTTACAAAAGATATTACGGAGTACGACGGAGAAGTGCTCAAGGAAGTAAAAACCGTAGACGGAAAGATATATCTTTCAAACGGCGCTATCATTAAAGAGGGTGTTGTCGGAAAATTCTTCGACATTGCCACTAATGACAAATATGGTACTGTATTTGAGGCTGACGGTCCCGATGAGATCGGTCCTATCGTTGCTATGCAGCTTACTGCGTGGCGTGAATGCCGCTATTACTATGATATTCCCGATTTTAAAGATTCAAACGGCACGGTTGCTTCCGAGTGCACCTGTAATACAGGTGTGACGTATATGCGGCTTAATAAGGATTTCCGCTATTTTACATTTATAAAACAGCCGGAGAGCTTCGCAAAACAGTTTTCGGATATTGATAAGCTGTCGGAGTTGTTCAGGTTCTTAGGAGATAAGATGAACTTAAAGGTGGTAATGTATCTTCTTTCTCTTGATAACGGCGAGGTAGCCGGTGCCTCGACCATAGCAACTCATCTCGGCTATCCGAAAGAAAAGATAGAAAAAGCGCTTCAGTATCTTTTGAGCATCAACGGCTCAAACAAAGAGATAATCGAAATAAGCGTGCTTTGCGCCGACAATGATAAAGAAAAAGTCTATGGAGTAAGAAACTACTTGCCGGAAATGCTTATTTTGCTGACAGGTGCGTTTGCCGTACTCAATCAGCCGCATGGTTATCAGACAAGCGTAAACAACCGTGATTATCCGTTCTTTGACCGAAAGGATATGAGTTTTATAAAAGTGGGAGAGAAAAATGAAGAAAAATAAAGAGAAAGAGAAAAACACCAATCCTTATCATAAGGAATACGGCGTTTTCAGCAACAGCATTCACGCATTGAAATCAATGCTGAGCTATTCACACAGGTTTATACCCGTTATAATAATCAGTATAGTCTGTGCGCCGATAATGCAGTATCTGTGGTCGTTCATATCAAAGTTCGTTATAGATATGATAACTACAGGTCAGAGCGTTACTGCGCTTGCACTGCTTATGGGCGGATTCACCGTAATACAGATTACGGCTACTATGCTGAACCTTTACGGCAACTCATTCTTTCACATTTATATCGGAGCAAGATTCAGGCAGATGGGACTTAAGAACCGCAAGATAATGTCGGTGGATTACGGCTATCTTGAGGATAAGGACTTTATGGACTGCTATCAGAAAGCAGGAAACGCCTGCAACAACAATAACAACGGCATAGAAGGTATGATGAGAGGCATTGTGCGTCTTTTAACGCTTATACCGATAATCGCAGTAGGTATCGCTATCCTCGGCACAATGAATATTTTTATCATGCTTGCTATACTTGTCTGTTCTGTACTTCAATTCTATGTCAGCAATAAGACAAACGCTTACTGCAAGAAAAAGGTGTGGGATCCGCTTGCACCGTGGTGGCGCAGGCATAATTATCTTTCTTATACCACGAGCGACTTTGAGGCGGCTAAGGATATAAGAATGTTCGGAATAGCCGATTGGCTTACAGAAAAGTTCAGAGTGCTGAACAAAGAGCGTTATGCGGCACAGAAGAAAAATTCAAGGATATGGGCGGTGTCGGCTGTCATAAATGCTGTACTATGGGCAGGAGTGCAGGCGGCGGTTTACGCATGGCTCTTGTACAGCGTTGTAACCGGAAGTATGACGATAGGCAATTTTACTTTGTACCTTGCATCGTCAATGACATTCTTTGATTATGCAAATCAGCTCCTGACCGCTGTATCGGACTTACTTGCAAGGAGCAGGGAATATGACGATTTCCGCAGCTTTATGGACGCTGACTGCGGAGATAAGGACGACAGCGGAATTGATGTTCCGCAGTGTGATAGCTATGAATTTACATTCCGCAATGTTTCGTTCAAATATCCGAAGGCTGAAAAATATGCACTTAAAAACGTCAATATCACTCTTAACGCGGGTGAACGGCTTGCAGTGGTAGGGCTTAACGGCGCAGGAAAATCTACCTTTATAAAGCTGCTGTTAAGGCTGTATGAGGTGACAGAGGGCGAGATACTGCTGAACGGTGTCAATATAAAGCAGTACAACAAGCACAGCTATTATAAGATATTCTCGCCTGCTTTTCAGGAGGTGGAACTGTTCGCATTTCCTCTGTATATGAACGTTTCAATGAGCAGTGCGGATAAATCGGATAAGGAGAAGGCGAGGCAGTGCGTTATTGATTCGGGACTTGAGAATAAGCTGTCTGAACTTGAAAAGGGTATGGATACCGAGATACTAAAGATCGTTTACGATGACGGCGTTGATCTGTCGGGCGGCGAAAAGCAGAAGCTGGCGCTTGCCAGAGCGTTATATAAAAATGCGCCTGTAGTAGTCCTTGACGAGCCTACGGCGGCACTTGACGCACTTGCGGAAAGCAAGCTGTACGGTGACTTTGACAAGCTCATCGGTAACAAGACAGCGGTATATATCAGCCACAGATTAAGTTCAACTCAGTTTTGCGACAAGGTTGCTATGTTCAAGGACGGCGGTATAGTCGAGTACGGAACTCACAGCGAGCTTATGGACAAGGGCGGAGAATACGCTGATATGTTCAATGTCCAGGCTCAGTATTATATTGACAACAACGAAAGCGAGGTGGCAGTCAATGCGTAAAGAAAAAGAGAAAAAGATACTGCCTACGCTTAAATTTATGCTGAAAACGGCAGTAAAGAATAAGCCTCAGCTGTTTATTGCTTATGCGCTGCAGGTGGTGGTTTCGTTTTCGCAGACAATGGTTAATATCATCTCGTCAAAATATCTTGTAGATGAGATCGCCGCAATAATCGGCGGCGGTAAAACTGAGGAGCATATACCTACTGCGATATTCTGCATTGCGCTTATAGTCGGTGTGACCTTGCTTGCGGCACTTATAAACTATCTTGTAAATGAGATAAAGAACGTTTATTCCGAGTGGTTTGGCGAGTATTTTGAAGTAGGGCTGTCCGAAAAGGTAATGAAGATGGATTTTGAGCATACCGAAGACCCCGACACGCTCGATCAGATGAACAAGGCGAAAGAGGGTATGTCGTGGTACAGCGGCGGAGTAGTCGGAATACTGAACGGTTTCTTCAATATCGTTTCAAACGGGGTGAACGTACTCGGCGTTATAGCGATAATCGCAGTTACCTGTCCGCTTCTTCTGCCGATACAGATCATATCGCTTGTTCTTATCACGATATTCACAAATAAGAGCAACAAGCTTGATATAGAATATTTCAAGAAGCTGTCTAAAATCAATCGCCTTTTCGGGTATTTCTTCTATCAGCTGTCCGACCCGTCAAACGGTAAGGAAGTCAGGCTGTTTGACAGCAAGGATATGATGTGCGATAAAGCGGATTACTACAGCAATGAAACTATAGACACGTTCAGGGAGCAGTACAAAGCGCAGTATAAATATATGCAATACTCAAATCTCACAAACGGACTGCGTGACGGACTTTCATATTTCTACATAGGCTTTAAGGCACTGACGGGAGCGATTACACTCGGTGATTTTACAATGTGTGTTTCATCGGCGTCAACGCTCTACTGGGGACTGTATAGCATTGTAGACAACATTGCGGCTACGGTAAAGGCGTGCGGTTACGCATACGAATATCTGAAATTTGATGCAATTTCCGACAGAATGACAAAGGGTGATAAGCCTGTTTCGGACGGCGAACACGTTATCGAATTCAGAAATGTCAGCTTCAAATATCCGAGAAGTGAAAATTATGTCCTCAGAAACATCAATATCACTATTAAACAAGGCGAGCATCTGTCTGTAGTCGGACTTAACGGTGCGGGAAAGACAACGTTTATAAAACTGCTTTGCCGTATGTATGATGTAACAGACGGTGAGATACTTATAGATAATATCAATATAAAGGATTACTCGGACAGCGAGTACAGAAAGCTGTTCTCGGTGGTATTCCAGGATTTCGCACTGTTTGCTTTCAGCCTTAAGGAGAATATAATACTTGACGAGCAGGAGGACGAGGAAAAGCTGATAAAGACGCTAAAAATGGCAGGCTTATATGAAGATGCAATGAAGCTTGAAAACAAGCTCGACACGACAATATTCAAAAGCTATGATGAAAACGGCACTGAGCTTTCGGGCGGTCAGCAGCAGAAAACCGCTATCTGCCGTGCTTTATACCGTGACAGCCCGATAGTAATACTTGACGAGCCTACAGCGGCGCTCGACCCGGTAGCCGAATATGAGATATACAAGCACTTCAACGAGCTTGTCGGCGGCAAGACCGCTATCTACATATCCCATAGGCTTTCAAGCTGTAAATTCTGCGATGAAATCGCCGTATTTGCCGATGATACGATAAAGGAGTACGGTACGCACGAAGAACTTGTGAAAATCGAAAGCGGTATTTATTCCGAAATGTACAACGCTCAGGCGAAGTATTATGTGGAGAACGTGTCGTAAACAGCGTAAAGAAAATGCCCACGCAGTGATAAACTCTGCGTGGGTATTTCGTTTTTACGCTACTGCCGATAATGTGCATATACCGTTTACCGCTATGCAAAGCACTATTCCGATAACGGTCGGCAGGGCAAAGCTAACCGCTGTCCATTTAAGGCTCTTTGTTTCCTTATATATCGTAAGGCAGGATGTCGAGCAAGGGAAGTGGAACAGTACAAATATCACCATACATATCGCTGTTACAGAAGTCCAGCCGTTAGATATAAACAAATCCTTCAGTGCGGACAGCTCCGATATTTCGGTAAGTGCTGTACCCTCGGAGTACGCCATTATGATAATAGGTACAACTATCTCATTTGCAGGAAAGCCGAGTATGAATGCAAGCAATATAACACCGTCAAGTCCCATCATTCTGCCGAACGGGTCAAGAAACTCTGTGCAGTGTGACAACAGCGAAGCATCGCCTGCAGTTATATTCGCCATCAGCCATATAATTAGCCCTGCAGGGATAGCGACAATTACCGCTCTGCCGAGAACGAACAGCGTCCTGTCGAGAAACGCTCTGACAAGGACCTTTGCAAACTGCGGTGTTCTGTATGGCGGAAGCTCAAGCGTGAACGATGACGGCATTCCTTTTAGTAATGTCTTTGACAGGAAACGTGACGACAGCATAACAGCGGCAACCGAGGCGGCTATAGCGGCACTCAGCAGGAGCGCCGCCAAAAAATCCGAGCCTGCGACAGCCGGCACACCGATAGCAAACATTGTGATAATGCTTATGATAGTCGGAAATTTTCCGTTGCAGGGCATAATTGACGCAGTTATAATCGCTATAAGCCGTTCACGTTTACTGTCGATTATCCTTGCACCCGTTATTCCGCAGGCATTACAGCCAAGACTCATACACAGACATAAAGCCTGTTTACCGCAGGCTCCCGCCTTTTTGAACGCTTTGTCAAGATTGAACGCTATTCTGGGTAGTATTCCGTAATCTTCAAGTATGGTGAACAGCGGAAAGAATATCGCCATAGGAGGAAGCATTACCGATACCACCCACGCAAGCACTCTGAATATTCCCTCGGTGAGAACGCTGTTCAGCATTACCGGAGTACCTATTGACGATAAGGCGCTATAAAGCAGTGATTCCGCCTTTCCGAAAAGCTCCGAAAGCAAGGCGGACGGGTAATTCGCACCTGTTATTGTTATCCATAAAATGATAAACAGCATAAGCAGCATTATAGGTATTCCCGTCAGTTTTCCGGTAAGTATCCTGTCGATTTTCCTGTCACGGACTTGTTTTTTATCGGCACTACGTTTTACGCCTTCCGCCGCAATTCCTTCAGCAGTTATGAAAATGCAGGAAATAATCTCATCGGTAAAATTATGGTCGGTCAGTCTGTCTGCGGCGGATATAAGCGCTTTGAGGTAATTATCGTCTGTACCGTATTTTTTACACAGGCTGTATACCGTATCGCTGTCGCCCTGAAGGAGCTTAAGGCATATAAAACGCTTTGTCCTGCTGTCTGTTTCTATTTTTTCGGTAAGCGGCAAAAGCTGTGATATTGCGTTTTCTATACGGCTTGTGTAAACAAGCGTAATATCGTTGCTTTCCTTGCTAAGTGCAACGCTTTCTATTGCTTGCATCAGTTTATCCAGCCCTTTTTTGCTCCGTGCAGATGTTGCCGCTACAGGTATCCCAAGCTGCTGTGACAGCTTAGTTATATCGGTTTTTATGTTTTTCTTTTCCGCTTCATCCATCATATTCACGCACAGCACCGCTTTAGACGTGATTTCGGTTATCTGCAGTACAAGATTCAGATTTCGTTCAAGACAAGATGCATCGCAGACGATAACAGTAATATCGGGCTTTTCAAGGCATATATGCCTGCAGGCTATTATTTCCTCCGCAGAATGAGCGCACAGTGAATATGTGCCGGGAAGGTCGGTTATCAGATATTTGTTATTGTTGTAAGTATAACTGCCTGCGGCGTTGCCGACAGTTTTTCCGACCCAGTTTCCCGTATGTTGCTTAAGCCCTGTCAGAGCGTTGAAAACCGTGCTTTTGCCGACATTGGGATT
>OHIL01001002.1_pt1 | contig 10543 bp, 8 predicted proteins | sample 1568231 | NCBI WGS metagenome assembly OHIL01 (sample SAMEA3879565, study PRJEB24766) | human gut metagenome | biome: human-associated habitat; feature: feces | place: USA | collected 1985/1987 | reverse complement strand
CAATGGCTTTATCTTCGTATTTTTCTATCAAAGATGCCCATTCACCAAGTGTAAACTGCAATTCAACATCCGGATACTTCTCTCGGAAGTTCTTTATGATGTTTACGGTAAGTGTAGTGCTGCGCTTTCGTTGAAGTCCTATTCGGATTCGACCGGTAATGCCAGCGCGAATGTCATTTACCTCTCGTTCAAACTCATCCTGCAACTCTATCATTTGGCGTGCTTTGTGCACATACAGTTCTCCAGTATATGTGAGTTTCAGGTTTTTACCGCTGCGATCGAAGAGTTGTATGCCCATCGACTTTTCTACATTGCTTATGTACATACTAAGAGCCGGCTGGGATATATACAGCCGTTTAGCCGCTTCTGTTATGGAACCACATTCTGCCAATGTGCATATATATTCTTGGGTCTTAAGGTTCATGACAGCCCCCCCTTTTTTTATATATTTATACTTCTGAATATCTCTATTGTCAATAGCGCTTATAAGAAAATATTATTTGTCGATAATACCATATTTACATTATTTTAAGATATTGCTTAATTTTATCAACAATAATATAATCACATACTTTAACTCGTGTGGCTATTTGTCTTTGTATGATGACTTGAACAACAGAACCTTATGATTAGCCGAGACTAATTTATCTACTGTGATTGGCATAGCGCAGAACACTGTCACCACACAACCAATAATAAAGTCTTATTGTTAGGATAAGCAAATTCGATTTTTGTTTTTAGACCATAGCGCTTACAATTTTAATCAACAACTAAGTACATTCGTCAAAAAAGGGGAAAAGAAAATGGATGAAATAAAATCCTTAATGGATCAGTCTATTGATAACATACGTGAAGAGCTGTGGGCGCTTGGCGATAGTATTTATGATAATCCGGAAGTGGCTTTGCATGAAGTGTTTGCGAGTACTTTGCTTGAAGATTGGCTTGAACAGCATGGATTCAACGTAACCAGAGGCTTGGGCACGATGAGTACTGCTTTCCGTGCTACTTATGAAAATGGAGCAGGAGGGCCATCCATAGGACTGCTTTGTGAATATGATGCGCTACCTGGACTTGGGCACGCCTGCGGACATCACCTCCAAGGCCCTTGCATAATAGCCGCAGCTAATGCCATAAAAAATGCAAACATAGATAAGCCGTATAAGTTGGTAATATATGGTACCCCCGCCGAAGAAAACCTTGCTGGCAAAATAACTATGCTTGAAGAAGGCTGCTTTAGGGATATTGATGTGGCGCTTATGATGCACGGTAGCCCGACGACGACTTGCGACATTAAGTCCATGGCTAATTACCACATCGATGTTGTGTTTGAAGGTAAAAGCTCTCATGCGGCAATAAACCCGGATAAAGGACGCAGCGCACTGGATGCTCTGCTGCTTACATTCCAAGGTATAGAGTTCCTCAGGGAACATGTTCCAGAAGATTCCCGCATGCATTATACTGTGGCAGATACATATAACATTCCTGCCAATGTTGTTCCAGACAAGGCCAAAGGCAGCTTCATACTCAGGTCTTTCAATATGTACACGTTGGAAAACATATTCTCCAGATTTGAGCGCATAGTGCATGGTGCGGCAGAAATGACCGAAACTACGGCCACAATAAAGGTACAATCTCATATGGCGGCCAAAATACCGGTACTTTCATTGAACAAACTACTGATTGACTGTGCTGAAGAGATTAGCGCTCCACGCATAAGCGGTCCAAGGAAGAAACCAGGCTCAACCGACTTTGCAAACGTTATGGAAATTGTTCCCGGCTCCTGCATTCGCGTAGCATTTGTGCCTGAAAACGCAGCGTCCCATTCGCAGGAGTTTCTTGCAAACGGAAAAGCGGAAACAGGTCACAATGCAATAATATATGGTGCAAAGGTGCTTGCTAATGCAGCATATGAAATGATAAAGGATGATTCGCTTCTTGCTGAAATAAAAGATGAGTTTATTCGCAATAAGAATAAAATGAAAGAGGAGGCATAGTGGTATGTGGAAATATGTATTAAAGCGATTATTGCTGCTTATTCCCGTAATGCTTGGCACGATACTTGTGGTGTTCTTCATAATGGATCAGTCTGATGTTGACCCTGCTAAGGTGATGCTAGGCGATGCGGCTACAGAAGAAACCATAGCGCAGCTGCATGAAGAACTAGGATTGGATGATCCATTTCTTGTAAGGTATGCAAGATATGTACTGAACCTGATTAAAGGAGATATGGGTACATCCTATAACTACCATACTCCTGTTGCAAATCAGATTGCAGCAAGGCTGCCAAATACAATATTGCTTGCAGGCACCGCTGTGCTGCTTACTATAATTGTTGGTATCCCGATAGGTGTATTGGCGGCAAAAAAGCAGTATAGCTTCTTTGATAACATATCAATGGTGTTTTGCCTGTTTGGCGCTGCATCGCCTGCATTCTGGATAGGCCTTATACTCGTTCTTGTGTTTAGTCTTGAATTACCTATCCTTCCAGCATCTGGAATGGGCAAAGGCTTCATCAACTGTCTCCTATCTCTCATTCTTCCAGCTATAACGTTGAGTCTGCATGGTACGGCTACTGCTGCGAGGACTACGCGATCATCAATGCTTGATACGATACGCCAGGATTACATTGACACGGCGCGGGCTAAAGGTACTAGCGAGAAGGTGATTACTCGCAAGCATATGCTGAGAAATGCACTGATACCCGTAATTACGGCTGTTGGTCTAAACTTTGGTGTTCTGCTTGGCGGGTCAGTATTGACTGAAACGGTGTTCGCATGGCCGGGAATAGGAAGGTATGTAATAGAATCCATAAAAACGCAGGATATCCCAAGCGTATTGGGCTGCGTAGTAACCCTTTCTGTGATGTTTACGATTGTTAATGTTCTTGTTGATATTCTGTACGCCTTTGTTGATCCACGTATAAAGGCACAGTACAAGCGTGCTGGGAGGAAATAACCATGAATGAAAAGCAAACCGGCAATATAGTAACTAATGGTATAAACAGCCGCAGCTTATGGGCCGAAGCATGGCTAAGGTTCAAACGTAATCGCGTAGCTGTTGCCGGACTAATATTCGTTGCCTTTCTTATCGTCGTATCAATAGCTACCTTGGTATTGGATTTGGTTACGTCCAATGAAATATACAATGCTTACGTTGTAAAGCAGAACCTTTCTCTAAAATTGGCTCCGCCGAGTGCTGAACACATATTCGGCTGTGATGAATATGGCCGCGACATACTTTTCAGGCTTATCTGGGGTACGAGATATTCTTTGTTCATTGGTGTTGTATCCATAGCCATAGCGCTTGTAGGCGGCGGTATACTTGGTTCTATTGCCGGATTCTATGGCGGAAAAGTGGACCAAATAATTATGCGAGTGATGGATGTATTCCTTTCTATTCCTTCTATGGTTATGGCAATAGCAATCGTATCGGCCTTAGGTACAGGCATGACGAACTTGCTCTTTTCAATAGCTGTGCCGCAGATACCACGCCTTGCAAGAATTGTCAGGGCATCTGTAAAGGATAGGGAATTTGTGGAAGCAGCGCGTTCAGTTGGCGCTGGTGATTTTGAGATAATACTCAAGTATATAATTCCAAATGCCCTCTCCCCTATCATTGTTCAGGCATCGCTGAGTGTAGGCGCTGCAATCTTGTCAATAGCAGGTCTTAGCTTCCTTGGCATAGGCGTGCAGCCACCTGCACCGGAGTGGGGTTCAATCCTTAATGCAGCCCGCACATATATGAGAGATGCTTGGCATATTTCAGTCATTCCTGGATTGATGATAATGATAACGGTACTTTCGTTGAATGTTGCAGGAGATGGACTGCGCGATGCGCTTGATCCAAAGCTGAAAAACTAAATGGAGATATCACATGAGCTTTTTAAGTATTGATAATTTAAAAGTTGACTACGTGACTGATGATGGCATTGTTCATGCACTTAACGGCGTAAGTCTTGAACTGGTGCAGGGTGAAACGCTTGGCCTTGTAGGTGAAACCGGAGCCGGCAAAACGACAATGGCCAAATGCATAATGGGAATATTGCCAAAGCGTACCGGAAAAATCAGGTCCGGAGAAATAACGTTTGAAGAAAAGAATTTGTTAAAGTGCTCCGAAAAAGAGTTGCAAAGTATTCGCGGCGCACAGATAGCCATGATATTCCAGGACCCTATGACCTCACTCAATCCTGTTCTTACGGTTGGTGAGCAGATAGCTGAAGCCGTTGAAAACCACGAGCGTTGTGGCAAGGCGCGCGCTATGGAGCGTGCTGAAGAAATGCTGGAACTTGTAGGCATACCGGCAGAGCGTGTGCATGAATATACGCATCAGTTTTCTGGCGGCATGAAGCAGAGGGTTGTTATAGCTATTGCACTGGCATGTAATCCTAAAATGCTTATAGCGGATGAACCTACGACGGCGCTTGACGTTACCATACAGGCTCAGGTTCTGGAAATGATGCAGTCACTTAAGCGTCAGCTTAATACATCGATGCTGCTGATAACGCATGACCTTGGTGTTGTTGCCCAGAATTGCGACCGTGTTGCGGTTATATATGCCGGTGAGATAGTTGAATATGGCACAGTAATGGACGTGTTCAAACGCATGAAACACCCGTACACACAAGGTTTATTCTCTTCCATACCGCAGATAAACGCAGATGTGAAACGGCTCAACTCAATCCCGGGATTGATGCTTGATCCAACGCTTGATGTAGAAGGATGTAGGTTCTGCGACAGGTGCAAATATGCTACCGAAGAATGTCGTATCAACCATCCGGAATTAGTTGAAATCGAGTCCGGCCATTCCGTGCGGTGTTTTCAGAAGAAATAAGGAGGGCGAGCGCATATGTCACTGACTAACAATGATACATTGTTGCAAGTAAATAATCTTAAGAAGTACTTCCCTACCCCGCATGGCCTTCTTTATGCGGTGGATAATGTGAGCTTCAATATTAATAAAGGCGATACGCTTGGTGTTGTTGGCGAATCTGGCTGCGGAAAATCAACGCTTGGCCGTTCCATACTTAGATTACATGAGCCAACGGCAGGTGAAGTCATTTTCGAAGGCAAGAATATTCTTTCACTTAATCATGCGCAAATGAAGCACATGAGAAAGGACATGCAACTTATATTTCAGGATCCGTATGAATCGCTTAATCCAAGAATGACCGTAAGCCAAGCAATACAGGCACCTATGCTTATTCAGGGCATGTATAAATCAAAGGACAAAGCTGCCCTGGAAAAACGGACATTAGAAATGATGGATATGGTTGGTTTGGCTCGTAGGCTTGTAAATAGCTATCCACACGAGTTAGATGGCGGCAGGCGGCAGCGAATTGGCATTGCGCGTGCGCTTGCGCTTAAACCGAAGTTCATTGTATGTGATGAACCTGTATCGGCGCTGGATGTATCAATTCAGGCGCAGGTATTGAATCTGCTACAGGATCTCCAGGACCAGCTTGGCTTGACGTATATGTTTATTACGCATGACTTATCTGTTGTAAAACATCTTTCAACGCAGATTATGGTAATGTACCTAGGTCAGACTGTTGAAATTGGATCACCTGATCAGCTGTTCCATAACCCCTGCCATCCATATACGAAGGCATTGCTTTCGGCAATACCGATACCGGATCCGGAAATAAAGATGGAAAGGATACAGCTTAAGGGCGAAATAACATCGCCGATCAACGTTGGTCCTGGATGCAGATTTGCAAAGAGGTGCGTCTATGCAAAGCCGGAGTGCCACGAAAGATCCTGCGAAATGACTGAGGTAGAATCCGGACATAAAGTCGCCTGCTTTATGGTCAAAGACATGATGTAGTTTTATCGGTGATATCCGATTTAACTTATAAAAGAATTCAAGGAGGAAATACGAATGAAATCTCAGAAGAAGTACAGCAAAATAATTAGCTGTATACTTGCAGTAATGATGATCGTATGCATTTTTGCTGCTTGCACAAACCAGACCAATGAGCCGAGCAACACCAATAGCGGCACAGAAGCTAATGGAACATCTAGTGAGCGGAAGCAGAAGGACACGTTGATTGTTGTAAAGAGCGAAGATGTATCTTCCCTTGACCCGTCAAAAATAGTTAACCAGAAGACCTTCACTATATACTCTCAGATATTTGAGGGATTGGTAAGGTTTAATCCCGAGACCAAGGCCGTGGAGCCTTGCCTTGCAACCGAGTGGAAGCAGATAGATGATCTGAACTGGCATTTCACTCTCCGTCAGGGCGTAAAGTTCCATGATGGTTCCGAAATGACATCAGAAGACGTTGTGTACTCCTTTGAGCGTATTATGAGCAGCGGCGTCGTTTCCAGCTATGTTGACTATATCGATAAGATAGTTGCGGATGGCGATTATGCCGTTACTATAACCATTAAAATGCCTTATGCACAGATAATACAGGCACTTACCTATCCTGCTGCCGTTGTGGTATCTAAGGCTGCTGTTGAAGCAAATGAAGAGGGCTTTGCTCAGAAACCAATCGGAACTGGTCCGTATGCTTTTGTAGAGCGCTTTGAGGCCGACTCAATTACGCTTATTGCTTTCGATGATTACTGGGGAGAAAAGGCTAAGACAAAGAACCTTATATTCAAAGTTATACCCGAAGGATCCCAGCGCACTATAATGCTTGAAAACGGCGAAGCCGACATTATATGTGATGTTCCCTCTAATGATGCAGCAAGGATAGCTGCTGCTGATAACCTTAAGCTTTATAATGAGACCGGCAATAAGTACTATGCATTGATTTTCAAATGCGATTCCTCTACCCCGGTAAGTGACAAGCTTGTTCGTCAGGCATTTGAATATGCCATAGATAAACAGGCGCTTGCCGATGCCGTTATGGCCGGTTATGCTCAGGTAGGTTCTCTCCTTTGCACTCCTGCTACCACCGGTTACAATGCCGAAAAGGACCGAGGTAATGTTTACGATGTAGAAAAGGCAAAGGCATTGCTGACTGAAGCAGGCTATCCTGATGGATTCGACCTTGAAGTATATGTCCGCACTGGACAAATCTATGAAGAGATTGCTACTATAATACAAGCTCAGCTTGCTGAAGTTGGTATCAATATAAACATAAATCTGTTGGAAAGCGCTAAGATAGATGAAAAGTTCTATGGCGGCGAGGAAATCCCCATCCGTCTTTCCTTCTATAATAACATTTGCGCCGATACGGACTTCATAATGCAGAAGCTTCTCCCAACCACCTATGGTCAGGTCTACTTCAATGATGATATGGTTGATCTCATTAACCGTTCTCGCGCAGAAACTGATGATGCTAAGCGCCAGGCTATATATGATGAGTTCCATGACCTTATGGCAGATGATATGCCGCAGCTGTCGCTCTTCTATGAGCAGATACTCGTAGGCACGAGCAACATGGTAGAAGGATTCTCAATAAATCCTCTCGGTGCTCACCAGTATTGCCACGTTGTGGTATACGAAAACTAAAGCATTGCTTAAAACGTTATTGCCAGGTTAATGCGTATAGCATTATCCATTTATCAGTGCAACACATTGGGAGAACTGCATATACGGCAGTTCTCCCGTGCTAAATTACCAATAACTTAATGAGGCATAAAACATGAATACTTATAAAGCTATAAGAAACGAAATATCAAGTGATAACATGATGGCGACCGTTCATCAGCTTGCCAAGTGGAAAAGACATTCAGGCACAGCCGAAGAACTTGAAGCATTCAAATACTTAAAATCAGTACTTGACGGTTTTGGATATACAACCAGACTTATTCCATGTGAAACATATATAAGCTTACCTGTCAGCTGCACGCTGAAAGTAAACGATGAGCCGGTTTATGCGCAAACGCATTCCATGGTACCTAATGCCCATGCGCTTGCACCGTTGATATATTGCCAAAATGAAACCGAAATAAGGAACACAAACTGTGCCAACAAGATTGTGTTGACCAATGGCCGCGCAGTATATGGGCCTGTAAAGGCGGCGCAAGACGGAAATGCTGCCGGTATCATATTTGTTCAGGAAGCAGTTATACGCGAATGCATCCCATCTGCCTGCTGGGGCAGTCCTACTACGCATGACTGGGGATTGCTTCCTAAAATACCAGTTGCATCAATAATTGATGATGCAGGGAATCCGATGATAGAACAGCTCAAATCTGGATCTACGCTTATTGCAGACATTACTACAGAAGTAGATACAGGATGGCGAAATATTCCCCTGCTTATTGGTGATATCAAGGCACCAGAAAACTGCAATCAGTTCGTTCAGTTGACTGGTCATTGCGATTCATGGTACTACGGTGCTATAGATAATGGCACAAGCAATTCGCTGCAAGTAGAAATAGCACGTATAGCGAAAGAACATCAGGCAGAATTAAAGAGGAACTTCAGGGTCGTATTCTATTCCGGACATTCGCATGGTCGGTATGCCGGTTCTGCATGGTATGCAGATAACTTCTTTGAGGATCTGCGTGCAAACTGCATAGCCAATATAAACACAGACAGCGCAGGTTGCAGGGGCGCTGATGATATTATCCATTCTATAGTTATGCCTGAAGCTAAGCCCTTGGCAGTACAAATAGTTAAAGAGCAAACTGGCGAACAATTCGAGGGTAAACGCTGCGGCCGCCTTGGTGATCAGAGCTTTTGGAATGTAGGCCTTTCAAGCGCTTTTGCATCATTCTCCAGACAGAAGAAGCGAATGCTGCCTAATGGAAAGATGGGTTTTGAACGCGGCAATTCGGAACTTGGACCAGGCTGGCATACTCCGGATGACCTTGAAAAGCATATAGATCCTAATAATCTTCTGCGCGATGCCAAAATAGTCGGCGAGTATGTTATGACATGCCTAACAGAGCAGGTAATCCCTATGCATCTTGAATGTGCTGTAGCCGAAATAACCAGTGAACTTGAAAAGTGGGCAGCGCTGGCAGGCGATAAGTTTGATTTAGATGATACGATAGAACGCTCAAAACAGCTTAATGGCAAAGTCGAACTATTTATGGATACGGAACTATCAGAAAGTGTTAAAAATGAGTGCATATTGAAACTCAGCCGTTTGCTGACAGCAATAAACTTTACGCGTGGAAGTATATATGGAAACGAGCCTGCCCTACCTATAGACGCAATACCTGTGCTTTCACCAATACATAAGCTTATAGACCAGAATACTGCCGAAGTTGATATTCCAGCACTAAAGTTGGAACTCTTGCGTGCAAGGAACTTCATTAATCATAATATAAAGCTTGCTAATGACTTGCTGGATAGCGTTATGAAATAGAAGGAGGAAACATTATCATGCCAAAGATAGTAAAGTGCGAAGTAAAACTGCTTACACGCCCCCATGTTGTGTTAACCACGTCTTATGGCGCGACTAAGCAAGAACGTAGTCATGCTATCGTTATTCTTTACAGTGAAGATGGTAAAGTTGGTTACGGTGAGGCTACCCCGCTTTCAAAGTTTACCGGTGAAACGACGGAAATTGTAGTAAACATATTAGAAAATGTGATTCTGCCCGCTATTGTAGGTATAGACTGCTTTGACATAGCGAGGGCTCACATTATCATGGATAATGCCATTGCTGAAAACCACGCAGCGAAGTGCGCGGTGGATTGTGCCCTTCATGACCTTGCGTCAAAAGAGTTAGGGATTCCTCTATATCAAATGCTTGGCGGCAAATGCCGAGATAGCGTAAGCATAAACCGACACATAGGCATAATGGATAATGTGCAAGCCGTTTCTTTAGCTAAGGACTTTGTGAGCCAGGGATTCATGAGCATAAAAATGAAAGTTGGCGGGAATGTGCAAAGCAACATATCAAGAGTAAGGGCAGTACGTGAAGCGGTTGGCGATGATGCCAAGATAAGAATAGACGCAAACGCCGGATATAATTATACGCAAGCTTCAGAGTTCGTAAAAGGCGTATATGACTGCAATGTAGAGTACTATGAACAGCTGCTTCCGAAATGGGATATCGACCAAACGGTAGCGTTGCATAAAAACTTTGGTATTCCTATTCTGCTCGATGAAGCGGTGAATACACCGGAACAGGCTGTTCGTTATGCTGTGAGCGGAGCAGCAGATGCATTTACGATAAAACTGTGCAAATGCGGCGGGTTATATAGAGCGAAACAGATTGCCGGCATAGCCGAAGCATTCGGAATGGGTATCGTTGTTGCCAGCACATATGATACGCATATTGGTTGCGGTGCGTGTCTGCATCTTGCCACTGCACTTCCCAACATACAATCGGCATGCGATTTGACAACATATGCAAGCCAAAAGGATATTGCAAAATCATGCCATGTGTTGAACGGAATGCAATTACATGCTGGAGATTCGTATGGTATAGGCGTTTTCTCTATGAATGACTTTGGAATGACAGTCAATAATGCTTAAAAGGTAGGAATGTACATGGAAACTACATGCTCGTTTATTGATGGAAATACGCTGTATGAGTGTATAAATAATAAAATAGATGTAGACCGTATTCTGGCGCATATAGAAAAAATGAACCAATGGCATAGGTATACCGGCACGCCTGACGGTGAGG
>OHIL01000991.1_pt1 | contig 10583 bp, 10 predicted proteins | sample 1568231 | NCBI WGS metagenome assembly OHIL01 (sample SAMEA3879565, study PRJEB24766) | human gut metagenome | biome: human-associated habitat; feature: feces | place: USA | collected 1985/1987 | reverse complement strand
AACCGTTGTCAAGGGAGACGCGCGCTGTATGTCAATTGCCGCAGCGTCAATTGCGGCCAAGGTTTACCGGGATCATCTGATGCGGGAGCTGGCACAGAAATACCCTTATTATGCTTTTGAAAAAAATGCCGGCTATGGTACGAAAGCGCATATCGACGGGCTGAAACGGCACGGTGTGACTCCCGAGCACCGCAAGTCGTATCGTCCGATTCAGGAATTTTTGCATTCAGCCTAAAGAAAAATTGACAAAATTTTAAAAACAGGCAATAATTCGGTTGCTTAAAACCGAATTATTTACTTTTTAAAAATTAATATATTATGACGAATGCAGAATTAGTTCGAGCCCTGAATCAGATTCATCTCGAAGCCAGTGTTATCGAAGCCCTGTTATGCCAGTACAGAGCGCTTGCGGACGAAGCCAACATAAGAGTTTTGGCGAGTGTTCTGGCGGAAGCGTGTCCGGGTATGAGTTTTGACGATTTCAGCGAACAATGGTGTCTGGAAAAACTCGGCGCTCTGTTGGACGATTATGTCGGAGTGTGCCGGAAGGTAAGACGTTCGCCGACGGCCGTAAAACCCAATCCGCCGATGTTTCCGGTGTTGTTTAACGTTTTGCTGCGCAGTTCTTATAAATATCTGTCGCAGACCGAAACGGAAATGGTGATGACGGAAACAGCCAGAATGATGGCTGCGGCTGACAAGTTTTTGACGGAAGACACTTTTCTCAACTTTATCTACTGGTTTGAAGCGCTTAATTTTGACAAGCCCTGGGAGGCGGCGGCAAAAATTCCGCGAGTGATAAAAATGGCGGAAGAGGAAATGGCTGCCGAAACGCATAAGCGGCTGGGATTTTTCAAAAACGGCGACGGGCTTCCCGAAGCCTGATGTTTAACTTTATTAACATGTTGAATTATGGATAAACGGGAGATGGTTAAGGCACTTAACCGGATTTATCTGGTTTTGGAGCTTTCCGAAAGCGTTCATGCCCAAATAGAGCATGGCGACGACTGGGAGAACAAGGCGCTGATGCGGGAAAGCATCCTGACGCTTATGGGACAACAGCTTGATGACGAAAAACGCGAGCGGCAGCGGACGGACAGCAGAGAGTTTTCGATTTGGAACTATTCGATTATGTACCAATGCATCGGTCACTTCAAGGACATCTGTTCATGGATACTGATGAATCCGACTTTGACCGAAGAGTATCCGCCGGTTTTCGGACATCTGTTCGGGCTGGTAAGCAAAATCGAAAGCCGGTATCTGGACGGAATTACGGCAGCACGGGCTGTTGCCGACGTGCTGATTGTCTGGGACGAGAAAATCCCCGACAAGGATTTGGAGGAAATGGCCGGCATTTTTCTGATTGAGAACAAATGTATCGGACAGTTGCGGAAGATACCACGGCTGAAAGCTTTGTTTGACGAAGCGGAGGCGGCGCTGATGCCTTCCGACGACGAACTGATGAGGGTTCTGACGGGCTTTGCCGGAAAACTTCCGTCGGCCTGAATGCGAATTTGCAGCGGTTCCGCATTGACTATGCGGAGCCGCTGCGGCGTTTAAATATATTTTGCCTGAAAAAATAAAAGCTTACCGAAAGGAGCAGATTCCCGGGAGTTTTTTTTGATTCCCGTTAATAAATTTATAACCATCTGTCTATCATACTGGCTGCAGAGTGATAATGTAACCTTAGAAAAGCGGTTTTAACATGAGCAGTATCCAGACAAAGACTATTCTTAATACGATTATCAACGACGACTGTATTAAAGTTATGAATCAGATGGAAGAAGGTTCTGTTGATCTGATTTTTGCCGATCCGCCGTATAATCTCCAGCTCGGCGATGCTCTGACCCGTCCGGACAACAGCAATGTCAGCGGCGTTTATGAAGAATGGGACAGTTTTGAAAGCCTGGCCGCCTATGACCGCTATACCCGCGAGTGGATGACGGCTGCACGCCGTATTTTGAAAGACGACGGCGCTATCTGGGTTATCGGCTCCTATCATAATATTTTCCGCGTCGGCTATATTTTGCAGGATTTGGGTTTCTGGATTTTGAACGACATTATCTGGAACAAGACAAATCCGATGCCGAATTTTAAGGGGACGCGTTTTACCAATGCTCACGAAACCCTGATTTGGGCGGTCAAAAACCCGAAATCGAAATATACCTTTAACTATGAGGCGATGAAAGCGCTGAACGAAGACACGCAGATGCGCAGCGACTGGCAGATTCCGCTTTGCACGGGAAAGGAGCGCCTGAAAGGCGAGGACGGCGGCAAGCTGCATCCGACCCAAAAGCCGGAAGCTTTGCTTTATCGCGTGATTATGGCTTCTTCTAATGTCGGCGACGTGGTGCTGGATCCGTTTTTCGGAACGGGGACGACCGGCGCCGTAGCCAAAAAGCTCGGCCGCAATTTTATCGGCATTGAAAAGGACAAGCATTATGTCAAAGGCGCACAGGCGCGCATTGATGCCGTGGAGCGCGTCGAAAACGAACTTTGTCTTGAGTTCAGTTCCAAAAAGCGTCAGCCGCGCATTCCGTTCGGCGCGGTTGTCGAGCGCGGTTTGCTCAACCCCGGCGACATTTTGTACGATGCGGGGCGGAAGCATTGTGCCGCGGTTCGTTCCGACGGTACAATCAAAAGCGAAAAAATGGAAGGCTCCATCCATCAGGTCGGCGCCGCGGCTCAGAATGCGCCGGCATGCAACGGCTGGGTCTACTGGTATTTTGAAGACCGCGAAAAAGGTTTGGTCTGCATCGACGAACTGCGCAATCAGGTGCGGTTGGAAATTTACGGCGAATGACTTTGTTCTTCAATGCTTTGAACCCGGCGGCAATGCCGGGTTTTTTTGTTAAAAAAAACCGATAAAATTATTGTGCCGGAAGAATTTATGGTTTATATTTTTACGAAATGCGGAATTTTACGAAGAATTGAACAATATTAATGCAAAAATGGTACAAGAAAAACAATAACAAGCCCGGAAATGTCACGGTTCCGAACAAAGGCGCCTCTCAGGCGCAGAAAAATTTTGCCGCCATCGACTTGGGAACCAATTCCTGCCGGCTGGTAATTGCCAGTCCGACCCCGGCTTCCTTCCGCATCGTTGAGACTTTTTCCAAAATTACGCGGTTGGGAGAGGGGATTATCAATGACAACGAATTGTCGCGTCCGGCCATGCGCCGGACAATTAACGCACTGAAGGTTTGTGCCGGCGTTATTGAGGAATATGCGCCGATTTACCGCTCTCGTTTCGTGGCGACGGCAGCTTGCCGCCGGGCCAAAAACTGCAAGGAATTTCTTGATTTGGTCAAAAAGGAAACCGGCCTGACGATTGAAACGATTTCTTCCAAGGAAGAGTCCCGGCTGGCTGTGGTCGGCTGCATTCCGCTTTTGAACCGCAACATCAAGCGGGCTTTGGTCTTTGACATAGGCGGCGGTTCGACGGAGATTTCGCTGGCAAGGGTTACCAACAGCGGCAAGACGTTTATTGAGGGGTTTGTTTCGCTGCCGTACGGCGTGGTTACGATTTCGGAAGCGTTTCCGTCGCAGGACATGACGGCGCTGGCCTATGATACGATTATTGAGCGGACGCATAAGCTGCTGAAGGAGTTTGACGAAAAATACAACATCCGCGAAGCGATTAAAAATCAGGAGATTCAGATTATCGGCACTTCAGGCACGGTTACGGTGCTGGGAGCCGTGCATTTGAATCTGCCGCGCTATAACCGCTCGGCGGTTGACGGTATTTCCATTACCCGGCAGGACATTGACCGGGCGATTGCAAAAATCAAGCGGCTTGGAGACGACGGCCGCAAAAAGCATCCGTGCATCGGTGCGCAGAAAGCCGATTTGACCATGGCCGGCTGTGCGATTATCGAAGGGTTGTGTTCGTTTTGGCCGATTGAGGAAATTACGGTGGCCGACCGCGGCATTCGTGAGGGAATTCTGTTGGATATGATGCACAGCAACAAAAGCAAAAATTTTTACAACAAAAGGAAAAAGTTTCATCCGCCTTTCCGGCGCCGCAGTGCCCGCCCCGAAAACGGAAATCCCTCTAAAACCAAACAGGAATGAAAACCATGACCAAAGATGTTTTTGCCGCCATTGACCTGGGAACGAACTCCTGCCGGCTGCTGATTGCCGATGAAAAGGGCCGGGAGCTGTATAAGGATATTGTTACGACGCGGTTGGGCGAAGGCATGTATCCGGAAATGAGGTTTACGGAAGAAGCATTTGAACGCGGGCTGAAATGTTTTAGGAAATTTTCCGAGCAGATGAAAAAGTTCGGAGTCACGAAATATCGTGCGATTGCAACCGCCGGCTGCCGCATGGCGTCTAACGGCGCGGCTTTTGTCGAAAAGGTGCGGGCGGAGACCGGTATCGGAATCGAAGTTGTGGACGGTTACGAAGAGGCGCGGCTCAATCTGAAAGGCGCTCTGGTAAATGTAAAAGGCAAGGCGCCTTATGTTCTGGTTTATGATTTGGGCGGCGGTTCGACCGAGATTACGCTGGCAACCAATAATGACAAGCCCGAAATTCTGTATACGGTTTCCATTCCCTGGGGGGCGCGCAACGCCACGGAAGCTTTCGGACTGGAAAATTACGAACCGGAAAAGGCCGAAAAGCTTCGCAACGAGATTCGGCAACAGGTCGGCAGTTTCTGTATCGGCTGCAAGCTGAAGGAATATGAAGGGAAAGTCTGCTGCGTGGCAACGTCGAGCACGCCGCTCAGGCTTACGTCGTGGATAAGGCAGTACGGCGAATATGACCGCGACCGTGCAGACGGCGAGGAAGTCGGGGTTGACGAGATGGACCGGGTTATCGGCGAAATTAATGCCCTGCCGCGAGAGAAACTGGCGAAAGTTCCTTATGTGGGCGAAAAGCGTTCCTTTATTTTTCAGGCGGCCAGCATTATATTTAAGACGATTTATGACGGTCTTGGCGTACGGAAGCTGACGGCTTCGCTGAAAAGCGCCAAAGACGGAATTATTGACGAACTGGTGGAAGAAAATGGCAAAACTCACGAAATCGGCTAAAGAGGTTCGCGGCCGTCATCAACTGACGGTGCGGGTCAAGACCTCGAAATATCGCGACAAGTCGTCCAATCGCTGGCTGGAACGTCAGTTGAACGATCCGTACGTTGCGGAATCAAAACGTCTGGGGTATCGTTCGCGGGCGGCGTTTAAGCTGATTCAACTTGATGAAAAATACCGTTTTCTCGGCAAGGGCCGGACGATTGTCGATCTCGGTTGTGCGCCGGGCGGCTGGACGCAGGTTGCGGTCATGCGCAACAAGGGAACCGGGCAGGTGGTCGGTATGGATATTCTGGAAACGCAGCCGATTGAAGGCGCGACACTGATTCAGCAGGACTTTACCGAGGCTGACGCCGCAGACAGGCTTAAGGCGCTTTTAAACGGCAAGGCGGACATTGTGATGAGCGACATGGCCGCAAACACGACCGGACACCAGCAGACGGACCATTTGCGCACCATCGGGCTGGTGGAGGCCGCTTATGAGTTCGCCAAAGAGGTTTTGGCCGACGACGGCATTTTTATTGCCAAGGTTTTTCAAGGCGGGGCGGAAGGTTCGCTGCTGGCCGACGCGAAGAAAAACTTTAAAAAGGTCGGGCACTGCAAGCCTGACGCCAGCCGACAGGGTTCGCCGGAAACGTATCTCGTCTGTCAGGGATTTCGCGGCAGTTTGCGTGAAGAAGCGTAAGGCGAGTTTGTAAATAATCTTTGTTTTAATCCGGTTAAAGGGAAAGTTATGCTTGAGAAAAATCTGACGGAACGGGTTTTGCTGAAGGCTTCGGAAAGCGGTGCCGATTTTGCCGAGATTTTTGCCGAGAAACTGCGTTATTCTTCCCTTACGGCCGGGGCTGGCAAAATTGACGGTTTGTCTTCAGGGCTGCGGCTGGGTGCCGGAATACGGGTTTTTAAGGATAATTTCTGCGGCTATGCCTATACAAACGATCTCAGCGAAGCGGGACTGATGAAAGCGGCGGCAGCGGCTTCGGTCGCCATCGACGGCAAAAAGCTGATTAACTCGGTGAATCTGGTTCGGCAGGATATTGAAAACAGGCATAAAATTCAGATAAGTCCGATGTCCGTGCCATCGAAAGAAAAGGCGGCGCTGCTTAAAAAGTTTTCCGATTACGGTTATGCCGCGGCCCGTGAAGTTTCTCGGGTAGACGTCACTCAAAGCAGTAAGATTCAAGAAATATTCATTGCCAACAGCGACGGTTTGCTGGCGGAAGACCGGCGTGTCAGAACCCGGCTCGGTTTCAGTGTCAAGGTTGAGGACGGCGGCCGCCGTTTTGAAAACTTCTGGACGAAGGGAATGTTGCAAGGTCTTGAAATGATTGATGAAACCGATCTGTACGAGGCCGCGGAGGAAACTGTGCGCCAGGCGGTGGAAATGTTGGCGGCAGATAATTGTCCGGCAGGCAAAATGCCGGTGGTTCTGGCTCGGGAAATCGGCGGCGTGCTTTTTCACGAGGCGTGCGGGCATTCGCTGGAAGCGACGGCTGTTGCTCGCAATGCCTCGGTTTTCTGCGACCGGCTCGGCGAACAGATTGCCAGTCCGCTGGTAACGATGGTTGACGACGGAACGCTGCCGAATCAATGGGGGTCAACCAATATTGACGATGAGGGCATTCCCACGCGGCGTAACGTTCTGATTGAAAAGGGCATTCTGAAAGGTTATCTGGTTGACCGTTTTAACGGCCGGCGGATGCGAATGGAACCGACCGGCAGTGCGCGGCGGGAATCTTACGAGTATGTGCCGACATCCCGCATGAACAATACGTTTATCCTCGGCGGGGTGAACCGTCCGGAGGACATTGTTGCGGCGACAGAACACGGAATCTTTGCGGCGCAGATAAGGGGCGGTTCTGTAAATACGGAAACCGGAGACTTTAATTTTTCGGTCAGCCGCGCCTATTTGATTGAAAACGGCCGGATTACGCGCCCGCTGCGGGGAGCCAAACTTATCGGCAACGGCAGCGAAATTCTCAGAAATATTGATATGGTCGGCAACAATCCGGGAATGCGCGGCGGCGGACAATGCGGTTCAAAATCCGGCTGGGTGCCGGTTTGTCACGGAACGCCGACTCTGCGGGTGGCGGAAATTGCGGTCGGAGGGCAGAAATGACGGAAATCAACGATTTTATCGACGCTTTGTTCGCTGAAGCCCGAAAGCGGGGATTGGACGAGTGTCAGGTCAAATATGTTGAAAGCGAAAGTTCTGATATTCAGGTTTTTGAGCAAAAAGTCAGCAAACAGGGTGCTTCGGCGGTACGGCGTCTTAATCTGGCCGTGAAGGCCGGAGACAAAATCGGACATTTTGTAACCGAATGTTTTGATGTTGCCGAGGCGGCGTTTGTCGTCGGCGAAGCCGCGGCCAATGCCGCGCTGATGGATTGCGACGAGAAATTCTTTTTTTATGACGGACATGGCGAATATCAGGCAGTTCATCCGTACCGTCCTCAGGATGACAGGCTTGCCGCGCTTGATCCGGCAGCGTATCTGAGAGAGGCGGAAAGGCTGGCTTATGCGGCAGACAAGCGTATTCATCAGGTTATTTACACCTCTTTTTACAAAAAAAAGCGGAAACTGCTTATTCGAAATTCGCTCGGCTTGAATCTGGAAGACGAAACGTCGGCGGCCGGCGCTTATATTTTGTTGAGCGCCAAAGACAACGGCGGTATTCGCTCTTACGGAGCCAGCGTCTGTTTTGACAAGGAAGCGGATTTTGATCCTGCCTGTCTGGCACGCAATGCCGTCGACAGGGTTCTGGCGCATCTGAATCCGACGGACGTTGTGCCGCAAAAGATGTCGGTCATTTTTGAAAACCGCCGGTTTGCCGAGTTTTTGGGAGCGATTGCGGGTATTTTCGACGCGTATGAGGTTGAGACCGGCCGTTCGCGGTTGAAAGGCAAGATCGGCGAACAGATTGCCTCTCCGTTGCTGACGATTATTGACAATCCGTGGCTTGAGGGCGGATTTGCCACGGTTCCCTTTGACGGCGAAGGCGTGCCGACGAAATATAAGGAAGTGGTTAAAAACGGCGTTTTGCAGACATTTCTGTACGGTTTGTGCATGGCGGACAAGCATGGCTGTGATAGTACCGGCAACGGCAGCGGCATGCAGGAAGCCGAAATTTTTAATTTTTACGTTCAAAAAGGGGCACTGCCGCCCGAAACGCTGCTCCGCGAACTTGACAACGGTGTGTATATTGACAAAATTAACGGGCTGCGTGTCGGCCTGAATACGGTAACCGGCGATTTTTCGGCTGCGGCGGAAGGCTTTGAAGTCAAAAACGGAAAAATCGGCCGGGCTCTGAAGCAGTTTACCTTTGCCGGCAATATTTACCGGCTGCTTAAAGATATCCGCGCCGTAGGCAACGATTTGACCTTCTATTGTTCGCCGTTCGGCTCTCCGTCGATTTTGGCGGACAATATTACGGTCGTCAATTCCTGAAAAGAATATAATTTGACAAATTTTCCGAAACAGAATATTTTAACAGGCAGCAAACCTTATAAAATTGTATGAATTATGGAAAATAACAGGAAAGACCGCGTTTGGGAAGAAGATATTCCGATGCGGAAACTTACGGTAGACGACGCTGCGCTGTTTAATCTGAAAAAAATTTATTTTCGTCAGGTAGAAGAACTTTGCGCGCCTGTGCTTAAGGATGCCGGTTATTCGGTCGGAAAAATCGGTTTTCGGAGTGTGAACGTTTTGGCAAACTGTCCGTTTGTCCGGGAGCTGCGTTTTTACGACTGCGTCGGCGGCGTATTGTCTCTGTTCGTGTTCAAAACAAGCCGCGGCGGCGAAGATTTTTTGGCCGCATATGCGCCTTATTCGTCGAAGATTTATCTTCTGAAAGATTCCGGCGACGGATTGCCGGGGAAAGCCGAGTTTGTTGATTGCGGCGCGTCAGAGGGAATTGTACGCCTGAATGTAAAATATTCCTTTCAGGAAAACGGTTCCGGCGTTTACAAATATGTTTATCTGTATTTCCGGACGGCGCGGATTGAAAAAACGTTTTTTCTGCGGCGGCCGTTTTTGCGTCTCATCGGCGATTCTTCAATTCGAAAAACCGTCAGCCGTGAGCATAAGGACGAGTTGGAAGCTTTTGCGCACGGTTTTCTGTTTTCCGAATGTTATCGGAACAGCGACCTGTTTAGTTTAACCGGAAAAAAGTAAGTATTATGTCAAAAGAAAATTCATGGCGGGAGAAAGGCGATGCCGGCGGCCCGCAGGTAAAAAAAAGAAAAATGTATCCGGTTGACGACGAGTTGCTCACGCTGCTCAGGACAATTCGCCATGAACATGTCCTGATGGTTCTCGAGCCGGTTTTGAGAGCCGAGGGGTATTGTATCGACGGAATTGAACTGACGTGGATAAAATTTGCGGAAGACAGCGGCGCGGCCGGCGATTTTTATAGTCCGCGCGCGGATAATCTGCATGCGGTTTATCTGGCGGAAATATCCGGCGAGGTCAGGGCTTATGCCGTGTATCAGCCTTTTTCGCAAAAACTTTATGTGCTTGAGCCTGAAGAGGTTATATACCGCAGCGGTTTTTCCGCCGGAGAGTATGTTCAGTTTACACTGGGATACGGTTCGTTTAAATGTCCGTTCAGCATTTATACCAGAATCAGGCGGCGTTCGCGGTGTTTCAGGTTTGAAAAGCGCTGGTTTCGCCGGGAATTTCAGCTTTATGCCAGGGAAGACAGGCTGGTTGAGCGCGATGTCGTTTATTCCGGACAGTCTTTGGAAGAAGGTTTTTATCTGGATTCCGAAAGCGAAAACCTGATTTCCTACCGGGCGATGTACTTTCGTTCGGTAGAAGACGAGTAAAAAGCTGCAAAGGCCTTAAAAGCGGATTGCTTTTAAGGCCTTTGGCGTTTATAGTGGGAGAAAAAAGGAGAAAAGAATGCAGCTAAGCGCCAGATATAACGCGGTTTTGGAACTGACGGAAGAAATATTCAAAGACAAAAGCCCCGCAGACGGGATTATCAACGCTTATCTGCGCGAGCGGAAATATATCGGTTCCGGCGACCGCCGCTTTATTGCTGAAACGGTATGGAAAATTATCCGGCACCGCCGGCGGCTGGAGTTTGAGGCACAGTCTTCCGATCCGCGGCGGATTTTGCTGGTTTATCTGAAAGACGAAGATTTGGATTTGATTTTCGGCGCCGGAGAATATGCGCCGACGGCCTTGAGCAAAGAAGAAAGAAACTGGCTGAAAAAAATTAATGAGAGCGTCTATCCGCCCGATGTTGAGGCGGAATGTCCGCGCTGGCTGTTTGACAAAGTCGAAGACATGGCGCTGTTAAAGTCATTGAACGAGCCTGCCAGCGCCGATTTGCGCGTTAACCGCGGCAGCAGGGAGAGCGTTTTGCAGAAATTGCGGGGCGAGGGGCTGTATTTTGCGCCGACGCCTTATTCGCCAATCGGTATCCGGTCGAGCGAACGCGTTAATCTTAATAACTGTATCGCCTACAGGGAGGGCGAAATTGAGGTTCAGGACGAAGCTTCGCAGCTGGCGGCGATTTTGTGCGACGTCAGGCCAGAGCAT
>OHIL01000976.1_pt1 | contig 10729 bp, 8 predicted proteins | sample 1568231 | NCBI WGS metagenome assembly OHIL01 (sample SAMEA3879565, study PRJEB24766) | human gut metagenome | biome: human-associated habitat; feature: feces | place: USA | collected 1985/1987 | reverse complement strand
TATTTTGTCGAAAACTGCTAATCACCTATCAATATTAAATCTTCTAATAGAAATCTTCAAAATACAAGCGCGTAACGCGCCTAGAATATTGATATATTATATGGAAAAATGAATCCACCAACAAAAACAAAGAGGGGAATTTCGCAAAGACGACAAAATTTCAAAAGAAAGACAAAAAAAGAAGTTCTACGAAAAATACAATCGATGGAGGGATGAAATATTTGGGAAGAATTTATTATGAACAGAAAGGACTTATTAACCTCGATGATATCGTAGATATATTTATTGAGGTGGGAAATATACACAATTACCTGGAAAATGCAGCCTTGCGGATTTTGCTTTTTGGCAATCCTGAGCTGAATTTTTATCAGTGCCGATTATTAGTATTGAAGTACGGAGAATCACTTTCACAGGATGATTTGCACGGGCGGATGGTATTTATGAGAATGATACAGCTGCTGGAAGCCAACACAGTTTAAAATAAAATGAGAATTTCTTTTTTGACCGGGCAACCGGTCTTTCTTTTTTGCACAAATGGTGTTATAATTTTGAAGAAATTATGTTGATTACTCATAGCTTTAAAAAAGAAGCATTGCATTGTGTTTAATTAAACCAAAGCATGATAATTCAATCAAAGAAAAGAGGACAAAAATGAACATCGTAGTACTTGCCGGAGGGCTCAGCACAGAGAGAGATGTTTCCTTCAAGACAGGAAGCATGGTAGCTAAGGCACTCAAAGAGAACGGCCACAAAGTTATATTATTGGATGTATTTATGGGATATAGTGACAGGGAGGAGGACCTGACAGGTATATTTGACCGCGCGGACGAGATAAGCGTGCAGGTCAGCGATATTCCGACAGAGGCACCTGACCTCGCAAAGGTAAAGGCTTCCAGAAAGGACCAGTCACCTTGCTTCTTCGGACCAAATGTCATCAAAATGTGTCAGATGGCAGACATTGTTTTCATGGCACTCCACGGAGAAAACGGAGAGAACGGAAAGATACAGGCAGCATTTGACCTCTTCGGTGTCAAATATACAGGCAGCGATTATTTAAGCTCAGCCATCGCCATGAACAAGGAGACATCAAAGCAGTTCTTCCTTGCAAACGGTATACCTACTCCAAAGGGTATTTCCATGACAAGAGCGACCAGACAGGACGATATCACAAAGCTTGATCTGACACTTCCATGCGTGGTAAAGCCATGCTGCGGTGGTTCAAGCATCGGTGTCACCATCGTTAGGGATGCGGCAGAGTTCAAGGCGGCACTTGACGATGCCTTCAAGTGGGAAAATGAGCTGGTTATCGAGGAATTTGTACAGGGCAGGGAGTTCTCTGTCGGCGTTATCGAGGGCAAGGCTCTTCCTATTATAGAGATTGCACCGAAGGAGGGCTTCTACGATTATAAGAATAAATACAAGGCGGGCAGTACAGTAGAGACATGTCCGGCCGAGCTTCCTGAGCAGGTGACAAAGGATATGCAGCACTATGCCGAGGAGGTTGCGCGTGTTATCGGGCTTGACACATATTCACGCTCAGACTTTTTGCTCAATGACAAAAATGAGATGTTCTGCCTCGAGGCAAACACACTGCCGGGCATGACTCCGACCAGTCTTCTGCCACAGGAGGCAGCGGTTATCGGTATGAGCTTTAATCAGCTCTGTGAGCATCTGATTGACATATCTTTGAAAAAATATGAGGTGTAGCATGTCGGATAAGTACATGAAGAATCTTACATTTGCAAATATCGCAAAGGCCTGCGAGGGCACATACATAGGCGATGAGACACTGCTCGATACGACAATCACCGGCGCCGTCATAGACAGCAGACAGGTGAAGGAGGGCTATCTTTTTATCCCGATAAAGGGAGAAAGGGTGGACGGACACAAATTCATTCCGACTGTGTTTGAGCAGGGGGCGGCAATTGTGCTCTCTGAGCATGAGCTGAAGGATCCGGCAGGCCCATATGTGCTTGTTGAATCAACCACCGATGCCATGAAAAAGCTCGCGGCATTTTACAGAAAAAGCCTTGATATCAAGGTGGTGGGTATCACCGGAAGTGTCGGCAAGACCAGCACCAAGGAGATGATATCATCAGTCCTTGAGCAGAAATACAGCGTCCACAAGACCGCAGGCAATTTCAACAATGAGATAGGCCTGCCACTCACCATTTTCGGAATCAGGGAAAGCCATCAGGTAGCGGTGCTTGAGATGGGCATATCTGATTTTGGCGAGATGAACAGACTTTCTACTATGTCTTGCCCGGATGTCATGGTCATCACCAATATCGGCTACTGCCATCTGGAGTTTTTGGGCGACAGGGATGGTGTGCTTAAAGCAAAGACAGAGTGCTTTGAGCATATGATGCCGGATGCGGTCGCAGTGCTGAATGCAGATGACGACAAGCTGGCCACAGTGCAGACGGTAAATGGAAAGCCTGCCATATACTATGGCAAGGAATCAGCATCAGGCGTTCATAAATCAGTATATACCACAAATATTGAAAACCTGGGCTTTGACGGCATGAAGGCTCATTTTGTCACTCCGGAGGGTGAGTTTGATGCACACATCCACATCCCGGGTGAGCACAATGTATACAATGCCATGGCGGCAGCAGCTGTCGGATTGCAGCTTGGCCTCACAATAGCTGAGATAAAATCAGGAATCGAGAAAGCAGAGACAATCGCAGGTCGTACCAATTTCATCAAAACGCATGGCATGACAGTGATAGATGACTGCTACAATGCAAATCCTGTATCCATGAAATCCTCTATCGAGGTGCTTTCACATGCAAAGGGCAGGACAATAGCAGTGCTTGGCGACATGGGCGAGCTGGGAAGCGATGAGAAAAAGTTGCACCATGAGGTAGGCGAAGCAGTTGGAGAGAATCATATCCACACTCTTTTTGCCGCAGGAGAGCTTGCAAAGGAATATGCAGCCGGGGCAGCGGAGAAATCATCCGATGTAGACATCCACTATTTCGAGGATAGGGAGACCATGACACAGGAGCTTCTTTCATATGTGAAGGAGGGCGACACCATACTGGTGAAGGCATCGCACTTCATGGAGTTTCCTAAGGTGGTCGAGGCACTGAGTAAGTAAAATCAGGTAAAATCAATCGGGTAGAAATTAATTCAATATTTAATTATTACGAGGAATGGATATTCTCCAAGCCTCATAATATTATAAAAGAAAGAGAGAAAAATAATGGCACAGAATCCAATCGTAACAATCACAATGGAAAACGGCGATGTAATCAAGGCGGAGCTTTATCCGGAAATCGCACCAAACACAGTAAACAACTTTATCAGCTTAATCAATCACAACTTCTATGACGGAGTATGCTTCCACCGTGTAATCAAGGGCTTCATGCTTCAGGGAGGAGATCCTGACGGAAACGGTACAGGCGGCCCGGGCTATGAAATCAAGGGCGAGTTCATACACAACGGCTTCAAAAATGACTTAAAGCACACAGCCGGTGTACTTTCAATGGCACGTACCATGATACCTGACTCAGCAGGCAGCCAGTTCTTCATCATGCATCAGGATGCACCACATCTCGACGGCGAGTATGCGGCATTCGGCAAGGTAATCGAGGGCATGGATGTGGTAAACAAGATCGCAGAGGTGCGCACAGACTACATGGACAAACCACTTGAGGCTCAGGTCATGAAGACAGTTACAGTTGAGACCTTCGGAGTGGACTATCCGGAGCCGGAGACAGTTTAATGATAATAATTATTGATGAGGCAAGCGCAAAACTTGCCTCTTTTTACTATCATGACGAGATATTAAAGCTGCAGTGGAAGCGCGCAGCCAATATGTCATTTGCGTCAGACGAGTTGCATGATGAATTTCAGGAAAAACTGCAAGAAAAACTACCTGATGAGCTGCGGGAAAAACTGTATGTTGCGCTACCGGCAAATGAATCAATTAATGACTTCCAAAAAACAACGATACAAGAATCTGCAGATAACACCGCGAAAGCTAATACGGGAAATCAAAGAATACCGAAAGCTCCCGCAGACTACATCTGGATAGTATCAAACCGGCAGCAGAAGCAAATAGCTGACTCACTCGGCATAGCATCAGTAGGAGAACCGCAGTGCGGCACGCACTATGCAGTCGAGAGCCTTGCAGAGCTTGATATTGAGTATCTGGAGCGGGTGCGCAGGCGATATAATCACATCCCGTGGGACATCGGCGAGACAGACAGGTGTCTGATACGTGAGCTGTCCCTGTCAGACCTTCCCGCGCTCTATGAGCTCTATGACAAGCCCGGCATGACAGACTTTGTGGAACCGCTTTACGACTACGAGACAGAGCTTGAATACCAGAAGGCATATATAGAGAACATGTATGGCTTTTACGAGTATGGCATGTGGCTTGTATTTTCTAAAGAAACAGGGAAGCTGATAGGACGGGCAGGGCTTGAGCACAATGAAATGGGCTATATGATAGCGCCGGAATTATGGAACCAAGGCTATGCCACGGAGGTGTGCCGCTTCATCATAGACTACGCGCGCAAAAACACAGACTTTGAAGAACTTTACTGCCGGATAGATGAGAGAAATACGGCATCGGTTCGCCTTGCAAAAAAGCTTGGATTTACAAATAGCGGGCATATGGATGAAGATATAAACGCTTCTATATATAGAAAAAACATAAAAACAATGAAAAACATTGAAAAATATGCAATTAGGCAATAAAATATAAACATAGTTTAACGATTTGGAGGACGAAAAAATGAAACAATATGCATATGGAGTAGATATAGGTGGAACAACTGTAAAGATAGGCTTTTTCGAGACCACAGGAAAGCTTGTCGATACATGGGAGATTCCTACACGCACAGAGAATTCCGGCGAGCTCATCCTGCCTGATATCGCAGCATCCATCAAGGAGAATAACGAGAAGCATGGCATAGAGATGGGTGACATCGAGGGTGTAGGCATGGGAGTGCCGGGACCTATAAAGGATGACGGAACAGTATTGAAGTGTGTCAACCTCGGCTGGGGCGTGTTCAACGTGGCACAGTCACTCTCAGTACTGTGCGGCGGCATCAAGGTAAAGGCCGGAAACGATGCCAACGTAGCTGCACTCGGTGAGATGTGGCAGGGTGGCGGAAAGGGTCATCAGGATGTAGTCATGATCACACTCGGCACAGGTGTAGGCGGAGGAATCATCCGCGATGGCAGAATCGTAGCTGGAGTAAACGGAGCAGGCGGAGAGATAGGACATATGCCTATGGTAGATGATGAGTCAGAGTGCTGTGGCTGCGGCAAGAAGGGCTGCTTAGAGCAGTATGCATCAGCAAACGGTCTCGTAAGAGTGGCAGAAAGATACATTGCAGCACACAGGGATGTGGCAACAAAGCTTGATTTAAATGCAGGCTTCACAGCCAAGGATGTATGCGATGCGGCAAAGGCAGGAGATGCAGCGGGCATTGCGGCAGTAGAGCAGTCTATGAAGCTTCTCGGCAAGGCAATGGCAGCAGTAGCATGCGTTATGGACCCTGAGGTATTTGTTGTTGGCGGTGGCCTTTCAAAGGCAGGCAGCATCATCATCGATACAGCAGCAAAGTACTATAAAAGGAACAGTAGTAGATAGCCAAGGAGAACCGATAATTGGAGCAAGTGTACTTGCGGAAGGAACATCTAACGGTACAATTACCGATATTGACGGTGTATTTAGAATAAATGTACGTCCTGGTACGAAACTGAAAGTATCTTTTATAGGTTATACCGATAAAAAAGTCGTAGCAAAGAATGACATGAAAGTCATTTTGGTAGAGGATGTGACTGCTCTTGAGGAGGTGGAAATTGTAGCCTATGGTACCCAGAAGAAAGTGACCATGACAGGAGCTATCGCTAGTGTGAAAGGAGAAGAATTGACCCGTGTATCTGTAGGTTCGGTTTCCAATGTATTAGGAGGGCAGATGACAGGTTTGACTACTGTGCAATATTCTGGTGAGCCGGGAGCGGATGCCGCTGAAATTTTTATTCGTGGTAAAGCTACTTGGGAGAATTCTTCACCGTTAATTCAGGTAGACGGTGTGGATCGTGAAAGTATGAGTGATATCGACCCGAATGAAATTGAATCCATTTCTATCTTGAAAGATGCTTCGGCAACAGCCGTATTTGGTATTCGTGGAGCAAATGGGGTCATTCTGATTACAACTAAACGAGGAAAGGAAGGAAAGGCGAAAATTTCGTTTACTACTTCTGCTTCTGTGTTGATGCCTACAAAAATGGTAGAACAGGCAAGTTCTTATGATTATGCCCGTTTTCATAATCAAATGATGTCCGGTGATGGTAAATCTGCCTTATTTAGTGGTGATGTGATTCAAAAATTTGCGGATGGTTCCGATCCTATTCGTTTCCCCAATATACAATGGGCTGACTATATTATGAAAAGCTCTACGCTTCAGAGCCAGCATAACTTGAATATCTCGGGAGGAACAGATAAAGTACGTTATTTTATCTCTGCAGGTGCCTATACGCAAGGAGGACTTTTTAGTGAATTTGATCTTCCTTATAATTTAAGCTACCAGTACCGTCGGTTCAACTATCGTACAAATTTGGATATGGATGTCACCAAAACTACTACTTTGTCATTCAATATTAGTGGTAATGTGAATAATTCAGATCAACCGCGTACGAGTCAGGGATCTTCCGGATTGATTAAAAATATGTATTATGCTACTCCTTTCTCCAGTCCGGGAATCATAGACGGGAAATTGGTAAATTCGAGCGATGAAACTTATTCAGACGGACTGAAATTACCATTTACAGGAGGCACTGGTATGGGATATTATGGAAATGGATTCAGCCAGACTAGCAATAATTCGCTGAATGTGGATGTGATTCTGGACCAGAAAATGGACTTTTTGACTAAAGGACTTTCTTTTAAAGTGAAGGGATCTTATAACAGCTCGTTTACAGTTAATAAAGTTGGTTCTGGCGGGTCTATCGCTACATACACTCCTGTATTGATGGATGACGGTAGTATTGCTTATCGTAAGTTTGGAGAAAATACAGATGTGAAGTATTCGTATACTACAGGCAAAGCACGTAATTGGTATATGGAAGCCAGCTTTAATTATAATCGTACTTTTGGTGATCATACAGTGACAGCCTTGGTTTTGTATAATCAACAGAAAGAATATTATCCGAAAGTATATTCGGACATTCCTCATGGATATGTCGGATTAGTCGGACGTGTCACTTATGATTGGAAGAGTCGCTATATGGCAGAGTTTAATGTGGGTTATAACGGTTCGGAAAACTTTGCGTCTGATTTGCGCTTTTCTTATTTTCCGGCTGGTTCTATAGGTTGGGTGATGAGTGAAGAGAAGTTTTTCCGTCCTTTGAAATCGGTGGTTAGCTTTTTGAAATTACGTGCCAGTGTCGGTTTAGTAGGTAACGATAATATTGGGGGATCGCGGTTTATGTACATGGCTGATCCATATAATGTCGGTTTAGGTGATTTGGCTAACCGTGTAACAGCAAGTGGAGGAGCGACTAACGCTTGGGGATATGGGTTTGGAGTAGATAATGGTACTGTTAGTCTGGGTGCGCGTGAGGTAGCTAAGAATAATGCTGCTGTGACATGGGAAAAAGCCCTGAAGCGGAACTATGGTGTTGATATTAATTTCCTTGACGACCGTCTGAAAGCAACCTTTGAATATTATAAAGAACGTCGTAATGATATCCTTTTGCGTGATGGTACAGCTCCGGGAATGTTGGGGTTCATTACTCCATATTCAAATTTAGGAAGTGTAGACAGTTGGGGTTGGGAACTTTCTTTAAAATGGAACGATAAGATTGGTGATAATTTCCGTTATTGGGCGGGTATTAACCTTTCTTATAATCAGAATGAGATTCTTGAAAAGAAGGAAGCCCCGCAGAATAATTTATATCAATACCAGAAAGGACACCGTATCGGTTCGCGTAGCCAATATGTTTTCTGGCGCTTCTATGATGAGGAGACACCTGCTTTATATGAACAGACATTTAATCGTCCGTTCCCCACTCACGAGAGTATTCTTCAAAATGGAGATGCAGTATATGTTGACTTGAATGGTGACCGTAAGATTGATGCAAATGATGCAAGTTATGACTATGGCTTTACAGACGATCCTGAATATATGCTAGGTATTAATTTAGGATTCAGTTGGAAGAATCTGGAAATAAGTACTCAATGGACAGGGGCCTGGAACGTAAGTCGTATGATTTCGGATGTATTTCGTCAGCCGTTTTATTCATCTTCCAATAGCGAGCAGGGAGGATTGTTGGCATACCATTTGGACCACACATGGACACCGGAAAATCCGTCACAATCTTCGGAGTATCCGAGAGCTACCATTGATAATGCGAAGAATAACTATGCTACCTCCACTTTATATGAGAAAGATGCAAAATACTTGCGTTTGAAAACTCTTCAGGTGGCATACAATTTTCACTTCCCATTGATGAAGAAACTTGGACTGAATACATGTCAGTTGGCTTTTGCGGGATATAATTTGTGGACTATAACACCTTATTTGTGGGGTGATCCGGAGGCAAGAGCTACTAATGCACCTTCTTATCCATTGTCCAAGACTTATACGTTGAGCTTGAAATTAGGATTCTAAAATAGATAAAGGAAAGATACAATGAAATTACAAAATAAATGGTTCATCGGTGCGATGTTGGGAGCGGCGGTTTGTTTGGTTTCCACTTCATGTGTGGACGAAATTAAATTTGGAAACTCTTTTTTGGATAAGGCACCGGGCGGAAATGCTACTATTGACACTGTGTTCAATAGTGCTGAATATACGCGCCAATTTTTGAATACCTGTTACAGTAGACAGTATTACGGATTACCTTATAATACAGACAGTAACGGTAATATTCCTGATTCTTCCAGCCCTTATTTAGGAAAGAAGGATGCGCTAACAGACTGCTGGTCACTTTATTTTAGTGATGCGACTGTATATCAGCAGTATTATTTGGGTTCTCTCAATGCCAACTATGGCACGCGTGGTAATATCTTCCCATATACACGGGAAATGGTATGGGAAGTAGTGCGTTGGTGTTGGTTGTTAATGGAAAACATAGATAGAGTACCGGGCATGGATGACACTGAAAAAACACAGTTGGTGGCAGAAGCTAAATGTCTGATTGCGGCGCGTTATTTTGATATGTTCCGTCATTATGGAGGTCTTCCATTATTATACGCTTCATTCACCGGTACGGAGTCAGGTTATGAAATCCCCCGTGCTACGGTAGAGGATACTGTTAACTACATGATAAAGATGTTGGATGATGCCATCAATTCCGGTGGATTGGTGTGGGCTTATCCTGATGCCGATCTTGCTAGCAAGGCCGGACACTGGACAAAGGCCGGTGCTATGGCATTGAAAGCACGCGTACTTTTATTTGTAGCCAGTCCGTTGTTCAATAATACAGAACCTTATTGTAACGGAGAAGCAGCTGAGCATGATCGACAGCGACGAAAAGATTCTGCAGAAGCAGCGCCTGATTGACGCTGAGCAGAAAAAGCTGGAGGATATGCAGGAGGAAATTCAGAGGCTGAACAGCAACGTCTGGTATGGTACGGCGGCTATCATGCGGAACTTTGGGATAACTGTTTGAAGGCTTGTGAAGCATTCTTTAAAGAGCTGGAGAGTCAAGGCGGGTACAGTCTGAATAAGGCTTCGGAAGAAACACCGGAGCAGTATCGTCAGGCATATCGTATGGGATATATTCGTCAGAACAGCAAGGAGGTCTTGCATTCTGTTCGCACGAATATGTCGGACGCTTTCAATTCAAGTTCTTATATGTGGCATTCTTGGGCTGTTCCGTCACTTTGCCGTACTGAATATCCGCCTACACAGGAATATGTGGAGATGTTCCCATGGGCCGACGGCACTCCATTTGACTGGAAAAAGGCAGAAACAGAAGGTAAGTTGGATGAAATGTTCTTGACCGGAACATTTAAAAATGGAGAACAACTATTGTCGGAAATTGTATTAACCCGTGACCCTCGTCTGTATGAGCATTGCATGGTGAATGGATTACCAAAGATGTTAGACTGGAGTGCCGGAACAATGTCCGGTTTACCTTATGAATTGTGGGTCGGAGGATACGATGAAGGACAAAATGCAGCACTTGAATCAGGTAACTATGCGACTGGTTATAAAAATATGAAATATTATTTGGGAACAGAGTACCAACGTCAGTATACGCATTGGGTATATCTTCGTTTGTCTGACATTTATTTGACCTATGCAGAGGCCTTGCTTCAAGCCAAGAACGATTACCGGGGCGCTATTAATCAAATGAATATAGTACGTGCCCGCGTGGGATTAAAGAAAGATTTGGCGGAGTGTGTTACAGATAAGAATTTACTTTCTGACAAAGCTGCCTTATTGGAAGAATTGCTGTGTGAACGTGTTCGGGAATTGGGGCTTGAAGATAGCCGTTACTTTGATCTTATCCGTTACAAACGTGCCGATCGTTTCGAGAAGCGCCTGCACGGGTTACTCGCCTATCGTTTGGATGATACTGGTAATCGTATAACAGGGAATGCTAAATGGAATGAAGGAGATAAAAACAAAGGAGCATTGCAGCCTACTCGTTTTGAATATGAAAGGTTTGAATTATCCAAACCGGTTCGTCGGTGGTGGACATACGGATTTGATTCTAAATGGTATCTTTCTCCATTCCCGCAAACGGAAATTAA
>OHIL01000964.1_pt1 | contig 10792 bp, 12 predicted proteins | sample 1568231 | NCBI WGS metagenome assembly OHIL01 (sample SAMEA3879565, study PRJEB24766) | human gut metagenome | biome: human-associated habitat; feature: feces | place: USA | collected 1985/1987 | reverse complement strand
GTAAAAAACATGCCAATCAGACAGGTTGTGGGAATTGCTGAATAGACAATGTTTGAAGGGACACGCATCGTAACTGCGCTTTTACCAACGCATTTGATGCAGTACTGTAGCCCTGCATAGAAGAAAAGGGCATATATGACGAACACGAAGACGTATACTACGAACATAAGCCTTCTTTTTGCACGGGCTTTCAAGTGGTCTGTGAATATCTCCATGGAAAGGTGCGACCATTCCTTGGTTCCAAGTGCCGCTCCTATCAATATCATCCAAACGAACGTCATCCTTACTATTTCTTCACTCCAAGAGATGGATACTTTTAGAATGAAACGACATACAACCTGAGCGAATGTGAACAGAGTCAAAAGAGCCAGAAGAACCATGAGAAGGATCTCCAGTGCTTTTGACAGAAACATTGATATCTTTTTCATAACGACTCCAGAAAAGGGTGTTTCGCAAGACAAAGGCCTTGTCAGGAAAAGAACTCTTGGCAAGGCCTAAGAACAAAAAAACCCTTTGGTCCTTTAGTTTATTTTGTGTTCTTTATTGCTTCGATGACGTCTGTAAGCCCTGTTTCCTTTCCAAACTCCTCAAAGACCTTTGCAGTTCTGTCTATGAGAGGCTGCTTGTCGATTTCGAAGACCTGTACTCCGTATGTCTCAACCATCGTCTTCTTGGCCTCTTCTGCAGCCTTTGCTTCGAGTTCCCTTGCAAGAATCGTTGCTTCAGCAACCGCCTTATCCAAAGCGTCCCTGCATTCATCGTCAAGGCTGTTGTAGAATGCCGCATTGATCATTAGAGGTCTCACTGTGATTTCATGCTCCGTCATCGTCATGTTTTTTGCTGGTTCATAGAACTTTCCTGTAAGGAGGGAAGGCATTTCGTTTTCCATTCCATCGCAAACGCCTGACTGCATGGCGGAGTATGTTTCAGAAAGTGAGATGGCGACAGGAAGTGCTCCAACCGCGTTCCAAACCTTGAACTTCAACTCCGACTGTGCGAGCCTAAGCTTGAAGCCCTGGAGATCGTCGATGGACTTTATCTGCTTCTTGGTGGAGATGATGTTCCTTGAAACGCCACCCCAGTAACCAAGAATCTTGATCCCGCATTCTTTTTCGATGAGCTCTGAATACTCTTTTCCTATTGGTCCGTCCAATACCTTTGTCCAATGGTCCTTGTCCCTCCACAGGAAGGGGAGGACGAAGAGGTCGAACTGCTTACAGAAGCTTGAACCGGCCGAAGGGTCTGCAACCTGCATCTGAAGAGTTCCATTCCTAAGGCTTTCAATCATGTCCGATTCATTTCCAAGTGTATTGTTTGGATAGCACTGGATTTCTATACGACCGTTCGAATACTCCTTTGCAAGTTCCGCCATCTTATCGATTGCGACATTCCATGCGTGGTCCTGCGTTACGGTGTTGCCAATTTTTATGACAACTTTTCCGCCTGTTGCTTCGTTGGAGCCGTTGGCGAATGCGATGCACATTGAAAGTGCAACGATCATAAGACAAACGATAGTCTTTTTCATGTTTTTTCTCCTTTTTTTTATGAATCACAACTTTGCAGTTGAAATTTTGTATCCATATTCCTTTATGCAGTCTTCGTTGACAGTGACCCCAATGCCTGGGTTGCTTGGAATGTCGACATATCCGTCTGGATTAAGGACGAACTGCTCTTTGATCAGTTTGGTTCTAAACGGGTGTTCGCTTTGGTCGAATTCAAGCAGGGGTTCGTCTCCATAGATTGAGTTTGGACATTTGGGTACAGTTGCCAAAAACTGCAATGCCGCTGCCAATCCAATGCCACTGCCCCATACATGAGGGATGACTCTACTGTTTGTAGCCTCCGCAATGGACAGAATTTTCTTCAACTCCGTGAAGCCTCCAGCGGAGCAGAGGTCTGGCTGGTAAATGTCAAGCGCACCATTGGTCATCCACTTTGCAAACTGGATCTTCGTGAACATGTTCTCTCCTGAGGCTATGCAGGCCGATGTCATTGACCTCAAGGTTTTGTATCCGTCCATATCCTCGGGGACAAGTAGTTCTTCGTAGAAGTACATGTTTGCTTCTTTGGTTCCCTCTATGAGCTTTTTTGCTTGTCCAAAGCTATATGCACAGTTGAAATCCGCCATAAGAAGGACATCGTCTGGAATAGCCTTTCTTACTGCATTGATGTTTTTGATGTCCCATTCGACCCCATGCCCGTTCTTGAGCTTGAGTCCTTTGAATCCTCTCGCAAGATGCCTTTGAGCTTCTTCTATCCAACTTTCAGGATATTTGCTGTCATCTTTCCAATGAAAGCCTGTAGCATAGGCCATTATCCTGCTTCTGTATTTGCCACCAAGAAGATTGTAGACGGGTTGGCCGCACTGTTTGCCAAGACAGTCGTATAGGGCAATATCAATGCAACTGAGGGCATTGACTACGGCTCCGGCAGTCCCGAAAGGTCTTGTCCTGTTGTACAGACTCTCCCATATTGGGTTTGTATCGGCAGCTTCCTTGCCCAAAAGAAGCGGTTTGTAGCAGTATTCGACGATGGATGCTGCCATTTCAGGTGGCTGTTGGCCGTGGCAAAGGCTTTCTCCCGAGCCTACGATTCCGTTGTCCATCGTGATCTTCGCGATGACTGAGCTTCTTTTGACAACATCGCCTTGGGAGTAGGCGAAACCTTTTTCCAATGGTGTGTTGAGTATGAAAACCTCGATGTTCTCTATTTTCATTTCATTCTCCTCCTTCAACGTTGGACTCTTCCTGAACCATTGCCGTTGACAAGGTTCAGGACGTCTTCGACCGATGCAAGATTGAAATCCTGTTCCATTGTCTGTTTCAGGCATGATGCTGCTGTTGCGAACTCAAGAGTCTTTTGGTTTGAGTATCCATTCATGAAACCATAGATAAGACCGGCTGAGAAGGAGTCTCCTCCTCCAACCCTATCCACCAACTGGATCGTGTAGTTCTTTGAAGTCCTGAACTCTCCGTCCTTGTAGAGTAGAGCGGACCATTCGTTGATGGATGCCGATACGGAACCCCTCAATGTAGTGGCGACGGCTTTGAATCCGTAGACGTCTACAAGTTGTCTTGCAACCTTCTCATATCCTGCTATGCTCAGTTTTCCACCGGTTATATCAGAGTCATCGGCCTTTATGCCAAGAACCTTCTCTGTGTCTTCTTCGTTTCCAATCAAGACGTCCACATGTTGCATAAGGGACTTCATTGTGGTTTGTGCCTGTTCTGGAGTCCAAAGGTTTTTCCTGTAGTTTAGGTCGCAGCTTACGGTTGCCCCAGCCTTGTGAGCTGCAATGCAGGCATCCTTGCATATATCGGCCATGTTTGGGCTTAGGCCTACCGTGATTCCTGTAAAGTGGAACCAGGTGGCGCCATTCATGATGGCATCCCAATCATAGTCTTCTCTTTTGGACTGCGAAACGGCTGAATATTTCCTGTCGTACACTATCTTCGAGGGCCTTTGAGAGGCTCCTTTCTCCAAGTAGTAGACTCCAATTCTTTCGCCTTTTCTGATTATGTCGTTGGTTTGGACTCCATACATCATGAGCCGTCTTATGGCGCAATCCGCTATTTCGTTCTTTGGCAATTCTGTGACGAAAGAGCTTGGAACACCCATGTATGAAAGAGAAACCGCTATGTTCGCTTCTGCTCCAGTATATCCTACATTGAAACAGTTTGCCTGTGGGAATTTGTAGTATCCTTCTGGGTTGAGCCTTACAAGGAGTTCTCCAAAACCTACGAACTTCATTTTCCGGCCTCCTTTGCTATGTCCGCGAAGGCCTTCGCCCTTCTTGTGAACTCCTCGAACTCCTTTGCTTCTATGACTTTTCTGTCCGTGAGCCTTCCGCTTATTCCCGCTCCGCAAGCACCTGCTTTGAGATAGTCTTCAAAGTTCTCCTCTGTGATTCCTCCCGTTGCAAGGAGGGGAACATGACTTATAGGAGCCTTGATGTCCTTGAGGTATTTGAGGCCAAGTGTTCCAGCTGGAAACAGCTTTATAAGCTGGGAGCCTCTGTTGTGTGCCATCAGTATCTCGCTTGGAGTCATGGCTCCAGGAATCGAAAGGAGTCCAAGTCCAAGGGTTTCGTCTATTACGTTGGAATCCACGTTTGGGGATATTATGAATTCCGCTCCTGCGTCCGCTGCAGCAAGGACCTGTTCTTTTGATAGTACAGTACCTGCACCTATGTGCATAGAGGCTCCAAAGCTGTCTTTCAGACTCCGTATTGCCGTTTGGGTTTTTTCCATGCAGTTCTGGTCCACTTGGTCGAATGTAACCTCAATGCATCTGACTCCGCCTTTGCAAAGTGCTTCTGCAAGTCTTAGAAGGTCTTCCCCGTAGATTCGCCTGCATATCGTTATGACCTTCGTTTCCAAAATTTCCGAATAAGCGTCTTTCATAGTCACCTCGTATAGATGAATTGTTTCATGGCAATACCTGGATTACAATCGTAAATACTTAAGGAAAGATATTAAAATATTACGTTTAATGTTGGTGGAAACTTTTGCGATGTTTGAGTTGTTTGTTAGTAACTCTTTGATTTGGAAGAAATATGTTGTATTTTTTGATTGATGCAGTTTTAAAATATTAATGTTTACAATTATAAAAGTTGTGTTATATTACTGTTGGGAGACGTACTTATGAGCGAAAGACTTGTGTATGGTAAGAATCCTCCATTCTCTTTGGTGGAGCAGAACAGTTTTTCGTATACAGCACCGTACATAATTAAACAGAAGACTCTGTTAGAAGACGACTATGCCGTGGTCGAATATGACACCATTCAAATAGCAGGCAATACGGTTGTAATTGTACCTCCCAACATAGTCCATTCCGTCTCTCTCAAGAAAGGGGAGGGCTGCGTTTATGTCATGCACATTTCACTTGAATATCTTTCCAGATATTTGGATTTGAATGAAATCCTCAAAATCCATGGTGTAGGTATAAATGACCTAAACCATACCTCTTCAAGATTCGATGATATTCTTGGTCTGATCCGGAAGATGATCGAAGACGATGACAACATATTTCTTTGCATGTCAGAACTTCTTCAGATATTCGATATAGTCTTTTCGGAGGTTAGGACCTCTCGCAGTGTACGGGAAAGCTTCTCGGAGCAGAACAATCAGGCTCTTCATTCCATAATCCAGTGGACGGAGCAGAACTACATGAAGAACATTTCCCTAGAGGATGCGGCTTCCAGTATAAATCTTTCAAGGAACTATTTCTGTCATTGGTTCAAACAGATGTCTGGGCTTACCTTCAATACGTATCTCACCAATGTGAGGATTGCAAAAGCCTGTTTGTCAATTCTTAAAACTCATTCCGCTTCCATAACAGCCCATGAATGCGGGTTCGGTGATCCTTCGTATTTCAATGCGATATTCAAAAAGAAGGTTGGGATAACCCCACTCCAATACTACAATAGGAAAACATCCTCGAATCCTTCAAGAACGAACGAGTAGAATTTCCAAGTGCATCAGCTTTTCTGTTATCCTTCTAACACTTCTTGACACAACAAGCTTGCAAGGTGTAAGCCACTACGCATGAAAAAACGATTGTCAATTATCTTGGTTTGCTTGGAATCGTAAGCATGCTTTCGTATATGGCTGCCATGTGCTTTGCGCCATTGGCTTTTCCTGGATACAACTGGTTGGCGCAGGCGGTGAGCGACCTTTCAGCAGACAGTGCTCCGTCAAGGGTCCTTTGGAACAAGCTCTCCGCTTTGTATTCTCCTTGCGGGATTGTATGCTGCACGATGTGCTGTGTCGCCATAAGGCACAGCTACAACAGGACCCTTAGGCTTGGCGTCTATCTTTTCGCCGTAATGAACTGGACAAGCGCTGTTGGATATGCAATGTTCCCGTTGACGGCGGCAGGGCTTCCTTCTGGATTCCAGAACACCATGCACCTTGTGGTTACAGCGTTCGTCGTACTTCTTTCTATAGTTTCCTTGGCACTCATTATTGCCGGCGGCCTCAATGGGAGGGCGTGCCGTTCATTATCGGTCTGGGCTGCGGTTGCCTTGGCAATGATGATGTTTGGAGGCCTTGGCGTGAATCTCGTGCCAAGTGGCTATTTTGGTGTTGTGGAGCGGTTCAGCACCATTTCAGCCGTGGGATTCAATGTGGTCCTGGGAGTATATCTCTTCAAAGGTTTCGATGGAGGAAAGGAGGCCGTTGCATTAAATGGCTCAATTGGTATGGCCTACTGTTCGTGGCTGTGATACTCGTCCCCAATATCGTATTCGCCGCAACCAATGCCGATGGCTTTGTAAATAAGTTTTCCAATAAAAAACTTGAGGTTCTAGAGCAAATAGGCCGTTTTTCGTGCTTCCTTTTCATGTTCATCTCCATTCCAGGACTATGCAGAGGATGGCTGTTCGATGGTGCCAAGAGCTTCTATTTGATCGTTGGTGCGATTCTTGTTGGATTGTATGTTTTGGGATGGATCGCTTTCTGGAACGAGAGCTCCGTCCGCAAGGCCCTTGCATTGTCCATTCTGCCTTCGTTGCTGTTTTTGGAAAGCGGAATACTAACCAGGAACTACCCATTGGTTGTAGGTGCTGTCATATTCGCACCCTGCCACATTGCCATAAGCTACATGAATGCTGTGCTGTGAAAGGGCTGTTCCATTCAAAAGTACCAAAAGGAGCTGGAGGAGATGTGGGAGACGGAGAAATACACAAAGCTTCCACCTCTTGATTGAAAGATGTTTCACAAAGCAGTTGATTTGAAGTTCAATGAAGGAACCCCTTTGGATGTGACTTTTCAGAGTGTGGCGGTAAAGCGATATGACACGGCCTCTCTCTTTGGAAAGTATCCTCAGCTTGAGGCTTTGAAAGACAATCCTGCCCAGATGCATGTCCAAAATGACATAAAAACAGCAAAAACCTCTTTTCTAGGCAAAGGAATGCACATAAACAGTGAAATGAAGGCCTTTTATGACACCTCAAACTGTCATGTAACGCAGATTCAATACAGATTTCTTGACTAGTGCATATTGATAGGAGTAGTGGGGTGGTGGTCCTTGTGGTGTCGTGAGCGACCAGGTTCTGCCTCTTTAGTGCAAGAGCCACAAAGACTTCCACGATATCAAAGCAAGAGGGACTCTCTTTGGAGTCCCTCTTGCTTTGAGACCGGGAAGATTCGAACTTCTGACCCTCAGATCCGCAATCTGATGCTCTATCCAACTGAGCTACGATCTCATTCTTCGGAGTGACGGGGATTTGAACCCCGGATACCGTTACCAGTATACTTCCTTAGCAGGGAAGCGCCTTCGACCGCTCGGCCATCGCTCCAATATTCAAGTTACGGATGGAGAGGGATTCGAACCCCCGGAGGCTTGCACCTCAACGGTTTTCAAGACCGCCTCCTTCGACCTCTCGGACATCCATCCATAGCGTTAAAACGATAATGGTACTTTGAATCTTTGTCAATAGACTACAAGACATTACGGCATCGAGGATTGGCAAATGGTTTGGCATTACGATTGACTTGGAGTTTCCACTTTGCACCTGCCATTGGTCGTGTCCGCGACGCAAGCCCGCAACTTGTCCAAGGCATCTGCAGGTACAGATCCTCCCAACACTACAGTCGTTCCAAAATCCTCTTTGTCTACAACTGCATCCAAAGAGGCGAGAAGTCGCTTCATGCTTTCGTAGAGTTCGTAGCCTATCTCCATGGAGAACCTTGTCTTTTGTACGAGTTCCTCCGTTTCTATGCCATCAAGCACTGCCTTTGCACTGTCTCCGTATGCTTTGACCAAGCCTCCTGTACCAAGCAAGGTCCCTCCAAAGTAGCGGACAACCAGCACAATTATGTTCGTGATTCCAGAACCCTTGACCACCTCGAATACAGGTCTTCCCGCAGTGTTCTTTGGTTCGTGGTCGTCTGAGAAGGAGAACTGGTTTCCCATGACCGCTGCATGTACAACGTGGGTCGCCCCTTCGTATTTTGAGCGTGTCTCATCCACAAGGCTTTTCACTTGGGCAGGGGAGGTGCATGTCCTTGCAATTGCTATGAAGCGAGACTTCTTCACCACAATCTCAACCGTGCGCTCTTCCTTCAAGACCTTCATTCAAAACTTCCTTTTCCTGACAAGGCTCCACCTCATGCCAAATCCTAACCCAACTACCATTTGTATGAAAAGATGTTGTCGCAAACCTGACGGCTGCACGTAGCAAGCTCGTCTCCAGCCTGCTTCAAAGCCAGGAACTCTCCTTCATCCAAGTGCATGTCCAATGCAGATACGTTCGCCGCAAGTTGATCAGCATTGCGTGCTCCAAGAATTATGGAATCCACACCGCACGAAGCCGTCCAAGCCAGCGCTATGGTCGAGCATGAAACGTTGTGTACAAAGGCAACTTCCTTCAACGCCCCCAACAATCTTCCATACGCATCAAAGCACTGTTCATTGAAGCAGAAGAGGTTCGCCCGTGCATCGTCAAGGGAGTCGGCCTTTTCGTACTTTCCTGACAGCAGTCCCATGCCCATTGGACTGTACGCCACAACCTCAATCCCATGGTCATGGCAAAACGCAAGCGTGTCGTCCAAATCCCTCGTCCAAAGCAGCGACACCGGCACCTGCAGGCAATCAAGCGCAACGCTCCTCTCTGCAAGCTCTCTACACAGGTTTCCAAGATAATCCAACGGCGCATTGCATATCCCAACCTTCTCCACTAGACCGATGTCCTTGCACTTAGCAATCCCTTCAATGAACATTGCAGCATTGAAGCCTGTTCTCGGCCAATGGAGGTAGAGCCTGTTCAAACGCTGCACCCTAAGCCTTGAAAGGCTAAGCCTGACAAGATCCAAAGGATCCTTTGTGGTTGGCATAATCTTGGTATCGACCCTGAAGCCTTCGTTTGGAAAGCGTGACAGAACCTTTCCCAAAAGCTGCTCTGCACGGCCTTTTCCGTAGCTCTGTGCTGTGTCGAAGGATCGTATCCCCATACGCACGGCTTGACCCAGAAGCCTTTCGCTTTCAAGTGGGTCCTGATTGCACCAAAAACCATCTGATGGCGCACATTGCCATGTTCCAAAAACAAAACCGCTCATATCTTCAAAACTGGGCCATTGTTGCCAAACCTTCCAAAACATTCGAAGCTTTTGCACAGCCTGAATCTATAGGAAAGCATAGTGCCGTCTTCATCGCATGGAGCGTCCAATACGAAGCATTTGCCATTCAACGCATGGGACAGCCACACTGCATCGTCTGAGAACATCCTGTCAAAGGGCAGGTCCTCTACCGGGTTCCAGAAAGGCTGAGCCTCCTCCGACTCCTTCAGGACCCCTGAGAACTTGGTTGCAATGTAGACATGCCCCTCCATATCGTTTCCTGGAATCTTGAAGTTCAGAAGTCCAACGTGGATAGGGTCCTCCACTATAAGACCAACCTCCTCGAACGTCTCCCTTATGCAGCACTGCTCAACGGTCTCTCCAAGCTCCAGATGCCCGCCGGGGGCGCTGACCTTGCCGCTGCCAAAGCCATCCTTCTTGCGCCTTATGAGAAGTACGTTGCCTTTTCCGTCAAGGATGTAGCATACAGTGCATACGCAGCTGGGTTTCCAATCCTTCCAAATTGCAGTCCACGAGGCTTCATCTTTATTTTCGAGTTCCTGTACAGTGGTCATGGAATCAACAGTATTGTTCGAATAAGTGCAAGTCAAGCGTTGTTTCTCCACGCTTTTTGGGATAAGCTTGTGGAAAACTTGGGATAATTGAAGCCAAAAGCAAACAGGAGGAGTTTTGATATGAGCAACATAGCATCCTATATAGACCATACAGTGCTCGCTGCGGATGCAACGCAGGAGAAGATCCAGAAACTTTGTGACGAGGCAAAGCAGTGGAAGTTCGCAAGTGTGTGCGTGAACACATGCTGGACGAAGTTCTGCGCCCAGCAGCTCAAGGACACCGGCGTGAATGTGTGTGTCGTCGTTGGATTCCCCCTTGGGGCAATGTGCACCAAGGCAAAGGCCTACGAAGCCAAGTGCGCAGTGGAAGAGGGTGCAACGGAAGTCGACATGGTCATCAACATCGGCTGGCTTAAGGATGGTAAGGACGACTTGGTGGAAAACGATATCCGTGAGGTCAAGAAGGCCTGTGGTGACAAGCACCTAAAGGTCATCATCGAGGCATGCCTGCTCACTGATGAGGAGAAAGTCCGTGCGTGCGAGCTTTCCGTCAAGGCCGGTGCTGATTTCGTGAAGACATCCACTGGTTTTTCCAAGTGGGGCGCCAAGGAAGAGGATGTGGCCCTCATGAGAAAGACCGTTGGTCCAAACGTTGGAGTGAAGGCCGCTGGTGGAATCAGAACCTACGAGGATGCAGTCAAGATGGTCAAGGCTGGTGCCAACCGCTTGGGTTGCAGCGCCGGCATTGCAATCGTGCAGTGCGAAGAGGCATCAAAGTAGGCAATCGAAGAAGTGAATGGGGCTTGAGGCTCCTCGACGAAAGACGATAACAGGAAGGGTTTATGGTTTCTGTCGATACTGTAGGATCCAGCGAGGATTTTCTGAAGAGCTTGGGATTCCCAACGCTTGAAGTTCATAAGTCGTTCTCTCATTTCGATTTCACGCGTCCGGGAAGAAGGGTCCTCCTCATTGGGCCCATGGGGTCGGGCAAGACCGAGTTCGCCGCCCGCGTGTGGCGTGATGCCTCCGTTGCGCAGAAGAAGGGCGCAAAGGTCCGCGCCCTTACAAGCACGGGCGATGTGGATAGAAGAAACGTCTTCTTCATAAGAAGCCAGCTGGATGGTGCGCGTTTTCAGGATTACCCGCAGGATGCCATGG
>OHIL01000962.1_pt1 | contig 10798 bp, 7 predicted proteins | sample 1568231 | NCBI WGS metagenome assembly OHIL01 (sample SAMEA3879565, study PRJEB24766) | human gut metagenome | biome: human-associated habitat; feature: feces | place: USA | collected 1985/1987 | reverse complement strand
AAATCCAATATGGAAAGTGTGAGGTGGGTTATATGACTGCTTGCCAAGAACATCTGAACCATCATTGAGTTTGATACCATATTTAGCAGAACCTTTGCTCTCTTTCGATTTTATTTTGATGCCCTTGATCTCTTGCTTTGAACCTAAATCAATAACGACGGTATGTTGTCCAGCCATTATTGCCTTGGTGTTATCACTATTAGGTTTCCTACGAGATTCCCACCATGAAAGGTCATTGCCGTCAATCATGTATTGAGCCGGTCCGAGAGGTACTTGCTCCCACGTGGTAGCATCTCTTTCAGAACCTATACCCAAGATTGTCCATTTCGCTTTTTTGCTTAGTGTCCACTCCGGAAAACGATGAAGAGAGCCGGCTTGGAATGCCTTTAAGTTTCTTGGTGTCTTTACCTGGATTGCACCATTTTTCAGATAAACGTATGCGATACCATTACAATCCCTTGTCATCGGCGGAATGGATAGGTAGAAGTTGGTTGCTGTCTCTTTGGAAACTGTTACACCTTCTCCCGGGCAATTAAGAGTAACGTCAACTGTACGGCCATCCATATTCTGCCATTTTACAGCGGTCACGATATCATCACCAACTGTATCAGAACCCTTAATCGGAATGCAAACTATACTGCTTAGCGGCTGCAGCAAAATCTTATCAGCTGTAATATCTCCCTGGAAATGCATCACCGCAGCGTTTGGATCGAAATTGCCAGACGTATAGCTTTGAGTTTGCACTTTCGGCACCAATGATGAGATATCCTTAATCAGTCCTTTACCCTTAACCGCAGATGCAGGATATACCACATCCACATTATTTGTTACTTTAGGGGAACCATCCACGAGCTCAAAGACTCCATTTGCAGTGCCGGCACCCTCTCTAAGGCTATATACTGAGACGTTCTGTTTCCCTTCCACACCCATATTCTCTATCACAGCAATCTCATCACCTTCGCTCCACACGATAGGGAAGAAGCCATGACAATCATAGCCATTGCCAATACTGACAGTTTTTTCATTACCATTCCTCCTCGTAGATTTCTAAACTCTTGATATTACTATCAACCTGACTGCCATTGACAGCAGCGAATGCCTGCTCCCCGGATATTTCCACAATGGAGATTTCAGGACTTTTGTAATTCTGTTTTTGTAACATTTCCATATTAAGCATTATTAATTAACTAATTGTCAGCACTTTGTTAAACCATTATCAGCATCATGACACCCGTCATGCTCACCAGGACCAGTCCGATAAGCGACTCGTAAGGAATCAGCCGGAGCCTTTCCTTGAGCTCCATTCCGATGGAACCGCCTGTGGCATGGAAGAACGAGCCGTGCGGAAGGTGGTCCAGGACGGTGGCACCGGCATTGGTCATGGCCGCTGCCCAGACAGCATTGACCCCGGCAGCGAGAACAGTCTGCGCGAATGAAGCAGAGGCAATCGTGGCACCGGCAGTCGTGCTGGCCGAAGCCGCACTCATCAGAATCGACGAAACAGGTGCAATCAGAGCCGCGCCGCCGTCCCATCCTGCAATCAGGCTTATCAGCAGGTCCTTTACCGCAGACGCCTTGATGACACCCGCAATCGTACCCGTACCCACCAGGAGCACCGCAATCGGGGACATCTTCTCCAGCCCGTAACTCATGCTCTCCAGCGTGCTTTTCCACTTGCGCGTCGCCAGAACCCCGGCAAGACCACCTGCCGGCAGAGCAATGGCCGGGTCAATGGAGATGCCGAAAACCGGTCTCAGGACCATCAGCAGCACAGCCACAAGCGGGCCAGTGATACTTGCCATAAATGACGGCAAATCAGTCTTGGAACAGTCAGTTCCCTCCGCATCTTTCATATCAGAAAAACCCTTGTCGGGCAGCATTGGCAATATGATGAAAATCAGCGCAGCCATTCCGACCAGTGCCGGGACAATGCCCGCAGCCATAACTGACGACAGCGGCGCGTCATAGTTTTCCGCGGCAATGATGGTGTTCGGGTTAGGGGAGACGATATTTCCGCATTTTCCGCCACCGATCAGTGCCAGAAGCACTTTTCCCTTGGACAAGCCCATCTCCTTGCCGATCATTATGGCAATCGGAGCCACAGTGATGACAGCTACGTCGATAAATACGCCCACACCGGTGAGGATGAATACGGACAGGGCCAATGCAAGGAAGACATTGCGCCGTCCGGCCTTCTCCACGATGGTCAGAGCTATCTTGTCAGCCGCGCCGGTCTTGACCAGCACACCGGTCAGCACGCCGGCAGCAAGAATCCTGACAATGGCAGGGGAGATGTCCCGCACGCCGGAAAACATTTCCTTGATGGTCAGGTCGAAACCCCATCCGGACATAAGACCGCTGACTATAGCTCCGAGAATCAGAGCATAGACAGGGTGACATTTCTTGAGTATCAGAATAATTGCAAGCGTAAGACCGATTGCAACTGCAATTGCGCTATTCATTGAGCAGTAAACGTTTGACAGTTTCGTAAATATTGTGTTTGGCAGTTTCCGGACGCATTGCCTCGGCCAGGCTCATCCCTTGTGGACTTACGGCCTCGATGATATGGAAACTGCCTTTCAGGAGCATCTGCTCATCTCTGATGGCGCCACTCACGAGCGCGACCGGAATCCCCATCCGTCTTGCTCTCTCGAGAACGCCGGCAGCGGTTTTTCCCTTCAATGTCTGGTAATCCGAGCAGCCCTCTCCGGTGATGACAAGATCTGCCCCTTCAATGACTTCATCGAAATCGATCTGGTCCAGAATCATGTCCACACCACGTCTCAGCTCCGCCCCCAAATACGCACGGAAAGCCCCACCAAGACCGCCTGCGGCACCTGCTCCTTCCATATTGCTTACGTCAATGCCGGTGTCAGCCAGTATTTTCAATGCATATCCGCGCAGTCTTTCCTCCAGCACTTCCACATCCTCTTCCGACGCCCCTTTCTGCGGACCGAAAACGCGGCTTGCCCCATGTGCTCCGATATATGGAGTATCCACGTCGCAGGCTACCGTAAACGACAGGCCGCGGGCCCTTTCCAGAAACCCGTCTGCGCTTATCATTCCCATTCCGCCGTCATTGGTCGCGCTGCCGCCGAGCCCGATGAGGAAGCGTCTGCAGCCTTTGTCGATGGCGGCCAATATCAGCTCGCCCAGTCCTCTGGTGGTGGTAATCAGTGGATTGCGCTCCTCTTTGGTCAGAAGCGTAAGTCCGCAGGCAGCAGCGGATTCGATGATGGCAAGATCTCCTGCCACCCCATAAACTGCCTTGACAGGCCTGCCAAGAGGGTCTGAGACTTCAGCCCATTCCAGATGGCCTCCTAATGTGTCCACGAGAGCATCCACAGTGCCCTCTCCGCCGTCAGCTACAGCCAGACGGACGATTTCACAGTCGGGATACACCTCGGCCACGCCCTCGGCAGCAGCCCGGGCAACCTCAGAGGATGACAGGCATCCTTTATAGGAATCACAAGCGATGACTATTTTTTTCATACCTTGATAAATATGTCCTTTTTGTACATCAAGTGCAGAATCAGATAATTCAGCAGCAGATAAGCCGACCAGAACAGCACCTTGTCCCAGCCCTCTCCCACGAGATTGCACAGTCCGCCGCAGAAGAAATTGACAGTATATTTCAGGTCAATGAATTTGGGCAGCAGGAAGATGGCGATGGAATTCATGCCCACCACCTTCAGCGGAAAAGCCCATTTCTGATAGCCCTTGACGTCGATTATCCAATAGAAAAGCGCAAGCATAGCGACAGAATAACCACCCACGACAAGAGTGAAGGAACTGCTCCACAGCTTCTTGTTCAGTGGAAGCCAATGTGACCATACCAGTCCGATGACAGTCATGACCACAGCTGCTGCGAGCATATACAGGCATTTCTTGTTTCCGCTGTGCTTGCTGAGCCGCAGATATTCGCCGGTGAAGTTTCCCAGCATTGCCGTAACTACAGCCGGGAACGTACTCAGCAGCCCCTCAGGCTCATAGACGCCTTCCTTGTATATACGGCCCGCGAACACAGTCCGGTCGATATACGCGGCGATGCTGCCCTCGACACAGTGCGGCGATGTTCCTGCCGGCGCATCAGGAGCCACAATGAAGCTGACTGCCCCATAGACTGCCAGGATCAATGCCGCGATGACTATCCGCCAGCATGGCTTGAAATTCATATACAGAATGGAAGCCAGCATTCCGGCAACTCCTATTCGCTCCAGTACACTGAAAAACCTGTGCGGCCCGCTCTGGAATTTCAGCAGTCCGTTGCATATCATGCCGAGAAATACCAGCATGGCTGCTCTCCAGAACACCTTCAGGTAAATCTGGCTCTTGGTCCTGCCGACGCTTACCTGCTTCGCGTAGGAAAACGGAAACGATACTCCCGCTATAAATATGAATAGCGGAAATATGGTATCGTGATGTGTCAGACCGTCCCATGCCACATGGTGCATCTGTGCTTCCAGCCAGCAGGATTCCCCGCCAGGGAACAGACAGCAGATGGCCCTGATGAGGTAGGCGAGACCTGCTATGAAAAGCATGTCGAAGCCCCTGAGCGCATCCAGAGACGCGAGACGTCCGTTTGGCTGTAGATTATTCATGCCTCAAATCTGCATTGTACTTGTTCCAGAGCTTTTTCACGACCTCGATTTCGTCTCCGCTCTTCTCGGTAGGGAAGCATGTCGTGTCGGAAATCCAGTTCCATTCGTAGTCCTTGCATTTCTGGGCAAACTCGTTCTGGTCGAAGTGGCCCCAATTTGCGAGGACATCCTCGAAGAACAGACCCCATCTCTGCCTGTAATAGCCGTCCATCATACCGGACCACTGCTTGCAGGCATAGTCGAAAAGCTTGCAGTCCTTGTTGCCCCAAGTGCCCAGGAGATTTCGTGCGTTCTTCTCGTAGAGGGCTGATTCTTCGGCATTTGTACCCATAGCCTTGGCACTTTCGAGCCATACGCCGAGCAGGAATTCCTTTCTTGTGGCCAGCAGCGTGTCCATATCCGAAATCAGGGCATCGAAAGCCTCTGCATTGGCCTTGAAAGACTCCAAATCCCCATTCTTGTAATCGGCAGCGAATTTCTGCTGAATCACCGAAGCATAGTCGGCGAGCACCTGACGGGTGATATCTACGATGTCGTACCTGTAACCGTCGCTCCCTGAAAGTTCATCAATGCATGAATACAGTGCCTCCCAGGCCTTTACGAGGTCTGTCCGCTCATAACATTTGTTGGTATTCGTACATCCCTTAGGGTTCTCCACGAAGGTCGGACGTCCTGAGATGATGGACTCGTGACCGCCATTGTTCACATTGTTCTCGAACGCGGTGGCGAAAATGCCCTTCCAGGCCTCGACCGCTGCAGGAGAGAGCTTGCCGTAACGGTTTGTCGTATAATTCTTTATAAATGAGTCAATGTCCACAGGCCTGCCTTCGTTCCATACGTTTTCCAGCATGAGCGCGTAGATGATAGGGGTGTGTCCGATGCCCTCCGGAGTCAGACCGATTCCGCTCATCCTTCCGGAAGTTGAGTCTGCCAATGCAGCAGCAGGGTCGTTGGCCACGGAAGTCGCGTTTCCGGACAATGTTATGTTCTGTCCGAAGTTCTGGAGCATGCACCAGAGCCAAGGTTTGCCATAGTAGGCATGGGTACGGTTCCAAACTGGGAATCTCTCGCTCCACAGGTCGAGAATCAGCATCTTGTCATCCGGCACAGCAGACAGAAGTGCCTGAATCTGGGGGTCATGCCAGAAATGCCTTTCGTGATGGAACATCCATCCCTGCATAACCCATACGGCCTCCGGATCCACCTCCGACATCGCGTGGTAAACCTTTGCGCTTACCCCTTTCAGATATTCGGGGTCATCTGTCGGCGGTATGTTTTCATTAAAGGTATCGGCTGTGTAATAATGGTTTGTACCATAAATCTCTGTCTGCGTCTCGAGGAACAGCTTTCCGATTTCTGAGAACATTTCCTCGGAAGGGTCCAGCACATAGGTTTTCGGGAAATTCACCCACTGCGTGTTCTTCGCCTTCACGTCAGGGAATTTTTCGATCAATGCAGGGGGCACGTGGCCTGTAAATGAAGGCAGAATCGGAGTCATGCCCAATGACCTTTCACGATAGAGGATCTGCTTCTGCAGCTGCTCGTGCTTTTCCATGAAGCTCTTAGGCAGAGGACCGCACCAGCCGTCCAGGTTGCCCATCCAGAACCAGTTGAAATATGCAGGACCGCTGAAGAACGACTCGAGGTCTTTGTCAGTAAGGCCCAGCTTGTGGTAAACCCTGCGCCAGATGGAGTTCTGCCCGGTGATAGCCAGCGGCATATTGATGCCGTTCAATGCCATCCAGTCGATTTCCTTCTGCCATCTGTCGAAGTCCCACCAGCTCATGCTGTAGTTGAATGTGCAGTAGTTCAGGTAGTAACGCCATTTGTACGGTGAAGTCTTCGTCACCTTTTCCTCCGGCAGAGGCAGGCTTTCGGGGAGAACGGTATTGCTTCCGCACCAGCTCAGGTGGAATCCGCAGAAGTCGCGCAGATACTGTCCGAGCGCACTTGCGATGCTTACTCCATTGTTTCCGCCAAGTACGATTTTTCCGTTTTCGGCGCTGAACTCGAAGTAGTCGAGACTGTCCTGACGTTCCGGAAGAAGACGGACGATGAAGTCTGCTGACCTGCCGGAAGTGACACGGTCAATGAGGCCTTTCACGGCATTGACCTGTTCTTTTTCTGTAAATACGGTCTGTGTCGCCTTGTCCGTGCCGCAGCCGACAAGAGCTGAAGCGACAAGTGTCAATGTCGTGAAAATGATGGCTGCGCGTGATATCCACGCCATCCCAAATGTGCTACTTTTCATTTGCTATGAGTTCTTTTGCGACCTCCAGAGGAGAGTCAAATGGTTTCGTATTGCTGTGATAAGGGGTGTTGATCCATTCTTCTTTCCATTCTTCCATCATCTCCGGCTTTTCGGAGAAATGGATTTCGATCCGCGGAATGTAATAGTCCTTTATGAGTCCAGACCAGAATCTTGCGGCATAGTCCTCCTGCCATCCGCCCCATGTGGTGATGAGCCTCTTGGCATTAGCCTCCCTATGATCCTTTTCGATGCTGCTGCCTTCATTTCTTGCGTCAGCAATCCATCTGTCGAGCCTGTGGAGAGGATGGGATGCGAGCAGGCGGTCCACGTCGGAGAGTATGGCGACGGTCTTTCTCAATTCTTCCCTGCCTTTTTCATTGCGTCCGAGCTTCAGGGCCTTTTCATAATGTCTGTCAGCGAGTTCCCCGAGCCAGAGTGAGGCAAATTCGATGGCGTCATTGAAATAGAGAGGTGAGTCTGCGTATTTGTCCGACAGGCTGAGGAAGATTTCCACTGCTTTTCCGAAGTCGTCGTTTATGTCGTGACGGCTGACTCTTCTCTGGTCGTGAACCACTGTCTGCCAGGTGAAGCGCGGGTATGAGTAGAGCGAACTGTACACGGATTTATGCAGCAGTTTCCAGGCCTTCCTCATCCTTTCGTCGCTGAAGCCGTAGCGTGCTCGGCAGTAGCTTTCCAGCCATCTGTCTATGTCAATGCTGTCTTTCGTCCAGCCCATGTCTGCAAGCAGTTCATAGACTACTTCATTGTTCTCAAGGCCTTCCGGGGCGCTGCCGAAGCCGACAAGATTGTCCGCATATTCTGAAGCAAGCGCTTCTGCCGATGCTGTGGCGTACATGTCCAGGTCGCCGGTCGGGAGGACTTTTCCTCCGAAATTCGGCACATAGCTGTATATCCACTTCTTTCCGTGGAAACCTTTTTGCACTTTCCAGGTCTGCTCGGTGTGCCATACCCATTTCGGATAGTCATTGCCGAGGTCAATGATGATCATCTTGTCGTCAGGCACTTCTGAGAGCATTGCCTTGAGGCTTTCCGGATCCCAGAAATCGTGCTGGTAGCCGAATGTCCAGCCTTGTGTAACCCAGATGGCATCAGGGTCGCCGGCGGTGATGGAACTGTAGATGGACTTGCCGTATTCTGCGAGCAGCTTGTGCTTGCCGACTGTGTCTCCTTCCTCTACAGGCAGTTTCATTTCATTGAAACTATCTGAAAGCCAATATCTTGCCTTGCCGAATTCTTTTTCCCACTCCTGCACGAAAAGTTTTCCGATTTTGGTGAACCACGGTGAGTCAGGGGAGAGCACACAGGCATTGTCTTCGATAGGGAAGCCGCCCCAGGTGAGCTGTCTTGCCTGGATTTCAGGATGTTTTTTCATCAATGCGGGCGGGATGAATCCTGCGAATGCCGGGGCTACAGGTTCCATTCCGAGTTCTCTCATCCTGTCGAGTATCTTGTGCTGGAGCTTGACCTGAGATTTGTGCCAGTTGTCGTTGAGCGGGCCGTCGAAGCTGTTCAGGTTGCCCATTCTGTGCCACGGCAGGTGAGCGGCTCCCGTGAAGAACCGGTCGATTTCGTCAGACTCCAGACCGAGCTGCAGCCATACCCGTTTTGCGATGGCTTCTGCTGCCACGCTTGCCAGAGGCATATTCACTCCGTGAAGGGCCATCCAGTCGATTTCCTGAGACCATCTGTCCCAGTTCCAGTATGGTGCTGTGTATCCGAATGTGCAGACATTCAGGAAGTAACGCAGCTGATACGGCGATGTGGCTTCTTCTTTCCAGTCAGGCCATTCCTGCGGGATGTTCAGTTTGCTTCCGCTCCAGCATATCATCGAGCCGCATGCGTCGCGAAGGTATTTGTCCATCGCGTAGCAGATCGCGCTCGGACTGCTGCCCTTGAGCGTGAGGTGGCCGCCTGTGGCTTCGATTTCATACCGGTCCAGCCCTTCCGCCGTCTTGGGACTCATCTGAAGCGAAATATTTTCGAGTTTTCCTATTGTCCTTGTCAATACTCCTTCAGAGGCCTTGACGTAATTCTCCTCTGCCGTTTTGCCGCCACTGCAGGACAGGACAAACGGCACGATTGCGCACGAAGCGATTATTCCGATGATTCTTTTCATTGCTGAACCGGATTGTTTAGATTTTAGTATTACTTGGAAAACGGGGAGAAGGTCAGTCCTCCCCGCCTTTATTGTGCCTGCAGATTATTCTGCAAGACACTGCACTTTTACACTGAAATAGTTAGGCTTAAGGAAGAGGGCCTCAGCCAACTTAGAATCCAGACAGGTAAAGCCGTTCTCTGCTGTCGTAATAGCTGCTGAATCATCATAAAGCTGAACTATCTGAAGAATACCATAGTAGTATTCGAAGCTTTCTCCTACTTTAACCTTGCTGCGCAGTACCTTGAAATTGTCTGCGAGATTCTTTGTGGCATTATGTCCGGCATCGGTGTAGCGACGGCAATATGTTTTGTTAGGAAGAGATGTCGGTTCTGTTTCCTCGCCGAGAGTTGCATTGTCCATAACTTCCTGAATCTTGGAGAGATAGTAAATTCCTTTGATGCGATCAAGTTCGGTTTCGCACGCGCTTGGAATATCGATGAAGAGGGCATCAACGAATTTATATTGTTCCTCATTGTATTCCGGAGACCATGAGCCACGGATGATGGTCATGCCGAAATCATCGACATTTTCGTCTTTAATCTGATGTCCGTCCACTTCGTAGATATCGCACTGTCTTCCAGTGGTACCGCCACCAAGAGAAGAAGCTTTGCATCCGGTGAACATATAACCTCTCTGCTTACCGATATACTTTCTTTCTGCGGTGTTTTGAAGGACGTTCACCCATGCAAAACTGAGTTTTTCACCATCGCGTTCGCGAGCTTCAGTGAGAGTGAGGACGTGCTTAACTTCGTTACCGACCTTTACACCGAGCATAGAAAAGAATGACGGAGTGTCTGAACCCTTGCCAGTGAATTCAACAGGGAACACGTCTGGAGTATTAACGTGGTTCTGAACGATTGAGTCAGCCTGCATGCAGAGAGCGTCGTTAGCATAGAAACCGATTTTTCTCGCAGCAGGATTTACATTCTCGATAGGGAAAGAAAAATCCTTACTCTTGTTCCCGGCGCTGAGAGTTACAGTGATCTCTGCTGCATCCATTGAATCGATGAATACAAGACCAGTAATTTTGTCGCCGTTGATTTTAAGCCCTTGTGCTGTTCCTACAGTTGCACCGCCCTTTGCAGTTACAGCAGTTGCTTTTGTGATAGCCACAGACGAAATTACGGTTCCTTCCAGCTCAACTGGTTGTCCGTAGGTTACAGCACCGAGTTGCTCGGTGAGCGTGAATTCTGCGTCCAAAGTTTTCTTGCTTGATGAATCTTTGTCACAAGAAGTAGCAAACATTGCTACAACGGCCGAAAGGGCCAAAACTAATGATTTTTTCATAATGTTGAATGTTATTAACGATATCTCGTAATCCTTTCTGTTTCCAACATCTCGACCTTGCTTGCAGGTCTTGCGTAGATGTAGTCTATCTTCATTGTCGGTTTATATGTGCTGTATGTCAATTCTCTGGTAGTGCAGTCCTTCCAGCATTGACGGAATCTTGCCATTTCTTCAGAATCAGGCTCTGCGTTCATGTCGCCGGCAAGGATGAACGGATGTCGGTTCTTTTTGGCGAGTTTATTTATGAATTTGACTTGCTCAATTCTCAATTCAGCAGATGAAACCTCAAGATGTGTGCTTGCCACGGTAATGATTTTTCCTGACGGAAGTTCCACATCGGCAATGAGTATGCTGCGCTGTTCCTTTTTTCCGTCGTTAGGCAGAAGAATTCGCTCTGAACGGATGACCGGATAGCGGCTCAAAAGGCCGATTCCATAATATCCTCCTCTATAATTGATTGATTTGCCGTAGATTCCGAAC